>WBZY01000297.1_pt2 | contig 36092 bp, 32 predicted proteins | sample 5204191 | NCBI WGS metagenome assembly WBZY01 (sample SAMN12344363, study PRJNA552823) | activated sludge metagenome | biome: Activated sludge suspended growth; feature: Anammox Sidestream; material: Wastewater; isolation source: activated sludge from anammox sidestream of wastewater treatment...
ATTCCTCCGCTTCGCCGGGACTCGTGAAGTAACCCATGTGCAGGCGGAATCGCTCGCGACCGTCTTCACGGCGGCGGCTGACGAAGAACGTGAAGCGTCGCAACGCCTCCGTTTTCGGCTGCACGAGCGCCATCGGCGTCGTCGATGCACACAGGTTGATCACGTACTGTTCGGGCTCGTCGCCCGCATCAGCCGCGGCTTTTGCCGTTACCAGCATGGAATTGTCCCCGGACCCTCGCGTGCGGAAACGCTGCACCGGGGGGAGCCCGGGCCGGCGTCACCGTCCCGAGGCAACCCCGCTGTCTGCGGCCAGACGCCGAAGACCGGTGGCTTTGCGTCCCCGCCTCGCGACGGGTTTGCCCTGATCACACATAAAGTCTGGAAGTGTCGCTGCGTACCGTCAAGCGGCGGGTGCGGCCGCGTGTCGAATCCGTGCGGCCGTTCGCAGAGTGACGCCGCGCGGATCGGCGGCGCGACATAACGCGCCGTGGCCGACATCACCAGGGCACTTCACCACCCTGGTAATCCCAGAAGCGACCCGTTGTGTCGGGCGTCAGCCGATCGACGACGGCGATCACTTTCGCGACGGCATCGGCGGGCTTCTGCAGCGGCATCGGCACGCCCTTCATCATGTCGGTGTCGACCGGGCCCGGGTTGACGAGCGCCACGGTGATGCCGCGCGCCGCGACATCGAAGGCGAGATTGCGCATCAGCATGTTCACCGCGGCCTTGCTCGAGCGGTACGCGTAGCCGCGCGGTGAATTGACCTGCGCGATCGAGCCCTCGCTCGACGAGATCGTCACGATCTTGCGCTGTGCGCTCGCCTCGACATTGGCCAGCAGCGCCTCGCTGACACGCAGCGGCGCGATCGTGTTGGTCTCGAGCACCCTGCGGTAGTCGTCGTAATCGAGGCTGCCGAGACGCTGGCCCCGCTTGCCGGTGATGCCCGCATTGTTGATCAACACGTCGATCGGCTGCCCACGGTACTTTGCGGCGAGCGCCGCAATGCCGGCAGCATCGGTCACGTCGAGCGGCTCGATCGCGACGGCCGGGTGCGCAGCAGCGAGCTGGATCAGTGCGCTGGCGGCGGCGGGCCGCCGCGCGGTCGCGATCACGTGCCAGCCCCGCTCGGCGTACTGGCGGGCGAGCTCGAGGCCGATGCCGCGATTGGCACCGGTGATCAACACTGTGGGGGCTTCCCCGGCGTGCGAGGTGGTCATGGCGGCGAGTACCAGCGTGGCGCACAAAGACTTGAGGTGCTGCATGGCGCCGACCGTATCACGGTGCCGCGCGCAGAGCCTGCGTCTTTTCTCCGGGTGACCAGAAACGGCCGGCACCCGCGTAGCTGGACGCGTACCATGGATCGGCGAGATCGCCGAAGGACACCCTGCGTCCGCTCGAAGGCGCATGGACGAAGCGCCCGTCGCCTGCGTAGATGCCGACATGATCGATGCCGGCATGACCGGTCGCAAAGAAGACGAGATCGCCCGGCTGCAGGGCGTCGCGCGCGACGGCCACGGCGTCGCGCTGCTGCGCGGCAGCGGTGCGCGGGATCAGGATGCCGGCCGCCCGATAGGCGAATTGCGTGAGTCCGCTGCAGTCGAAGCCTGCGCGGCTCGCGCCGCCGTAACGGTACGGCACGCCGATGGCGGACTCCGCGGCCTGCAGGATCTCGGGGGGCGCTGCGCCCGTCGTGCGGGGAACGGGTTCGTGCGGCACCGGGGCCGGGCTGCGCGGTGCGCCGGCACACCCGCCCAGCACGAGCATCACGAGACATGCCGACGCGATGCGCACGAAGGGCCCGCGTGCTACCCCACGAGGCGCGCATCCGCCGGTGACGCGGCAGCGGCGCGGCCGGCGAGCAGCTCGCCGATCGCCTCTGCCGACATCGGCTTCGCGAGGTAGTACCCCTGCACGACATCGCAACCGCGCTCGCGCAGGAAGTCGAGCTGCTCGATCGTTTCGACACCTTCCGCCACCACGGTCTTGCCGAGCGCGTGCGCCATCGCGATCACGGTGGTCCCGAGGGTTGCCACGGCAGGATCCTGCAGCTCCTCGACCAGCGAGCGGTCGATCTTCACGACGCTCACCGGCGCGTGCCGCAGGTGTGCGAGCGAGGTGTCGCCTGCGCCGAAGTCGTCGAGCACGAGCCGCACGCCGTCGCCATCGAGCGCGTGCAGCACCGGCCGGACCGCCGGATCGGCGAGCGCCGCTTCGGTGAATTCGAGCTCGAGATGCTCGGGAGCGAGCGCGTGACGGTTGAGGGCACGCCGGACATTCTCGGCGAACTGTGCGCTCCGCAGCTGCTGTACCGACACGTTCACGGCGACGCGCGGCGGCGCCATGCCCTCGGCGCGCCAACGCGCGAGCTTCGCGCAGGCGGCGTCGATCACCCAGCTGCCGATGTCGACGATCAGCCCGGTCTCTTCGGCGGCGGGCACGAACTCGGCCGGATACTTGAGGCCGCTGCGCGGTGTCTGCCAGCGCAACAGCGCCTCGAGGCCGACCAGGCGGCCATCGCCGACCGCATATTGCGGCTGGAAGAACAACGAGAACTCGCGATGCCGCAGCGCGCGGTACAGGCCGCTGCCGGTCGCCGACAACTGGCGCGCGGTCGTCGAGCGGTCGAAGAACACGGCGCGCCCGCGGCCGCCCTCCTTCGCGCGGTACATCGCGGTATCGGCATTGCGCATCAGCTCGTCGATGTGCACGCCGTCGTCCGGGAACAGCGTGATGCCGATGCTGGCGCGCACCAGGTGATCGCGGCCTGCGACGTTCACGGGAGCCTCGAGCGCCGCGATGATGCGGTCGGCCACTGCGCGCACCGCATCGGGGTCGCTGACCTGGCGCAGGATGATCGTGAACTCGTCGCCGCCGAGGCGTGCGACGGTGTCGCCGTCCTTCACGCAGGCGCGCAGGCGCTGGGCGACGATCGTCAGGAGCTGGTCGCCGGCCCCGTGGCCGACGGTATCGTTGACGCGCTTGAACTGGTCGAGGTCGATGTAGAGCAGCGCGCCACGCGTACCGCCCGCGCTCGCGCTCGCGAGTTCCTGCGCCAGCCGGTCGCGGAACAGCAGCCGGTTCGGCAGGCTCGTGAGCGCATCGAAATGCGCCTGGCGGTACAGACGCTCGTCGCGCGCGCTGTTCGACAGCGCGACCGACAGCCGCATCGCGAACTCCGCGCCGTACCGCGCGATCGCCGGATCCGGTGAGGGTGCCTCGCGGTAGCCGAGGGACAGCGCGGCCACGAGGCGATCACCCGCGATGACCGGCCACACCCAGAAGTACGCGGCACCGAGTTCGGCGAGCGGGCGCAGCAGGCTGTGGCGATCCGGCTCGCAACGCGCGATCGTCACGCCGTCGCGCGCCTCGACGAGCGTCGCGAGCATGTCCGGGTCGAGTTCGACGCGCACCACCGGCAGATCGCTCAACTGCGGCGCGGTGAAGTAGACGCGACCGTAGTCCGCCGAGTCCGCATCGATCAGCGTAATCGCCACGCCATCGCTGTGCGTGACGCCCTGCAGGCGCACGAGGATCGTGTCGAACATCTGCTCGAGTTCGGCGGACCCGAGGAGCAGGCGGTCGATCTCGCCCAGCGTCTCGAGCGCCGAGAGGCGCTCCGTGAGCCGGCCGGCGAGCAGATTGTAGGCATCCATGGCATCGCCGAGTTCGTCGGCATCCGCGCTGCGCACGATCGGCATGTCGCAACGCTCCCCGTCGCTCGCGAGCATTGCGCGCAGGCGTGCAGCCGGCAACACATAGCGCCGCGCGAGGAGGAGCGTACCGGTGGCGGCACCCGCGAGCGCGAGCCCGAAGAGCGCGCCGAGTTCCGGTGCAACCGGTCGCGCCGCTTCGATCCATCCCGGGCGCGGCTTGAAGACGACCACCGACCACGCGGGATCCCGGGCTCCTGTCGCGAGGCGTGCCAGCCCGCCCTGCCACTCGAGGCCCGCCGCCTGCCAGGCGAGCGGCAACGCGCCTCGCGCACCATCGTGCGTCGCGGCATAGCGCGCGAACATCGCGACGACATCGTCCGGCAGCGGGGCGCTGCTGAACAGCAGGCGTCCCTGCCCGTCGAGGAGTGCGATGCGCCGTCCTGCGGTCAGCGGGTCGTCGGCAGCCGCGGCGACACCGAGGGCATCCGGGCCGCGGGCGCTTCGCTGCGGTTCCGCGAGACGGGTGGCAAACTCTTCCGCGAATTCCTGCGCTTCGTGCGCAAGGCGCTGCGCGGCGCCGGCATCGATCGCGTGCCCCGACTGCGCAAGGATGACGAGCGCGGCGACCAGCGACGGCACGAGCGCCGCGACCAGCATCGTGGCGGCGATCCTCCGCCCCATGCGGGTGCCCATGCTCGCGCGCAGTCCGTCCATGACGGCGAATTTAACGAAACCCGGCGGGAAATCGACGTGGCGCGGGTCACGATTCGGCCAGATGTGAAATGCATCACGCTATGCTTGTGGACGTGCCGCATGACCCGTTCAACCCGCACCAATCGAGGCGCCTCGCCGCGTGGCTCCTCGCGCTGACGCTCGCGGTCATCGTGTACGCATCGTTCTTCCCGTTTCGCTTCGATCCGTCGCGCTTCGCCGCCGCGTGGCGGGGCGGCCTCGACGCGCTGCTGCCCTGGGGCTATTCCGCGCGCGCGGACCGGGCGGGCAACCTGCTGTCGTACGTGCCCGCAGGCGCGCTGCTCGCGTGGCTCGCGCCACCCCGCTGGCGCATCGCGGCTGTCTTCATCGGCGCGGCCCTGCCCGCCGCCGCGCTGTCGTGCGCGATCGAGGTGCTGCAGAATCTGACCCGCTCCCGCGTGCCGAATCTCGTCGATGTCGTGATGAACGCGACCGGCGGCAGCCTCGGCGCGCTCGCGGGGGCGCTGCTGCGCCGGCGGCACTGGCCACTGCGCGCCATCGTGCTGCGCCATGCGCGGCCCGAGCCGATTGCCCTCGTGCTGCTCGCGCTGTGGTTCGCGATGCACGCGGTGCCCTTCATGCCGCGGCTCAACCAGGGTCATGCGTGGGCCGGCATGCAGCCGCTGCGCAACCTCGAGCACAACGGCGTCGCGATCGGCTCGTTCTTCGCGGGCTACCTCATCGTCGCCTCGGCGATCCGGCGACTCGTGGTGCCTGCGAGTTTCGCGCGCGTGCTCCTCGGCGTCGCCGTGCTGTCGCTCGCGTTGCGCGTGGCCTTCGTCGCCCAGTGGCTCACGCTCGACGAATGCATCGCGCTCGCGCTCGCCCTGCCGGCCGCCATGTGGCTGCGTTCAGTCACGCGCGCACGCGCATTCCGGATCACGCTCGCGATCGTGACGCTCGCGCTCGCACTCGCACTCGCGTTCCCGCCGTCGCAGCCGTGGACCGACGCCGTGAGATTCCTCGAACGTGCGTTCATGATCGTCGGCGCGCTGTGGCTCGCCGCCGTCGCCGGGATCTCGCTGCTCGCGACCACGGTCGCCTATGCCATCGGGATCGCGCTGCTCGCAGGCCCCACCGCGGGGCTGCTCGCGATCGTCGCCGGCTTTCTCGTGCATGCCGGACGGGTGCTGCACTACTCGCCGGTGCCGCGCGTCGTCGATCGTTGACGCTCGCGGGAGGGTCGTTATAGCGTTGCGCCGTTCGAATCACCCGCGGAGAGACACTCATGGCCAAGGCGAAGGCAAAGGCGCGGCGCACGACCCATCGCAGCAGCAAGGGCACCAAGCTCTATGCGGTGCGCGACAAGGCCGGTCGGTTCAAGGATATCCAGGTGTATGCGCGCGCACATGCCGCCGACATCAAGCGCGGAACCACGCGCGGCGAAGCCGTCGCGCGCGCCAAGCGCAAGACCGCCAGGAAGAAGTAGCTCTCAGGCGCCGGCTTCGACGCCGGCCGCGAGGCCGCGCAGCGCCGGGTACGTGAAACGCATGACGCCGCGCCGGCCGGAGCGTGCTGCGCCGACCATCGCGCGCGCGAGCGTCGCCGCGCGCACCGGCCGGTAGACCTGCATCCGCCCGAGCATCAGCGGCGCGATGGCCGGCAGCGTCCACTGCAACAGGAACTCGCGCGGCCGCCAGTCACGGCGCGAGCCGAGCAGGAGCCCCGGCTGCATGATGTCGAGCGCCGGGAAGCCGAGCGTCATGACGGCAGCCTCGATCTCGCCCTTCACGCGCAGGTAGAACACACGGCTCGCGGCATCGGCACCGATCGACGAGACGAGCGCGAAGCGCTGCGCCTGTGCCGCGCGCGCCGCCCGCGCGAACGCGAGCACGAGGTCGTGGTCGACTTCCCGGAACGCGGCTTCCGAGCCTGCGGCCGCGATCGTCGTACCGAGGCAGCAGAACGCGTCGGTGCAGGTCGTGCCGCGCAACTGTGCCTCGAGCGTATCGAAGCGCACGATGCGGTTGGCGATCTTCGGGTGATTCCTGAGGAACGGGCGCCGCGTCACGGCAAGGATGCGCCCGTACTCCGGAGCGGCGCACAACGCCGTCACGAGTTCCTGCCCGACGAGCCCGCTCGCCCCTGCAACCAGTGCGACTTTCCGGTTGTCGTTCATTCGCCGCTCCCCCGCCGGAATGATATCGTGCCGCAGGCACTGGGAGCGAAGCTCATGCGACAGAGTCGGATGTCCGGATTGCTGCTGTGGACCCTGGCGGCCGTGGCCGTCGCGGTGCCGGCGCTGGCCGTCACCGACGATGACCGGGTGACAATCTACAGGGATTTCCGCGCGCTGTTCGATGCCGGGCAGTACACCGCGGCGTTGCCGGTCGCCGAACGGCTCGTCGCCGCGACCGAGGAGCAGTACGGCGAGCAGGATCGTGCCCTCGCCAACCCGCTCGCCAACGTGGGCACGACGCAGTTGCGCCTCGGCAATTTCAAGGCGGCCGAGGAAGCCTATCGCCGTGCGCTCGCGATCCTGGACAAGGTGGCTCCGGCCACCGACCGCGCGCGGCTGCGCCCGTTGCAGGGCCTCGGGATCAGCTATGCACGCACCGACCAGGCAGGCCCGGCCGGCGACACACTGAAGCAGGCGGTCGACCTCTCGCGCAACCTCGACGGGCTCTACAACCTCGAACAGCTCGACTTCGTGCGGGCGCTGATCGATGTGTACGTCGCAGAGAACCGGCTCGAGGACGCCGAACGCGAACACCTGTACGCGTTTCGCATCGAGGAGACCGCCTACGGCCCGCGCGACCCGCGCATGCTCCCCGCGTACGACTACCTCGCGCGCTGGTACGAGTATGTCGGGCGGTACACGACCGCGCGAACCGAGCATCTGCGCGCGCTGCGGCTCGCCGAAGCCACGTCGGGCCGCGGCAGCGTGCAGACCGTCGTGCCGTTGCGCGGCATTGCCCGCGCGTATCGCCTCGAGTACCTGTATGGCCCCGAAGTCACGCAGGAGTCGACCACGACCGACCCGGTGCTGTTCAGCACGAATCCGGGCACGGGGCAGACGGCGACCAGCCTGAATGCCGAGGGTGCGCGCGCGCTGCAGCTCGCGGTCAACGCGGCGAGCCGCGCCACGCCGCCCGTGCCCGGCATGCTCGGTGCCACGCTCGTCGACCAGGGCGACTGGTTTCTCACTGCGGGCGACACTCGCGCGGCCACGGACACGTATCGCAAGGCCTGGGCCTCGCTCGTCGCGGCGGGCGACACGAAGCTCGTCGAGGCGCCGCGACAGCTGCGCTACAAGCCGCCTTCGGCGTCGATCACCCGCTTCACGGGCGGCGACGTCGACAGCTACGACGAATTCGTCGTCGAGGCGAAGTTCACGGTGAAGGCAAACGGCCGCACGGCGGAAATCGTCACCTCATCGGCTACCGCGTCGAAGGATCACCAGGAAGGCGTCGAGGCCGCGGTCCGCAAGGCGCTCTACGCCCCCCGGCTCGAGAACGGTGAACCCGTGGAGACGACCGGTGTCACGCTGATCGAGCGACTGCTCGTGAAGAAGCCGAAGCCGTAGCGCCTCGCCCCGAGCGCACTCGCTCACGCGTCCGCGACGAACTTCTGCGGTTCCTTGACCGGCCGTGGCACAGGCGCGGGCGGCGTGGGCGGCCCGGACTCGGCCGGCGCGGCGGGTGCCGGCGGCGCAGGCTCGGGCGAGGCGAGCACGGGCACCGCCTCGATCACGCGTGCGGCGCTCGACTTGTCGGCGTCGCCGGACGCGACGGCAACGGCCGGGGCGACCAGCGGCTCGCCGCGCGCGAGCTGCTGCCCGATCGGCTGACGCGGAAACTGCACGAGGAACTTCGCGGCCGCGTCGCGCATCGCGGCGCGCGTGGCCGCCTCGAGCGGCTTGCTGCTCGACATCGCCTTCTCGCGGCTGTTGCCGTAACCGGTGATCGTGAACGAATCGACCGCCTTCAGCCCTTCGGCGTACACGTTGATGCGGTACGAGATCGTCACCGCGTAGTAACCGCCGCCGGTCTCGTTCGCGGTCGCGAACGAATACTGCTCGATGCGCGGCTCGAAGATCACCGCGAGTCCGGTGGCGGCGCGCGCGGCGTCGGCGTCGTCGAAATAGCGCACTTTGCCGAACAGCGCACCGAAGACCTCGTGCGCGAGGCGCTGATGGCCGGCGCCGAGCTTCACGGTCCACTCGACCCCGCTGCGCGTCTCGGCGTGGTGGAAGGCACGCTGGTCACCCGGCAGCAGCACGCCGGCCTCGACAGGCAGCGGGCGCACGATCGGCTTCGGCAGGACCGGTTCCGGTGCAATCTCGACGCTGCCGCACGCGCCGAGCGCGAGGACGGCGAGCGAGGTTGCAGTGCGCGTCACGAGCCGGACCGACGACATGTGGATCAGCCTCCGCCGATGCATTGGCGCGTACCGAACACCTCGATGTAGCCCGAGCAGGCCTTCTCGGTGGTGACGGGGACGAACGTGCCCCCGTTGCGGTCGCACATCGCCCGCATCAAAGCAGCAAAGCGGATGCTTGTAAACGGCGGCATGCCGGGCCCTTCGGGAAAACCGATCGCGTGAATGCGCACGCGCCGGCGGCCGTTCGCATCGGCCGGGTTCGCCTTGTCGACGGCATCGAGGGCCTTCTGGATCGAGTCTCCGGTGAACTCGTCGCCGATCACGTAGACACTGATGCGCTTGTCGAGTGCCCAGTACTTCGCGACGGCTTCCTCGATCCCCTGCACCGGATCGGAGTCGCTGAACGCGCGCCAGTTGCGCATCGTGTTCACGATGCGCGCGCGCTGCGTGGGGTTGTCCTGCAGCCACTGGCCGCGGGTGCCGGCGAACATCGGCTTGCCTTCGTCGTCGAGCACCTGCAGGCCGCGCACTCGCGGATAGATGTCGAGGATCTCCTTCAGCACTTCCTGGGCCGTCTCCCAGTGCGCCGACAACATGCTGCCCGACGTATCGATGACGAAAATGATCCACTCGCTGTCGATCGGGATGCCGCCCACGGCCTCGGTGGGTGGCCGACGCCGCGCCTGCTTCTGCAGCTTCTTCAGGTCCTCGGTCAGCGATTCCTGGGCCGCGACCAGTTCGCCCTCGACGATGTTCGCGACCGCCGCATCCTTGCGGCTCGCCTCGTACTGGCCCCTGATCGAGGAGATTTCGCCGCTCACGCGCGCGAGGTTCAGCTTTTCCCTGCGCAGGCGATCGACCCGCCCCTGCATCTCGCGGTCCAGCTCGTCGGTTTCGCCGCGGATCTCGTGCAGCTCCTTCTGCAGCGCGAGCACCTGGCCGTCGAGCTGCTTGCGGGTCTTCTCGATCACGACCGGCTGGCCGAACTCCGACAGCACGAGCAGCAGAATGATCGCGCCGAAGCCGCAGCAGATGCAGTCGAGGAACGACAGGCTGAACACTTCGGCGTCGCGACGCGCCAGTTTCATCGCCGCGCGCTCACGGCCAGTCCTTCGACGGCATCAGGTAGCTCCCGCCGGTGTTGCGCGCGAGGCGCCAGAACGCATGGGCAGCCGGATTGTCGCCACGCATCGGGAGCAGCACGACATCGATCGGCGTGCGCGGCGGCAGCGCCTTCACCGCCTCGTCGAACAGCCGCATGCGCCCGCCCGCGTCGACGTAGCGGCGGATCGCCGGCGGCGTCGCGCCCTGGGTCGGCAGGCCGTCGGTGATCAGCACCACCTGATCGGGCGCCGGCGAAAGCTGGCGAATCGCGGCAAAGGCATTCACGAGGCTGGTGCCGTCCTGCGGCACGAGGGCATCCATCGCCTCGAGCACCCGGTCGATCGTCGCCGGGTCGCCGCCGTTCAGCCACTGGCCGGCGGTGTCGGCGAGCAGCGGGGCCGGTTTCGTGTCGAAGCGGTAGACCTGAAACTTGCTCGCGGCAGGAACCTGTCCGGCGAGCCAGCCGACGGTCTTGACGCCACGCCGCCACTTTGCGGCTGCCCGCCGCGTTTCGTCGCTCATGTTGCGCAGGCGAATCACGTTGACGACATCGTCGTCGAGCATGCTCGCGGACGAGTCGATCAGCACGAGCACGCGCTTGCCGTGCATGCGCAGGCCCGTGATGTAGCGGCGATCCGCGCCGCGCTTCGCGATCTTCACCGCATCGCCCGGCGGCCCCGCCTCCCGGCTCGCGGCCTCGAGCCGGCGAGTGCTCTCCTCGAGGGCGCGGATGTCGGCCTTCAGCTTCTCGATGTGCGCGCGCCGCGCGAGCGTCGTGTCGTCGTAGATCGAGCCCTGGTCGCGCTCCTTCTTCAGCTGTTCGATGAGGCGCGTCGCGCGCGAGGCCGCGCTCGCGGTCTCGCTGGTCGTCTTCGCGAGCGTATTGCGCAGCACGACGAGGTTCTTCGTGCCCTCGAGCACCTGCTCCTCGAGCATCCGGACCTGCGATGTCAGGTCCTCGTTGCGACGGATGCGCTCGACGCCGCTTTGCGCGCTGATGATCATGTAGAAGAGGATCACGGCGCCGAAGCCGCAGCAGATGCAGTCGAGGAACGAGAGGCTGAAGACCTCAGTCTGGCGTCGCTTGCGCACCGCCGCCTCCCACGCTGATCAGCGCGAGCTCGATGCGGGGCTCGCCGAGCCTCACCTGGTCGCCAGCCGCGAGCAGGGCGCGGCCGGCCACGCGTTCGTCGTTGACCCACGTGCCGTAGCGGCTGTGGTCGACGAGCACCACGCCGTCCGGGCCGCGCAGGATCGTGCAGTGCCGGCGCGAGACGCCCGCGGCGCCTGCGGACACCGTGATGTCGGCGCCATTGCCCTCGCGTCCCACCGTGAGGCCGCGCGGTGTCAGCGGCAGGGCGCGCCCGGCGTGCAGCACGTGCGTCGGGTCGAAGTCCTCGCGACGGCGCGCACCGAGGCGTTCGCGCCGCGGAGCCTCGCCCTCGGGCACCGAGGCCGTCGCCGCGAGCCGGCGCAGCAGGCGCACGGGCGCGCCGGCGGCCCCGTCCACCGGAAGCTGCGAGGCCACCGCGGCAGCCCAGCCGTCCGGCACGGCAATCAGCTCGCAGTCGGACAGGGTCTCGAGGCGTGCACGCAGCCCCGCGAGTGCGAGCAGGGCCGCGGGCACCACCAGCGCGACCGGCGCGCCGGCCCGCCGCAATTCGTGCAGGCAGCGTTCGAGCTCCCGATAGCGCGGCGCCGCGGCGGCGGCCAGCTGGTCGTGCGCGATCGCCACCTCGTGCCGCTCGCCCGTCGGTCCGTCGAGCGCGACCGTGGCCGCGCTCTGCTCGACCGCCTGCGTCGCGAGCACCGGCAGCTCATCGAACAGGCGCTGCTCGACCGCGGCATCGTGCAGGGGGTCGAAACGCGTGCGCAGCACCATCGCGGCGCTCACGACATCGAGCCATGACTGGTAGATGTCGAGCAGGCCGCCGCCCGCGCTCACGATCGCGCGGCGCCGCCGCACGACCGGGCCACATTCGACCGCGGTCGCGGCGATGTGCGACAGGCCCATTTCGAGCACGATCGCGGGCTTCGCGAGGCCGAGCGGCGCGACCGTCGCGACGGCCGCGTCGACGAAGCCGCGCACGGAGATCCCGGCTGCCTCCGCGACCGCGAGGACTTCCGACAATGCCCGCGGCGTGTACGAGGCGCTCACTGCGACCCATGCCTCACGGCGAACTGCGCCGCCGCCGTCTTCGCCGGCCGTGCGCAAGCGCGCGCGCAGCTCCGCCGCCGCGAGCGACCTCGCAGCCGCGCTCGTCGCCCGCTCGCCGGCCAAGTCGCTCCAGTGCCGCGCGGAGACCTCCGCCGGACGGCTGCGCAGGACACCTGCGGCCGGCATGCCGACGAGATCCGCATCGCCCTCCCGCCGCACGATCGACGGGGCAACGGAGAGGACGCGACCCTCCACCGCCAGCGCCAGCGCACGATCGTCGAGCGAAAGGCCGAGCAGGGGCGCCATGGCTGTCATCTCGTCTGCATGTTGCGTATCAGGCGCGTATCGAGCCAGGTTTCGGCGTCGAGCACGAGCCGCTCCTGCGCGAGCTGCAGCTGATGCAGCAGGAACATCAGGAAAATCGACAGCAACAGGGCGATCAGCGTGGAATTGAAGGCGACGCCGAGGCCTTCCGTGACGCCGGAGATGTCGCCGCCGACCGCCTTGTGCGCCTGCGACAGCGCATCGCCGATGCCACGCACGGTGCCGATGAAGCCGATCGCCGGGATTGCCCACGCGATGTACCGGAGCATCGACATCTCCGAATCGAGCCGTTCGGCCTCCGACTGGCACGTGCCGTGCGCGACGGTCGAGGCATCCTGCACGCTCTTCGTTGCGCCGAAGCGCGCGAGTGCGGCGAGCAGCGCCCGCGGCAGCAGCATGCGCTTGCGCTCGCCGTCGAGGCTTTCGAGCTGACGGATATACTCGCGCGAATCCTCCGGCAGCACCTTCATGCCGTCGGCGAGCTTCAGCAGGTCACCGTCGAGCGTCGCGCGCTCGCGCGACTGCCGCTTCGCCTTGTAGCCGATGATCGCGAGCGCCCAGATGAAGAGGATGATCTCGCTTTCCTGCTCGTAGTCTTTCACGAGCACGTAGAAGGACCGGTCGGCGATGTAGTTCGGGTCGTGGAGCATGCCCTCGCGCTGTGCGGCGAGGATCGCCTGCGCCTTCGGCCGTACATCGAGCACGTAGATCGCGTGCACGACCACGACGATCGCCGCGAGCGCGAACAGGCTGAACACGAATTCGGAGGGATAGCGTCGGGGGCTGGCCATGCGCACCTTTCGGAATCAGATATCCACGGGGAAGCTGACGTTATTGTCCGCGGACTGGCGAAGGTCGGGCGGCAACTCCTCTTTCGGCGCAACCGGCGCGCCGATCGGCCCGTCGTCGTCGGCTGCGCCCTCCGGCTCGCTCGCGGCGGGCGCCGGTTCCGCGGTCGATTGCGCGACGGCGGGCGGCACGGTGCGCACGATCACGAGCGCAGCCGCCCACGCCGCGAGCGACGCAAAGGTCATGATCCAGATCGGACGCCAAACGTTCTTCATGGGTGCTGCCCGCCTTTCACTCACGGATCCGCATAGCGCGCCACGCGAAAACCGATCGCCTGGTCGCTCCCCTCGGCGCCGTCACGCCACGCGAGCCGCAGGTCGGCGACCGTGGCCGTACGCCAGTTCGAACCCCGGATGGTGTGCCGGGTTCCCTGCGCCGGCCCGAAGGGGTCGGTCTGCGGTGCGCTTCCGGGCAGCGACGCATAGTTATCGTGCGTCCACTCGGACACATTGCCCGACAGGTCGAAGAGGCCGAGCGGATTGGCGCCGAACTTGCCGACCGGGGCCACGCTCGCGAAGGCATCGCGGTACGACTCGAGCACCATCGGCAGCGTGCCGCGCGCTTCGACGCCCGCGTAGTTGCCGCTGTTCGCACCGATCGGCAACTGGTCACCCCAGATGTAGCGATTGAGGCCCCCGTCGCCGCGGGCGCGTGCCGCGTACTCCCATTCCGCCTCGCTCGGCAGGCGATAGCCGTTCGCGATCGGCGACGCGAGCATCCACTTGCCGTCCTTGCGCACATAGGCTTGCGGCAGCCCCTCCTGCGCGGACAGCCAGTTGCAGAATGCGACCGCATCATCCCAGCTCACCTGCACGACCGGCTGGTCGTCGAGATCGACGCTCTTCCTGTCCACATAGCCGGAGGCGTGGTCGGGCTTGAAGCGCCGATACTGGCCGTTCGTCACCTCGGTTGCGCCGATGTAATACGCGCGCGAGAGCGTGACGGTGCGGCGCACTTCGTTCGGCCGGCGGCCCTGTTCCCGCCGGTCGCTGCCCATCTCGAAGGTCGCCGGTTTCACGAGTTGCAGCGCGTAGCCGATCTTCGTCGTCAGGCGCGTGCCGGCCGCGAGCGCGCTCGCGGGACGGGCCGCGTCGATCAGCTGATAGCTGACGCTGCGGGCAAGGCCGGGCGCGAGCGTGAGCTTCGTCGCGTAGGGCGTGAGCGGCGGCCGCCGCACCTCGAGCGCGTGCTCGCCGGCCAGCACTTCGAGCGACAGCGGCGTGCGGCCCTTCGACACGCCGTCGATCAGCACCTCGGCGTCGGCAGGCTCGCCGGTCACGGTCAGCGCGACATAGACCGGCGCGAGCCTTGCCTCGAGCTCGGTGCGCTCACCCGACGTGGCGCTGAAGCTGCGCGACCACGGCGTGTAGCCCGTGCGTGCGACGAGCACGTCGTGCCGCCCCCCCGGCGACATCGCGATGTCGAGCGGCGTGCGGCCGCGATAGACGCCGTCGACCGAGACGTCCGCGCCGGCGGGCGACGAGCGCACGACCAGCCGCGCGTCGGGGGCACCGAGGTCGATCGGCCCCACCGTCGCCGTTTCGCCGGCCCTGATCACGAGCGCGCTGTCCCACGGCCGCGCATCCGGCGCGGTGACCTGCACGCGATGCGCGCCGGCGGGCAGGTCGATCTTCGGCGGCACGACGACCGGATCCGCGCCGTCGATCGAGACCCGTGCGCCGGGCGTACGCACGATGAGCGCGAGCGCGCCCCACGACGATTCGAGCTTGACCGCGAGGTCCTGCCGCTGCCCGAGACCCTCGACATCGACATCGACGATCGCATCGAGATGACGGTCGGCACGGAACGTGAGCGTGTGCTTCCCGGCCGCCACACGCAGCTCGCCGGGGGCCCGCCCGACCTGCGCACCATCGACCGCGACGGTGGCCGCGACGCCGCCGGTGTCGATCACGAGCACGCCCGGCTCCTTGTCGAGCCGCAGGCGCACGGTCGCCGCGCCATCGCGCGGGACAGTCACGGCGCGCTCGAGCGCGACGTAGCCGGGCGCACTGGCGCGCAGCCGGTGCGCACCCGGCAGCACGAACAGCGTGGCGCCCGAATGCCACGAGAGCAGCGTGTCGGTCGCGCGCACTCGCGCGTTCACCGGCTCGAGCACGAGCGGCACGCGCTGCATGCTCGACAGCAGCAGGAAAAGCGCACCGGCCACGGCGAGGACCGCGGCGATCGCAATGCGGCGCCGCGTGCGGCCCGGCGGTGGCCTGGCCGCGCGGTCGTCCATCGCGAGCAGATCCCGCGGCAACGCGCCGATGTCGACATCCTCGTCGTCGAGCTCGCCGTCGCGCTCCATGACCGGCGCGAGCGGCGCAATCGTCTCATTGCCCGCGAGGTGCAGCACATCGATGATGCAGGGTGCGGTGGCGCGCACGACGACCTGCGCGTCACCGAGCGCGATCACGTCACCCGCGTGCAGGTCGCGCGGCTCGCGCAGCCGCTCGCCGTCGAGACGCGCGCCCGTCGACTGCGCAGGCGTGACGCGCCACAGCCCGTCCTCCACGTTGAAGGTGAGCGCGGCAACGGACGCAGCGCCCGGCACGACGACGTCCGATCCCGCGGCGCCGATCGTGAAGGGCGCCGCCAGTTCCCGCCGCCCGAGCGGTTCGTGCACCGCCGCATGCGCGGGAGACATCGACTGCAGATCAAACTCGATCGCCACGTCTCCTCCCGATCAGATCGGCTCGACGCAGCTCACTGCGATCGTCTGCACCGCCGCACCCGGTGCGATCGTCACCTCGCGGCGCACGTCGCGGTAACCCTCGCGCGTACCGGTCACGGTATAGCGGCCAGGCTTCAGCTCGACCTCACGGCGCAGGAACGTGCCGAGTGCACCGACGCGCTGCACGGTGACGTTCGTCTCATTGTCGGATTCGAACGCGACGCGCACCGGCTGGTCGTACGCGGGCAGCAGCAGTTCGATGCGTGCAATCTGCGAGCGCAACACGGGCCCGGAAGGCGTCGTCGCGCGCGCGGCGGCGAGCAATTGCCCGGCCTCGTCGCGCACGGCTGCGGCGCCGAGACGCTCCGGTCGATCGATGAGGTCCTGCAGGCGCCGCGCGAGCTCGGCGCGCGGTGCGGCGCGCTCGCGGCCGGCCTGCGCGAACTGCAGCGACGGGTCGCGCGCGAGCACGCCGTCGTAGAGCTCGAGCGCGTCGGCCCAGCGTTCCCCGGCTTCGAGCGCCGCGCCGCGTTCGCGGGCCGCATCGCCCGCGCGCGCAGCCTCGGCAGCGGCCACCTGCGCGAGCCCCTCGGCCGGCGCGCTCGCACCCGGCTGCATCGTGCGCGCGCTCGTGAAGTCGCGCCGTGCCGCGGCGAGGTCACCCGAGCGCAACGCGCTGAAGCCATTCGCGAGCACTCGCGCATATTCGCTCGCGCCGGCCGCGCTGCGCGCCTTCGCGAGCCCTGCCCGCGCCGGTGCATTGGCCGGATCGAGCGCGAGGGCCTTCTCGTACCATTCGATGGCCTCCGCGGTACGCCCGGCGCTCGCGGCATTGGTCGCCTGCGCAACGAGCGGCATCGCGGCCTCGAGCGCGCGCGTGCGCGCAAGCCCTGCGGCGGCCTCGCCATTGCTCGGATCGATCCGTGCCGCGAGTTCGAATGCGCTGCGGGCACGGGCCGGTTCGCCCGCTTCGAGCGCTGCCGCGCCGCGCCGCAACTCGCCGGCGAGCGCATCCGGCGCACGGGATTCGATGTCCGCGAGCGATTTGCCGGCGGCGCGATAGCCTGCGATCGCGGCATCGACGTCGCCATCGGCCGCGCGCGCCGCGGCACTGTCGACGGCACGCTTCACGGCCGCAAAGTCGGCACCACCCCAGACACCCGCGGCACGGGCCTCGATGGCGGCCAGCCGCTTCGCGATGCCGCCCTGCAGGTCCGCGAGTGTCTTCGCAGGATCGGGCTGCGGTGGCGCATCGTCCCCGCGTGCCCCCGGGATGCCGGGCTCGACCGCCGCGGGCGGCGCGGCGGCCTGCGGCACGAGGCGCGGCAGCAGGAAGAACACGAGGCCGAGTGCGATCGCCGCGACCAGGAGCCCGGCCACGAGACCTGTGTGGCGCCGCCGCGCACTGCGCGCGGGTGGCTCCGGCACGGCTACCGGAGCCACGACGACCTCGTCCGCGGGACCGGCGGCGCCCCACTGGTCCTGCACCGCTGCGGGCAGCTCGATCGCGATCGTGCCACCCTCGCCGGGGGCCACTTCGCGTGCGGTCACAACGATCGGTGCGGTGCTCACTGCGACCGGCGGCTCCGGCGGTGGCAGCGCCTCTTCGCTCAGTGCTTCGGACTCGATCGTCACGGTGTCGTGCAGGCAGGCGTGCAGCTCGTCGATGACTGCGCGCATCGTCGCGGGCCGGCCGTCGCGGGTCTTGGCGAGCATCCGCATCACGAGCGCGATGAGGCGCGGCGGGGCGGCGCGTGTCGGCTTCAGCTCCGGCGCCGGCTCTTCCAGTACGCGTCGCGTCTCGAAGTGCGGATAGAACGGCGGGTAACCGGCCAGCAGTTCGTAGGCGAGCGTGCCGAGGCCGTAGATGTCGTCCGACGGCGCCGGCGGCTCGCCGCGCAGCGCCTGCGGGCTCGCGCTGAACGGCGAGCCGTGGTCGGCGAATGGGCTGCCGCCCGCGAACGACGCGACGCCGAAGTCCGCGATCAATGTGTGACCGGCATCGTCGAGCAGCACGTTGCCCGGCTTCAGGTCGCGATGCACGACACCCCGGCCGTGCGCGTGCTCGAGCGCCTGCGCAATCTCGATCAGCGCCGGGACGATGCGCGTATAGGGCTCGCCGCGCAGCACCGCGAGATCGCCGCCTGGCGCGAGCGCCATCGGCAGCACCAGCGTGCCGTCGCAGTTCTGCGGCTCGTACAGCTTGAGGATGCCCGGATGCCCGAGCTCGCGCGTCGCGGCGTATTCGTGCTCGAGCACGGCCCAGGCGTTCGCGGCCGCCGCGCTGTCGCGCCTCAGGATCTTGAGGGCGACATCCTCGCGCCGCACGATGTCACGCGCGCGCCAGACCTCCGAGTGCCCGCCCGCGCCGATCTGCGCCATCAGCGTGAAGCGGCCGCACAGGCGGTCTCCGCGTGCCGGGTTCGGCATGCGCTCGCACGTACTCACTCGTTGCGGGACACCGGTGCAGGTGTCGGTGCGGGGCCCGTGGCGACCGGCGTCGCTGCGGCCGTGCCACCCGTATCCTCGAGATAGATCTGGTGCAGCAACTCGCGCCACTCCCGGTACTGCTCGTCCGCCGTGCCGGTGAGCTTGAGCGTGCGGCCCTCGACTTCGACGACCTGCGGGGTCACTTCCGCACGGAATGTGTCCGCGAGTTCCTTCAGCGCTTCGGCGTGCACCTTGGCTTCGGAGTATTTCTTGATGCCGGACATGATGCCCGCGACGCCGCCGACCGCGCCGGCCGTGCGCGCCGCACTCTGCACATTGCGACAGGTGTAATCGCCCGACGAGCACTGGTTCGGAATCAGCACGCTGCCGAGTACCGCCGCGGCGCCGAGCAGCGTGCGCGTGCGTGCCGAGGCGCGCGCGCGGTCTTCCTTCTCGATCTCCTGCTGGCTCACGCGACGGAAATTGCCGTAGGAACTCTCGATCTTGTCGCCGAAATTCGCGTAGTAGCTGCTGACCGTGTCGATCACCGCGAGATCGCGCTCGCGGATGCGTTCGATACGCTCCATCACCGGATCGTCGTCGGCCGGCAGTCGCACCACGCGCGTGATGCCCTGCCCGTCGGTGGCGAGATACCCGCCGGTTGCCGCAGGCGCAAACTCCTGCGCGAAGCGCAATGATGCGACGCGACGGATGTCGCGCCGCGCAGCCGACGTGAGCGCCGTCCGCGCCGCGAGCATGTCGTTCGCGATTTCCGAATAGACATTCTGGAACGGATCGCGCGCCTCGAGCGAGGCTTCGGTCTTGTAGGAGCCGAGATCCGCCTCGCCCTGGTATTCCTTGTCCCTGATCCACACCCGTCCGGTGGAGTCCGTCACGTTGATCACGAGCGCGAGGTGCGCGCCTGTCGACTCGAGGATCCGGCCCGTGACGCTGACGTCGACGACCGCCTTGTCCGGTACCACCCGCACGGCGCCCCACTGGCCCGAGGACTCTAGCGTCGCGCGCAGCAGCCCCGGCAGGTAGCCCGCCTCGGCGCTGCGCACCTCCGGATAGATGCGCTTCTTCGCGAGCGCCTCCTCGTCATCCTTGATCGCGGCGGGAATGTTGGCGTCGAAGACGTGCACGCCGACATCGAGCAGTTCCGCTTCCGGAATCTGCGTGGTCGCCTGCACCGGATTGACCTTCGGCATCGGTCGCGTCTCGCTCGTCACGCACGCCGCGAGTGCGCAGGCGAGCGTCGCGAGCAGCGCTCCGCGCAGGCACGTGGCGCGATGCCGGTGGTTCGATGCGCTCATCCGCCTCGCACGCTCTTCTTGTAATCCTCGTACTCTTTCCAGAGCTTTTCCTTCAGCTCCGGATCTGTTTCCTGCTCGGCCGCACGGCGCAGGCGGCGCGCGACGATGTCGTCGTCACTGCCGTCCGAACGTTCGACCGCGCCCTTGCCGGTTCCGCCCGTCCCCGCACTCGTGCGCGCCGGTCCGGTCGCACCCTGTTCGCCACCGGTTCCGGTCTGTGCCCCGGCGCTGCGGTCGGACCGCAGGTCACCGGGCCGGCTGCCCGAATCTGCCGTCGCAATGGCGCCGTCCGCGGCGTCACTCGTGCCGCCCCCGCCCGCACGGCTGTCGCGCTCTCGCGCGATGCCTTCCTGTTCCTTGCGGATGCGCTCGTCGAATGTCCCCATTGATTCATCGAGGCGACGATCAACCGCCGCGCGGCGCTCATCGGGGGTTTGCGCCGAACCAGTCGGCACCTCGGCGCCGCGGCCCGCGGCGCCCTCGCCCGCGGAGCCGTCGCCGGCAGGATCGTCACCGGCGGCGCCGTCTTTCGTGTCGGCAGTCCCGTCCTTCGTGCCGGCGGCGTCCGTCGGCGCGGACGCCGACCCGTTCGCGGCGGTGCCGCTCGCCGTCGACGTCGTTCCGCCCGTGGTCGACGGCAGCCCGGTGCCAGTCGACGGCATGCCGCTGCCGGTCGACGGCATGCCGCTTCCCGTCGAATCTGATGATGTGCCGCTGCTGCCCTCGCTGCCGCCACCGCCGCCGCTTTGCTGCGTGGCGCAACCCGCGGCGAGCAGCGCCGCGATCACTCCCGGTATCCATCCCGCGTGAGCACGCATGGTTCACCTCGCGTCCTGGGCGGACCTGGCGCGCGGCGCCGCGAGATCATCGCCGACGAAGAAGCTGCGCAACTGCGCGGCCAGGCGATTGCAGGCCGTGCCCTGCACGCGCGCGATGAACGGCAATGGCACGACGGCGCCGATGATGGCCGACGTACCCGTCACGTTCGTGCCGACCGTGCCCGCCGATTTGGCCTCGCGCAAATCCCAGATCGTGGCCTCGTAATCGGATTCCTTTTCCCACCAGCCGAATCCGATGCAGCCCGCCGCGCCCGGCGCCGCGCCGCACGCGAGACTGCCGCCGCCGTCGGTGCGGCGCGTATCGCCGTCGAGCCAGACGATGTAGCGCACGCCGCTCGCGGCGATGCGTTCGCTGACGCCCGGTTGCTCGAGCAGCGTGGTCACTGCCTCGGGCCGCGACGGTGCCGTGCCCGGTTCGAGCCAGGGAAACAACGCGTCCACGAAGGCGTCATTGCCGAGGACACGCAGTCCGCGCTTGCCCTCTCCCAGATTCTCGCCGACGCAATCCATGAAGCCGTCATCGGTGCCTGCGCCTTCGACTTGCGGCTTGGCGAGCACGACGACGGCTTCCTCGCTCGTGATATGGGTCGGCAATTCGCGCGATTCCTCGATGCGCGCCTGCATGCAGCCGCCGAGGCTCACGAGCCCCGCGACGGCGAGCGGTATGGCGGCCCTGGACATCATGGGTACCCGGAGTATGCCACGGGGTCGATGAGGGGTCAGACCTCGTGGTGGCGTTGCGGTTCCGTCGGCCTGGCGTGGCTACAGCAGCGGGATCTGCAGATCGCTGTCGCGGGGTGGACGAAAACGCGTGGTGTCGAGCGTGAAGCCCATGCGGGATTCGAGTCCGAGGCGGCGCGCAGCCACCTCGAAGCGCTGCTTCAACAACGCGGCGTCGACACCGGAGCCCGTCATCCGGCTGCCGAACCGCGGGTCGTTGTCGCGTCCGTCGCGCATCGAGTGCACGCGCGCCATCACGTGCCGCGCACGGTCCGGGAAGTGCGCGAGCAACCAGTCGCGAAAGAGGTCCCTGACCTCGAGCGGCAGCCGCAGCACGACGTAGCCCGCGCAGCGCGCACCGGAGCGGGCCGCGGCCTCGAGCAGCCGCTCGAGCTCGTGGTCCGTAAGGGCCGGGATCACCGGCGCGACCAGCGTGCCGACCGGCACACCGGCATCGGCGAGGCGCCGGATGGCACCGAGGCGGGCGAGCGGCGAGGCCGTGAGGGGCTCGAGGCGGCGCTTCAGATCCGGATCGAGGGTCGTCAGGCTCACCATCACGCTCACCAGCCGCTCGCGGGCCATCGACGAGAGGATGTCCAGATCGCGCTCAATGAGCGCACCTTTCGTGACGATCGAGACAGGATGTCGACAGTTTTGCAGGACTTCGAGGATGGATCGCGTGACCTTGAGGCGTTTTTCCACCGGCTGGTACGGATCGGTGTTGGCGCCGAGCATGATGAGGCGTGGCACGTAGCCGGGCTTGCCGAGTTCGTGGCGAAGTCGCTCCGCCGCCCGCGCCTTGAAGAAGAGCCTTGTTTCGAAGTCGAGCCCGGGGGACAGGCCGAGCCAGGCGTGTGTCGGGCGCGCGTAACAGTACACGCACCCGTGCTCGCAGCCGCGGTAAGGGTTGATCGACTGCGAGAAACCGATGTCGGGTGAGTCGTTGCGCGAAATGACCGTGCGCGCGGGTTCCGGTTGCACGCTCGTCGCCACGCTGTCCGGCGCCGGCTCCGTGTACCAGCCGTCGTCGATCGCCTCACCGTGGTGCCGCTCGTATCGCGCCGGCGGGCTCGAAACCGCGCCGCGACCTTTCAACATCCGCGACATTTCGTGACTGTACGAACATACAGCCCGCGCGTCCAGCGGCTCGTAGCGCGCTGCGGGAACTCAGTGTTTGACGACGCGGCCGCCCTTCATCACGAACGTCACGCGCTCGAGTTCCGTGATGTCCTGCAGCGGATCGCTGCGCACGGCGATCAGGTCGGCCGCCTTGCCGGCGGCGAGCGAGCCGATCTGGTCGGCGAGGCGATTGTGTGCCGCGCCCGCCGTGGTCGCCGCGCGTATGGCCTCGATCGGCGAAAAACCCGCCTTCAGCATCAGCGCAAACTCGCGCGCATTCTCACCATGCCTCGACACCGACGAGTCCGTGCCGAACGCGACCTTCACGCCCGCATCGTGAGCCCGGCGGGCCGCATCGATCATGTGCGGCCCGACGTCCAGGGCCTTCTGCCGCACGGCGGGGCTCATCCAGCTCGCCGAGCGCGCCTGCGCCATTGTGGTCTCCCCGGCCAGCAGCGTCGGCACCAGATACGTGCCGTTCGCCTTCATCAGGCGGATCGATTCCGCATCGAGATACGTTCCATGTTCGATCGAATCCACGCCCGCCCGCAGGGCCGCATTGATGCCATCGGTGCCGTGCGCGTGGCAGATCACGCGGCGCCCGAGCGCATGGGCAGTCTCCACGATCGCCTCGAGCTCCTCGTCCGTGATCTGCTGCCCGACACCTGCCGCGATCTCGGAGGTCACGCCACCGGTGGCCGCGACCTTGATCACATCAACGCCACGTTGCACGGCCTGCCGCACGGCGCGGCGGCAATCGTCCGCACCCGAGCACAGGCCCGGATGAGCCATCGCCTGCATGATCTCGGAACGAAAGCCGTGCAGCGTCGTGTGGCCGCCGTGCACGCCCACCGTGCCGGAGGCGATGATCCGTGGCCCCTGCACGATGCCGGCCTCGATCGCATCCCGCAGGGCGAGAATGGCGTCGGTCTGCGCGCCCGGATCGACGATTGTCGTGAAACCGGCCTCGAGTGTGCGATGCACGTATCGCAGGGCGTCGAGCGCCACAGCTGCGGCCGACTTCCTGACGATGTCGAGCAGCGTCGTCGGGCCGCTCTCGAAGGTGATGTGCACGTGGCTGTCGATGAGTCCCGGCAGCACGAAGCGGTCGCGCAGGTCGATCGTCTCGCCAGCCCCGGTCCTGAAGCCGTCGTGGATTGCGACGATCCGGCCATCGACGATCTCAATCGTCTTGTCATGCGCGACACGCCCATCGGCCGGATCGGCGAGCAGCCGCCCAACCTGCACGAACGTCGCCTGGCCGGCCTCCGCCGCGTGCACAGGCCACACGCCGGCCAGCACGAGCAGTGGGACGAACCAGCGGGTCAGCGTACGTCGACGCATGTCACTTCCCGTCCGCATCGCGTTTCAGAAACGGTAGGTCACGTCGAAGCCGCAAGTGCGCGAGTCACCCCACGCGATAGCCGCCAAACAACGCGCCGTTGATGAACCAGCACTCCTCGTCGGTCAGGTTTTTGTTCCAGGCCGCCAGTTGACGCCCGCTTCTGCGATGCACAGTTGCGGGTCGCTCGCCGCTACGCGCCCCGGGTTTCGTGTGCAAATTTCCAGCGGCGGCGCGGAGGCGTACTCGTGCTACCGGGTCTGCGCCTTCGCTTCAGGCGCCTTGAGCACGATGGTTCCTTCGGTGACGCTGTTCATGTTGTTGAACTCGCCGTTCCACTCGTTGAAGGAAATCGAGTCGCCATCGCGCGTCAGCTTGCTGGTCAAAGTACCGGTCGCACCCTTGAACCTGCCGGTCCCGCCCACCACTTCGGATTCCAGATCAAACGTGATGTCTCCCTCCGCATTGATGCAGCACAGACCCGACTTGGTGCGATAGATCAACTGATCCAGGTCGCTGTCGAACGTCACGACATTGGTCGCTTCCAGGATCTTGTACTCATACTTGGTGTTTGCCGGGCACTTGCTCACCTCGACTCGTACCGGCTCGACCATGCTGTGCAGGATGCCGAGCCCGAAGGTCCCGTTGACACGTGCATGGTTCATGCTCGCCGGGGGCCAGTTCCGGTCCATGCTGATCTGCGTGTGAATCGACACGCCGGCGGCACGCCAGGAGACGTGACGGGCCTGTCCGTCGGCAGCAGCCTCACCCGCGACCACGCCCGCGGCGGCGGCAAAGATCGAAGCGGCAATCAAGGCCTTCATGGACATCGGCAACTCCCGGGTTGGCATGAACTGGAATGTGAACACGCTTTCACTTGCCGTGGATGCTATTTCACCCAGAACTCATGCGCAAGTATTATGTGAATGATAATTCTCTGTCGGGCCGACCGCCTCCGGCTACCCGGCCCGAGGACCGGGCGGGCTGGGCTAGCGGTTCCGGCCTCTCGCGGCCCGACGTGTCGTCGGCGCTTCCGGGCGTGCGACACGCTGCTCGAGATGGCGTGCAAACCCTTCTTCGGCTTCCTGATTGAGCGACCAGGCGAACTTCTCGACGATGTCGACGCCGTCACTCACGGCCCACTCGGCCAGCGGATCGAAGCCGACCGCGTCGCGAAACAGCGGCGCCAGGTTCACGTAGCCGTACATCAGGCTGACGAAAGCCATGTAGTGGGAGGGGTTGCGCACCAGCTCCCTCGCCGACACCAGGGCGCTGCGACGCATTTTCTGGTTGCAGTAGCGAAACGCCGGCTGAATGAGCTTTTCCACGACGATTCGCCGCTGTTCGCCACCGGCGATCGACGCCTGCACAACGATGCGTGCCAGTGCTGGATGCTCGGCGTGGTAGCGGAAGTTCCTGCCCGAGAATTCCACTCCGTTGATTTCCGGCTCGAAACTCTCGAGGGACGCCAAGTGTCGCCGCGCAAGTCGATCGACGACAGCCTCGTACAGCGCCATCTTGTTGCGATAATGCCTGTAGATGGCGCTGGCACCAATGCCGATGGCGCCGGCGATCTCCTCCAGCGAACTCGCGTCATAGCCGCGCTTGCCGAATACGTCCTCGGCGACATCGAGGAGGCGGTCCCGAACGCTCGGCTTCCTGGTAGGTTTCATGTTCCTCCTGCGAACCTGCAGCGGGCTGGTCACCGCGCCGGGAGTGAATCATAATTCACTTCAGGCGCCCCGTCGCCTTCCGGCGCGTCGCACCGAATTTCCGTTAGCCCGTTCGGACGATGTTGCCTCGCGCGGGCACCTTCAAGAATGCCCTACGCCGCAGGAGATTCCCATGAGCAACCCGGACCGCGCCCCGCGTCAGCTTCGCGTCGGCATCATCGGCGCCGGCATGGCCGGCATCCTGGCCGCGATCCGGCTGCGCCAGCAGGGTCGGCACGAGGTCATCGTCTACGAGAAGGCCGATCGCATCGGTGGCACCTGGCGCGAGAACACCTACCCCGGACTCAACTGCGACGTGCCGGCGCACGCCTACACCTATTCGTTCGCGCCGAACCCCGAATGGAGCAGCTTTCTCGCGCCGGGACCGGAGATCCAGCGCTACTTCGAGGACCAGGTCGCGCACCACGGAATAGGCTCCCTGATCCGCCTCGGCCAGGAAGTGAAAAGCTGCGTGTGGCGGGACGGCCGCTGGCACATCGAGACCTCGAAAGGCGTGAAGGATGCGGTCGACGTCGTGATCGTCGCGACCGGGGTACTGCACCACCCGAACCTGCCGCAGATCGAAGGGCTCGAGAGTTTCGCCGGCGCGAAGTTCCACACGGCGCGCTGGGACCATTCAGTGCCGCTCGACGGCCGGCGCATCGGCATCATCGGCAACGGCTCGACCGGTGTGCAGCTCGTCTCGGCCCTGGCCGGCCGCGCGAGCCGCGTGGTGCACATCCAGCGCTCGCCGCAATGGATCATGCCGATGCCCAACGATCCGTACAGCGACGAGCAGCGCGCGGCGTTCCGTCAGGATCCGAAGCTGATCGACGAGATCCGCTACGGCGAGTGGTACACGGAACGGGTCCGCCGCTTCACCGAGGCGATCATCGATCACGACTCCGCGCCGATGCACGAGATCGAGGCCATCGTGCTCGAGAACCTCGAGAGCAATGTCAGGGACCCGGTGCTGCGCGAGAAGCTGCGCCCCGGCTATCGCGCGGCCTGCAAGCGGCTGATCTATTCGCCCGACTATTATGAGGTGGTGCAGCGCCCCGATGTCGACGTCGTCGTCGGGGCGATCGAGCGCATCGAGCCCGCGGGCGTGCGCATGCGGGACGGCGCGCTCCACGAGGTCGACGTGCTCGCGCTCGCCACCGGCTTCAAGGCGCACCTGTACATGCGCCCGATGCTCGTGCAGGGTCGCGATGACGCGGACCTCGACCGGCTGTGGGCACGCCACGCGACGGCGTACCTCGGCATCTCGCTGCCCGGCTTCCCGAACTTCTTCATGATCAATGGCCCGACCGGGCCGGTCGGCAACTTCTCGCTGATCGACATCGCCGAGCGGCAGTGGGGCTATATCGAGCAGCTCATCGGCGCCCTCGAGGCGGGCCGCTGCCGCGAGATCAGTGTCAGCGCGGCGACCATGAAGGATTACGACGAGCGCAGCATCGCCGCCGCCCGCAAGACGATTTTTGCCACCGGCTGCTCGAGCTGGTATCTCGATGCCGACGGCGTACCCTCGAGCTGGCCGTGGAGCTACGACGCGTTTGCCAGCGAGACCGCAGCACCACGCTTCCACGAGTTCGACCTCACGGCCTGATGCGCGGGACAATCCCGACCTGACGTTGCTTGTTGGAGGAGAGGACGATGAAGATCGCCGTCATCACCGGTGCCGCGAGCGGCATCGGCGCGGGGCTCGCGCGCGAAGCGGCGCGCCGCGGCATGCAGGTCGTGCTCGCCGACCTCGACGCAAAGCGGCTGGCCGAAGTCGCGGCCGGCATCGGCAGTGCGGCGATCGCCGTGCCGACCGACGTCGCCGACCCGGCCGCGGTCGACACACTCGCCGAGCGCGCGTATGCGCAGCACGGCCAGGTCGACCTGCTGTTCAACAATGCCGGGCTCCTGTCGACGGGATTCAGCTGGGAGATCCCGGCCGCGAAATGGCAACAGGTGCTGGCGGTCAATGTCGGCGGTGTCGTCAACGGGCTGCGCTCGTTCGTGCCACGGCTGCTCGCCGCAAACCGGCCGGCGCGCATCGTCAACACGTCGTCGATCGGCGGCTTCCTGCCCTCGCCGCTGATGTCGCCCTATTCGGCGACCAAGTTCGCTGTCGTCGCGCTGACCGAGGCGCTGGCCGGCGAACTGCAGATGCTGAAGAGCCCGGTCGCGGTGTCGCTGCTCGCGCCGGGCCCGGTCAAGACGGGCATCTACCGCGAGTCGCCGTCGAGCGCCTCCAGCCGTTTCGTCGATCGGCTGATGGAACTCACCGAGGCGAACGGCATCACGCCGGACGAATTTGCGCCGCTCGTGTTCGACGCGATCGACCGCGGCGAGTACTGGATCATTCCGCAGCCCGAGGGCTTCGACGCGGGCTTTCGCGCGCGCAACGAACTGATCACCGCGCGCCGCGCGCCGCAGGCATTTCTGGTCGATGAGGGATAGCAGCATGGGCAAGCTCGAAGGCCGGATCGCCATCGTCACCGGCGCGGGCCAGGGGGTCGGCCAGGGCATCGCGCTGGCACTCGCGAAGGCGGGTGTGGCCGTGGCCGTGACGGGCCGCACGGCGGCGAAGCTCGACACGACCTGCGGGCTGATCGCCAGGGCCGGCGGCCAGGCGCTCGCGATCTCCTGCAATGTCAATTCCGCCGACGACATCCGGCGCGCGGTCGAAGGCACGGTCGGCGCCTTCGGCGGCATCGACATCGTCGTCAACAACGCGCAGGAGGTGCCGCTCGGGCCGCTGCTGGCCGTGACCGACGACGCCTTCGAGCGCGGCTTCAGCAGCGGGCCACTCGCGAGCTTCCGGATGATGAAGGCCTGTTACCCGCACCTCAAGGCGCGGGGTGGCGGCACCATTTTCAATTTTGCGTCGTCGGCCGGCATCCGCTGGGACATGAGCAACTACGGCGCCTACGCCGCGGTCAAGCAGGCGATCCGCGCTCTGACGCGCGCCGCCGCCGCGGAGTGGGGTCCCGACGGCATCCGCGTACTGACCATTGCCCCGCACGCGCTGTCGCCGGGGCTCAAGGGCTGGATCGACGCACGGCCCGAAGAAGCCGCCGCGTTCTTCAAGACCATCCCGCTGCGACGCATCGGCGATTGCGAGACGGACATCGGGCACGCGATCGTCGCGCTGTGCGGAACCGACCTCGGCTACCTGACCGGGGCCACGATTCCGCTCGATGGCGGGCAGGCCAATTTCGACTGACTGGATGAGCGGGCGACGAAGCTAGGGCGCGCCGACCGGCGGATCCCGGTTCGGCTCGGGAAACCGGTCGAGGCGGCGCAGTGAGCGAAACGTCACTACGTACGCCGCGACCACTGCGCCGCACGCGACACCGCCCCAGGCGACCGCCGGCACGAGGCCGAAGAGCCGTGCAGCGACGCCGGCGCGGAACTCGCCGAGTTCGTTCGAGGCGCCGATGAACATCGAGTTCACCGCACTCACGCGGCCGCGGATCGAGTCCGGCGTTTCGAGCTGCACGAGGACGTGGCGGATGTACACGCTCACCATGTCCCCCGCGCCGAGCGCGACGAGTGCCACGAGCGAGACCCAGAAGGTCGTCGAGATCCCGAAGATGATCGTCGCGACGGCGAAGATTCCGGTCCCGAGGAACATCCAGCGCCCGACATGACGCTGCAATGGCGCGAACGCGAGCAGCGTCGCGGTCACGGCAGCACCGACAGCCGGGGCAGTGCGCAGCACGCCGAGGCCGGCGGGTCCGATGTGCAGCACGTCGCGCGCATAGATCGGCAGGAGCGCGGTCGCGCCACCGAGCAGCACGGCGAAGAGGTCGAGCGAGATGGCGCCGAGCACGGGCTTGCGCCGCCAGACGAAGCGCAGGCCCGCGAGCGTGTCGCGCAGGCGAAACGGCTGGTCGGCACTCGTGGCCCGCACCGGTCGGATGCGCAGCAGCAGCACGACAACCAGCACCATCAACAGCAGCGCCGTGCCGTAGACGACCGGCGCCCCGAGGAGAAACAGCAGGCCGCCGAGCGCGGGGCCCGTGACGACCGCGATCTCGAACAGCGCGGAATTGACGGCCGTGGCGGCATTGAAATCTTCGACCGGCACGAGGTTCGGCGTCATGGCCTGCCCGGTGGGCATCCAGAATGCGCGCCCCACGCCGAACAGGACCATCGCGGCGAAGATCGGCCATACGATCTCGAGCCCGGCGAGCGACACCGCGAACAGCGCCGCGACGCTCACCGCGTCGAGGCCGTAGGAAAGCGCGAGCAGCAGGCGGCGGTCGGCGCGATCGGCGATCTGCCCCGCCGGCAGCACGAGTGCGAGAAACGGCAGGAACTGCGCGAGACCGATGATGCCGAGCGCCAGCGGGTCGCGCGTGAACTCGTACACCTGCCAGCCGACCGCGACGCTCAGCATCTGCCAGGCGAGCGTCGCGCAGAACCGGCCGGCCGCGTAGCGCGCGAAGTCGCGGTGACGCAGCGCTGCGAGGGCGGCAGGGCGATGCAGGCTCATGGAACGCGAGCGAGCATACGTGGTCCGCGGTCTTCGCGTACGGTCTTGCCGCGCCCTTTCATCGATAATGGGCGCTGGCTGCAACGGAGGAACCATGGCCGCAGCACGCATCACCCGTCACTTCGCATCGATCCCCGGCGGGCGCTGGGGCCCGAGGCAAGTGCACTACCGCCGTACCGGCCGGGGGCCGGTATTGATCCTCCTGCACCAGTCACCGCTGTCCTCGCGCGACGTGATCGCGACGATGCAGCGCTGGCAGCGGCACTACACCTGCATCGCGCCGGACACCCCCGGCTACGGGCTCTCGGATCCGCTCGGCGTCACGCACGCCGAAATGGACGACTTCGCGACCGCGGTCGTCGAGTTCCTCGATGCGATCGGCGTCGACAAGGCGGCGTTCTACGGCTTTCACACCGGCGCGATGATGGCCGCGATGCTCGCGGCGCGTTACCCGCAGCGCGTCCATGCGGTCGTCGCGAACGGCTACGTGATCCCGACGACGGCGGAGCGTGCGGAGCTCGTGGCCGAATATCTGCCGCCGTTCGTGCCGACCTGGGATGGCGCACACCTCGCGTGGCTGTGGAGCCGCATGCGCGAGCAGGTGATCTTCTTTCCCTGGTACCGCAAGGAGCCGGCCGATCGCATGGCGCTCACGCTGCCGCCGCCCGAGGTGCTGCAGGCGAACCTCGTGGAATTCCTGCGCGCCGGCGATCACTACCGCGTCGCCTATCGCGCCGCCTTCACGATGCCGGCCGCGGAGGCGCTGCGGGAGATCACGGTGCCGGCGCTGATCACGGCCTCGCACACCGACCCGACCTCGCGCTACCTCGCACGCGCCACCGAACCGGCAACGCCGGTCACCGTGCGCGAGTGCGCAACGCCCGCCGACACGCTCGATCTTGCGCTCGCGCACCTGAAGCGCGCGCGATCGAGCGCCGCGCCAAAGGCAGTCGCGACGCGCGCACTCGGCGGTCGCCTGTGGCAACAGATGCTCGACGTGCCCGGCGGGCAGTTGCGCGTACAGCGCAATGACGACGCCGTGGGACGAGCGGTCGTCGTGATCCACGATGCGCTGGGCTCGACCGATACGGTCGCGGGGCTCGCGGCGTCGTTCATCGGCCAGCGCCCGGTCGTCGCGATCGACCTGCCGGGGCACGGCGAATCCGACGACACGCTGCCGCGCGGGCAGGCCACGGTGGCGGCCTACGCGCAGGCGCTCGGCAAAGCACTCGATGCGCTGCGCATCCGCGCATGCGACCTCATCGGCGTGGGTGGCGGCAGTCTCGTCGGTCTCGAGCTCGCGCACCGGGCACCCAGGCGCGTGCGACGGCTCGTACTCATCGGCCCGCCGTACTTCGACAAGGCGCTGCAACAGCGGCTGCGCCGCCGTTACGTCCCCGGGATCGGGATCGACTGGCACGGCGGTCATCTGCTGCACGCCTGGCACTTCGTGCGGGACCAGGGCCTCTTCTGGCCGTGGTTCGAGCGTACGAAGGAGGGCATCATCGAGGGCGGCGTTCAGGTGAATACCGACAGGGTGCACCAGCGCGTTCTCGAACTCCTGCGCGCACCCGGCGCGTGGCAGCGCGCCTATCGCGCGCATTTCTCGTATCCGGTGGCGACGCGGCTGCACACGCTGAGGGTTCCCGCGTTGCTCGCGGCCGCGGAGTGGGACCCGCTGCGCCCCTGCGCGCTCGCAGCGGCCAGGGTGCATCCGGCTGTGGCATTCAGCGCGCTGCCGGCGGACGAGCGCGACTGGGCATGCACGCTCCTGCCGTTTCTCGATTCGTGAACGCGCCCCGCCCGCGTCCGCTCACGCGGGCCCCGAGCGCTCCGCGAGCCACTCGCGCCACACCGCCATCGCGACGGCGAGGATCACCGGGCCGACGAAGAGGCCGACGAGCCCGAACGCCGCGACACCGCCGAGCACGCCGAACATCACGAGCAGGAACGGGATGCGCGTCGCATTGCTGATCACGAGCGGGCGCACGATGTTGTCGATCCAGCTGATCGCGAGCACGCCCCACAGGAAAAGCCCGGTGCCGGCCACCGTGTGGCCGGAGATCACGAGCCAGACACTCGCACCGACCCACACGACCGGTGTCATGAAGGGAATCAGCGCCGCGAGCATCGTCAACGCACCGAGGGCCACGGGCGCCTGGATGCCGGCGACCCAGTAGCCGAGGCCCGCGATCGTGCCCTGGGCAATCGCCGCGGCGAGGAGGCCATAGACCACGGCGCGCACGGTCTGGCTGATCGCCTGCATGTAGCCGTGGACGCGCGCGCCGAGCGAGCGCTCGAGGACGCGCACGACCTGCGACGCAAACGCCTGACCGTCGCGGTACACGAAGAACAGGCTCAGCATCGCGATACAGAGCTTGGCGATATTGCGGCCGACGCCGCCGACCACCCCGCCGATCTCCCCGACCGAGCGCTGTATCCACTCGCGCAGCTCTGCGTTGAGCGCGCCCGGATCCCGGGCGATCCGTGCGAGCAATTCCTCGAGCCACGGCCCGATCCAGGGCAGTTCGAACACGAAGCGCGGCAGTTCGACCCCGCGCGCGAGTTGCGCCGCGAAGGTTCCATAGGCCGCGACGATCTCGGTGCGGATGAGCGCCACGAGCCAGATTGCGGGCAGCACGATCGCGAGGGTCACGCCGACGGTCATGGCGAGCGACGCGACGGCGTGCCGCCGCTTGCACAGCGCGAGCAGCCGTCGGTAGAGCGGCCAGGTCACGTGCGCGAGGATCACGGCCCAGATGACCGGCACGATGAACGGCTTCAGCACCTCGAAGGCGAGCACGACGAGGCCGGCGAGCAGCGCGGCAACCAGCAGGCGTCGCAACCACGGTGCGGATTCGAGGTCGTCCATCGTCGTCATTGTCGCAGGAGTCGGGCGGTTCGACCTATGATCGGATGTCGCCTTCCATGGAGCGCCCGTCATGCTGCCCGCCCGGAAATTCGTGATTGCCCTCGTCGCCACGCTGGGTGCGCCGGCGCTGGCCATTGCCGTGCACGCCGCACCCGTCGTCGTCAGTACGCCGGACCAGAAGGCGCTCGCACCCGACGTGGCGGTCGGGCCGAAGGGCGAGATCGCGGTGCTCTGGCTCGCCAAGGGCGACCCGGACTCGGCTGCGGCGAAGGCGGCCGAGGCCGAGCGCGCCCAGATGGGCCATTCGCACCAGTCGTCGATGAACCTGTACGTCGCCGTGTCGACGGACGGCGGCGCTACTTTCGGCGAGCCGGTGCACGTCAATCACGGCGACGATGTCTGGGGCTTTGCGGTCAGCCGGCCGAGGATCGCCTTCGGCCCGACCGGCACGCTGCATGTCGCGTACCCCGCGAACGAGCACCAGGCGAAGCTCGACAAGGCGATCCTGATGACGCATTACACGCGCTCGACCGATGGCGGCAGGACATTCGAGGCGCCGCGCAGGGTCAGCACCGTGACGGACTCCGATCTCAGCGGCGTGATCCACGGCGGCTTCGCGAGTGTCGCAGCGTTCGGCACGATGGGTGTCGCCCCGAACGGCGACGTCTACATCGCGTGGATCGACACGCGGAACATGAAAGCCGACTCCTCGACCGGCAGCGTGTATGCGGCGGTGTCGACGGACGACGGCCGCACGTTCGCCGTGGACCGCATGATGGTGGCGGACGGGGTGTGTCCGTGCTGCCAGCTGTCGATCGCATTCGACGGGAAGTCGCGGCCGTATCTCGGCTCGCGCAGCGTCACGGGCGACAACCTGCGCTCGAGCACGGTCGCGCGCGCCGATGGCCACGGTGGCCCGTTCGGCCCGCGCATCGCGACGGGCGGCGCACCGTGGCACCTGAACGGCTGCCCGCTGAAGCCGACCGTGCTCGTGGTGCGCGGCGATACGATTTACACGGCCGCACACAACGGCGCGGAAAAGCCGCCCGGCGTGATGCTCGCGGCGTCGCACGACGGCGGCGCGAGCTTCGATGCGCCCCGGGCCGTGCAGCCCGATGCGCTCGTCACCGACGCGCCCGCCATCGCGCTCACCCGCGACGGCGCGATGATCGCGTGGCATGCGAAGGTCGACGGGCCGCGCCGCGTGTACTACCGCGCACTCGACGCGCGGGGCGCCTTTGCCGGCCCCGTGAATGCGCTCACCGACGGCGACGCCACGTCGCAGAATCCCGCGCTCGCGAGCCGCGCCGACGACCGCGTGCAGGTCGCATGGCAGCAGGACGATCGCATCTACACGACCGCCATCGCAGCGCCGCGATGAAGCGCCGCGCGTTCATCCCGACGGCCGTGGCCGCACTCATCGCCGCGCGCGCCGCGGCGGCAGCCGCCCCTGCGAGCACGCCCGCGTCTCCGGGGGCCGATGCCGCACTGCCGTTGGCGGACGCGGCACGGCTGCGGGCGATCCTCGATGCGTACCGCGGCAAAGTCGTGGTGCTGAATCTCTGGGCCAGCTGGTGCGTGCCGTGCCTGCGCGAGATTCCGGACCTCGTGCGCATCGAGAAGGAACTGGCGCCGCGCGGCGTCGTGCTGGTCGGCGTATCGATGGACGAGCCTGGCGATGCCGCGCGCGTCGCGGCGTTTCGCGCGCAGCACTTTCCGCAGTTTCGCACCTGGCTGCGCGCCGAAAGCGAGCTCGATGCGATCGCGAGCGTGGTCGACCCGGCATGGAACGAAGTGCTGCCGACCACCTACGTGCTCGGGCGCGACGGCAAGGTCGCAAGGCGCGTGCAGGGTGCGAAGACGCACGACGAATTCGTCTCGCTGATCGAAAGCGCGCTCTGACGCCGGCGCGGCGCGGCGCACCTCAGCGAAACTTCGACTTCGCGGCCGCCACGAGCACCGCGCCGCGCTTCCTGAGCGCACGCAGCGTGTGGCGCGCCCACGCGAACTCGAGCCCGAGGATCGCGAGCCCCGCGGGAATGACCACGAGTGCCGGGCCCGGCAGCACGGTCATCGCGATGCCGACCAGCAGCACGGTGAAACCGGTCACCGTGATCACGATGCGCCGTGCCCACTTGTACGGGACGTGCAGCGGGTGATCGCTATCGAAGGGCGGCCATTTCATGCGGATCGTGCGGCGAGCGTGGAGACGAACTCCAGGACGAGTCGCGCCACGGCGGCCGGCTCCTCGTGGTGCATCATATGCCCGGCACCGGCGACGCGGACGAGCGTGACGTGTGGAAACACGTCCCGGAAGTACTCGTCCGTGCCGGTGGGCCCGAGCCGCGCGGGAAATTCCGACAGGGCGCCGAGCACGAGCAGCATCGGTGACGTGGCGCGCCGCCAGCAGGCTTCGGCCTCGTCCCGCCGGTACAGGATCGGGTTGACGATACGGTGGCGCGGGTCGGCGGCGAGCCGGTAACGCTCACCATTGCGGCGCGTCCAGGCACGCGCGACGAACGCAGCGCGGGGCGCGGTCAGGCGCGGGTTGCGCGTGCGCAGGTACTGGGCCAGGTCGGCCTGCGTGGCGTAGCCCGCCTGGCGCGGCCGCTTTGCGATCTCGTCGAGCCAGCGGGCATAGCGCACCGGCGCCTCCCCGGGCGACACCGTCGGCAGCCCGATACCCTCGAGATTGACGGTCCACGCGAGGCGCCCGGGGCGGATCCCGCCGTAAAGCGCCGCGATGTTGCCGCCCATGCTGTGGCAGATGAGGCGCGCGGGCGCCGCCGGCGTGACCTCTCCGAGCAACGCCTCGAGGTCGGCGAGATAGTCCATGAACCAGTAGCCGTCCGGCTGCCAGTCGCTGCCGCCGAAACCGCGCCAGTCGAGCGCGACGAACGACCAGTCGTCCGGCAACTCGTCGACGAGGAACTGCCAGGTGTCGGCCGCGTCGAGAAAGCCGTGCAGCAGCACGATGGGCGAGTCCGAGGGTGGCCCCCAGCGCGTCACGCGATGGCGCAGGCCGCGCAGCGTGAGGTCGGCGTGCACCGGTGCACGCCGCGGCACATAGCAGGCGTCGATCGGGTCGCTCACGCGCCGAGGAACATCCGGTAGGCAGGATTGCCGGTCTCGTCGGTGTATTCGTAGTGCAGCTCACCGAGATGCAGCTCGAAGTCCTTGCGCTCGGCGGGCGGCACCTGGATGCCGGCGAGCACGCGGCCGTAATCGGAGCCGTGGTTGCGGTAGTGGAAGAGGCTGATGTTCCAGCGCGTGCCGACCGCCTGCAGGAAGCGCTCGAGGGCGCCGGGACGCTCGGGAAACTCGAACCGGAACAGCAGTTCGTGCTCGAGCCCGCGGGCGTGGCCGCCCACCATGTAGCGCGCGTGGAGCTTCGCGACTTCGTTGTCCG
>WBZY01000066.1_pt3 | contig 36078 bp, 24 predicted proteins | sample 5204191 | NCBI WGS metagenome assembly WBZY01 (sample SAMN12344363, study PRJNA552823) | activated sludge metagenome | biome: Activated sludge suspended growth; feature: Anammox Sidestream; material: Wastewater; isolation source: activated sludge from anammox sidestream of wastewater treatment...
GGACCACCGAGGCAATCGGTTTGCCGTCGAATTGAAGCAGGTTCACCTGATAGGGCCATGAGGAGGAAGCCACCGTGCCTTCGTTGGTGAAGTCTTCCATTTGAACCACAACGTCGTGCCAGTAGCGGCTCACCAAAGCGCGCTGCGTTTTCAGCAACGCGACCGCGGCATCGAACTGTTCTTGTGTAAGTTCATACGGATCGCCAATGCCTAATTCGGGATTATGCGCCTTGAGATACAACGCGGCATCCGCAATGTAGATCGCGCCATCGTAGGCTTGCACGCGGCCTTTGTTGCTCTGTCCATCCGGCAAGTCCATTTCCTCGAACACCACATCCCACGAAGTGGGCGCTTCGGGGAAGACCTCGGTGTTATACATCAACACGTTCGCGCCCCATTGATACGGCGTGCCGTAGTGGACTCCGTCCACCGTGTGCCACGCGGCATTTTGCAAGCGCTCATCCACCGTGCTGTACGAGGGGATCAATTCAATGTTGATCGGCTGGACAGTGCCACCCGCGATGAGACGATTCGACGCGTCGCCCGACGCGGTCACCAGATCCACGCCGCCTTGATTCATCAACGAGACCATCTCATCGGATGTCGCCGCGACTTTCACGTTCACCACGCAACCGGTCGCTTTGGTGAATTCGGTCACCCAATCGTATGCCGCGTCCGTTGAACCATTCTCGATGTATCCCGCCCAGGCAATGATATCCACTTGACCCTCGCCCTCGCCAAGTTTCGTGATCATATTGCCTCCGCCGCCTCCTCCGCAAGCGGAAAGTACCACGCTGACGAGCGCGAGCACGCTGATCAACAAAAACGATTTTGATTTCATTCTCTCTCCTTAAGTTTGGTTGGGTTTGAAAAGAAACGAGCCATCCTCGAAATTCACCCCGAAAAGCCACCTCCTTTCGTGAGATAGCAATACAACACCCGCTTCGCTTTTTGGATATGCCATATCCAATTATATGGAGGCTTTCAGCGATACGTCAATGCAAATTTTCCGAATTCGGATGAACAACCCGCTTCTCCCCGACGGGCAAACTGGTTCGCCCGCGTCAGCCTTAACTTGACAGTGCCAGCGTCACCATCGCGCGGAAGCCGCGATAGACCACATCCATCGCCTGCCCGGTCAACGAGACGCGAGTCTCTTCGCGTTGTGTGGCAGGCATAAGCGCGGCGCGATCCGCCATGTCGGAGGTGAAAAATTCCACTGTGGCGCGAATCGGAGAATCCAACACGAACGGGTCAGGCGAGTCGCCCTCCGCCAGCCGCGTCACCGCCCGCGCGGCAGACATGAAGATGAGATCGTGAGTCGCCTGCGCGGGCAGGCATTCCGCCGCATATCGCCCCGTCGCCTGTTTGACAACAGCGCGTTCCACATCGCCGAGCAAGTTTTCCACTTCGGCGCAGGCAGTTTGGTCGCCAGAGACCATGATGACCGGCACGCCAAAGTGACCGGCGAGCGCGGCGTTCAACCCATATTCGCCGGTGAGGATCTCATTGAGCCAAAGATTTGCAACGGTCTTCGATGACCACGTGTGATCGAGCACCGCGTTTTGCAAACCATTGCGCCCGTGATAGCCGACGAAGAAAACGCCGTCCACACTTTCATCAATGCCCTGCATCATCGAAAGCGGACTTGGCGAACCGGTGTTCAATTTCGCGCGCGGGTCAAGTTCCTCGATGAGGATATTCGAGCCATTCCAATGACCATCGGCGACGATGACCTCATCTGCGCCGGCATCGAACGCGCCGCGGATGGCGGCATTCACATCTTGCGTCATGAGTCTGCGGAAACGCGCATACTCCGCATGTCCCGGCGTGACCTGATCCCACGTGGTTACGCCGGTGATTCCTTCCATGTCTGTTGCGATGAGAATTTTCATAATGCCTCCAATGAATGTCACCCTGAGGGAGCGTTTGTTGCGACCGAAGGGTCTCCCTCGCGAATTTGCAGATTCCTCGGCTCATTCGGAACGAAACGCGCAACAAGTTTGCCGATCACTGGATACCGGTAATCATCGCCCTTCAACACGCGATAGCCAGCCCACTGCCCTGCAATGTGAAAGAGAGGAACAAGAAGCGCGATCAACAGCGCGACAATCATCGAACCGAACATGACCACCAAGCCAATGAGTCCCGCAGATGAATTCGCGGCAGACTCTGGGTCGAAGCCGGTGAGCGCGATGAAAGCGACGAAACCGAACATGTAAAACGCGCCGGCAATAAGTCCAAGCAAAAGCACGGACACATGAAGGGCAATCGCCTGCGCGGATTGGAACTTCAGCCACGCGCTTCGTTTGCCTTGCAAAATCCACGCGGTGATCGGGGCGAGCAATCCCCAAAACGCGAGGATCACGCTGAAATGTCCCGCCGCGGCGACCCAGCGGTCTTCATGATCTTCGTTCAGCCAATTCTCGTTTTCGACGTTGTATTCAAGATACTTCGCCAGCCGCCTGCCCATGAACGGATAGTGAAAATCCTTGCCCATGCCGCACGCAACAGCGGCGATGATCGGCATAAGAAGATAGATTCCAAGCGAGGCGAAGACAAAAATGAAAATGAAAATATTGAAGCCGAGGATCATTGCGGCAAGCACACCCTCATTTTTCGGGGCAACCATTGCAACGATCATCATCACACCAACGACGATGGCAATGAACAACAGGTAGCCGAGAAGCCAGATCGTATACCCAAGCGTCTGATACCCCAATGCCTGCAAACACTGATACGCAATAAATTTTGATTTCCGCCTCTGCTCCGCCCAGCCGATGATCGGCAGGATGAGTCCCATGCCCATCACCAGCGCGGAAAGATGCGCCAGCACAGCCCAGACGCGTTCTTCAGTGGATGAAATTGGCTTCATGATGCGATTGTATCAGAGGGATGAATCTACAAATTCAAATAGGGTTTAGCCATCAACAGCGCCGCCAGCGACTTGGCATCGGGCATTTCGCCGCGCTCCGCCATTTCGATGGCTTGTCGCACCGGATATTTCTCGACCGACAGGAATTCATCTTCATCAGCCTCCAGCGGGTTGTGCTTTAAATCGGTGGCTAGATACACTTTCATAAATTCGGAGGAATAGCCGGGGGCAAGGAAGAACTCCCCCACCTTTTGCAATTTCCCCGCTTCCATGCCGGTCTCTTCGCGGATCTCGCGGGCGGCGCATTCTTCGTATGGTTCGTCACCATCGCGCGTGCCAGCCGGGAGTTCGAGCAGATCCATCCCCGCGGCGTGACGATATTGCCGCACGAAATACATGTCTCCATGTTCATCCACCGGGATGACGACCACCGAACCGCCATGCTCGATGATCTCGAATTTGGTTTCGCGTCCATCGGGAGTTTTGAGTGTGTCGCGGCGGATGCGGAAGACGCGCCCTTGCAATAAAGTTTCCGATTTGATGAGTTCAAAGGTCATGTAAGTTTCCTCAGATCGTGATGATCGCATTATAAAAGAAATACGACTCGCTTGAAAATGAATAAGACCCTGATTCATGCAGAAAACGCTGATGCTACTCTCTCAGCGTCAATCAGCGTTTTAAAGGATTAGGACTTACGCAGTTGAACCTGTTGCGCCGTAGTTGCACTGCGGCGGCGGCACGATTTGCCTGGCAAATCGAACTGCCCGCCAACTGCGTAAGTCCTGAGGTTAATCGTATTTTACTTAAAGCGTTGAATTATGGAATGCTCAAACTCTGACCAGCCGCCAGCGTAGAATTGAGGGTAAGCCCGCCATTGGCGGCGACGATGGCGTCCGGCGTTACATCGCCGAATTTACACGCCACTCCAAACACGGTTGTATCGGCATTGCCGGTCACCACATAGGAACCGGGATGCGCGCGCAACGAACGCGGGCCCAAATCGGCTTCGGACCAGGCCGGACCCGATGGGATGGTCAAGACCAAGCCCGCGTAATAAATATCCGGGCTGGAGAGGTTGCTTGCCGCCAGCAACGCCGCGGGATCGATCCCGTAGCGGCGCGCGATGCAGAATGGGAATTCCTCGCTTTTGAGGGCATACGTGGAAGGATGCGAACCGGGCGGAACCTGCGGTTGAGGCGTGCTGGTCGGCCCGCTGGGGAGGGCGAGAGTCGTTGTGGGTGTCGCAGTGGGGTTGGATGGCAACTGCACGAATGGAGTCAATGTGGCGGTTTCTGCGACGCCGCCCGGTGTGGCAGTGTTCAACAAATTCGGGTCGATACTTTGCGCGGTTTGTGTGGTTGCCTGCTGAACGCCTCCCAGCCCGGTGGGGCTGGCAACCGGAGTGCCGAGGGTTTCGAATAAATTACTCGTATCAATCGCCGTGCTGGTGACAGACACCGGCGTGGAAAACGGTTGTCGACACGCCGTGAGCAACATCGCGCCGATCACTGTTATGGAGGCGATCATCGCGCCTCGCTTCATTCTCAACATAATCTTCTCCTGAAACACAGAACAAAGTTTCGGGGATGGTAGCACATCCAAGAGGGCGCGTCAAGTTACGGGGTGGTGATTTCCATGGCTGTGCGAAGTCGTTGCCTCAGAACAACAGGACTTACGCAGTTGAACCTGTTGCGCCGTGGTTGCACTGCGGCGGCAGTACAACTGCCAAGTCCTGAACAAATCACGCGCTCACGGAAAAAATCTTGATGGCTTGTTCCTTGCCCGCAAACATCACATCACCAAGATCCTCAGTCTTGAAATCTTCGCTCAAACCGTCGCGCGTGGCGCGATCGATCAAGATCGGGCGCTGGGCGGCTTTCGTGTGCTTTTCAATACGCGCCGCAATGTTGACCGTATCGCCGACGCATGTGTAGGTGGCGCGATGTTGTGTGCCGGTGTACCCCGCAATGACTCGCCCGGTGGCAATGCCGATGCCGATCTTGATCTGCCCTCTGCCCTGCGCGGCACGTTGCTCGTTGAACACATTCAGCAGGTCGATCATTTCGAGCGCGGCGCGCACCGCGTGATCGTGGTGACGCTCGTGAAAGACCGGGGCGCCGAAGATCGCCATCATCCCGTCGCCTTCCATTTGGTTCACCGTCCCATGGTGACCGGTGATCGCGTCGAACATCAACGCAAAATAATTGTTGAGCAGTTCGATGGTCTCGGTCGGTTCCTGTTTTTCGCTGAGAGAGGTGAACGAACGGATATCGGCGAACATCACCGAAGCCGTCACATATTTTCCGCCGAGTGAAAACCCTTCGCGCAAGAGTTGCTCCGCCACCTCGGGTGTGGCAAACGTGCGAAACAGTTTTCGCTGTTGGTCGCGCAGTCGCTTCTTCTCAAGGCTGGCGTTGACGCGCGCTCGCAGAAGGATCGGGTTTAACGGCTTGACGAGATAATCCTCCGCGCCCATTTCGATGCACTTCACCACGCGGTCAAGCTCATCCGATGCCGAGGTCATCACCACCGGCAGGTCGCGCAGTTCGTTGTCGCTTAACAGGGCTTCCAACACTTCGAAGCCATTCATCACGGGCATATCGATATCCAACAGGATCACATCGTACAACTTCTCGCGCAACATCTCCATGGCGATCTTGCCGTTCTCGGCTGTGTATACGTGATGCCCATTCTGTTCCAGCGCATGAGTGAGCAATAGCCGGTTAACGCGGTTATCGTCCACGATCAACATGCGACCGGGCTCGTGCGTGGCGCTCATGACTTTAGCCCTCGCAATTCATCGCAGGCGGATCTCAACGCTTCATTCAGGACGTTCAGCCTGTCTCCCGTTTCCCCCAGCCGGTTCTCCCGCCCGATCCCCTCCAACACGTTCGCCAACTCCGCCAGTCGATTTGCTCCAAACGTCGCCGCATTCGACTTCAACGAGTGCGCCGCGCGACGGAACGAATCGGCATTCCCCTCTGCCAGTCCAGATTTCAACTCATCGAACAAGCGCGGCGCATCGTCTAGAAACGTGTCGATCAATTCGTTGATAAATTCCGCGCCGGAGATTTGCTTGAGTTCGTCGAAGGTTGTGCGGTCAATGACGGGCATGATTGGTTTCCTTTGGTTAAGTGCCTGCGCGCAAGTATACAGGGAAACGGGTGTACAGGGGAGCAAATGAGCAAGTGAGCAAGTGGGCAAGTGGGCAAATGAGCAAATGAGCAAGTGGGCAAGTGGGCAAGTGGGCATGCACACAGGGATGAATATGTTCACGCATCCCCATGCCCACCGGGCTACGCATGGCTCCCCGCCTTCATCAACGACTCAACAAGTTCATTCGCGCGGATCGGTTTGGAGATGTAATCGTCCATGCCGGCGGCGAGGCATAATTCACGATCGCCTTGCATGGCATTGGCGGTCATGGCAACGATGCGAGGTTGGGCAACCGTTTGGATCATACGGATCTTTCGCGTGGCGTCGAGTCCGTCCATTTCGGGCATTTGCACATCCATGAGAATCACGTCGTAGGGCTGGCGCGTAATCGCTTCGATGGCTTCGAGTCCATTCGAGGCGAGGTCGGCGCGATAGCCCATCTGCTCCAACATGCGGATGGCGAGTTTTTGATTGACGGCATTATCCTCCGCGATGAGGATGCGCAATGGATGACGGGACGCCATTTCCATGTCGAAGACGGAGGTTTTGGGGGCGCTGACCGGGGCGAGCCGGCTGGGGTCAAAGAGACCAGCCAGCACGTCGAAAAGAAGCGAGGGCTTGATCGGTTTGGCGAGGAAGGCGTTGAACAAAGTCCTGTATTCCCCCAGTTCGCTTTGCGCCATCGATGAAAAAAGAAGCAGCGGGATGGACACGTTGTGTTTGCGAATTTCACCGGCCAGCATGGCGCCGTCCATCTCGGGCATGAACATATCGAGCACGATCAGGTCGAACGGTTCGCCGCGTTCGAGGATGGCAAGCGCATCGCGCGGGAATTCGGTGTCTTGCGCGAGCATGCCCCATTTTTCGAACTGCAATTTCAGGATGCGTCGGTTCGTGAGGTTATCATCCACAATGAGCGCGCGTTTCCCCTCCAGAAGATGCCGATCCTCGCGCGGGTTTGCCGCGGTGCGAACCCTCTCCGCCGGCTCGACGTGGATGGCGAAGTGAAAGGACGAACCTTGGCCGGGAATGCCCTCACTCTCGACCCACACGCTTCCGCCCATCAATTCGACCAGCCGCTGGCTGATCGCCAACCCCAGCCCGGTGCCGCCATATTTGCGCGTGGTCGACGCATCCACCTGCGTGAACGATTCGAATAAACGGCTCATGCGGTCTTGGGGAATGCCGATGCCCGTATCGCGGACAGTGAATTGGAGCGCAACCGTAGACGCGGAAACAGGCGAGATACGCTCCGAGTCGTTCTGTTGGCTTATCGCTTTGTCCACCTTCACGGTCACCACCACCTCCCCGCTCTCGGTAAACTTCACCGCGTTGCCCAGCAAGTTCAACAACACCTGTCGCAGGCGCGTCACGTCGCCGAAGACCGCCGGCGGCACATCCTCTTCGAGGATGCAGGCAAGGTCGAGGTGATGTTCCGCCGCGCGGGTGACGACGAGGTCGAGCGCGCTGTCGATACATTCGCGCAGGTTGAACGGCTGGTTCTCGAGTTCCATTTTGCCCGATTCGATCTTGCTAAAATCGAGGATGTCGTTGATGATGGTCAGCAGGGTTTCGCCGCTGGCGCGAATCACCTCGGCAAAATCGCGCTGTTGGTTGGTAAGTTCGGTGCCGAGCAACAGCCCGGTCATGCCGATGATGCCGTTCATCGGCGTGCGGATCTCATGACTCATGCTGGCGAGGAAGATGGATTTCGCCGCGTTGGCGGCTTCGGCGTCCTGGCGGGCGCGGCGCGCTTCGGTTGTGCGCTCCTCGACCATTTGCTCAAGGTTGTGACTGTATGCTTCAAGCATTCGCGCCGCTCGTTTGCGTTCGGTGATGTCGCGCAAAATACCTTGATACGAGTTGGGCGCGCCATCATCGTCGCGGCGGAGTGTGGCGGTCAGCAGGCATTCCATCACGACACCGTCTTTGCGCGTCAGGTTTACCTCAAAGTCGCGCACCGAACCCTGCGCGCCGATCAGGTCTTGGAACCCGGCAAACTGTTCCTCGGTCACGCCGATCTCCGCCATCCCAAGTTTCAGCAGTTCGTCGCGCGTATACCCGAACAGGTCGAGCGTTGCCTGGTTGACATCCACGATGTCGGCATTCGCCGTGATCACAAAAATGGCGTCGCGCGAATTCTCGAACAACGCGCGATATTTCTCCTCGTTCCGCCTGAGGTCGCCGTACAACCGCGCGTTATCGAACGAGATCGCGGCTTGCGAGGCAAGCACGCGGATCACCTCCAGGCGCTCCGGGGTGAACGCGTTCGTCGTCAGGTTATTTTCAAGATACAGCAAGCCCGATAATTTTCCCTGATTCAACATCGGCACGCACAAGATCGACTTGGGTTTGTTCGCAATGAGATAAGGGTCTCGCGCGAACTGACCGCTCCGAGCGGCATCATCGAGCACCACGGTTTCTTGCGTGCGGGCAACGTAGCTGAGGATGGAAACGGGCAAGTCTTGCGGATGCGCGGGCGACTCGGCCAGCACGCGGACGTTGCCTCGCACCCCTTGCGCCTCGATCATCCACATTGCGGCTTGTTCTCGCAGTAGCCAGCCTTTCTCTGCCCCGGCGTTTTCGATCGCGGCTTCCAACAGGGAAGCGAGCAATTTTTCCAGCACGATCTCGCTGGAAAGCGCCTGCGTCGCCTTCATCAGGCTGGCGAAATCGATGGCGGCCGCGCCGTCGGTGTTTGTCGACGATGTAATCACTGAAGAGGAGAGCCCAGCGCCAGCCTCCGCTCTTGAAAAAAATTGCGGATACGTTTCTTCGAGATGCTTCACTTTGGCGAAGGCGCCCCACTCGTGGTAGGCGCGAACCGCCTGACCGAGGTAATGACCAGCCAGTTCGTGCAAACCGCGCTCAAGATGGAATTTGCCCGCCAACTCGCGCGCCAGCGCCTCTTCATTCAAAAATAAATTCTGTTTCGCCAGCGCAATCGACTCATCGTACAGTTCGCGCGCCTTGCCGGTGTCGCCGCGCGCGCGCGCCAGTTCCGCCTCGACCAACAAATATTTATGCTGGTGATTTTCGGGGGCAAATGCCGCCCACTTCTTAGAATTTTTTTGATTGGCGGTTATGATCTTCAGCCAGTGTTCCTTTTCAGCAGGCGTGGCGTCGTTCCACAAAGCGAGACGCGCGAGAGAATCAAAGAACGGATACATAAACGATGTATACGCGCCCGCGCCGCCATCCAAAAACTCTTTGCAAGAGGCTGAATATCCAAGGGCAGATTGATAGTCCCCGAACAGAAAATTCAGATACATCGTATACATATAAATGTTCATGACGATGCTTCGATTGTTCTTTGCGATCTGTTCGGGCAGTTGGCTCTCGGCATCGTAGGCGGCGCCAACGATCTTGCGCGGGTCGGCAGATTTGCCCATGAGGTTCAAGACCACTTGATGGTGAAACCCAACGTGATTGAGGTTGGACGATTGGCGCATCTGCTTGATTCTGCCGCTAAACGCGCTCATTTCCTGTTCCAACTCATATAATTTACATCCCGCCCAATAGGAATGGTAAACGTAGATCAATGCGCTGTTGCTGGCTTGGGCATAATCTCCCACCAGGTTCAGGCTTGCCCGGTATGAATCCAGAAGAAGGCTGAGAGTGTTCCGCAAAGGCTCCGTCCAAAATTGAAGCACGGTGGCGTGCAATCCTTTTGCGGCGCATCGCTCCTTCTCCACATCCAGCGCATCGGCAAGTTGTAGACCGATCGCGCCAAACTCGCTGCCTCCTTTGATATCCCCCAATGCCACTGTGAGCAAAAAGCCATATCCCACAAAGGCAAACCCGGAGATGGAGCCATTGCCATGCTTGAGGCTGAGTTCCACAGTTTTGAGGAATAACAACGGGAGGAGGGTTGGAATGTTCGTATACGCCGGGGAGAAGATAATACGCACGATCCAGAAAATTCGCTCGACGCGTTCATCGTCCAATTCGGGGAGTTGAAGCAACTCGGCTTTCGATTTGCGCGAGAGCAGGAAACGCACCCTGAGCAAAGCCGCCAGAATCTGGAATGTGTTGGGTTTTAACGGAAGGATCACCCCAAGACACCGCAAGGCTTCAAGTCCGGCGCGCACGGCTGAGGTGCGTTCATCGCGCGCAAGATAGGCGCGCATATCGATCTCGTGAGCGCGGGATTGGTCGAGCCCGGGGTTGGCATGGGCAAGCAGGGCGCTCACAAGACGGTTTTTTTCCTCGAGGTCACCGGTCAAATATGCCGCTTCGGCGCAGGCAACATGTACGTTGAAGGCGAGCGAATATTGTTCCCGCCAATGGGCTGGGATATGTTCAAGTAAGCCGACGCCGGTCTTCAGGTAATGATAGGCAATATCATGCGCGGCGGTTGCTTGCGCCTTTTGCCCTGCCAGCAAGTTCAGGCGGATCAATTCCAGGTAATCCTCCTGGGTGTCAGCCATCCCAGCCCCCAGGTTCAGCTGATTCACCAGCCCGAAGACCGTCTGTTCGCGTTCTGTGGCGGAACTGCTTTGTAGCAGGCGTTGACCGACCCTCCAGTGGATGGATGTTCTTCCCGCCTGCGGGATGGCTTCGTAAACCCCTTGCTGAATGCCCGCGTGAGCAAAGGCATATCGCGCGTCAGATTCGGTTTCTGCCTGTTCGGCGATCAGGTAATTTGGGGTTAGGGGGACGACCAGGCCGGAGCGCAGGGAAGGCCGCAGGGCAGAGGCAGTTTCAGGCTGGGGTTGATTCGAAAGCGCGGCTAGGGTGGAGAGGTCGAATTCGTATCCGATACAGGCGGCGAATTCCAACATGCGGCGCGTATCATCAGGCAACTCATTAATTTTTTCCGCCATGACTTCGAGGACGTTGTCGGTGAGTTGCCGCGCTTGAATGCCTTGAAGATCCCAATCCCAGCCGCCGCGCTCCAGGTTCAATCGGATCAGTCCGTCGCTGTGACTGCCTCGCAAGAATTCATTGATAAAAAACGGATTGCCGCCTGTCTTGGCTTGTATCACTTCGGCAAGCGCCAACGAGTTGTCCAACGGGCAGTGAAGGGATTGGGCAAGCAGGCGGTTCACTTCGTCGACGCGCAGAGGGTTGAGATCGATTTGCGTGACGGTGTTGCCTTCATCGATAAATTTTTGAAGGAGCCCGTGTAATGGGTGATCCGAGGTGATCGCGCTGTTGCGAACCGAGGCGATCACCATCACATGATGCAGGTTGGCAGACGCCGCAAAGCGCTGAAGAAAGGAGCTGGAGGCGACATCTGCCCAGTGAATGTCGTCGAAAAACAAGATCAGCGGGCGTTCGGAATTCAAAAACGACTCGAGAAAGTTCTGCAGGGTAAGGTTAAATCGATTTTGTTCCTCCTCGGGAGAAAGGGATTGCAGGGGCGGTTGCGGTCCGAGAACATGCTCAGCCTCCGGTATCAGGTTGAGAATCACCTGCCCGTTTACGCCGATGGCTTCGTTGATCTTTTGGCGGGCAGAAGCCAGGCTTGCCTCGCTTTCAGAGAGAAGTTGTCGAATGAGCGCGCGGAGGGCGTCTGCCAGCCCTGAATAAGGCGTGGGGTTGGGAGAATGGGCGTATTTGCCGCTAATGAATATTCCATTCTGGCGGGCGATGGGAATTTGTAGTTCATGAACCAGGTTGGTCTTCCCCATGCCCGCTTCGCCCGCGATCAAGACCACCTCAGCCGAACCGCGCCGCGCGTTTTCGAATGCGCTCAATAACTGGCGTAGTTCCTCTTCCCTCCCGTGCAACGTTTGCGAAACCTGGAATCGGTCTGATACATCGTTTTGCCCGAGGGGAAATTCACGAATCGCGCCGCCAGCCTGCCATTGACGCTGACATTCGATCAAGTCTGCCTTCAACCCAAAGGCGGACTGGTACCGGTCGGCCGCGTTCTTTGCCAGCAATTTCATGATGATATCCGATAGAGGCGACGGGACTGCATGGTTGACCGCGCTGACCGGAACAGGTTGCTTTGCCAGGTGGCTGTGGATGAGAGACAGCGGGTCTGTTTCTTCAAAGGGACGAACGCCGCCCAGCAATTCGTACAACGTGGCTCCCAGGGAATAAAAATCCGCGCGGTAATCTACGGGTCGATTGATGCGCCCGGTTTGCTCTGGCGCAATATAGGCAATCGTCCCTTCCAGCACGTTGACATTGACTTGCGCAACCGTTTCGCGCGGTAGCAATGTGGAAAGCCCGAAGTCGATGATCTTGACGTTCCCCGTATTCGGGTTGTAAATGATGTTGGATGGGTTGATATCTTTATGAATGATCTGGCGCGCATGGATCTGCCCGAGCGCGTCTGTCACTGCGATAGCAATCTTGAGGAACTCGGTCAAGTCGCGGATTGGCTTGGCTGTTTGACTCAACGTATCGCCCTCGATGTCCTCCATCACGATGGTCGGGGTTCCAGAGGTATCGAACTTGTGGACTTCGCTCACCCCGGCAACCGGGTTGAGCAAGGCGTTGATCTCGTATTCCTGACGAAACCTCGCCAGAAGTTCGGGCGTGATCCTCGCGCCATGGAGGGTCTTCAACACCACCGGCTTGCCATCGGAACGGCGCGCGGCGCGATAGACCCTTGTGCGCGCGCTGGTATGCAGGGTTTCTTTGATCGCAAATTCTGCGGACTCTTCCATCGATCACCTTTTGAGCATTGGTATTCAACGGTTAGGATTTACAACGCTTGATCTTTTTACTCCGTCGGCAACCCATCATCTGGATGATGTTGGCCGGGGGTCTTCCACATCTTGTTGCCTTGCATGGCGTATTTGATCAACTCATACATGACAAAATTCTCCCAGATGAATGGAGGGTACCCGCCAAAACCCATCAGCGGCATCGAATCGTTCCGGATCGGGTAGATCCCAAATCCCAGATCGACCCAAAATTGATTGAGGGTATAAACCCACACTAGCCCGCCCGCGCGCACAGCCTCCGCGTTGAACGATTCCCAGATCACGCCGCAAAACAAGCCTGCCACAAGCAACTGCCAAAGCGATTTGGAGTTCCCCATTTCCAACTGGCGGAAAATGGAAATGCGCGGGATATTGAGCAGATAATTGATGGGTTCGACGAGGAAGATGAACCCCAGCCAGATGCACGGGATGAGGAAATTCGCCCAATAATCAGACATCAACAACGGGATGCTGATGCAGGCAACCCCGAAAATAAAAGAAAACGCCAACTTGAACGGCGTCACTTTGACATGGCGAGCCGGGGCTTTCTCGAACATCTTCAAGGTGGCGAAAAAATTCCAGGTGCGGAACAAGGCGGGGATGATCGTCCCATATGCCCACGCGCCGAGGAATTCACGCATGCCCACGGAGGGAATATTATCGTAATGCCAGGTCCTCGTTTTGAAGTTGATCACTTCGAACATCGACCATAGCAGGATCGAGATCAAAAACAACATGGGGAATTCGCGCCGCCGCTCGATGAAATACGAATCGCCATGTCTTTGCCAGATCCAACCGTCCACGAACAGGATGTAGCCGCTCCACATGATGGGCGTGAACGCCAGCGCAAGCGGATGGTCGCCCGGCGTGAGGAATATCTCAGCGAGGATCATGATCGCCAACCCCAGCCAGCCGAACCAGGGCATACGGCGCTGTTCAGAACGGGGGTTTGCTATTCCAAAGATTGGATGCGTCATCCAGCCGCCGGGCGCGGCTTGCTGCGGCGCGGGTTGAACTTCGTTGGTCTTCCTGTTTTTCTTCGGCTTGCTTGATTTTTTTCCTGCCATCGCATTTCTCCTCGTTGTGCGTAGCTCGCAAAGTTATGTGAGTGATGGTACGCCATAGACTCTATCGGAAATAATTTTTATTCTGAGTAACCATGATTGCCTGAGGTCGTAGTGGCGACTTCGGTCGCCTTTTCGCTACAAAAAACGCTGAAGTCGTTACTACGGTAAACCAATTTATGTGTTTCCGAACAGGACGCAGACGCTTGCGCCGAGCGCCAGTGCGGCGTGAACGCTGATTCACGCTGATGAACAGAGAGAGAAAAACTGCCGCGTATGCTTCAGAACTGAAACGCGCATTTCATCCCAGCGGGCTCAAGCCCGCCCTCCGTGCTCCACCCTCGCCCTCTCCAATGCGGCAACCAGCTCCTCCACGCGAATGGGCTTTGAAATGTAATCTGCCATACCGGCGGCAAGGCACATCTCGCGGTCGCCTTCGAGGGCGTTCGCCGTTAAACCAATGATACGCGGATGGTTGCGCGACCAATTCGTCACGATCTGACGCGTCGCTTCCAAGCCATCCATTTCGGGCATCTGCACATCCATCAGGATCACATCGTATTTCTGGCGCGCCACAGACTCTACTGCTTCTAACCCATTCGACGCCACATCGGCGCGATAGCCCATTTGCTCGAGCAGGCGCAACGCCAGCTTTTGGTTCACGGCGTTGTCTTCAGCCAGTAGGATCTTCAACGGGTTGCGCGAAGCAAAATCAAGGTCGAGTTTGAAGCGCCCGGTGATCGTCTTTTGCTCGCGCGGTTTGGCGCCCACAAAAATACCGACGAGCGTATCGAACAACTGGGATTGTTTGATCGGCTTGGTCAGGTATGCCGCGAACAGACTTTCATCCACCCCCGCTTCACGCCGACCAAGCGAACTGAACAACACCATGGGAGTTTTCACGCCGGTCAGGCGGATGCGCTTCGCCAGTTCGACTCCGTCCACATCGGGCATGCGCATGTCCAGGATAATGAGATCGAATACCGCGCCATCCCGGAGCCATTGCAAGGCTTCGGTTGCCGACCCGGTTTCGCGCGCAGACATCCCCCACTTGGATGTCTGCGCATGCATGATTTTTCTATTCGTCTCGTTATCGTCCACAACAAGCGCGCGCTTGCCCTGCAACTCAGGTTGGACGCCGTTATATTCGCGCTCGGCATTGTTGGGCAATTCTGCCGCCTCGCCGCGAATGGTGAAGGAGAATGCGGAGCCTTTGCCCGCCCCCCCGCTTTCCACCCACATCGTGCCGCCCATCATCTCGGCGAGGCGTTTGCTGATGGCAAGTCCCAGCCCCGTGCCGCCATATTTTCGGGTCGTCGAGGAATCGGCTTGAGAGAAGGATTCGAAGAGTCGGCTCATGCCATCTTCGGAAAGACCGATGCCCGTATCGCGGACGGTGAAAATCAGTGTTTCAAGTTTCAGGCTGTCAGGTTTCAAGTTTCGATCACGTGAAACTGTGAGAACCACTTCGCCCTTCTCGGTAAATTTCACCGCGTTGCTAAACAGGTTGAGCAGGATCTGGCGTAGGCGCGTCTCATCGCCATAGATCGCGGCAGGCGCGTCATCCTCCATCATGTAGGCAATGTCCAGCCCTTTCTCCACGGCGCGAACGGAAACCAGATCCAGCGCGGATTCGACGCACTCGCGCAGGTCGAACGGACGACTTTCAATATCCATGCGCCCGGCTTCGATCTTGCTGAAATCCAAAATATCGTTGATGATGGTCAGCAAGGCATCGCCCGAGTTGCGGATCGTTTCGGCATAATCCTCTTGTTCGTGATCGAGGTTTGTATCCAACAACAGACCGCTCATGCCGATCACCGCGTTCATTGGCGTGCGAATCTCATGACTCATGGTGGCAAGGAAGGAACTCTTTGCCTCGTTGGCTTGCTCGGCGGCGGCGCGCGCTTCCTGCGCCTCATCGAAAAGACGGGCATTCTCGATTGCCACGCCCATGTTGGACGCGAGCGTGGAGAGCAAACGCACGTTATCTTCGGTGAACGCATCTGCGCGGTAACTCTGCACATCCACAACGCCCAGCACCTTGTCGCCGACGAGGATCGGCACGCCCATGTACGATTCGGGATCGCGTTCTCCCGCCGGCGCAGTGACGTATGCCGCGGCGCCCTGCTCGTCCATTTCGACGGCGGTATGAAGCAACAACGGCTGGCGCGTAAGGATGATCTTCGACGTCAAGCCCTCCCCCAGTTCCCAGGGCGGTTCATTCTCATAATATTCATCGTCGCAAAAGCTATATACCAGGCTAACCACCCGCGTATCGGGGTTGAAGAGCAAAATATCCACCACTTCTGCCCTGAAGATGCCGCGCACTTTTTCGCCGACGATATGCGCCACTGATTTCAAATCGAACGTTTTCCCCATCGCGTCGCCCACACTGTTGAGGATGGCGAGTTCGGCGGCGCGTTGTTCGGTCTCTTTGAGCAGGCGCTGGGTTTCCGTGAACAGGCGCACGTTCTCGATGGCAATCACCGCCTGGCTGGCAAAGGTCTTCACGAGCGCGATTTCATCATCGCTAAACGGGCGGACTTCGTCCCTGCCGATGACGATCGCGCCGATACCTTTGTTGTCCTTCAAGAGAGGCACCCATAACGTGCTGCCCAACCCCCAACGCGCGGCATCCTCCCGGTTCTTGGGCGTCACGCGCGGGTCGTTCCTCAAATCCTCCACGTGAAGCGTTGTGCGATCCTTGATGATATTCAACAGGGTGCTGGGTTCGTCGTGACCTTCCAACTTGATGGGGAAACCGTCGAGAATGTCCCGCGCCGAAACAGGTTTAATTTGATTATGCCCCGCGGCAAAGTGAATCATCCCATCGGCGACTCGGGCAATATATCCGCCGTTGCCGCGGCAGAGTTTGACCGCCCGCTCGATGATCGCATCAAAGACCGGCTGATCATCCATCGGCGACCCGGCAATCACCCCCAACACTTCGCTGGTGGCGGTCTGGCGTTTCAAGTTTTCAGAGATTTTCAAGTTGCGGTCTTGCAGTTCATTGAACAGCCGCACGTTCTCGATGGCGATCACAGCCTGCGAGGCAAAAGTCTGCAACAGCGCGATCTGTTTTTCAGTGAACGGCGCCGGGTCATGTTTGCCGATACCCAGGCTCCCGATCGCCTCTCCCTCGCGCATGAGAGGCACCATGACCACGCATTGCATGTTAAGCGATTTGGTGTAGCGCCGCGTCACTTCGGGCAGGTCGGGATGGTTCTGCATATCGGGGAGGTGCGCAACAGCGCGATCCAGAATGGCGCGCGACGACAATCGATCCCTGATGAGCGGCGCGGGATAGGAGCGTTTTGCTTCTGCCACCGCTTCCGGCGGAAAGTTATATTGCGCCGTCTCGTAGACGAGTTTGCCATCGGTTTGATAAAGGTTCCCAAAATCGCCGCCCAGCAGTTTCACCGCATTCTCTGTGATCGCATCGAGCACAGGTTGGATGCTGGTGGGAGAACTTGCCATCACATGCAGGATTTCGCTGGTGGCGGTCTGCTGTTCAAGGTTTTCGGTAATCTCGCGGTTGCGCTGTTCCAGTTCGTTGAATAAACGCACATTTTCAATGGCGATCACCGCCTGCGAGGCAAAGGTCTTCAAGAGCGCGGTCTGTTTTTCGGTGAAGGGCGTGGCGTCGCGTTTGCCCACGCCAATGCACCCAATTGCCTCGCCTTCGCGGATCATCGGGACAAACAAGACGCTGTTGAGAATTTTTGATTCCACATAGCGGCGCGTGATCACAGGCAGATCACTCTCGTGGACGAGGTCCGGTATATGCAGGACCGAGCGGCTGAGAATAGCGCGGGAGGATAGGCTGTTGTTCCAATCTAACCGGGCAGGGTACGATTGCCCGGAGACTTCCTGCGTGGTCTCGAGCATTTCGGCTGACACATCGCTGATCGCCACCTCATAGACCATTTGCCCATCGGTGCGATAGACAGCCGACAACGTCGAATCGCAGAGCCAGCGGGCGTTTTCGGCGATCACCTCCATGACCGGTTGAATATCCGTCGGCGATTCGGCGATGACGCGCAAAATCTCGCTGGTGGCGGTCTGTTGTTCGAGGTTCTCGATGATCTCGCGGTTGCTTCGCTGGGCATCGTCGAACAGCCGCGCGTTTTGCAGAGCCACGCCGATGTTCGCCGCTATGGTGCCTAGCAGTCGCTGGTCGCTTTCGGAGAAGCGCCCCTCCGCTGTGGCGCTTTGCACGCTGACGACGCCCACGCTTCGCCCGCCGACGAAAATTGGCACGCCCAAATAAGACAGCGACCGCCGCCCGATCACCCTGCCGCTCAACTCTCTCGCCTGGCGATCCAACTCTTCGTTGATGAGAATCGGCTTCCCCGTCCGAATGATGCGGCTTGTGATCCCATCCCCGTAGTTAAGCGCGCGGAGGTCCTCCCCAAACGTATAGGGGAAGTTGACCGTTTGACTCTTTTCATCCAGCAATGCCACGTAGGCAATATCTGCCCGAAACGTGGCGCGGATCTGCTCGCCAGTCAGTTCGATCAACGCATCGAGATTGAGTTCGCCCGCCAGCGCGTTCGTTACGGTGTTGACGGTGGCAAGCTCGGCGGCGCGCTGTTCGGTCTCTTTGAGCAGGCGTTGGGTTTCATCGAAAAGACGCGCGTTTTCCAGCGCGACGCTCATGCTATTCGCAAGGGTGGTCAATAACCGCATATCGGCATCGGTAAAACGGTTGTCGACAAACGCGTCGTGCAAGGTGAGCGCGCCGACAACATTTTTTCCCGAATTGATCGGCACACCGAGGAAAGACTTCCTCAGCGCCACGCCTTCGGGCATCACAGGACCTTGAGCGGAAATTTCCTGAGACGTGCGGAGCAGAAGCGGTTGTTGCGATTCGATCAACTTGGAATGCAGACCCAGCCCCAAGGGGAGTGGCTCTTCGGGAATCATCCCATCTTTTGCAGACCACCAGTAGGGAAAAGAAATCATGCGCGTGACGGAGTTATACAGCGAGATTTCCACATCGGCGCCGCTAAAGATCGTTCGGATCTCATCTCCGATCAAGTGGATGATCGCGTCAATATCCAGTTCAGAAGCCAGCCCGTTCTGCACCGAGTTGATGATGGCAAGTTCGGCATTGCGCGATTCGGTCTCCTTGAGCAGGTGTTGAGTCTCATCAAAAAGACGCGCGTTTTCGAGAGCCACGCCCAAACTGGAAGCCAGCGTCTGGAGCAAACGCACATCCGATTCGGTGAAGGCGCGGTCGCGCTCGAAGTTCTGCACATTGAGTCCGCCGATCACCTCGCCGCCGATGAGGATCGGAACGGTAAGCCATGACTTCGACATGGACTGCGATCCGGGATAGATGAACCTGTGTTGATATTTTTCACGGTCCTCATCCGACTGGATCAAGAGCGTTTCTTTTGTTTCGAAGACGTACGAACCCAAACCCTGCCCAAGCGGGAAGGTCTTATCGCGGTAGATCTGACTCTCCTCGAATAAGTATTTGAGTCTCACCATGTTTTGAGCGCGGTCAATGATCGCGATGCCCGCGCCTTGCGCGTCGAAGATCTCGCGCATCTTATCGCCGACCAGGTCGTAAATTGCCTGCATCTCCAGTTTGGATGCCAATCCTTGTTGGACGCTGTTGATAATGGCAAGTTCGGCATTGCGCGATTCGGTCTCCTTGAGCAGACGCTGGGTCTCGTCGAAGAGACGGGCGCTTTCGAGCGCGATACTCATCGAGTTGGCAAGGGTTTCGAGCAGGCGCACGTCCGATGGAGCGAACGCATTTTCGCGTTCAAGATTCTGGAGAGAGATAATGCCTTTGACTTCATCTCCTACAATAAGAGGCACAAAAAGCAGAGAACCTTCACTATAGGTTGTAGTTGAGGCGGCTTGCGGGTCATATAAGACAGGGTCATCAAAACTATAAATACCGTATTTGGGCGCCTCCGTTTTTACGTTTTGATCGATCAAGAGCGATTTTTTGGTTTCATCAAAGTACTCAAAGAATCGCTTATCCTTTACTTTGTTGATATCGAAAGAGTAGATTTCATCTCCCCCATAAGGGATTTGCATGCGGTTGGACGGACGGTCAAAGGCGAAGATCACAACATTTGGCACATTGAATATCTCGCGGATCTTATCGCCAACAACATTGTAGATGCCTTGCATATTCAGTTTTGCCGCCAGCGCGGTTTGGACGCTGTTGATAATGGCAAGTTCGGCATTGCGCTGTTCCGTCTCTTTGAGCAGACGCTGGGTCTCGTCGAAGAGACGAGCGTTTTCTAATGCAGTTCCCAATGATGCGGCGATGGTAGTTAATAAACGAATTTCAGATTCACCAAAAGCATTCTCACGTTCAAAGTTTTGAGTACCAATGAGTCCGCACACACGGTCACTGCTAATAATTGGTATGAAGGCAACAGACTTCCCCTCATCTGTGTCAGGAATCCTATAAGCCGCCAGTTTATCCCTTCCCTCCTTAGTGTTGAGCACATAAGGTTGACGAGTTTTTTGCAGAGTATCGAACACGCCGCCCGGGGGCGGATTCGCTGGTGATATAGCAATACGCTTCCCATGTTCATAAACATAAAGAAAATGAAGCAAATTGGTTTTTTCGTCATACCATCTAATCTCAAAATCGGGTGTGTTGAACACTTCCCTCAACTTATCGCCAACCAAATCCACAATAGCTTGGAAGCCCAACTCGGCGGCGAGTCCTTGTTGTATAGAGTTGATGATCTGCAACTCAGCTACGCGTTCCTGCTCAGCTTTGAAGGATTGCGCATTCTGCAGAGCCACGCTCATGCTGTTGACGAGGGTTGTGAGCAAGCGGACGTCTGATTCGCTGAAAGCATTCTCACGAATGTCATTTTGCAGGCTGATGTAATGTGTCACTTTTCCGCCTGCTAGAAGTGGCATAAAAAGAACCGATTTTGGAGGATTATCATCACCTAGAAGCTTGCCGCGATTTTGTTCGATTTCCTCTAACGTGACGTGATTGTTCAGATAAGGCTGTTGTGTTTCAACAAGTTGCGCGCGCACATTATCGAACGCGCGAGACTCGTACGTTGCTTTTGCTCCGTTATGTATCGCATAATGGAAATGCTCCAACTTCCTTTCTTGATCCAATTCGGCGATCAACACAATTTGAGCGTCAAAAATATCACGGATTTTGTCGCCGACAAGGTCGTATATGCCTTGCATATCCAATTTCGAAGCGAGTCCCTCCTGCACACTGTTGATGATGGCCAGCTCGGCTTCGCGTTGTGCAAGTTGCTGTTCAATAGTGTGTGATTCACGCAAAACTTTGGCTGATTTCTTCGTCGAATTGACTTTTGACGCCTTCGCGCGACGCGACAATACTCCCCGCTTCGTAACTTTTTTATCTTTAGGTTTAACCGTCTTGCCTGTCGAATTCGGCTTCCTCGCCATGCCCATCTCTCCTCAGTTGGGTGACAACGCATCTATGATACAGCCCGCCAAAATACAAGTCAATGGAGAAAACCGTCCCGCAGGAACTTTCACCGTCCCGCAGGTTTTTCAAAAGGGTTACAACGTTCAACACAACCTGCGGGACGTTTTGTCTACCTAATCATCGCCTTCACGTTTCGGATCGGCGTGGATGGGACGAGATCACAGCCGGGCCAGACGGCGTCCACGCCCGCCTCTTTCGCCCTTCGAGTTGACTCAACCACCTCAGCCTCATCGCCCTTCCACAGCGTCGCAACAGGATCGAGATTCCCGAACAGCAGAGTATCCTTCAACACCTCGCGCGACGCGGCAAGATCGTTCAACTGATCCACCGAAACCGCCTCCGCGCCCGATTCAGCCAACGCCGCGGCCGACTTGTTTGTATTCCCGCACACCGACAACACGCGCGGACTCGGCAGACTCGCGTGCAACTCCCTCAACGCGGGCAGGACAAACTGCTCGAACTTCGACGGTCCAATGAACCCAGGCGACCCTCCCATCTCGTGGATGGTGATAAAGTCCGCGCCTGCGCTTCGATACGCGTTGCCGATCTTCGCAAGGAAAGAGGAAAGATGAAAGAGGGCATCGAGTACCGCTTGCGGCTCGCGTTTCATTTCAATAAATAAATTCTTCGGGTTGCACAAATACAACAACAACGTATACGGACCCGGGATCATCCCCGAAACGACGATCTCATTTCCCACATCTTCCTTCACTAATCGGATTGCATCACACACCAACCCAATTCTCCCAATTCTCCAATTCTCCCAATCTCCAGTCTCCAATCCCCAATTCTCTAATTCTCTAATCTCTTTCGCGCTTTCAGCGATCGCCCTCCTCACCTGCGGAAGCATCAACTCTCCGCCCTCAAAATAATTCAATTCTGCGCCAAGCATCTCGGCAGGAGCGCATAAATCCAGCGGCAACGTTGCGGAGGGCATCCCCGTCAACTTGAAGGTACTCGCCGCCGCGCGCGCCATCTTCATTGCATCGTGATGGACTTCGTGCAATGCAAGCCCCTCGCTTTGCAATCCCTCCACTGTGACATGGATCAACCCGCTAAACGCGGGAGGCGTAGCGAGTCTATTTCCATTGAGAAGCAAAAGAATATCTGCGCGCGCGCTCATGGGGTCTTCCCAAACAGGCGAAATCGAATCTCTTTCCCCAGCGGATACAGCGGGAGCAAGTCCACGCGATAGCCTTTGCCCGCGAATTCCTGCATCAACACACGCGCTTGCTGTAACACGTCACGATCCCAACCAAGCGGGAGCGATAAAAGTTTTTCGATCACGGGGTGCATCTTTGCGTTTGTCTTTTGATGATACAACCTAAACTGCAACTGCCACGCCTCCAACTCGCCATACACCGAAAGCGCGGTGACCAGTCCCTGTTGCAGATGCTTCACCTCATGGATCAACAACGTCAGCAAGCGCGGGTCGGCGGGATTCGTTTGCAACGAATAATAAAGTGAGTTGAAATGGATCGTTCCAAGAAACGTCCAAAACGCGCCGACATTTTTCCGCACTTTCCAAAAGCCGATGTACGTTCGATGCGCCCGCAAATACGAGGAGGCGATCTGCCCTTCCTCGCCGAATCCTTCGAGCGCCAGCAAAAAATTCTGGCTCCATGCCGCCCGCGTCATTTTTGATAGCAAGTGAGAGTCGCTCCGATTACAATTACAAGGGTTCAATCATCTGATCTGACGGCAGTTGCACTGCCGTCAGGAACTATGTGCCGCCAGCCTCAACGCAGTACAACTGCGTCGAGAACACGCATCACGAGTATAAATCATCTGAGGCAAACATGCGACCAGTGGCAATTCTAGGAATCGGACAAACACAGATCGGCGAGCATTGGGACAAATCCCTGCGCGAGATCGGCGGGGAAGCCGCCTTCGCCGCCATGCAAGACGCGGGCGTCGAACAAGTGGACGCGCTCTTCGTCGGCAACATGCTCTCCTCCACGATCAGCGGGCAGAACCAACTCGGCGCGTTCTTTTCAGATTGGATCGGGCTGTGGAAACAGGAAGCGGTGAAAGTGGAAGCCGCCTGCGCTTCGGGAGCGGCGGCGCTTCGTTCCGCCCTTATGGCTGTCGCGGCAAACGACGCGGACTCGGCGCTTGTGGTCGGCGTCGAAAAGATGACCGACAAAGCGGGGCACGACGTCACCTCCGCGCTTGCCACCGCCGCCGACGCGGACTACGAATTGGAACAAGGCATCTCCTTCGTCGGCTTGAACGCGCTCATCATGCGGCGTTACATGCACGAGTTCGGCTGGAAGCATGAAGATTTCGCGCCGTTCTCGATCAACGCGCACGCGAATGCCATGCACAACCCATTTGCGCGATTGCATGAAAAGATCAGCGTCGAAAAATTCGAGAGGTCGAGCATGGTCGCCACGCCGATCAATCTGCTCGACGCCTCCCCCATCGGCGACGGCGCGGCGGCTGTGGTCATCGTCCCTGCTGAAAAAGTGGTCTCATTAAATGGAAAGCCGAAGATAACAATTGCGGGTTCCGCCTCTTCGACAGATACCATCGCAGTACATTCGCGCAAAGACCCATTGTTTTTATCCGCCGCGTATCAATCGTCGAAGCGCGCGTATGAGATGGCAAACGTTTCACCCGAGGATATTGACGTGTTCGAACTGCACGACGCGTTTTCGATCATGGCGGCGCTGTCGCTCGAGGCGTGCGGGTTCGCGGAAAAAGGGCAGGGGGTGCGACTCGGCTTGGAGGGGCGAATCAGCCCGACCGGGGAAAGACCCGTCTGCACACGCGGGGGACTCAAAGCGCGGGGGCATCCAGTCGGCGCGACGGGAATCTATCAGATCGTCGAAGTTGTCCAGCAATTGCGCGGCGAGTGTGGCGTCACACAAGTGGATGGGGCAAAAATCGGCATGGCGCAAAACATCGGCGGCTCGGGGGCGACGATCGTCACGCACATTTTGAGAGCCGATTGACAACCACAGGTTGGAACGCGGCGCGCATCGCCGCCAGATATGGTTTGGTCTGCGTTACAAACGCATTTTTATTTTTGACATAACTTCAAGGCAGATTTATACTGCAAAGAAAGAAGGAGTAAGAATGTCAGATAAGAGAAAGATCGATCGCCGCGACTTTACCTATTACATGCAGGTTAAGGATGAATCGACAAAGCAGACCATCGGTTATCTATCGGATATCAGTTCGGGCGGGTTCAAACTTGATTCGCCGAAGAATATTCCGCCGGGCAAGGATTTTCACATGCTGATCGACCTGACGCCCGACATCTCCGAGAAAGAGACGATGGTGTTCATTGCGCGCAGTAAGTGGACGCGCCCCGATTACGTGGACCCGAACACGTTCAACGTGGGGTTTGAGATCGTCAATATTTCGCCGAGCGATATGCTGGTCTTCCAGCGCATGTTTGAAAAGTACGGCTCGGAAAAAACAGCGCGGAAAAAAAGTTCGAACGATTATTTGTGGCGATGACCTGCCCTATTCATCTCCGCCATCGTGATGATCTTCAAGATTTGACCTCTTGCATAACTGTCTCCTGCTTAGCCACACATCGTCCCGATGTTCTTCGGGAGAGACCACAGAGACCCTTGAGAAATTCTCTTTCTCTCTGTGTTCTCTGTGGCGAAAATGACTTTCGCAAGAGATCTATTTAACGATTCAGTCACGGAGCGCGCCGTCCCTCGTGGATTTTCTTTTGTCTGCATCGAGCAAGATGAAAACCGACCAGTTGAACTTGGTCGGTTTTTTTTCGCGGACAAGCGCGGTTACGAAAATTAAACTGCGCAAACCAGCCTCTTTGCCCGTTTCGGGTAGAGTCCGATCGGTGTAACTCTTACAGCGCCCGTTTTTCCGCCAGACTGCCCTGCTTGTTGTAAAATTGGCGCATGAAATTCAGACTGATCCGTTCCATCATCCGTTTCATCATGAACTTGATCGCCGATATCGAAGTGCGCGGGCTGGAAAAAATGCCGCCCGGCAACTTGATCGGCGCGTCGAACCACCTCGGCAGGCTGGATACCGCCGCCCTGCTGTGCGTGGTGGAGCGCGAAGACATCATCATGCCGGTGGCTGAGAAGTACAAGAACCACTGGTTGTTCGGTCTCATTGGGCGCGCCGCCAACGCCATCTGGCTCAACCGCTTCGAAGCCGATTTTTCCGCGTTGCGCGAGATTCTGGCGCGCATGGAAAAGGGCGGTTTGCTGGTGATCGCGCCGGAGGGCACGCGCTCAAAGAGCGAAGCATTGCAAGAGGCAAAACTCGGCGTGGCGTTTCTCGCCAGCAAAAGCGGATTCCCTGTGTTGCCGGTTGCGGCGACCGGGACAGAAGACCGCGTCGTTCTGGAAAACTTGAAGCGCTTCCGGCGCGCGAAGATCGTAGTCAGAGTGGGCGACCCGATCCGCATTGAAATCCCTAAAGGGAAGGGACGCGAGCAAGCCCTGCGCGCGGCCACCGATGAAATCATGTGCCAGATCGGCGCGATGCTCCCTGAGTCGTACCGCGGCTTTTATGCGAACCATCCGCGCTTGCTTGAACTTGTGAACCATCATGATCCTGCGTCTACTTAGAGCGCTTATCCGCCTGGCGCTCAACCTGATCTGCCGTTTTGAAATTCGCGGCAAACAATATGTTCCGCTCACCGGCGGGATGATCCTTGCGGCGAATCACATCGGCTTCCTCGACCTGATATTGGTCTACTTCGCCATCAACCGCACGGACTTGTTCATCCCTGTGGCGGAAAAATGGGAAAAGGTTGGGTGGATTCGCGCGCTCAGCGGTCCATTGAACATGATCTTCGTAGATCGCTTCAACCCGGACTTGAAAGCGATTCGGAAAATGATCGCCCTCATGGAGCAAGGCAAGTGTCTGATCATCGCCCCCGAGGGGACGCGTTCTCCTACCGGCGCGCTGATCGCAGGCAAGCCGGGCGTCGCTTACCTTGCGGCGCGTTCGGGCTTCCCAGTGGTGCCTGTGGGAATCACAGGCACGGAGGACAAACTTGTCGTCGGCAACCTCAAACGCCTGCGAAAATCGCTCATCACGTTAACCGGGGGCAAGCCGTTCACCATCTCCCCGCTCCCCAACAAAGAGCGCGATACCGCGCTACAAAACGCCACAGATGAGATCATGTGCCAGATCGCCGCACTCCTGCCCGAATCCTATCGCGGCGTGTACGCGGAGCATCCGCGCGCGCGGGAGATCCTTCATGGTTCAATGTTAGAGGAGAAATAAACGCATGAGGATTCTATCGGGTTCAGGAAGCGCAAAGTGACCTTTGCGATACGGGGTGCGGGGGTTATCCTCTTTTCAACTTCCCGCGTTCGTCATCCCATAGTTTTGCGAATCGTTCAAAAATGCCAGAGATGATTTCTAATTCCTCTGCTGAATAACTTGCAATTAATTCGTCCAGGGCGTTTCGGGCTGGTTGAAACCATGCCGCCACTTTTTCTGCGGCTGATTTTGCAGGCGTGATTAAAGTTCCACGTCTGTCAGCGGGGTTTGGTTTTCGCTCAATTAATTTTGCATTTTCAAGTCTGTCCAGCATGGCGGTGGTTGCGCCAGAAGTGAGACCTGTATGTTTGGCAATTTCAGTGGGCGTGGCAGTGCCTTTTTGAAACAGCAACCTAAGACATTCCGTATCGGTTGTGTTGAGACCCGCCTTTTCATCCACAGCATTTTGGAATAACTTTAAGTTGACGCCATAATCCCTGACTGCCATAAAGGCTCGTTTTTTTAATTCTGTTTTGGAGTTTGCCATAGCGCTACCCTTGACATTATCTTTATTATAAAGTATCTTTATTATATAACTAAATTCGTTTTGACGCAAGGTTAAACAAGGAGATCATGATGAGCGCCAAGAAAGTTGTAAAAAAATCCACCACAGGGTTATCGGCAGAAGAAATAGCGGCGATGAAGGAGACTCTCAAAGAGCGGAAGATGGCGGCGAACAAGGAGGAGATGGAGAAGGCTGTCTTTGCGGCGTTCGCCAAGATGAACGACGCGGAGCGTTCGATGGCGAAAAAGATTCACGAGATCGTCAAAGCCGCCGCGCCGGCGCTCACGCCAAAGACCTGGTACGGGATGCCCGCCTATGCTAACGCGGAGGGCAAGGTGGTGTGTTTCTTTCAGGCGGGGAGTAAGTTCGGCTCGCGGTATTGCACGTTCGGACTCACCGATTCGGCGCGCCTCGACGATGGCAATATGTGGGCGGCTGGTTTTGCGTTGGTGAAGATATCCCCTGCGGAGGAAGCGAAGATTGCCGCGCTCGTGAAAAGGGCAGTCAAGTAATACCAGTTGGGCGGACGCTCCGAGCCGGAGGTTTGCCTCTTTTCGTAAAAGGCTTATTTGTAACCAGAGCGTTTTGTTGATCCCGAAACCCACTTACAAAAAGGAGCATCCGAATGTCTAAAGTAATTGCAATCATGTCTATGTCGCTAGATGGCTTTGTCGCCGGCCCGAATGACAGCGTGTCCGAAGTCTTCGATTGGTACTTCAGCTCGGGAAATGTTGAAGTCCGCACAGGGGGACCGGATTCGATGACATTCAAGGTGTCCGAGCCGAGCGCTGGGCACATTCGTAGTCTCACCTCTGAGTTGGGGGCAGTCCTTACGGGACGACGCACTTTTGAAGTTGCCGGGGGCTGGGGCGGGAATCACTCTTGGGGACCTGCCTTTGTCCTGACACATAGCATCCCTGCTGGCTGGCCGCGTCCGAATTCAACGGTCCATTTCGTGACAGACGGTATCGAAAGCGCTGTGGAGAAAGCGAAAGCCGCCGCGGGTGGAAAATCGGTCGGAATGCATGGTCCCGATATCATCCAGCAATACATCAAAGCTGGGCTCCTGGACGAAATTAGCGTTGACATAGCCGCGATCTTTCTGGGTTCCGGCGTCCGCCTCTTTGATCACCTCGCAGGTACAAGAGCCGCACTTGGGAGCCCGGCGGTAATTCAAGGTGTCGGCGTGACGCATTTGCGCTACCCGGTGAGTTATGCGTAAACGCTCACTGCATGAGAGTCGAACAAGCTCAAGGCGTCGATAGGTCTGAGCCCCGCCCAACGAACGCATGCTGAGAAACAAGCGGCGATTTGGCAACATAATCACCGCGCTGGTGAAGAAAGCGGTCAGATAAAGCTTAAGCATCGCCATATACATCCTTCTAAGATATATTAGCCACAAAGGTCACAGAGACTTTTGTGGCTACATTTTTCGGCATATTCGTTAGCCATTTAATTCAACATGGTATTAGCTGACTAACTACCCCATTGTTAAGCCTACTCGTCGCGCCGAAATTTTAGACCAACCACTTGCAACGCCGAACGCAACAAAGGGAAGTCACTCGGACCTATGCCGTGCAAATCTAAAATCTCCTGTTCAGAGTAGCTTGCTAGGATTTCCAAACTTGTGATCTTGGCAACTGCCAGCGCTCGCTTGACTGGTAAGGCAAGTTTTGCTGGAAAACCTTCAGGAAGCGGCTTTGCAACAAGTATATTTTGATCTACCCTATCCTTAATTATTTTTGTGATTAACGTAGTCGGTAACGCGACATCGGACGAGAACAGGATTGCGCCTTTTATAGTCTGATAGCCTACAAGTTCCTTTGCATAGGCTTTCTTAAAATGGTGACCCCGCGGATATAAAGCAACGCGCTCTCCAATTCCAGCAAACCAAACCAAACTATCGTGCAAGATATAACCAGGCATATCATTGCTGATTAATTCGCTAGCCTGTGGCGCGAGACGTCGAATGAGCTTTCGAATCTCACTTAATTTAGCGCGTAGAGGTTCATCAAATGAGGCGATATATGCGTCTACTTTTTTATCTTTATTCATTCTAAAATATTAGTGCGGATGTTCTTTATCGTCAAGATTTTTGAAATTTCCCCACCTTCTTCGCCTCTTATTTTCTGCTTGACATACTAGAACACACGTTCTATAATCGGACATCTATTATCTTAATTAACTTAAGGCAGATACAATTAATTTATCCACGGAGAAACGATGTCAAACAAACTTTCAATTACAAAACTTCGTAAAACATTCAAGCATGTGATCGCGCCCAAAGATGCAGATTATGACAAAGCGCGAACCGCTGTCGCGGGCGATATTGACCGCCGCCCTGCTGTCATCATCAAGGTGACGAATGTAAATGAAGTGGCACAAGTCATCGCGCTTGTAAAAGAAACGGGACTTGAACTCGCCGTCCGCAGTGGCGGGCACAGCGCGTTCTGCGTCAACGACGGCGGGATCGTGTTGGATGTTTCGCTGATGAAAAATTTGCAGATTGATGCGAACACAAAAACCGCGTGGGCTGAGTCGGGGCTCACCGCCGCGGAATATACGCGCGCGGTTGCCGAACACGGTTTCGCCACAGGCTTCGGCGACACGGGTTCGGTCGGCATTGGCGGCATCACGCTCGGGGGCGGCGTTGGTTTTCTCGTCCGCAAGCACGGGCTGACGATTGACAATCTGCTCGCCGCGGAAATTGTCACCGCCGACGGAAAATTTTTGAATGTAGATGAATCGAATCACGCCGATTTATTTTGGGCGATTCGCGGCGGCGGCGGAAACTTTGGCGTTGCCACGAAATTCAAATTTCAATTGCAGGATTTGGGTCAGGCGTACGGCGGGATGTTGTTCCTCCCAGCCACAGCGGAGACAATCGCTTCTTTCTTAAGGGAGGCTGATTCGGCTCCCGAAGCCTTATCCACCATTGCAAACGTGATGACCGCACCTTCGATGCCGTTCCTGCCCGAAGACGTGGTCGGCAAGCCCATCCTCATGGCGATGATGTTTTATGCGGGCGACCCTGCGCAAGGCGAGCAAGTGATGACTCCGTTCCGCAATCTCGCCACACCCTATGCCGACATGCTCCGCCCGATGGCTTACCCTGAAATGTTCCCGCCAGAGGATGGCGAGTATCATCCCATTGCCGCGAATCGCACGATGTTTTTGGATTACGTGGATGAATCCGTCGCAGAGACCATCTTAAGTCACTTGAAAAAATCAACGGGCATGATGGCGGTGAGTCAATTGCGAGTCTTGGGCGGAGCGATGGCGCGCGTACCAGCGGATGCGACCGCATACGGGCATCGCAAGTCGAAAATTATGGCGAACCTTGCCGCGCTGTATCAAGACTTGAATGAAAAATCCGTCCACGAAACATGGGTGGATGAATTTGAGAACGCCATTCGACAAAGCGACAAGGGCAAGTACGTCAACTTCATCAATACTGTCGGGGAGAAAGAACTCGAAGCCGCGTACCCAGCCTCCACTTTGGAAAAGATGCGCCACGTCAAAGCGAAATATGATCCGACGAATCTATTCCGCATGAATCAGAACATCTCCCCATCCAATTAATAAGGAACTTCAATCATGGACGCCACTGCGAATTCGTGGGTAAAAGAAATTGCGACGGTTACGTTGTTTGTCGAAGACCTATCTGCGACAAAACATTTTTATCAGCAGGTCTTTGCTCTGCCAATGATGTTTGAGGATAAAGATTCCTGCGTGTTCAAAATTGGAAATACGCTTGTCAATTTATTGAAAGTAACAGAAGCGAAAGAACTCATCGAGCCTGCGAACGTGGCGAGCCGTGACGCTGGCTCTCGCTTTGTGTTCACGATTGGCGTTGACGATGTGGACGCAATGTGCGCGGAGTTGGCGACGCGCGGCGTGAAACTGCTGAACGGTCCGATGGATCGCCCGTGGGGTGTGCGGACCGCTAGTTTTATGGATCCCAGCGGTACTATTTGGGAGATTACGAAGTAACATAAAAAACTCCGTGACTCGGTGTCTCCGTGATTCAAAGCAAGAGACTCGTAGGTCAGGCTCTTGTGCCCAGATATGGGTATGTAGCCTGACACCCTCCATATTTATGAATGGCGGGTTGAAAACCCGCCCTACAAATACTTATGCAAGAGGTCTAATAAAGGAAAAATCTCGTGAAAACTTTTTATCAAATCTTAACCAATACCGTGATTGCCAACGTCACCAACATGACCGTCTGGTTTGCGTTGGTATTTTTCACCTATCTTGAAACCAAATCGGTCACAGCCACTTCGATCATTTCGGGCATCTTCCTTGTGTTCACCGCTGGGTTGGGCATCTGGTTCGGGAGCCTGGTTGACCACAACAAGAAAAAGAAGGTGATGATTCTTTCGGGCGTGATTTCACTGCTCATTTACATCGTCGGCTTTGGAATCTATCTCGCCTTCCCCGCCGAAACATGGAAGAACCCAACCAGCGTCACGCTCTGGGTTTTCAATGTGCTTCTATTAGTTGGCGTGATCGCAGGCAACATCCGCTCGATTGCCGTGCCGACTCTGGTCACCATTTTGATTCCCGAAGACGACCGCGCCAAAGCGAACGGACTCGTCGGCACAGCCTTCGGCATCGCATTTTTAATTTGTTCCGCCATCAGCGGTTTGTTGGTCGGCGCGGGAGGCATGTTCTATGTGTTGATCCTCGGTATCGTGATGATGATTCTTTCCATCGTTCACATGTGGTCTTTGCAGATTCCCGAAAAAGAAATCGTCCATCTCGAACAACAACCCAAAGTGGATTTGCGCGGCACGTACGCAGTCGTCGCCGCCATCCCTGGTTTGATGGCGATGATCCTCTTCGCCACCATCAACAACTTTTTAGGTGGCGCGTTCATGGGTCTCATGGATGCGTACGGCCTCTCGCTCGTTTCGGTTCAAACATGGGGCTTGCTTTTCGCAGTCATCAGCACGGGCTTTATCGTCGGCGGGATGGTCATTGCAAAATATGGTCTCGGTAAAAATCCGCTTTTCGCCATGTTCACCGCCAACATCGTTATATGGATTGTCTCCGCCGTCTTCACCATTCAACCCTCCATCATTCTGCTGGCAGTCGGCATGTTCATTTACATCAGCGTTGTGCCGTTCATCGAAGCCGCCGAGCAGACGATTCTACAGAAGGTCGTTCCGCATGACAGGCAGGGACGCGTCTTCGGATTCGCCCATAGCGTGGAGCAATCCGCCGCGCCTCTGACCACCTTTCTAATTGGTCCCATTACGGAGACGTTTTTCATCCCTTTTATGACGACGGGCGCAGGCGTCGGCTTGATCGGCAGTTGGTTCGGGACAGGTCCCGCGCGCGGCATTGCGCTGGTCTTCACGGTGGTAGGTATCATCGGGTTAATCCTGACTGTGATTGCGATGAATACAAAATATTACAAGTTATTGTCTGATAGGTACATGGACGGCGAAAGCGAGTCGCCAGCATTGCCTGAAGGTGAGTTGGCGTAATGCCCTCATCCCCAGCCCTTCTCCCAAAGGAAGAAGGGAGAAGGGAGTCTTGTCCCCTCTCCCTTCGGGAGAGGGCTAGGGTGAGGGAAAAGGAGATTTTCATGCCCACCAAAACTCCTGCATTCGAACTCCCCAACATCGGCGCGCCCGCCACACGCGCGTTGACTCACGCAGGCTACACATCGCTCAAGCAGTTGACCAAAGTCTCCGAAGCGGAGTTGGCTCAATTGCATGGGGTCGGTCCGAAGGCGATTCGTATTTTGAAAGAGGCGTTGAAAGCAAGGGGCTGGTCGTTCAAGCCAGTCAAAGCAGGCGAGAAGTTGAAGAAGAAAGGCTCGCCCGTCAGCCGCACGGATGCAGTGGATGAATTCCTTCGGGGGCTGAGTCACCCGATCAAAGCGGAGGTTGAGGCGGTGCGGGCGATCATCAAGGGCGCGAGCAAAGGTATCAATGAAGAAATCAAATGGAAAGCGCCATCCTTCAATTACAAAGGCGAGTATTTGGTAACGTTTAATCTGCGTGATGTAAATCGAATCCATCTTGTTTTTCATAACCCGATGATTGCAAAAATAAAAAGTGATTTGCTCGAAGGCGATTACAAAGACAGGCGCATGATGTATTTTGCGAACATGAAGGACATCACGGCAAAGAAATCTGAACTTGAGAAGATTCTCAAGCAGTTGATAAAATTGAATTCATAAGAAAAACCATCCCGCACATCGTCCTGATGTCCTTCGGGAGGTTGGTTTGGATGTTGTAATACCATCAAGTCATTCGTGGGTCAGGCTTTTAGCCTGACGCTCTCTTGAAATTTTATTCATGGCGGGTTAAAAACCTGCCCTATATGACTAATGAACTGAGGAGAATCCATGCCACAAGAATACATCGAAATTCGCGGCGCGCGCGAAAACAATTTGAAAAATGTCTCACTGCGAATCCCCAAACGCAAGATCACAATTTTTACAGGCGTATCGGGTTCGGGGAAATCGTCCATTGTGTTCGATACGATTGCGACCGAATCGCAACGGCTGATGAACGAAAACTTCAGCATGTTCGTGCGGAATTTTCTGCCGAAGTACGGACAACCCGACGCCGACTCGATTGAAAACCTGAGCATGTCCATCGTGGTGGATCAAAAACGCATGGGCGGCGGTTCACACTCGACGGTTGGAACCATTACAGACATCAATACTTTATTGCGTTTATTATTTTCACGGCTCGGCAAACCGCATGTTGGCTCTGCCAATCTCTTCGGCTTCAACGACCCAAAAGGGATGTGCCCCGATTGTAACGGACTGGGCCGCAAACTGGATGTGGACTTGAATAAATTGTTGGATACATCCAAGTCGTTGAATGAAGGCGCGATTTTATTCTCCGAATATGCGGTGAATGGATGGTATTGGGGTCAAATCATCAGCACAGGCTTGTTCGACCCTGATAAGAAGTTGTCCAAGTACACAAAAAAAGAAATAGATGATCTGTTGCACAGCGAGCCGATAAAGATTAAGACCAAAGTTGGCGCAAAAGATTTCAACATGACTTATGAGGGCATCGTCACGCGCTTCACGAACAAATACATCAAACGTGATTTGAAGACCATGTCGGCGCGGACTCAAAAGCAAGTGGAGCCGTTTATGACGATGGGTCCGTGTCACCTGTGCAATGGCGCAAGGTTGAGTCAGGCGGCATTGAAGAGCAAAATCAATGGCTACAACATTGCTGATTTAACAGCTATGGAAATTCCAGAGTTGATCAAGGTTGTGAAAACATTCAAAGAACCTGCGGCGCAGTCCATCGTCATAGGTTTGGTTGAACGCCTGGAGCATCTCGTGGACATTGGGCTTGAATACCTCTCCCTCAGCCGCGAAACGGACACGTTATCGGGCGGGGAATCGCAACGCGTGAAAGTAGTCAAGCACTTGGGAAGTAGCTTGACGGATGTGATTTATGTCTTCGATGAGCCGAGCGTGGGCTTGCATCCGCGCGACGTGCATAGAATGAACGAATTGTTGCAAAGATTACGCGACAAAGGCAATACAGTCATTGTTGTTGAACATGACCCTGATGTTATCAAAGCGGCAGACCATATTGTGGATGTGGGTCCAAAGGCTGGGACACATGGCGGAGAGATCGTCTATGAAGGCAGTTTTGCGAATTTGCTGAAAACAAACACGCTGACAGGTAAGTTCATGAATCAGAAAGTCCCGCTGAAGGATGAGTTCCGCAAAGCAACGGGCAAACTGCCGATCAAGAATGCCAAAGTGAACAACCTGCAAAACGTCAGCGTTGATATTCCAACGGGAATCTTGACCGTCGTCACAGGTGTGGCGGGTTCGGGAAAAAGTTCGCTGATCAACGAAGTCTTTTTGGCGCAATATCCTGATGCGGTTGTGATTGACCAATCCGCTGTGGGAGCCAACAGCCGTTCCAACCCTGCGACGTACACGGGCATTTTGGACGATGTCCGCAAGGCGTTTGCGGCGGCGAATAAAGTGCAGGCTTCGTTGTTCAGTTTCAACTCGAAAGGCGCGTGCGAGAACTGTCAGGGACTTGGCGTGATCTACACCGACCTGGCGTTTCTCAGCGAAGCCAAGACTCCCTGCGAAGTGTGCGAAGGCAGGCGATTCAAAGACGAAGTTCTCAAATATAAACTGAACGGGAAAAATATTTCGGAAGTCTTGGCGATGAAAGTGGAAGAGGCTTTGGAATATTTCCAGATTCCCGAAGTGACAAAGAAATTGCAAGCCATGAGTGATGTGGGACTTGATTATTTGAGTCTCGGTCAGCCGTTGAGCACGCTTTCAGGCGGTGAATGTCAGCGTATCAAACTTGCCAGTGAGTTGCATAAAAAGGGAAGCGTCTACATCATGGACGAACCGACAACGGGCTTGCACATGTCCGATATTGGGCATCTCATGGAAGTTATCAATCGCCTTGTAGATACTGGCAACACGGTAGTCATCATCGAACATAATTTACATGTGATCAAGAATGCGGATTGGATCATTGACATGGGTCCCGAAGGCGGAAGCAAGGGGGGTACAATCATGTTTGAAGGCACGCCCAAGCAACTGGTCAGTGCGAAGCGTTCGATCACGAGTGAGTATATAAAGTAAAACGTCCCGCAGAAACAGATCCTTTGCTACGCTCAGGACAAGCCTGCGGGACGGTGATTACAATAAAAGGAGAAAACTATGGCGCTAACTCCATCCCAAGAGATTGACAGACAGATCAAAGAACTAGGCAGTGACTGGTGCGGCAAGATGCTGGCGCGTCTGCGAAAGTTGATCCTTTCTGCCTCCTCCGACCTTTCGGAAGATTGGAAGTGGGGAACCGCCGTTTTTGTTTCCAAGGGAAATGTGGTCGCGGCTGGGATTTTCAAAGACCATGTCAAGTTGAATTTCTTCAAAGGCGCATCGCTGAAAGACCCAAAGAAATTGTTCAATGCAGGGCTGGAAGCGAAAGGTTCGCGCGGCATTGACCTGACCGAAAATTCAAAAATAGACGAAGCCGCGCTGAAAGAGTTGATCCGTGAAGCGGTGGCGTTGAATTCAGCGAAGAAGAAATAACGTAACCCGTCATTGCGAGGAG
>WBZY01000351.1_pt1 | contig 36004 bp, 29 predicted proteins | sample 5204191 | NCBI WGS metagenome assembly WBZY01 (sample SAMN12344363, study PRJNA552823) | activated sludge metagenome | biome: Activated sludge suspended growth; feature: Anammox Sidestream; material: Wastewater; isolation source: activated sludge from anammox sidestream of wastewater treatment...
CGCCGGAGGTCGCGTTCCGCCTTTTCGAGGATGCGGTAGTAGCGGGATTCGTAATCGTGGATGACGTCGAGCACGCGGGAGTTGCGGGCGAGGTCCTGGAAGGAGGCGGTTTCGACGGTCACGATGTCGATGGAGGCGAACTTTTCATAGAGGATGGGGGCGGTTTCATCGAGTTGGAGATCGACGGCGGCGGTTTCGAAGCGCTGGATGCGGCGGATACGCCAGCGGGCGTTGACGATGTCGGTGACGCGGTCGGCCTCGTACTGGTCCATGGGTTGGAAGAGGGAGCGGTATTCGAGGAGAAGGGCGTCGTATTCCTCGTGGGATTCGTTGAAGAGGACGACGGCGCGGGAGGCGAGGCCGTGTTTGAGGGCGTTCTGAGAGGAACGGGCTTTGCCTTCGGGGGTGACGGGGCCGCGGGACTTGGCTCCGTTGAGGCGGGAGGCTTCGGCGCGGGTGAGTTTTTTGGGGTTGGGGGGAGTGGCGGGTGGTGGGGTTTCGATGTGGGTGTTTTCGGTATCCATGGTGCGTGATGCGATCCTTTCTGGCGGTGATTGTTGCATGAGGGTGGATGGGGGTTGGGGAGTGGGACTGTGGAAGCGGTTGATGGGGTGGGGGTTAGAGAGGTGAATTGGCCTGTGACCGTTTCGCGCCACGAACCTGTGTCGGCTTCCAGAACCGTTCTGGCGGGAGGACAAAAATGGTCACGGCGCAGACAGCGGCCGCCAGCATGCTCACGACGGCCCGGGCTGGAGTTGACAGGCGTTTCAGGGCCGAGGGACGGATCCAAGGGTCGAGCCCGGCCAACGCATAGAAAACGAGTTGTCCTCCCACGACGGGCACGGCCAGCCAAGGCCACGGCAACCACAGGCTGGAGACAAACAACAGGAGCATCATCCAAGGCAGCAATAAGCGGGCGAGTTTATAGGAGAGGAAGTGCCACAACATGCGGTTCCGGAAGGTCAGCAGCGCGGGAAACCGCCACAGGATTTGATAGTTGCCGGCGAGCGTTCTCACTTTGCGGCGGAATTCGATGTTCACATCGGTGGGGTAGTCGAAGGCACGGGCGTTCTCTTCCACGATCAACCGGTAGCCTTCAAAAAAGGCTCCCAGTGGAAGGTACATGTCATCGAGCAGTGTGTCGGGGGGCATGGACCGCGCCAGACCGGCTCTTATGGCATAGAGCGCTCCACTTGCCCCGAACATGGAGTCGAGGCTGCTGAGTTGCTTGCGGATCCAACGCTCGTAGCGCCAGTACAATCCGACGCTCTGCTCTTCGTAGTTGCCGCGCTGGCGGATCAGGAGGTCGCCACTGGCGACGCCCACGGCAGGGTCGGCAAAACAGGACACCAGGTTCCGGAGGCTTTCCGGCGCGAGCGTTTGCCGCGCGTCGGTGAGGAGGAGGATTTCTCCCCGCGCCTGGGCAATTCCGGCATTCAACGCCGCCGGCTTGCCGCCCCTGGGAACGCGAATCAAGCGCACCCCCTGGGCAGCAAACCCGCCCGCCACGGCGTCGGTGCCATCGGTCGAGCCATCGGAGACCACCAGAATCTCCATGAGTTCCCGGGGATATTCGAGTTCGAGAACGGAATGGAGCTTGTCCGCGAGCCACGGTTGTCCGTTGTGAACAGCGATGATCACGGAAACGGATCTGGGGGCATAGGCTTTGTGAACCGGCCTGGCGAGGCGTTTGGCGAGCCAGCCAAGCAGTAAGGGATACCCCGCCACCGTATAGAACACCCCGGCGCATGAGACAGCGAAGCTGATCGAGGCAAGCAAATCCATGTATCCTTCGCCATCCTACACTGTTCTCCGGTATCCGCTCATTCGTGCAGCCACGCTAAGCTGGAGTGTTTGTGCGAATTCTGTACTTTTCACCACGCGAATGCCAGCCCGCCAACAGCGGCGCCCGGCTGCGGGACTACCACCTGGTGCGATGCCTGGCGCGGCATGCCGATGTCACCTACCTCGGCTTTGCCAGCGGCGAGGGGCGGGACCAGGGCAGCGTGTGGCGGGAAACGCTGCCCCAGGCGGGTGTGGAAAGCATCCTGGTGCGGCGCGGCTCGTCTTATACGGCGGCGAACCTGGCGCGCGGCTTGCTTGGACCGCTTCCGGTAACCGTGCGCAACTACCTTTCCCCGCTCATGCGCCAGGAGCTGACGAGCCTTCTCGCCGAACGGCGGTTTGATCTGGTGCAGGTGGAAGGGGTACACCTTTTTCCGTATATTGAGGCGATTTCCGCTTCGGGTTTTCATTCCGGCAAACGTCCGCTGCTCATCTGCGACTGGCACAACATCGAATCGGAGCTCATGAGGCGCTATCGCGAAAGCCCGTCCACCAGCCTTCCCAAACGCTGCTACGCAAGGCGCACGGAGACGCTTCTACGGCGGCTCGAGGACCGTCTTCTCGGCTCCTGCGACGGACACGTGGTATGCAGCGCCAGGGAGAAGGAGTTGCTTGCCGCCCGGAGCAACGGGGCGCGGCTTCACGTTACCGGAAACGGAGTGGACAACGCGTACTACCGCGGCACGGGCGCTTCGGCCAACGCGAGCGATCTCCTTTATGCCGGTTCGATGGACTATCATGCCAACATCGACGCCGTGCTCTATTTCGCCTCCGAGGTGTGGCCGCTTTTACGGACCCGCCATGCCGGATTAGGGTTTGTAATCGCCGGATCACGGCCCACCCCGGAGGTGCGGGCATTAGCGAAGCTGTCCGGCATTACGGTCACGGGAACCGTCGAGGATATGCGTCCCTATTACGGCAAGGCTTTGGCGGTAGTGACGCCTCTGCGCATCGGCGGAGGCACGCGTCTGAAGATAATCGAGGCCATGGCCGCCGGAGTGCCCGTGGTTTCCACCAGCCTGGGGGCGGAAGGGCTCGATATCGAGCCGGAAACAGACTTTCTACGCGCTGATACTCCGGAGGAGATGGCGCGCCAGGTAACGCGTCTGATTTCATCGGCCGAACTGCGTTCGCTTCTCGCCGCGGCCGGCCAGCGCGCGGCTGCCGCGTATGATTGGCAAATCCTGGGCGATGAGCTATACCGCTTCTATCACGCGCTTGCGGCGGCGCCCATGCAATGAGTCCGCCGGGGATTCGTTTATTGGCCATCATCGAGGCGGACACCGTCACTGGTCCGGCCAAGAACCTTCTCGAATTCTGCCGCACCGCCGGGCAAGCCGGCATCGAGCCGGCGGTGACCGTGGAGATCGGCGTTTTTCTTCGCGGGAAGGATAGTGAATTCGCGGAAGCCGCCCGCGCCAGCGGCGTGCCGGTACATGCCATTGCGGAACAAGGCTCCTTTGACCGCCGGGTTCTTCGCCAACTGCGGACTCTTGTTGTCCGGAGCAACCCGGATATCATCCAAACGCATGCGGTGAAGTCCCATTTTCTTGCGCGGCTATCCGGGATCTGGAAGCTTCGGGCATGGATAGCTTTCCATCATGGCTACACAACCACCGATCTGAAAATGCGCTTATACAACCAGTTGGACCGGTGGTCGCTGCGCGCGCCGCGGCGCATTTGCACAGTCAGCCAGGCGTTTGAGCGGCAACTTCGGGCGCGCGGCGTGCCCTCCTCACGCATCACCGTGGTGGATAACGCGATCGATGCCGGCTACTGGCATGCCCGCGTCGCGCGGGTGGACCGGGGCTCGGTGCGGCGGCAACTGGGGATCGGCGAGGAAGAGAAGGTCATCATCGCCATCGGGAGGCTGTCACGCGAGAAGGCTCATATTCATCTTGTTCGCGCCTTCGAGCATTTAAGGGCTCGCGGTTCCGGCGCGCTCCGGCTGGTGATTGCCGGAGATGGACCGGAGCGGCGGATGCTTGAACAAGCGGCGGGGAAAGGCGTCGTTTTCACCGGGCAGGTACGGGATCCCGCTCCTTATTTCGCCATAGCCGATGTGATGGCGCTGCCGTCGCTTTCCGAGGGGTCTCCGAATGTACTTCTCGAAGCCATGGCCGCGGGAGTGCCGGTGGTGGCCACCAGAGTAGGGGGCATTCCGGAAATGGTGGAAGACGGAGTGAGCGCGCTTCTGGCCGTTCCGGCCGATCCGCCCGCGCTTGCGGCGGCGATCGGACGGCTGTTGGATGATCCATCCCTGGCGGCGGCAATTGCGGACAAAGCGGGCGCTCTTCTTGCCCGCCGCTACTCTCCGCTTCACAGGGCACGGACACTGGCCGCGCTCTATGCGAAAGTTCTCGCTACACGGCTGTGAAGGGAAGCGCCGCCAGATTAAGATGGAACAGACACCACCGCATGCGTATTGTGACGAATTTTGCCCGCTTCCCCGCGCGGTGGAAGGCGGCTCCGGGACTGGAGGGAACGAGCGTGCCCGCCGCGGGCGTGGGGCAGTTTCTGCGGCACCGCGGACGGGGGACCGTGTGGTTGGTGAATTGTGATCCGGGGCTGACGCTGCGCCTGGCGGCGGTGAAGGCGGGGGCTCCGTGGATCGGCTCCCGGCTGGTGGCAGCCGACCTGGTGCTGCGCGCGCCGCGGCCGGGGATGTCCAGGATGGCCCATCCGCTGCGGCGCCTCCTGCTATCGAAGGTCGACCATTTCGTTCATTATTTTCGCGATCTGACGGGATACACCCGTGAATTCGGCGTGAGCGCCGAACGGAGTTCTTTCGTGCCGTTCAAGGTGAATCTCCACGGCCGGTTTGCAATGGCGCCTGACTCGGAGGGGGAGTACATTCTCTGCCTGGGCCGATCGATGCGCGATTTCGACACGTTTTTCGACGCCATGGAACAACTGCCTTATCCGGCGGCGATTACCCGTCCGGCTCCCGATCTGATGCGGCAGCATGGGGCGCGGTTTACCCGCGGGTTGGATGCTCTGCCATCCAATGTGCGCATTCTCGAGGACGACGGCAGCGATGAGGCGATGGTGCGGGCCGTGAGAGGGGCCAAAATGGTTGTCCTGCCCATTCTGAAGACCAGCCTGGTAGCTTCGGGAATCAGCACCTGTCTGAACGCCATGAGTTTAGGGAAATGCATCATTGGATCGGAGGGTCCCGGAATGCTGGATGTTTTCGAGAACGGTGAAGTGCTGGCGGCGCCGCCGGAGAATGCGCCGGCGCTGGCGGCGGTGATGCGGAGAGCCTGGGAAGACGAGGAACTACGGAAGCGCACCGCCATGGCCGGATACCAGTATGCGCAGCAACAGGGAGGGGAAGCGGAATTGTACCGGCGGCTGATTGACCAGGTCGCCTACTGGTATGGGAGGGATGAATCGGGAGAAGGCAAGACGAGCGTTCACGAGCGAAACGAAAAACAGGCTTTTTGATCGGAGCATGTGAAAATAAAGCATTTCTGTTCACGGGCGTTCCTCTGTCCAGACCGGTCTCAAGTACCGGGAGGTTACATTCGATTTAGAGAAAGATCCATGCATTCGCTGATTCGATTCCTCTATCACTCGATGTTGTTCGCCGCTGTCGTGGGGCTGCTGCCAGCCGCTACCCCGCGCCGGTCCCTCGTGCTGACGACGGGAGCAACCGGCACGGCTCCCCTGTCTCCGAACACTCCGCCGTATACGGCGATCACGGATTGGCGGGTGGAGTTGCGGGTCCATAACTGGACTCAGGCGGCGCAATACAGTCACATTTTCATGACATCGGCGTTTGCGATACGGCTGGTGGCGGGAAGGGACAACATTGCTTTCACCTCATGGCCCGACAACTCCGCGGTGGTTTGGGCGGATATCAAGAACAGAACAGATTTCATTGTGCGCTTTCAGCGCAATGTGGCGAGCCGGGCGCTCACGGCCGAGGTTTGGAACAGCGACGGAACCAACTATGCGCTGGCCGTGGGGCATCCAAACGCCGGCGTAGTGATGAAACCAGTGAGCATCGGCGGAGAAAGATACCACTTCGGAGATATCTATAACGTGCCCATTCAGTGCCGTGTGCCCTATCTGCGCATGTATTCGACGCTGGCGGCGCTTGGAACCGCTCCCAGCACGAGCGCGGACGGTGATCTCGGCGATTGGGAGTTTGAGAACAACGGCAGCGATCAGAGCGCCGCTCACCTGAACATGACCTTCACGGGAGGCGCCAGCTATGCGGATACGCCGCTTTACGTCCCTTATGCCAACCCTGGCGGCACACAGACGATCCGCGCGGGGCAAGAGTTGAAGCTGAACGGGGAGGGGTCCTTTTCAGCCAACGAGGCCGGACCCTTGACGTATTTCTGGCAGCAGGTGAGCGGGCCATTGATCGGCTCCTTTGCGTTGCGGGGCGCGGCCGCCCCAAACGTTTTGAGACTGGATCAGGCGGGCACTTACGAGTTTCGCCTGACGGTGAGCGACGGGACGGGGCTCAAATCCTCGGCGAATGTGAAAGTAGGCGTGGTGGCTACCGATGACACTGATGTCGTGATCTTTCCGAACTCCCGATTGGAAAAGATCATCGGTCCGGTGACACGCTCCGGCACTTCGCCATGGCCCTGGTACGATATCGCCGAACGGGCGAATGGAGATTTGATTGGTCCCGCAGTCACCGCGCCCGCGCAAGGGCAAATTCCCATGGACGGCACGATTACGCTGTCACCGGGCAGTGGCCAGCCTGGTGAAGTGCATAACGTCACGATTACCGGAACGGACACGCACTTCACCACGGATTTTGCGCCGGGTGATCTGATCTGGGCCTGGTGGAACACACCGGACGAAGGGCCGGGAACCGGACGCGCCCTGTTCACGGTATCGAGTATTGCGGATGACACGCACATGACCACCTACAGTTATTTCCACTACCTTCCAAGCGGGACTTTCACCGACATCCAGTATTCGAAACCCAAAGGCATCGAGTTATCCCCATGGGCGTATGGCGGGCTGGCGACCGACACCTGGAACTTCTATGATGTGGCGCTGGCGTTATACCGCCTCTACTACCGGACGGGGATCGATTCCTATCGTGCCTATGCCCGCAACCTGGCTGACAAATGGTGGATCTACGGCATGGATCACGGCTATGAGAACCGCCTGTTGTGGATCTATAAAGCGATGGCCGGACTGATGGCGCGCGCCGAGGATGGCAGGCCGGAGTTGTGGGATGGGATCGCCTCCCATCTAGGCACGAAGACATCCTTCAAGACGGCGACTTCACCCATTCCCGCCGATACCGAGCTGGATCTTCGGGAAAGGGGTTATGAGCTGGAATACGTTTCCCTGGTGGCGATGCTTCATCCCAATGCCGCCACCCGCGCCACCTTCTGCACGTATGTGGCGAACGCCGTCAATAATGTGTATTTCCCCACGCAGCGGGCAGACGGCTCCTGGCCATCCAACCCCTACGCCGGGAACCCCACGTATCCTTACGGCGGCGAGGGAATGTTTCCCTTTCATGCGGGCGTCACGATGAACGGGCTGGCCTATGCCTACGAGGCATTAGCCGATCCAAATGGCTGCAACAACACCGCCACGGCCGGCACGGCGAAGACCATTCTGAGGAAGGCTCTCGATTTTGTGTATCAACAGGGGCGCGGAGCGAATCGCGGGCTCTATTATTCCGTCAACTTTTACGCCAATGGCCAGCCGCCGCAAGCCACCGCGGGAACGGGCACTGTTACGGGAACGGCCGGAGAGACCACACTGACCGGAAGCGGAACCACGTTCTCCACCTTCTACGCCTGCAACGGTACGGATTATATCGGCATTGACAGTATCCGCAAAGTCTTCAAGGTGCTCGATTGCCCCTCTCCCACCACGATGACGCTGGACGCGGCATTGCCCGCGGCGGTGACCGGCAGCACATATAAGAGGGCTCCGGCAATGCCCACCGACTGCGCTCCTTCTTCCGCCGCCTACTGCGAAGGCGCGCCGGGAGACCGCTCCCTGATCAATACAATGACCGGAGCGTACGGGCACTTCTACAATTTGACCGGAGAGGAAACGTACAAGAATTACGGAGACGAGCTGTTCAGCGCGGCTTATGGCGGATCCGGCGGAGGACCCGGCTCCCTCGCGCCTCCCGCCGGACCTGGGGCGGATGGCGAGTTCGCCCACAACTACATCAATGCTCTTCCGCCCTGCAACACCGGGAAACCGCCCTGCGGAGGTTTCGGCCTCTCCGCGTTCAATGTGTACGGCAAGGGATATGGCCAGGCATCGGGAGCCGGGGGCGCGCCGAACTATCTGGCATACCGAGCCGGCGGAGGGCAGCCTTATGTCGAAGCGTCCGTGCAAGTGAACTTCGATTTGAGTTCCGTGATGAACGCCACGCAAGCCCGGATCACAGTGGTCCGGCCAAGCGGCGCCGGGACGGTGACCACGTGCTCGAGTTCGCCTTGCGATGTGCCCGTCGATCCGCGGCAAGGCGAGCATCGTATGACGATCGAGTACTTGTCGGCTGATGAGGATGTGCTGTCGCGAAGCGAATCCACGCCTTTGCCCGTGCCTTAATTCTCCTTGCGGATTCCGTGGAGAGGCAACGGGTTTGTCACGCTTGATCCACGTGTGGAAACACAAGAGGTCCGAAGTTGCCGGGGTGGCCATTGGGCATTCTGACAAAATAGCGTGGTGGTTCGTAATGATTCGCGGAAGTGTAGGGAGCGGCAAAATGATTGCCGAGCAGATCTTCCCGCACGAAGAAAGAAGTGACGCCGGTGTAATTGCATCCCACCAGCCGGTAGCCTTTCTCGTTGCCGAGGTATTCGAGCGCCTTCAGGCTGCAGCCGGTGTAATTGGTCCCGTCCCAGATGGCCGTTGGGTTGTAGGGGATGACGCATGAGGCGGTCCGCTGGAAGCTGGCATTGTATTCGATTGCCACCACGCGTGGCCGGTAGCGTGTAATGGCCTTCCAAACCCAGTAGTCGTTGCGATCGATGTCAATGCTCAGGAGATCGAACTCCGGGGGCACCTGCAACTCGGCAAAGAGAGACTCGATGTTTTCGGCGGTAATGAAACTATATCTGGCGCGCAGGCGGCCTTCGGCTATCAGGAATCCGAGATTCCGTTGGATTCCCTCGAAGCAATCCGCGCTCCCGTCGATCCACACGCCGCTCCAGTTCTTGAGCAGGCAATAGGTGGTACAGTTCTCGAGGCCATCGCCCACGCCAAACTCCACGAAGAACTTATCCGTACTTCCAATGCGGTGGAAAATCTCCTCGATGATGCCGTCTTCATCGTGTTGCGAATAGACTTTGAAGCCGTAACGCAACAAACGCAGCGGATCCTGGTACCGAGGGGCCGCCAAAGCCTGCTCGTACATCATGCGAGCAAGAAGATCATTGGTCTGGGAGGTTTGCGCCAGGACCTGGTCGAGAACCGATGGCCGTGAGACACGATCCACCGTACGGCGCATCCGCGCCTTGAACCCGGGCGGCATGCGTTGTACCAGGGACGCGATTGCCGGAGCCGATTTGAGGCGGGTCAGAGCCTTATTGAAGGATGACATAGGTTTACACTTGCTCCAGTATATAGCGGAGGGATTTGGAGGCAGCGCCGCCGCGGGGGGCGCGGGGGAGAGGGCAGAGAAGCGAATTCCGTCCCCGCTGAATCCGAAGAATGAAGACTGTTCGCAGGATAATGGAAGATTCATGTCTTCCTGGCATCGCCGTCTGGCACTCTCTGATCACTGGTTCGCGCGTCTGGCAAGATCTGCTTACCGGCTGCAATACACGTTCAGCATTCCGGCTCCCCGGCTGGTGGTTAAACCGTTCGTATTTCTCTACGTTACGCTCCGCGGCATCTATTTTTTTCTCAAGCGTGTTCTGATTTGCGAGCCGTTCTTCAAGGCCCACTGTGCCGAGTACGGCCGGAATGTGCACACTGGTTCTCACCTGCATTGGATCGTGGGTGTGGGGCCCGGCAAGATGGTCGTGGGCGACAATGTGACGGTTGACGGCACCTGCAATTTTCTCTTTGCGATCCGGTACTCGGATACCCCTACGCTGCGGATCGGCAGCAACACCTGTGTAGGCCATGATTGCGCATTCGTTGTGGGACGTGAGGTCACCATCGGCCGTCACTGCCGGATTGCTGCCAACGTGCAGATGTTCGATACGCCGGGCCATCCTCTTGACCCCGCGGCCCGGTTCAAAGGCCTTCCGGCCCGTGATGAGGACGTCCGTCCCATCATCATCGGAGACAACGTCTGGATCGGCAGTAGCGTTATTATTTTCCCCGGCGTCACCATCGGCGATAACAGCGTGATTTCTATCGGTTCCGTCGTGGTTGCGAGCGTTCCAGCGAACGTGATCGTTGCCGGGAACCCCGCGCGACAGATCGGGAAACTCTCTTCGTGAGCAGTTCTTCGTTTTTCCCGCGCGCCCTCTGATATCTGGCAGAATGGCTAAGAAAGATGCCTAATGACCACCTCGAGATCGTGACGCAAGTGCTTTGCTCCGTTGGCGGATTGCCGCGGCTTGCTCCCGATCAGGACTTCTATGACGCCGGATTCACCTCGATCATGGCCCTCCCGTTACTGATGGAACTGGAAGGAAAGTTTAACGTCATCATTCCTGATGATCTGTTCATCGGCGCCCGCACGGCACGCGGGTTGTCCGAGGTGATTGCGGGGCTTCAGAATTGAACTTTCATACGATGACATCCCATAGCGTCGAACTTTCCACTAGCCTTCACGACATGGCGCGCGAGGAGATTGGGAAGCAGGCCGCGTTTCTTTCCAATCAAATCCGCAACGTCCGGTTCTCCGCCGACGGCAAGACGATTCTTTTCGACGCGCCAGCGGCGCTAGGCCCAGGTCTGTGCACCGAGGTGGAAGAACTGGCTAAACGGATGGGACGCGCCCTGCGCAACCTGCAGCGAAAAGTGCTGTTTCGTTCTTCCGCCGCGGACGCCCCGCGTTTCCATCCATCGGCTTCCTTCGACGGCGTGCACTTCCTGGGTACGGGACAGGTAGCGCTCTCCGGAGTTCCGCTGCGCCTGTTTCAATACTTCGACCGGGTTTTTGAAAGCTTCGGAGCGCCCTGGCAAGCCCAACCTCTGCGTACACCGACACTCATCCCCAGCGCAGTCTTATCCCGCTGTGATTACTTCCGTTCGTTCCCTCAGAACGTCACCTTTGCCGCCCACCTGCGGGAAGACCCAAAGCTCATTCATGAATTCCGCGTCCGCCATCAGCACCTGGATGATATTGATGGCGGCGCACTGGCCGACATGGAACGTCCCGAGGCCTGCCTGTCTCCGGCTGTTTGCTACCACGTCTATCATCTGCTCCAGCAGCAGACGCTATCCGCCGAGGGCCTGGTATACGGCATCTGCGGGAAATGCTTCCGTTACGAGTCGAGCAACATCTCCGATCTGCGCCGTCTATGGGATTTCACCATGCGAGAGGTGGTCTTCGTGGGCGGGCGTGAAAACGTCCTGCAACACCGCGAGCGGTCTATCACGATGATGACCGAGTTTCTCGAGTCCCACCAACTGGCGGGAGAGATCCGCACGGCCAGCGATCCCTTCTTTATCGCGCCGGACGCCGTTTCGAAGACGTATTTTCAGCTCAGTTCGGAATCGAAGTTCGAAGTTTCACTTCTGTTGCCGGGCGGGGAGCGGACCGCCGTCGGCAGCCATAATTATCACTCCGATTTTTTTGGACGGGCTTTTGGGACCAGCGTCGAGGGCGCGGGTCCAATGCACAGCGTCTGTGTCGCTTTCGGCCTGGAGCGCTGGGTGCACGCTTTCCTTCGACAGCACGGCGCGGAACCAGCGGCATGGCCCGACGTCGTCCGCAGCGCGCCCGAGTTTGCCTGATGGCCTCTCAGTCAGTGCGCGGACAGCTTTTCCCAACGGCCGAGAGGTTCAGTTCCGTGCCGTCCAAGGGGCGTATCTTGTAGAGTCTTACGTCATCCTCCGCTGTTGCTACCTGAACATAATCCCTCGCGACATCCACGATGGTTCCAGCGGGCTCACCCGAACCGGCGCATGGAATCGCGGCGTGTACGTAGGCTTGCACGCCATTTAATACCGCAATTGGCTCACCGATTGGATTGTGCTCAGGATGGAATGCCAGCGCGCGGCAGAACCTGTCGATCTCCCGCGCGGTCCAATTCCATGAGATGAGGGTCGACTTCCATTTGGAACGCCCATAGTATGTACGCTCTTCGAGATTTTGCGGCGTTGGAGATATGCTATCCGTTTCCAGCTCGGATAACAAAACAGCAAAGGCCCGGTACGCTGCAATGTAGCACTTCATGTTCAGACTGTGCACTGTTTCATTCTCCGATAGCGCGACGGAGCGTTGTGTCAAAATGCCGCCCGCGTCCACTTTGTCAACCATGACGTGCCAGGTAACACCATGCTGTGTTTCATTATTGATTATGGCCCATGAGGTGGCATACACACCTGCGTAACGAGGCAGTGGACCGTCATGATAGTTGATGGGAAGCCTGGGAATTCGCAACAACTCAAGCGGCAGCACCTGGTAGTTCACGATAGAAAACAAGTAATCGGGGCTACACTGTTTTGCAAACCGTGTCAACTCGTTGATGTTGATAAAGTGCGGAATGTCAGCCGATTGAGCCCAACTCTTCAACGGGGCACTATCAGGGCTGCATGCCGCCGCCACAGTATGGTTACGACTTCGCAGCAACTGTGCGCACTGGACACTGAGGGCGGATTCGCCAATGACGATGACACGTGAAGTCAACATTGCGTCTCTCATCTAAACTATCAGTTTATGTAAATCTTGTCTTACCGAACCCGGTGTATGATTAACAAATTATTATCGCAGCAGTTTGAAGAATTTGGCAGTTCCACAAGGGCGAACTCATAGTTGGGAAACCGTGTTAAGTATATAGTGTCTATTTGATGAGTCCATTTCACAATCATGTGCCGAGAAATATCTTCCACAATATAAAATCCGCCAGAACGAAGCTGCTCCAAGGACCTCTCCAAGAACGAAGTATTGCCGTCAAAAGTGTGTAAGCCATCATCAATAATGATGTCCATACCCTCCCGCAGAAGAGCGTGCGCCCAGAGGTTCCTAATAGCAACTTCGTCGAGCTGGTCACAGTAGTAGGTATTGATGCGATCTTCTTTCAGCAGAATACTGTGATCGATGTCCGCGCCAAAGATGAGCGCCTTGGGAAACAGTTCCCGCCATCCTCGCAAGGAAGCACCAGGCCGGCCAGCCGGCCCCATGCCAAAAGCGAAATTGGGGTTATTGGTACCCAACCCGAGTTCGAAGATGGACAACGGGCGACCGCGGAGGTTGCTGAATAGCGAAGAATAGACGGTTGTGTAATTGTGCCAGCCGTCGCCCTTGTCGCTCCCGTGTCTGGTCATGACGCGACACATCGCGGTGGGAGCAAAAACATTGGTGCGGAGAAGTTGTTCCACGAACTGTGGGTTAGGATTGCCGGCGGTAAAGACTCGAACCCTGGGCGTACGCCGGATAAAAAATGCGGCAATCCTACGCGGCAAGTAGAAACGGGCGCACCACCGGTAAAATTTAAGAAAGCGATAAACGCGTGGAGGGAGTGTTCTGTTAGCGTATTTATAGGCGGTGGCGAACATCACAGATCTCAAGGAGAATATCGGCGTTTCTTTAATAGAGGTTCACTCCTTCGCTCGGAGTCGGCGTGTACTGTATGTCCTGGTCCCAGCAGGATTAGTCAGATCTTGCAACAATATTATAGACTTGGTTCGGAGCAATCTGATCAAACACGGCAGCACCGGTGTTGAGCGTGATTCCCCCCTCACTGCAGTAATAATGAAAGGGCCGAAATGAAGATAGCAACCGCAGGCAATGCACGGGGTCCACGCCTGTGCGGCGCACCACGGACGGATGGGCCTCAAGTGCCACGATAACAGTCCGTGATTGTGATATTGTTCGCATCGCACCGCGAATAGCCGCCAATTCTCCGCCCTCAACGTCAATCTTCATGACCAGGCTTCCATTGGATGGAAGGGTCAGGGAGTCAAGCATCATGACTTCGACCGGACCCTCCGGTGAGGGCTCGATAAATTCCTGCGTGTGATTGGCAACGATGCCGGGTGAGAAACCCGGTTCCGGCATAACAAGCCGGCCGCGTCCCCGGAAGTCCGCGATGGCCGCCTGATAAGCGCGGCGCTCAATACTCGAAGGTAAGCGGGATAAGTTAAACTCCAGCCAGGAGAAGCCCTCGCTATTCGGCTCAAAGGCGAAGATGCTTGAAAAAGAGGGGAAGCGTGCGAGCATCCTTAGAGTGAAGAGACCGATATCCGCTCCTACATCAATTAGCGTTACAGGCGCTGGAAGCTTTGTGACCTCTGATGCGAGGGCATCGAGCAGGTCCGCCTCATATGTGTTTATGTCGGCCTGATCATATTCGTTCCTCGTGATCGGCACCCGAATATGAAGGAATTGATCCAGGCGAAAATCAACCGGCTGGTTCAGGCAGCCAAAGCGCCGCAAAACCCGCAGCAACCGCGTTGCGCCGCGAACACGCTGCCGTTCAAGGTTCTTCGCAACGCGATAGATCAAAGGCGCCCGTTTGCTGGCAAAAGCTAGAGTACCATGCATGATGTAGTGCTAGCCCTAGGCTAGGTTAACATTTCACCGTTCCTCTTCCTGCGCTGGAGTGTATGCTGGCGCTGCTCTTCTCACGGCAACCGTGGAGTTTTCGTTGGCCGGTGTTGGCGCTGCCTGGAAGCACGGGAAGGACTCACAATGGGAAGATCCTATGAGAATCCTGTATTCGCGCCCGCTGACCGCACCGCCGCGAACGTATTTATCCTCTGAAACGCGACAGATCGAGGACGAGGCAAGCCTGTCCATGATGTTCGCCAGAAGGTTTCCTTTTCTGGGTCGGAGATCGGATCTTTGCGCGGGGCTATGGCTGGCTTTGCGGCTATGGAGGTCGCGGCGAAGCTTTGATGCGGTCGTGACGGGTCGCTATGGAGAAGTGTTTGCAGTGCTTCAGAATGTATTGCCCTTCGGCCGGCGTCCCCATCTACTACTCGATGTGGAGTGGCTCGCTGGGCACACCGACCCCTGGCGCGCCCGGTTGAACCGCTGGTTGCATCGCCGGATTATACAAAGCGCAACCAAAACCCAGGTCTTTTGCCGAGTCGAAGCGCAGAATTACGCACGCCACTTTGGCGTGGAGGAATCCCGCTTCGCCTGGATCCCGTATTGCACGGATGCGGCGCCCGTGCTAACAGAACGACCCGCCGGAGATTATCTCTTCACCAGCGGCAGTCATCAGCGCGACTACATCACATTGTTCGAGGCAGTACGCGATCTACCAATCGAATTACGTGTGGCCGCACCACCAGCTACTTTCGCCGGAATGAACATTCCCGCCAATGTACATATTGCTGGAAACCTTCCCGCGAGCGAGTATTGGCGTATGCTGGCGGAGGCGCGATTCATTGTGCTCTCTCTCCGCCCCGACGTCATGCGCCGCCCCGGGGTCATTACCTATGTGGGCGCGTTACGGATGGGCAAATGCGTAGTGGTGAATGATCCGGGAGGCGCTTCGAGCTACATCGACCATGAGGAGACCGGATTTCTAGTGGATCCTGCCTCCTCCGGTCAGTTGCGGGAGCAGATTTGCGCCTTGCTGCAACACCCTGAAATTGTTGAACGCGTGGCTGCCAATGCCGCAAGAATGGCTCGGGAACGTTTCACCGCCGCCCGGTATTTCCACGATGTGGAGCGGATTCTGGAAACGTCTTTGGGTAAGGCGAGCAGGGTAGCAGGACCGTGAATGCTGACGGTTACGAAGGATGCCTGCGATCACCGCAGGGCCGCCGAGGTAATGGTGAACACAATGCGCGGAGTCATCGCAAGCGTGGTCTTGTGGCTCGGGAACTGTAGAGTGGCTCCTCAACAGCCCTTTTCTGCCCATTCTTCCCGGTGAGGCCGCCTCGCCTGGCTTCAATTGCGGGTTTCTTCATTCTCTCCCACTCCAAGGGAGCAATCCGGGAAAGCGAAATTGCCAACCCTGTCATCACCAGCAAATAAAAACTGTATCCCAAGGAAAGGAACACGCTGGCAACGCAGTATCCCGTCAGGCTGATCAGCGAACAAAATGCAATAGTGGCAATTTCGTTGTGTCCCTTGCGGCGGGCTGTTTTCAGGAGGCGGTACAGGAGGCGAAACGTGGAGCCAATCGCCAGCAAATAGAAGAGCAGTGCCGGAACGCCGCATTCACTGGAAATCTGGGTAAAAGAATTGTGCGTGGCCTGCCAGACGCTACGCTTTCCTTCCGTCCTGCCGGTCTTTCCCTCAGCGTTAATAAATTGATCCGGTCCCACTCCAAACAGGGGATGCTGAAGGGTCAGGCGAATGCTCTGCCGTAGCAGGTATTCCCGTGTAAGACGCGATGCCAGTGCCTCCCGGCTGGAATCCTCGCTGATCCTGAACGATGTGATGCGTTTCAAGGTAAAGCCGTTGCTGTCGAACACGATGAGGCTTGCCGCGATGGGCAAGGCGAAGAGCAGAGCGATCCGCTGATTTCTGGTGCCAAGCACCATCCAGCAGATAACGGCCGCGGTGACACCCACCAGGGCTCCCCGGGACGCGGTGGCCACGATCAGGTAGCCGCCATATCCCACCGCGGCCAAGGCTCCGAAGCGCAAGAGAATGCTCCGGTTCGGACCCATCACCACGATCAGCAGAATGGGCAGGACGAACAAAAGGTGAGCCGCGAAATCATTTGAGTTTCCGATGCTGCCGGCAAAGGCCAGTTCCAGCCGCGCGTCCCCCTGGCTCGTAAAGATGCGTCCGCAGACGACGTTGACCAGGGCGGCCACCCCCATGGTGGCGATCATCAGCCGGCATTCCCGCCATGTCATGGCCAGTCCGCCAACGACCAGCAGCAGCGGGAATACCGTCCGCAGGTAAGAGATCACGACAGTCAGCGAGCCTCCCACCCAACTGCTGGTGGGGATGGCGGCGACCATCCAGACGGCGAATCCCAGCCAGTAGAGGCCGGGCCGCCAGGAGAAGGTCCTGCTGACCGCCTGAGTGACCAGGGCTCCGAAAATGGCCAGCGGGCCGAAGAGGTACATCAGGTGCGAGTTGACGCCGGTGAGGTACTGAATCACCTCATGCACGAAACTGACACGGAGGAACAGGAAACCCAGTCCGGCGTACAGGGCCACGCGGCGCAGCGTGTTGCGCTGGAGCGCCATCCACTGGCTGTACATGGCGGCTCCGGCCGCCGCCGGCGTGGGTTTGACGGACGTGACGGGAAAGGCGCCGGAGGCTCCTGCTTTTGGTTTAGGGGTTATCACTCGCCTGTTTTCTACAATACCATCGGCAGTTGGCGGTTCTTCCGGGCGGGCGCTTCAATAGAGCACCCGCCAGTCGTAGCTGTCAGCGGCGTCCTTGGCGCACACCGCCACTTCGTCGGCGAGTCCGGCGGCTCCCCGCAGGAGCCAGATTCTGCCGCGCAGATTGGCGCCGCAGGGGGGGCGCGCCTCTCCCGAACTTACGGCGCCGTCCGGATTTCCGAGGCGGAAATTCACGCCATCAAACCAGAGGCTGTACAGGCGGCCAGCGAGGATATCGCCCGGCTCCGGGCTGGTTACCCCATCGGCCAACTTCAGGGCCTTCGCGCCCAATGTGTCGACATCGAGGGTCACCGCCCCGCCCGCGGCATCGATATCCGGCTTCCAGCGGAGCGACATGCCGGTGGTGTACGCCGTCAGGGCGGGGTTGAGCGCGCAGGCATAGGCGCTCGCCGACGCGCCTGCCGAGGCGCAATAGAGCGCCGTTCCCGCCTGCTCACCGGCCTTGGTTTCAAGCACCGCCGTGTCCACGCTTTGCTGCAGGGTGAGCTTGGCGCCATCGTCGGAGATGGCCGTAATCAAACCCAGTCCGTTGATGAAGTTCTCCGCCGACCGTGTTCCGATGACCGTTCCATTGCTCTCGATGGTCAGCGAGCCCTGGCCGACAGTAATGGTCTGCGGCACCCAACTGTTGCCATTCCACATCAGGGTCTGGCCGCCGGCGGGCTCGGTAGCGGAAACCGGCCGGTTGCGCAACCCGCTCACCGTGAGAGCGGTTACCGGTCCGGTCACATCGCCCCCCATGCCGCTCCACTGTTCGCCGCTGCCATTGGAGGACAGCACCTTGCCCGAGGCTCCGGCTTGCGACGGGAGCAGATAAGATTGGGCCACCCAGGAGTTTGCCGCCGCGCAGGCGTACAGGTTTTCGATATTCAGGCCAGTCAGGAGAAACAACTCACCGGTGGCGCAAGTGGCCGGCAACACGATTCCGGTCTTGACCGGTTTGGTGGATGGGGCCTGGGTGAAATCGATCTCCTTGCCCTGGTTCCGCAAGTCCACGCGGGTTTGTGTCCAGCCGGCAGGGGCCGTCAGGATGGCGCAGGCCGCGATGATCCGGCGCCAATGTTCTACCTTTCTCATTCGCTTCTCCAGTATCGGGTGTGTTTTTTGCAAGTGCCGTTGCCGGCTTACCGCTGCCCGCACTGTACCAGCAGGGAATGAGGGGTTTCGCCCAAAGGTTCCCTGTGAGGGTTGTGTATTCAATGAGATAGGGTACCCATCGAGTCTCGAACAGCTTGTGACCGGCCATTGCCGGCGGGTCAATTGTTATACTGTTCGCTTCTTTTGCCTCATGCCGTCCACTCCTCCATGGCCTATTCTGCTGCTTGTCCGCCAGTTGACTATCGGCGGCGCCGAGCGCGACGCGGCCAAACTGGCGCGCTACCTGGACCGGTCCCGTTTCGAGCCCCACATCGCTTGCTTCCATGCCGAGGGAGAGCGGTTGGAAGAGTTGCAGAAGGCGGGAGTTCCGATTCTGGCTCTGCCGGTGCGTTCCTTTCACAACTGGACGGCGGTGCGGGGCGCGCGCCTGCTGAGGCGATACATCCGCGAGCATGGGATTGTTCTCATGCAGGCGTTTGACGCTCCCACCAGCGTTTTCGCCGTGCCGCTGGGGCGGCTGTTCCGCGTTCCGGCGGTGATCGGGAGCCACCTGTTTTTCCGCCACCTGATTCCGCCGCCGCAATACCAGGCGCTCGCGGTTGTGGACCGTCTCGCCCATCGCATCGTGGTGAACGCCCATGCCGTCGAGCGTCATCTGATCGAGGATCACCACGTCGGGAAAGAGCGCATTTTCGTCTCCCACAACGGAGTGGAAACTTCGGTGTTCCATCCGGGTCCCCCGGGGATGCGTCCCCCGTTTTTCGCGGACGCTTCGCTTATAGTGGGAACCGTTTGCGTGCTGCGGGAGGAAAAGCGCCTCGATCTGCTGCTGCGCGCGTTCTCAGGGGTCCGGCACCTGGATCCGCGGATGAAGCTGCTTATTGTTGGCAGCGGGGAGATGCTTGCGGCATGGCTCGCCTTGCGGCGCGAACTGGGGTTGGAGGAATGCTGCCATTTCGAGCCGACCAGCGCCGATGTGGCCCGCTGGATGCGCCTGATGGATATCTTTGTTTTGCCTTCGCGTTCCGAGGGATTTCCCAATGCGCTGCTCGAGGCGATGGCTTGCGGGTGCGCCGTCATCGGGTCCGCCGCCGGCGGCATTCCCGAACTCATCGACGACGGGCGGGACGGGTTTCTCTTTCCGCCGGGGGACGCGGATCAACTTGCCGGCCGGTTGTCCACGCTCATCACCGGGGCGGAGTTGCGGCGGCGCATGGGGAGCGAGGCCGCGGCCAAGGCAAGGACGCGGTTTTCCATGGAGATCGCGGCCGCGCGGATGGAGCGTTTTTATGAGTCTTTGCTGCTGTCCCGTTAAGCGGTGACGCGCAAAGCCGCCGCTTCCGTTTCCGATCCGCCTCCGATCCGTTTCCTGATTTCCCAGCCGCGTTGGCGGCGGCGGTAGATGGTGGCCTCGTGCCGGGCGGGGTTCTCCTGAACTGTCCGGCCGGCGATCCATATTCCGCCCGGACGCAAACTGCGCCAAACGGCGCGCGCGCCCTGCTCGAGCGCATCCTCGGAGAAATAGGCCCGGTTGAAGATGTTCATCGAGCGAATGATATCGACGGGCCGCGGCAAGGCATCGAAGATGGAATGCCGGCGGATGTGAAACTGTTCGCAATGAGCCATCAGATGAAGCACTTCGGGATGCGCCAGCGGAAGCTTGTGGAGAACGAAGGGGGGCGCCTCCGCCGTCATGCCGTCTTCCTCGAGCCCGTTCCAGCCGGGAGGGAGGCGGAGTTCCCCGGACCAGCGGTTCCGCCAATCGCTCCAGGCGCGGCGCCACAGCCGCCGGTTTACCCAGTAGACCCAGCGCACCGGCTGCGTCAGACTGAGCACGAAGGGATCCCGCACATACTGCACCGGTGTTCCGTCCGGCTCGAGGATATAGGTTTCTCCGGTTGCGGGCAGCCGCGCCTCGATCAGATACAGGGTACGGTCGGAAGCGGTAAACTCGACGGCCGGATAGCTTTGCCGCAGCCGTTCAAACCATTCCATCGCGGTGATTCCATTGGAGACGGCCCAGTCGGCGACGTCGAGCCGGGCGGGTCCTGGGGGGAAGACTTCCTCGAGGGATTTCTGGATTTCCTCGTTACAGGCGGCAAAACGCCCGCGAAACGTGGTCCGGCTTACGCCGTTGGACAACTGAATCTGCTTCATCAAACGTTCGAAGCGCGCGATTTCTTCCCTGGCCGGCGGGCGGCCGGTCTTCAGCAGGCTACAGGAAACCAGACCGCGCCGCCAGAAGCGGCTCCAAGGGACATCCTGCGCCGGCGTGCAAACCCCCAACTTGAGCATTCCACTCCTTGCGGAATTACCATGGTCGAACAATCGATGTACGGGCCGCTAGCCCAGTCCGTTGCATTCCACTACACTGTACATTGAACCCGCCGGCAGACTCATCCGGATCCGCGAGGCACAGCCCTTCCGCCGTCTCCGTTTTCACGCGGATGCTGCAGGGGAGCGGATTGTATTCCGTGCCGATCGTCGTTGCGCGCCTGCTCAGCGTCGTCCTGCTGCCCATATATACACGCTATCTGACGCCTTCCGATTACGGCACTTTGGAACTTCTCGACCAGGTCGGTTCCATCGCCGGCATTCTGTTCGGGTACAACTTTTCCTCGAGCCTGGGCTACTTCTACTTCCAGAAGGAGGATTCCGATTCGCGGCAGCTTTGCACCGCCACGGCGGTTCTCAGCTCGGCCGCCATCGGCTTGCTGGTGGGCACGCTGGGATATCTCGCTTCGAGCGCGCTCAGCCGCCTGGTTTTCGGGGACGAGAGCGCGGTGCTCTACCTCAAGATTCACCTTACGGGCATGGGCCTCGGCTTCCTGATCGAGGCTTTGATGGTCTGGTTGCGCGTCGAGGACCGGCCTTCCGTTTTTCTGGCCGCCGCATTGACGCGCGTCCTGCTCACGGCGGCGACGGTGGTACCCCTGCTGGTTTTCTGGCGCCTGCGCGTCACCGCGGTCATGATCGGCAATTTCATCGCCGCCGCCGCGGCTGTCATTGGGCTGGCTGTTTTCTTTCTGCGCCGGGTTCCCCCGAGGTTTGACATTTCCCTGGCGGCGCGCATGCTGCGCTTCGCCATTCCGCTTATCGCCGGGACAGGCGCGCAGTTCATCCTCAACTTCGCCGACCGGTTCTTCATCCAGAAGTATCAATCCACCGCCGAGGTGGGCCTGTATGGCCTGGCTTACAAGATCGGCATGCTGATCCTCATGGTTTATGTTCCGTTTTACACATACTGGAGCGCGCAGGTGTATTCCATTCTGAAGCGCGAGGACGGGCAGATGATTTTCGCGCGCACCTTTACTTACGTGACGCTCATTTTATCGTTTACCGCTCTCGGGCTGCTGGTTGCCGCGCGGCCCGGGATCCGCGTACTGACGACGCCCGCCTACGCCGCCGCGACGGCAATCGTTCCGGTTATCGTGGCGGCGTATTTCGTACGCTCGATCGGCGACTTCTTCCGCTGCCTTTTCCTGGTCGCGAACCGGACTTCCCTCGATGCGTTTTGCAACTGGGCCGGGGCCGCCGTTTGTCTTGCCGGGTATGCGCTGCTGATTCCACGCCATGGCATTTGGGGAGCGGCTTTTGCCACCCTGATCTCCTTTCTCTTTGTCGCGGCCATGGCGATTGCATGGGGGCGCCGTTTGCAGCCTTTCTGGGTGGAGAGCGCGCGGCTGGTCAAGATCGGGTCGGTTTTCGCGGCGCTTGTGACGCTTTATTACCTTGTCCCCGTGCCGGGTCTTGGCGCGCAAATCGCCTGGGGGTTGTTCATCCTGTGCGCGTTTCCCGCGCTTCTCTGGATGCTGCGTTTTCTCTCTCCGAAGGAAGAGCAGGCCGTGAGTTCCGTGCTGGCGCGTTTTACCCAGGCCGGGATGCGGCGGCAAGTACAATGAGGGTTTCGCAAGGCCGGAGCGGGTGAATTCTCAATACGCGCCGCGCGTCAGAAGGATTGTCTTGATGGTGTGAAACATGATGTAGAGATCGAGCCCGAAGGAGAAGTTTTTCAGATAGTACAGGTCGTATTCGAGTTTCACCTCCGCATCCTCGATCGAGTTTCCGTAGCGGTAGTTGATCTGGGCCCATCCGGTGATTCCGGGCTTCACGCCGAGCCGCAGCATGAAGAAGGGCACTTCGGCGGCGAGGACGCTGACGAATTCGGGCCGCTCCGGGCGCGGGCCGGCAATCGACATTTCGCCGCGCAGCACATTGAACAATTGCGGGAGTTCGTCGAGCCTGTACTTGCGAAGGAAGCGGCCCACCGGCGTGATGCGCGGATCGTTTTCCCGCGCCCAGACGGCTCCGGTTTGCGCTTCGGCTCCGGTGTACATGGAGCGGAATTTGTAGAGTACGAAGGGGACGTTGTTCTGGCCGGCGCGCACCTGGCGGAACAGGACCGGGCCGGGCGAGGTCAACCGCACGGCGGCGGCAATTATCAGCAAGAGGGGGGAAAGCAGGATCAGACCCGCGAGCGCGAGCAGCCAGGAAAAGACTGTCTGCAGCCGGAGAGTGAACGGGCGCGGAGAGATTCCCTCGATGTAGGCCACATCGGCGGCGTGCAGATAGGAGATGGACACGCGGCCGAAGAGGGCCTCGTAGGCGCGGTTCACATTTTCGGTGCGGTGGCCCGACTGGCGCACCTCGATGATGCGTTGGGCGGCCTGTCCGGGCGCATCGGCCGACAGGCCGAAGATGACGCGGTCGCACACCGGGCGGCGGAGAATGTCCGCCAGTTCGTTGATGGTTCCGAGCACTTTGTAGGACTTTACGGCGGCCCGCGCCGCTTCGTTCTCGACCACGAAGCCCACGGGCGTCATGGCGAACTCCGGATTGGCTTTCAGGTGGCCGGCCACGAGCAACTGGAGGGGATGCGTTCCGGCGAAGAGCACGCGTTCGGCTCCCAGCATGCGCAGGGTTACGGCTCCGTAGGCCACGCGCCACAAAGGCAGCAGCATGAGGCACAGGATGCTGCCAAGCAGCATGCTCTGGCGGGGCATCTGCACGTCCAGCCTGCCGTAGGAGAGGAGCGCCTGGAGGAGAAAGGCGACGCCGATGACGAGGCACAGTTGCTGGAGAAACACCAGCCTTGAGGAGATTCGCACGCGCACATAACAATCGTTGAGATAGAGGCCGAGGAGGATGCTCGCCGTTACGACGCTCACGCGGATGATGCCGTTCTCATAGAGCATGTACAACTGCAACTCGCCCATCTGCCAGGCGATTGCCGCCGTGTAGAGGGCGGAGATCAACAGGATTTCCGTGATCAACAGCCCAAGGATGCTCGTCGGGATGAAGACTCGAAATAGACGTGTCATCGAGGGGCGGCGGCCATCTCCCGCGCGGCCGCGAAGTAGTTTTGCACCGCGCGGGCGATGCGTCCGGAAGCCTGTCCGTCCCCATAGGGGTTGTGGATGCGGGAGCGGCGTTCATATTCGGCTTCATCCTCGAGCAGAAGGCGCGCTTCGGCGAGAATTCTTTCCGGATCCGTTCCCACCAGGCGGGAGGAGCCGGCCTCGACCGCTTCGGGGCGTTCCGTTTTATCGCGCATCACCAGCACCGGCTTGCCGAGGGAAGGGGCCTCTTCCTGCACTCCTCCCGAGTCGGTGAGAAGGAAGTGGCAGCGGCGCATGAGATCCACAAAGGGGACATATTCCTGGGGTTCGATCAGGTGGATGCGCGGTTTTCTCCCGAGCAGGCGCCTTACCGGCCCGGTCACCCGCGGATTGGGATGGACGGGGTAGACGATCTCGACATCCTCCCGGCCGGCGAGCAGCGACAACGCCTCGCAGATGCGTTCGAATCCCTCTCCGAAGCTCTCGCGGCGGTGGCCGGTTACGAGAATCATCTTCCGGCGGTTGTCGAAGGGCAGGGCGCCGGGCGCGCTCATGCGTCCTGATTCGAGGCCCGCCTTGACGTAGAGCAGGGCGTCGATGCCGGTATTGCCGGTGATGTGAATCGAGGATTCCGGGATGCGCTCGCGCCGCAGGTTGTCCGCCGCGCTCCGGGTCGGGGGGAAATGCAGCGCCGCCAGCCGTGTGGCGAGCACGCGGTTCATCTCCTCGGGAAACGGCTGCCGCATGTCTCCGGTGCGGAGTCCGGCTTCGACGTGGGCCACGGGCACGCCGGCGTAGAAGCCGGCCAGCGCGCCGCAGAAGGTTGTGGTGGTATCTCCCTGGACGAAGATCATGCCGGGTTTTTCGGTTTGGAGCACGCCTTCGAGGCTTCCGAGAATGCGGCTGGTTGATTGGAACAGGGTCTGACCGGGCAGCATCAGGTCGAGGTCGATGTCGGGTTTCAGGCCGAAGGCCGTGAGCACCTGATCGAGCAAGGCGCGGTGCTGCGCGGTGACGCAGGTTTTGACTTCGAACCATTGACGAAAATGAAGAATGACGGGGCAGAGTTTGATGGCTTCGGGCCGTGTTCCGAGGATGAAGAGGATCTTACGCATCGGGCAAACCTTCAGACTACGGGCTTGGCGATCTTGGGTCAACACCGGCGAAGGGCGGGTGAAGGGCGAGGAACCGGCTCAAGAAAGCGCGCGGTGTGCCGATGAGCGCAGAAGGAGACGAAACGATGAGCCTTACCCCCCTTGCTTTCACCGGTGTCAGCACATTTTCCAACGATCTCCAGACCGTTCTTTCCCGCGCCACCTCGATCGCCAGCCTCCCCATCCAGGCTCTCCAGAACCAGCAGAAGGACATTGTCCAGCAGAAGCTTCTCGTCACCAATCTCAACACTGCCGTAGCCACTCTGGCGAGCAGTGTTTCCAACCTGGGGAACATTGGGCGGCAGAAAGCGCTTGTCGCCTCGAGTTCCGATAGCGCCACGGTCACCGCCACCAACATCAGCGCTCCCGGTCCGGCGGTCTACACCATCAGCGATATCACCTCGGTGGCCAAGGCGGCCGCGGAAACGTCGGCGGGTTATGCCGATACCGCTTCGGCGGTCTCCTCGAGCGGCACGGTCAAGCTGGTTGCCGGCTCGAGCGAATACACCATTGACCTTACCGGCAGGAACAATCTTACGGGCCTGCGCGACGCCATCAACAATCTTGGCGCGGGAGTCACGGCCACCGTTCTCACCACCGGCACCGGGGCCACGCCCTATTACCTTTCGGTGACCGCCAACAATCCGGGGGCCACCACACTGCAACTGATCGACGACCCGGGCGGCGCCGCCACCAGTCTGCTTTCGGCGGGCAACCAGGGAGCTGACACGGTATTCAAGCTGAACGGCGTCGATGTACGCAAGAACACAACGCTCATCAACGATGTGGTTCCGGGCGTGACGTTCAACATTCTGGACACGACTTCGGGTGGGGAGACCGTCAATGTCACTGTTGCCTCGAGCCGCTCGCAGATGGCTTCGGCGCTTTCGGATTTCGTCAATGCCTATAACGGGGTTGCGGACCAGGTGAATGCGCAGGTGGGAAGGAACGCCGGGCTGCTGAGCGGCGACTTTCTCATTCGCGAGACGCAGGATAAGCTGCGCGGGCTTGCCTCGTATACGGGTGCGAGCGGCAGCGTCAAGGGGCTGGCGGACCTGGGTATCGAGTTCGACTCGGGCGGCGTCGCCACCTTGAACCAAACCACGTTCAACAACCTGTCCGATTCGCAGATCAGTGACGCTTTCAACTTTCTGGGCTCCACCACCGATGGTTTTGGGGGTCTTGCCGCGGGTCTGGTCAATATCAGCGATTCAGCCACCGGGCTGGCGAAAATCCAACTCGACAATTACGACGCGGCCGACCGGCGTCTTTCTGACCAGATCGCCACGCTTACCGGCCGCGCCAGCGAGATGCAAAAGAGTCTCGCCGCGCGTCTTCAGGCCGCCGATGCGCTGCTTGCGTCGCTGCAATCGCAGCAAAGCATCGTCACCGCGCAGATCAACAGCCTCAACTACACTCTCTATGGAAAACAGACGAATCAATAGCAGGTAACCGAATGACGCATAGCGATCCCCTCTTTGAACAGCTCGAGCAGGCGGACCGGGAACTTCTCGCCGCCGGGTTTGGAGATTTTCCCGCCCTCGAGGCCACGCTTGCCAGGCGGGCGGCCGCGATTCAGCAGGCCGCGGAAGCCATGGACGCGCTCCGGCCCGCGGCCGGGCATCATGCCGCCCTTGTACGCTCGCGCGAAGCCGGCGCGCAGGCCATGCGCCAGTTGATTCTCGCCAAGCACCTGCTTTCGACGGAGCTGGCTCTGCTCAGGCAGGAGCAGCGTCTGTGGGACTCCCTGGCCGGGCAAAGCGCCTCTCCGGCGCGGGTAGACTGCCGCGGTTGACTGTTTCGCCGGCCGGCGGGTTCGCGAGTTCCGGCGATCCCTGTGCGAGCTTGTAGGGGTGATCTCCGGAGAAGAAATCGACCAGCCTGCCGCGGTGCGGGATAAGCAGTTGCTCATAGTGGATGTGGCAGCGCGCGGCTTCCCCGGCGATGTCGCGCGCCCGCCACTGCGAGGGAACGATAATGACGTCCACCGGCGTCTGGCGCAGCACGTCCCGGAACTCGATGCGCTGACCCGTTCCCGGCACATGGCTTCCCACTTTGCCGGGATCGGAATCCACCACCAGGGGAAACCGCGCGGCGTCCACTTCGTGCGCCTGAAGAAAAGCCGCGCATTTGCCCGTGCCTCCCCAGAACGCCACTCTCTTGCCGGCGAGATGCAGATTCGCCAGTTCGAGCATGAGCACGCGCCGCGAGGCGCGCGCCATTTCGGCGAACGCCCTGGCGGCGTGGGCATGCCGCAAATGTTCGAGGCGCCCCTTCAGGCGCAGGAAGGCATAGACGACTTCTCCGTCATAGCCGTGGTCCAGGGCGTCAATGGAAGCGAAGCTGCGGGCCAACATGCGGGAAAAACTTTCCGTGGTGAAGTGCGAGTTGTGCTCGTAGTAGAAATCTTCGGTGCGCCCCGTTTCGAACACGCGGTCGATGCAGGGCACCTCGATATAGACCAGCGGGCAGAGTCCGGCGAGCGAGGCGGCAAAGGAAAGACTTTGCACAAAGCCGAGCGGATCACTCAAGTGCTCGAGCACGTGACGGCTGATGAGCAGATCGGGTTTCCACTCCGCCAGATGCGTTTCGGGCGAAAACAGCGCCCGGCGGAAGCTGACGCCCGGGTGGCTCGATTCGGTGGCTCCATGCGGGTCAAATCCGATATAGCGGCCCGCGGGCCGCGCCGCGGCGAGCGCCTCGAGAAACGAACCTTCCCCATGCCCGATCTCGACCACGACAGGTTGCGAGGGCAACCGATCGAGCATCTCGTTTCGCACCCGTTCGAGGAACACGGACCAGCGCAGGCCCTGGTTGAACATGCGGTTTGGCTGATCGCCGTAAGGGACTCTCTGGTAGTCGAAAGCCGCGTTGAAGACGTGCCCGCAATCGAGACAGCGCACAAAGCGCAGCGGCAGCTTCGGCATGGCCCGCGCCTCGGCTTGCGATTGCGGCCATCCGAGCGTCGCCAGCGGCTGCGCGCCGCCATCGTAAAAGAGCGCCGATACGTGGTAGCCGCACGCCGGGCAGGTGGTCACGCTGATATCAGAACTCTCGAGGCGCGCCGCACCATTTTTTCCAAGCCACTCTGAGAGCATCTTCCCACCTCCTTGTGAAACCCTTCGTATCTCCCAGCAGGGAGTTCCGCACCGTGCGGCGCAGGCCGGCGCGAATGTTCCGCAGCCGCTCCCGGTTCTCTCCGAGCGCGAGCGCGATGCGCACGTACTCGTCCTGTGAATGCGCCACCCATTCGCCGCGTCCGGCGTGGCGGAGAATCGTCTCCCCGACGCGGCTCACGAACCATCCGCCGGCGAGCGTCACCACCGGCACGCCCATCCACAGCGCTTCGCAGGTGGTGGTGCCGCCGTTGTATGGAAACGGATCGAGCGCCACATCGACGCCGGCGTAGGCGGCGAGCAGTTCGCGATGGGGCGACTGGCCGGCGAGCGTCACGCGCCCGCTCGCGACGCCCTCGCCTTCGAGCGCTTCGCGGCAGAGCTTTTGGGACAACGGATCGTCGAGCACGGCGTTCTTGAGCATCAGCCGCGCCGCCGGATCGGCGCGGAGCAGCCGCGCCCAGAGCCGCAGCACATCCGCGGTCACCTTGGACGGCGTGTTGAAACAGCCGTAGGTGACATAGCCGTTTCCGCAGGCAGGCGGCGGCGTGACCGGCGGCGCGTAATCGGGCCCTCTGTAGGCGAGGTAGCAGCCATCCAGGCGCAAAGGCTGCTCGACGTAGGGAGCGGGGCCGCCTTCGGGACAGATCACTTTATCCACCACCAGGTAGTCCATTGCCTCCATGCCCGTGGTGTTGAAGTATCCAAGCCAGCTCATCTGTACCGGGGCCGGCTTGCGGGCGAATGCCTCGAGGCGGTTGCCCGCCGTGTGCCCGGCCAGGTCCACGAGGATATCGATGCCGTCCTGCCCGATCCGCGCAGCCAGTTCGAGATCGCTCATCGAGGCGGCATCGCGCCACTGATCGACGGACTTTCTCACCCGCGCGGTCCAGTCGTCGCTCTTCACGGCGCCGCTGTAGCAATAGACCTCCACTTGCCCGCGGTCATGCGCGGCGAACACAGGGGCCACGAAATAGGCCACCGGGTGCCGGCGGAAATCGGCCGAAACGTAGCCGATGCGCAGGCGCTTGTCCGGGTTCCGGCGGTTCGGGAAGGGGCGGCCGGCGCGCCCGAGGCCGCGTGTGTGGCGCCGCGCCCACTCCCTGTGCGCTTCGAGCAGTTCCCCGGTGGATGTCCGCGGATCATAGTGGAGCGTAAACAGCGCCGCGCCGTGAGCGGCGGCTACTTCCGGCGCCAGTTCGAGCGCATGGCGGAAGGCATCGAGAGCTTCCTGAAGCCGCCCCTGGGTCTGCAGGGCGGAACCGCGGTTGACATGAAATTCGGCCCGGCGAGGCTCGAGTTCGATCGCCTTTCCGTAGGCATCGAGCGCTTCGGGAATTCGCCGCAGGTTGCGCAGCGCGTTGCCCTTGTTGTTGTACAGCACGGCGAGGGCGGGCATCATCGCAATGGCCTGATCGAAGCAGGCGAGCGCCTTGTCATACTCGCCGTTGTCCATGTGAACGTTGCCGAGGTTCAACACCACGGGCATCGATTGAGGATCGAGCCGGCGGGCGGCCTCGAGTTGCGCGGCGGCTTCCTTGAACCGGCCGCCGCGGCGGTACTGGTTTGCCAGGTTATTGCGCGCCTGCACGTGCCGCGGTTCAAGCCGCGCGCAGTGTTCGAAGAACTCCGTCGCCTCGCGGTTCCGGCCCTGCCGCTCGAGCGTGTTGCCCCAGTTGTAATAGGCGTCGGCACAGTTGGGATCGAGCGACAGCGCCATTTTGTAGCATTCAGCCGACTCTTCGAGCCTGCCGCCGCGCTGGAGCAGGTTGCCGAGCAGGATCCAATAGGGAGTTTTGCGGGATTCGATGGCGATGGCCTGGCGCAGCAGGCCTTCGGCGAGTTCCGAGTCGCCGGCCTGGGCGGCGATGGAGGCCAGCAGGTACATCGAGTCGGCGTGATCGGGCTGGCGTTCGAGTGTGAGGATGAGCAACTGGCGGGCCTGATCGTGAAGGCCGGCCTGGTAGTGCCTGGCGGCGGTGGTGAAGGCGCGGGCGAGCCAGGGCGGGGAGGGGAGAGGCGGCGAAGCGGGCGGCATCTGTTGAGGGATCGGCGGAAAAGGGTTTGGGGAACAGGCAAACAGAAGAAAACAAATGCTTTACAAGACAAGCCCGCCGCGTTCCGGTAAGGAACGCGGCAGGCTGTTTCTCAACCCGTGCTCAGGCCCGGAAGCGATTAGCCCCGGAGCAGAGCCAGAACCGCCTGCGGCGCCGAATTGGCCTGCGCCAGAGCGGCAATGCCCGCCTGCAAGGAGATGGAAGCCTTGGTCAGGTTGGCCGCTTCGGCCGCCAGGTCCGCGTCGCGAATGCGTGATTCGGCCGCCGAGAGGTTGGTCAACTGCGAGGAGGCGAGGTTGATGGCGAAACTGAACTGGTTCTGCCCCTTGCCGACCACGGCTTGCGCGTCGCCGAGCTTCTGCACCGCCGCCGCCAGCGCTGTTACGGCGTTGGTGGCGCCGTCAACGGTGCTGATGTCCAACTGGCTGCCGCCGGTGGATTGCGCGGCCGTGGTGACAGCGCCCTGTCCGAGCACGCTCGCTCCCGAGGAGCCGTCATAGATGCCGACCTCGTTTGCGGCCGTCGATCCGGAGCTGACACCGGCCGAGATGCGGAAGTCTTTCAGGGTGCTCAGGAAGCGCACGCCTTCCTCATTGCCGGCGCTGTTCTGCTCCTTGACGGCGATCAGTTGTTTGAGCGTCGAGTCGCCCGATTGCTGGAGTTGTTCGTTAATGGTCTTCACCGCTTCATCGAGGCTTCTGGCGTTGCGGGCCGTGGCGTCGCTGCGCAGGGTTACGGCGAGTGAATGAGCGGCTCCCTGGCTGTCGAGCGCCGTAATGGTGATGGTCTGGTCGGAGGCTCCATCGCGGATCTGGTTGAAGCTGAATACGTCTTTATTCGTGCCCAGTTCCGTATCGTAGGCTCCGCCGGAATTCACGGTGGCCTTGTCGGCGTAGTTGCTTTGTCCGGACGCGAAACCGAGCGTGGAAAGCGAGTTCGAGCTCTCGAGCTTGATCTTCGAGTTCGGGTTGTCGGCCGTGATGACCAGGCCGCCGTTGACGACGGAGGCGGTGGCGGCGGCGGCGAAGGTGCCGTCGCCGTTCAGATCGGCGGCAATCTGGGTGGCGGTGCGGCCGGCGCCGGCGGTGAGGGTGATGTTGGTTGCCGTTCCTCCGTTCACGCTGAAGGAGAAAGTGTCATTGGTGCTGGCGGTAATGTCATAGGGTCCATCCACCGCGTTGTAGATGGCGTCGGCATAGTTGGCGGAATAGGCCGTGCCCGCTCCCGTGGTGACGTTGGTCCCGAAGCCGAAATCATCCTGCCCGGGAGCAAGAGCGTTGAGGCGGAAAGCCGTTCCGTTAGTGGAGGCGATGGTGATGACGCCGCCGCCGACGGTGGCCTGCATGCCGGCCGCGGCGAGGGCCGAATCGGCGGCAAAGCCCGCGTTCAAAGCCGCCGCCGCGGCGGTTACCGTGCCGGCGGTAAGGCCGTTGACCACCACCTGATGCACGGCGCCGCCGCCGATCGAAAATTCGAAGGTTTGCGCCGAGGTGGTGCTCAAGGTGGCCGCGCCGCCCGTCACGGAAGTGTAGTCGAACGCCGTCGCCGTGTCCGAGGCGAGGCGGAAGGTTCCAAGGCCGAGCAGGTTGTCGTTGTCGCCGGCGGCGAGCACTTCGAAGCGTTCGCCGTGCGAACTGCGGAAGACGAGCGATTCGCCGGAGACGGGCGTGTCGAGAGTGATGCCCGCCGCCTGGAGCGTCGAGTTGCCGTCCACGGCTGTCTTCAGCGCGCTGGCAAGCTGCGCCGCCGTTGTCGTGCCCTGTGTAATGCCGAGCGTGAGATCGACGGGGCTCGACAGGCCGCTGCCCTGAATACGCACAATGACGTTTGCCGATCCGGCTCCCGTCGAGGTTCCGGTTACCGAACCTTTGCTCACAAAGGCGGTGTTGAGCGATTTGCCCACGGCTCCGCTCGCGAAATTGCCGAGCAGCGCGTTTGAGACGCGGTCGCCCGCTTCCACCTGGAAGGCTCCGGTGCTTGAAGAGAAGCCGAGACGCTCCTTCACCGTGCCGTCGGCCTGTTTGTCGGCCACCACGACCGCGCGGACGTTGGCGTTCTTGAAAGCCGTCGCCGCCGAGGAGGCTCCATTGCCCGCCGCATCGATGGCCGAGTTGATGGCCGACACGAGCGTGCTGGTGTTTGTGACGCCGGCGAGGTTGACGGAAACCTTTACCCGGTTGTCGTCGGAAAAGCCGGCTCCGCGGAAGTAGAAATCAGTATAGCCGGTGGTCGCCTCCGAGTTCTTGTTGGTGGTGTCGTTGACGATGGACTGGACGCTGGTGGTGGCGGAGCTGGTGGAGAGGTCCGTGCCGGCGGCGCTGGCCGCCTGCACGCCGCTGAGCCCCAGGCTGCGCGCGTCCACGGTGGAACTGGTGAGGTCCACGTTCACCGCGCCGTTGGCGATTTCCGTGATGGACCCGTTGGACTTGCCGCCGCCGATGAAGACCGAAAGCGACTTGGCGAACTGCCCGCCCGTGTCAAGTCCGATGGCTTGCGCCTGGCGGTTGATTTCCGTGAGCACGCTGGCGAATTCGTTGTTCAGCACGGTGCGCGAGCCGGTGAAGGTTCCCGAGGCCGATTGCGTCGCCAGAGTGCGGGCGCGGTCGAGAAGTTTCGAGATGTTGCTGATGCCGCCATCGATGGTCTGCAAGGTGGACAGGCCGTCGTTGGCGTTGCGGATGCCCTGGCCGAGCACCGCGATATCGGAGCGGAAGCCGTTGGCGATGGCGAGGCCGGCGGCATCGTCTCCGCTCGCGGTGATGCGCAACCCGGAGGTGACGCGCTGAATGGTTTTTTGTTGGAAGTCGCTTGTCAGGCGCAGGTTGTCCTGTGCAATCTGAGCAGGGATATTGGCATTGATCTGAAAGCCCATGTTTCTCTCCTTAGAAACAACCTTTGCGGGAATCCTTTCCCGTGCCCGGAGCCGGGGTGCGGCGCAGAGCGTGGTTATCTTTCTTCAGAGCCCTTATCGGCGGGAGTTTCCGGAGTGTGAGAAATGAAAAGCGGAGATTAATCTGGCGAGCGCTTCGGCGCTTTCCACGCGCGAGGCGGCGCGGTTGCGCTCGGCGGCTTGCTTCAATTCGCCCCGTAGCACCGGCAACTGCCGCGGGGCTACGATGCCCAGCGTAACGCGCGAGGGGGTGAGGTCGACCACGCGCAGTTCGATATCGGGTCCGAGAAAGATCGACTCGCCCAGGCGGCGGCCAATGATCAGCATGAAGCCTCCTTGCCGAGCGGGTGTTCAAACGAGTAGGCATTTTCCCGCTGGATCACCTGCCGCGCGCGGCGGCTGGGCAGATGGATGACCACCGGGGCCATGAGGTTCGCGGAGGGCGTCTGGCGTTCGCCCATGGCCACGATCACCAGGCACAGCAGGGCCGGATCGCCGGCCGAGGGCACGTCTTCGATGCCGAGATCCCTGAGTTCGCCCGGCGGCAGATGGAAGCGGTAGCCGGGGTCGACGAGCGCCACGGGCAGGGTAACGAAGCACAGTTCCGGATTGCCCAGGCTCTGGAGAAAGATCACGGGCCGCGTCGCGTCGCGCTCGATGAGCACGAAGCGGGTCTCGCATTCAAAAGCCGGGAGCCCCTCGGGAAACTCCACAACCGAGCTGTCCTCGTATTCGATGGCGCCGAATTGCGCGGTCCGGTATTGCCTCACGGCTCTCCTTATCGGGTTCCTGTCGAGGGTTGTGGCCGGCGCCGGATTTTTTTCTCATTTCGAGCCGGAACATTCCGCGCCGGCTTTGTTTTCCAGCCGCCGCGCCGCCCTGTTACACTGTTAAGTTGCTCCGGGGACGCGAACCCGCACTATCCTTCCGCGCTTTTTCACGTCTGTTAACACCATGAGTCTCGCGGAAGGGCGCTCCGGGCCGGGAGCTTGCGCGGGCATACCCGCAACGTCTTTAAAAAGGTGAGGTAAGAAGTGAAGCGGATTGTTCCGTTCCTGGTTTGTGCCATTGCGCTGATGGCGGCCGCCTGTAAGCAGACGGCGGCGAACAGCGAAGCAAAGTCGACGCAAGGGGACACGGTCCCCGTTGCCGTTCAGGTTCCGGGCGGATTCGGCGAAAAAGGGGAGCTCTACCCGGTGCTCAAGGGCGGCAAGTACGGCTATATCGACGGCACGGGCAAGATGGTGATTGAGCCGCAATACACGATGGCGTCGCGTTTTAGCGAGGACCTGGCGCTGGTGCTGCTTCCGGACAAGAAGAAGTGCGGGTATATCAACCGCGAGGGGAAGCTCGAAATCGAAGCCAAGTTTGACGGATGCGGACCGTTTTCGGAAGGCTTTGCCGCGGTCAGGATCGGGAAGAAGACGGGGTTGATCAACAAGAAGGGCGACATTGTGGTTGATCCGGTGTTTGAGCGCGTCGGCCGTTTCCATGACGGGCTGGCGGCGGCGGTGGTTGTGCGGGAGTCGCAGGGGTTGCAGGTGGCCGACGGGGGCTACATCGACACGAAAGGCAAGTTCGTCATCGCTCCGCAGTTTGATCCCAATTTGACGGCGTTTTCCGAAGGCGTGGCCGGGGTGCGTCACGTGGGGCAGATGTGGAGCTTCATCGACCGCAACGACAAAGCGGTGGTGGCGCCGAAGTATTTCATGGTTGGCCAGTTCTCCGAGGGTCTTGCCGGGGTGATGGACGAGAAGAGCAAGTGGGGCTATATCGACAAGGCGGGGAAGATGGTGATTCCTCCGAAATTCCAGTTTGTGCAGCAGTTCTCCGAGGGTCTGGCGGGCGTGTACACGATTCCCGCCAAGAAGTGGGGCTATATCGACAAGGCGGGCACGATGGTGATCTCCGAACAGTTTGACAACGTGCAGCCGTTTGAGGACGGGATCGCCTTTGTACGCGTGGGCAACAAGGCGGGCTACATCAACAAGGAAGGCAAGTACGTCTGGCCGCTGACGGAGTGAGGGGGCGCGGCATGGATCAGGCGGTGTAGGCCGCGATGACCTCTTCGGTGGGGCCGTCCATCATGAGCGTGCCGTGGTCAAGCCAGATGGCGCGGTCGCAGAGCTGCTGCACGGTCTTGCCGGCATGGGAGACGATGAGGAGCCCTTTGCCGGAACTCTTGAACTGCATGATCTTTTCCTGGCATTTGGCCTGAAAAGCGGCATCGCCGACGGCGAGGACCTCGTCGATGATGAGGAAGGCCGGGTCGACGTGGATGGCGACCGAGAAGGCGAGGCGCATGATCATGCCCGAGGAGTAGGTGCGAAGCGGTTCGGAGAGAAAGTCGCCGATGCCGGCGAACTCCCGGATCTGCTCGAACTTCTCGATGGTCTTGGCTCGTGAAAGGCCGAGCAGCGAGGCGTTGAGGAAGACGTTTTCCGTCCCCGTGAGATCGGGGTGGAAACCGGAGCCGAGTTCGAGCAGGGCGGCGACGCGTCCCTGGACGGTGACTTTGCCGGTGTCGGGATAGGAGATGCCGGCGACGAGGCTGAGGAGCGTGCTTTTTCCCGCCCCATTGCGGCCGATGACGCCGACGGTTTCCCCTTCGCGGATGGTGAAGGATATGTTTTTCAGGGCGTAAAAATGGCTCTTGCCGTTGTTGCGGAAGCGTTCGGCGAGCATACTGCGGAGCAGCATGCGGGAATTGCCGCGGAGGAAGGCCTTCGAAACCTGCTCGAACCGGATGAGTGACATTCGATTTTTCCAGCCTAGCATTCCGCTCATGGGCGGCAGCGGGTGGATTACCGGCGCGAGACGCGTATGGCCGGGCGCCCCCTTCAGCGATGCATATGGCGCGCCGGCGCGCCGGTGGGCGAAACTGGAGCATATTCGCTGAACGTTTCAAAGAATGGATCCGGCCCTGCTATTTGAAGTGGGTTTATTTTCCTTTGCGGCCGGGGGCGCGGCCGCGGCAGTGGGTGGATTGCTGGCGCTACCCGCGGTGTGATCTGGCGCGCGGGCAGGGAGGAGCGGCGCGGCAGCCGGACATCCTGATTCTGCCGATGACGGACTGGCATGCGCGGATGCAGCGCGCGCAGCATCT
>WBZY01000210.1_pt1 | contig 35887 bp, 35 predicted proteins | sample 5204191 | NCBI WGS metagenome assembly WBZY01 (sample SAMN12344363, study PRJNA552823) | activated sludge metagenome | biome: Activated sludge suspended growth; feature: Anammox Sidestream; material: Wastewater; isolation source: activated sludge from anammox sidestream of wastewater treatment...
GCTTGCGCTCGAGCGCGTCGGGCACCATCACCTCGGCGCCACGGCCGATGAAGATCTGGCGGATCACCGGCTCGCGCGCCTTGACCGCGGCCGACATCGGCAGTGCCGCGTCGACGGGCACGTCGCGCCAGCCGAGCACGTGCTGGCCTTCGGCGACGACCTTGCGTTCGAGTTCCTGCTCGCAGGCCAGGCGCGAGGCTTCTTCCCTGGGCAGGAAGATCATGCCCACGCCGTACTCGCCCGGTGGCGGCAGGTTCACCTGCTGCCGTGCCATCTCCTCGCGGTACAGCGCATCGGGAATCTGGATCAGGATGCCCGCGCCGTCGCCCATCAGCGGATCGGCACCGACCGCGCCGCGATGGTCGAGGTTGCGCAGGATCGCCAGTCCCTGCTGGATGATCGCGTGGCTCTTGCGGCCCTTGACGTGGGCCACGAAGCCGATCCCGCAGGCGTCGTGCTCGTGGCGGGGGTCGTACAGGCCCTGGGCAGGTCGCTGGCGCATCACTGGCTCTCCGCGATACAGGCGCCAGCCGAATATACTGCGTCGCAACAAATTGACAATGGAACCACTGCCCGGCACTGGTCTGCTGCCGCCGCAGCGCGCGGTCGCGCGGATGTGCATATGCAGCGAATGCGATCGCCGCGCGCGCCCGTGACGACGCCCGCGCGGCGCGCCCTGCGCTTGTCCGCGTGCACCGCTCCCGACCGCGCTGCGCGACGCGGCACCGGCGCGCGCAGCCGCGCCGCGCGCGCCGGTCGCGGCCGCGTGCCTGCGGTGCACAGGCTAGAATGCAGCGATGCGCAAGCCCCCAACCATCCTGGCCACGCGAACGCTGGCCGACAGCCGCTTCCTGCGCGCCGAACATGTGGACCTGGAGTTCTCCAACGGCGCGCGGCGCACCTTCGAGCGCCTGCTCAGCTCGGGCCTGGGCGCGGTGATCGTGGTGCCGATGCAGGATGCCGACACCGTGCTGCTCGTGCGCGAATACGCGGTCGGCGTGGACCGCTATGAGCTGGGTCTGGTCAAGGGCCGGCTCGACCGCGACGAGATCGCGGTGCAGGGCGCCAACCGCGAGCTCAAGGAGGAGATCGGCTACGGCGCGCGCGAGCTGCACACGCTCGGCACGCTGTCGGTGTCGCCCGGCTACATGACCGCGATGACGCAAGTGGTGCTCGCGCGCGAGCTGTACCCGGAACGGCTCGAAGGCGACGAGCCCGAGCCGCTGGAAGTGGTGCCGTGGCGGCTGTCGCAGCTGCACACGCTGCTCGAACATCCCGAGGTGAGCGACGGCCGCTCGATCGCGGCGCTGTTCATGGCGCGCGAATACCTCGCCGGCCGCTATCGGCCGCAGCCATGAGTCCAACCGGCCCGCACGACCTGGCCGCGCTCGCGCAGGCGGCCGGCGCGATCGCGCAGCGCGCCGCGCGCGCGATCCTCGAGGTGTACGAGGCGCCGTTCACGGTCACCAGCAAGGACGACCGCTCGCCGCTCACCGCGGCCGACCTCGCCGCCAACGAACTCATCGTCGGCGCGCTGCGCGAGCTCACTCCGCAGCTGCCGGTACTGTCGGAGGAATCCTCCAGCGTGGCCTGGCACGAGCGCTCGCGCTGGTCGAGTTACTGGCTGGTCGATCCGCTCGATGGCACGCGCGAGTTCATCAAGCGCAACGGCGAGTTCACGGTCAACATCGCGCTGATCGAGCAGCACCAGCCCGTGCTCGGCGTGGTGCAGACGCCGGTCACCTCCGAGCTGGCGTGCGCGTGGCGCGGCGGTGGCGCGTGGCTGTCCAATCCCGCGCGCGCCGCCGCACCGCGCCGCATCCATACGCGCGTGCGCGCGGCCACGCCGGTGGTGGCCGGCAGCCGCTCGCACGCGAGCGCACGCGAGGCCGAACTGCTGGCGCGGCTGGGGCCGTGCGAGCAGTGGCCGCTGGGTTCCTCGCTCAAGTTCGTGCGCATCGCCGCCGGCGAGGCCGACCTGTACCTGCGCCTGGGCCCGACCTCGGAATGGGACACCGCGGCCGGCCAGTGCGTGCTCGAACAGGCCGGCGGCGCGGTGCTGGATTGGCAGGGCCAGCGCTTGCGCTACAACGCACGCGACTCGCTCATCAACGGCGACTTCCTCGCGCTGGGCGATCCCGGCGCCGACTGGCGCATCTTGCTGGAGTAGGGCCATGGACGCACCCGCCGGCCGCGGCATCGACGACCTGCTTGCGATCATGGCGCGCCTGCGCGACCGCGAGCATGGCTGCCCGTGGGACATCGAGCAGACCTTCGCCACCATCGCGCCCTACACCATCGAGGAAGCCTACGAGGTCGCCGACGCGATCGACCGCAACGACCCTGCCGACCTGCGCGACGAGCTGGGCGACCTGCTGCTGCAGGTGGTGTTCCATGCGCGCATGGCCGAGGAAGCCGGCCAGTTCGCCTTCGCCGACGTGGTGGCGGCGATCTGCGACAAGCTGGTGCGCCGTCATCCGCACGTGTTCGGCGGGCCCGGGTTCGACTCGGTCGAGGCGCAGTCGCGCGCGTGGGATGCGCTCAAGGCCGCCGAGCGCGCGGACAAGGGCGATGCCGACGACAGCGCGCTGGCCGGCGTCGCACGCGGACTGCCCGAATGGCAACGTGCGCTCAAGTTGCAGGCCAAGGCCGCGCGGGTCGGCTTCGACTGGCCCGGCGTGGCGCCGGTGTTCGCCAAGCTGCAGGAAGAACTGGCCGAACTGCGCGCCGAGTTCGAGCAGGGCGCCGATCCGGCACGCCTCACCGACGAGGTGGGCGACGTGCTGTTCGTGTGCGTCAACCTCGCACGCCACGCCAAGGTCGATGTCTCGCAGGCGCTGCGCCACGCCAATGCCAAGTTCGAGCGGCGCTTCCGCTGCATGGAAGCCCTGGCGGCGGCCGCCGGCCGCGACCTCGCCGGCCAGCCGCTCGACGCGCAGGAAGCCTTGTGGGACGCTGTCAAGGCCCGGGAGCGCGATCCCTCCGCCGGTGCGTGACGCAAGTCCGCGCCAGATTGCGTCTTGCTCCCGCAAGGGGCGGATTGAACACACTGCACGGAGATCAGGACATGCGTATGGGAACGGCAGGATGGGTGGCATGGCTGGCAGTGGCGATCGGGCTGGGCGCGCCGCGGCCGGCGGTGGCGGCCAATGGCGTGGTCGGGCCGGGCAATTGCAACGAGAGCGGGTTCGACTCCGTGCTGGCGGCAGTCGACGGCAGCGGTGGTGGCACGATCACCTTCAACTGCGGGACCGTCACGCTGCCGGTCACGCACTACAAGCAGATCGCCAACGCCGTGGTCATCGACGGCGGCGGTACGGTCACGCTCGACGGCGGCAATGCATCGCCGTTGTTTCAGGTGTACTCGAGCGCGCGCGTCACTCTGCGGCGCATCAGCCTGCAACATGGAATCAACGGCGCGGCGCATGCGATCGAGAACTTCGGCATCCTCGTGCTCGACCAGGCGCGCGTGCTCGACAACGTGTCCAATGCCCCTGCGCTCATGAACTACGGCACGCTGGTGGTGCGCGCGAGCACGCTCAGCGGCAACCACAACAACGGTGGTGGTGACGGCGGCGCGATCGACCACCAGGGCGCGTTCCTGCGCATCGACCGCGCGACCTTCAGCGGCAACTCTGCGGTGGGCAATGGTGGCGCGATCCACGCCAGCGCCGACATGACCATCACCAACTCGACCTTCAGCGGCAACACCGCCTCCGGCGGCGGCGCGATCTACCAGGCCGGCTCGGGCGTGGCCACGATCGTGCACGTCACCATCGCCGGCAACTCCGCGGGTTATGGTGCGGGCATCTATCGCGACGACAACGGCAGCGGCACGCTCACGATCGCGCGCTCGCTGCTGGCCGGCAACAGCACCGGCAACTGCGATGGCGTGCTCACCTCGGGCGGTTACAACCTCAGCAGCGACAACCACTGTGGCGGCGCCTTCACCGCACCGGGCGACCTCAACGGCCAGGCGCTGGCGATGGGCGCGCTGGCCAACAACGGCGGCCCCACCCAGACGTTGCTGCCGCAGGCCGGCAATCCCGCGATCAACCACGTGCCGGCGGCAGCCTGCAGCCTGCCGGTCGACCAGCGTGGGGGCGGCCGCCCCTTCGCCGCCGGGTGCGACAGCGGCGCGGTCGAAACCGGCGCGGTGCTCGATCTCATCTTCTACGACGGCCTCGAGTAGGCCCGAGGCGGCGGCGCCGGGCGCCGCTGGCGCGTGGCGCGGGCATGCCGGCCGCGCGATCGGGAACAGGCAGCCCGGCGCGGCCGGTGGCGGCCGCGCCGGGTTGCGGCGCGCGGCAAGCGCCTACTCGAACGCGTGGGCGAAGATCACGTCCAGTTCCGCCTCGTCCAGCTCGTACGCGCCGACGTCGAGCGCGGGGCCGACCAGTCGCGCCTGGCCGCGCACGTCCGTCGTGCCGGGGCCGCCATGCGGGTTGGCCACGCCGCTGTCGACGAGGATGGAGTCGGGCCTGGGACGCGGGTCGGTCAGGCTGACGATGCGGGGATCGCCCGTTCCCGGCGTGAGGTTGTCCGCGGGTGCCGTGCCACCGAGGCTGCCGTAGTGCACGCGGCTGAGGTGGATGTTGGGACCCCACAGGTGGACGTCCTTGCTGTTGGCACCGGCGGCATTGCCCCAAACCAGGCTGTTGTCGAGCCAGGCCTCGGCGGAACCGAAGTTGCCGATATACAGGCCGCCCGCTGGCGAAGCCGTGCTGCCCATGTTGCCGGCAATGCTCAACTGCGCAAGCTGCGTGACACCCGTGCCGTACGTGACAACGCTCAGTCCGGCACTGCCCCCGGCGGCCAGGTTGCCGGCGACGACCACGTCGCGCAGGACCACCGAACCGCCGTCGTTGGAGATGTTGGCCGAAACGGCCGAGCTGGATGTGTCGCACTGCGAGACGGTCACACGCTCGACCAGCAACTCACGCCCGGCCTGGGTGAACGCGGACAGGCATGAGCCGAGCCCATTGCCGGCGAAGTCGGGGTTGTGCAGGCTCAGGTCATTCACCACCACCTTGGCGGCCGTGCCGTTGGCGTAGACGTACAGCGCTGGCGCATTGACGGTGCCGCTCAGGTGCGTGCCGTCGCTGCCTTGGAAGTGGATGCTGCACGAGCCCAACAGCATGGCCCAGCCGCCCGAGAGCGTGACCGTCTGGTTGGGTTGGGCGCTGGCGAGTTGGAACACGCCGTCGGCATCATCGGCGGCGTAATTGCCCAAACGGATCTTGATGAGCACATCGTCGGGAATCGTGGCGACCTCGACGAGTGCGTCGCGCAGTTCCTGCGCGGTGCCGACGCAGCGCACCGAGAGTGCCTGCGCCGGCGCGGTCGCTAGCAGGGCCGCCAGGTACAGGACGGGGGTGATCAGGTGGCGGACGAGGCCGCCCGGGGTGGTCGCGGACATACTGGACTCCGTGGTGGGTCGATGGCCACCCGCCGCAATGCGGGTGGTCCTGTCCCAAGGAAACGCAATCCCGCGCGGTTTGCGACACACCCGCGGCCAGTGGCGCCGGCGCGCATGGGTGGTGCGCGCGGCGACCGGTCTGCAAGCCGCTCATTCGAAGCCGTCGGCGAAGATCACGTCCAGTTCCGCCTCGTCCAGCTCGAATGCGCCGACGTCGAGCGTGGGGCCGACCAGTCTCGCCTGGCCGCGCACGTCGGTCGCGCCGGCGCCGCCTTGCGGGTCGGCCGCGCCGCTGTCGACGAGGATGGAGTCGGGCCTGGGGCGCGGGTCGGTCAGGCTGACGATGCGGGGATCGCCCGTTCCGGGTGCGATGTTGTCCGCGGGCACCGAGCCATCGAGGCTGCCGTAGTGCACGCGGCTCAGGTGGATGTCGGAGCCATTCAAGTGGATGTCCTTGCCGTCGGCACCGGCGACGTTGCCCCAAACCAGGCTGTTGTCGAGCCAGGTCTGGCCCGAGCGGAAGGTGCCGATGTAAAGGCCGGCAGGCGGTGTGCTGGCGTCGCCGGTGTTGCCGACAATGCTCAACTGCGCAAGTCGGGTGACGCCGTTGTTGTCGGTTGCCACGCCCAGGCCGGCGCAGACGGCAGCGTGGTTGTTGGCAATCACCGTATTGCGCAGCACGACCGTGCCACCCTGGTTGTAGATGTTCGCCGAGTTGCCCGATTGAGCCGAAGCGCACTGCGAGATGGTCACGCGCTCGATCAACAATTGGTGACCGGCGTAAGTGAACGTCGACAGGCATGAACCGGCTCCGCCGCCGGCGAAGTCGGGGTTGTGCAGGCTCAGGTCCTGCACCACCACGTGGCCAGCGGCGGTATCGGTACTGACGTACAGCGCGGGCGCATCGGTGCTGCCGCTCAGGTGGGTGTTGCCGCTGCCCTTCAAGTGGGTGCTGCACGAGCCCAGCACCGCAATCCAGCCGCCCGAGAGCGTGACGGTCTGGTTCGGCTGGCCGGTGGTCAGTCGGAACGCGCCGTCGGCATGATCGGCGTCGTAATTGCCCACACGGACCTTGATGAGCACGTCGTCGGGAATCGTGGCGACCTCGACGAGTGCGTCGCGCAGCTCCTGTGCGGTGCCGACGCAGCGCACCGAGAGTGCCTGCGCCGGCGCGGCGACGAGCAGGGCGGCAAGGAACAGGACGGTCGTGGACAGGTGACGGGCGAGGCCGGTCAGTGTGATCGCGGACATGGTGCAACTCCATGGTGGGGTGATGGCCGCGCGGCACGATGCGCAGGGCCATACCCAGCCATTACGAAATGCCGCGCGCTCGCTGACATGCGTGCGGCAAGCCGCCCCGGTGCACAGGGTCATGCCCGGTACCGCGGCACCGGGCTGGCGGGTGGTGCGGTCGAGGTGACCCACGGCCGGCGGCCGCGCCTGCGCTCACGTGCTGGCGTGGCGCGGCAGCGCGCCGTCGCTCGCGCGGCCTAGTCGCGGAACAGGAAGTACGCGGCCGCCACCAGCAGCGCGAAGCCGACCGCATGGTTCCAGCGCAGCGCACTGCCGAGGTAGAGCACCGAGAACACGCTGAACACCAGCAGTGTGATGATTTCCTGGAGCGCCTTGAGCTGGGCCGGCGTGTAAACCGCATAGCCCAAGCGGTTGGCCGGCACCTGCAGGCAGTATTCGAAGAACGCGATGCTCCAACTGGCGAGGATGACCAGCCACAGCGCGCGGTCGGTGTAACGCAGGTGTCCGTACCAGGCGAAGGTCATGAACACGTTCGAACCCAGCAGCAGGACGATCGGCAGCAGGTAGTTCCACATGGTGGCGGCACCGTGGCGCAAAGCGCGATGGTAACGGCGCCGCGCCGGACCGGCCGTGCCGGGCCGAAAGTCACTTGGCGCGGGCGGCGGCTGCGGCTAGATTGCAGGGTTCCTGCGCCCGGTGCTGCCTGGCGCATCCCTGTTCCGCCCGAGGATGCCGTGATGCTGCGAGCACGAATGATGACGATGACATTGAGCCTGGCCATTGCCGGCACGCTCGGGCTTGCGCCCGCGCTCCACGCCAAGGGTGGCGACCTGCCCGCGGACAATCCGTTCGCGGCGGCGAGCACGCTGCCGTTCCAGGCGCCGCCGTTCGACCGCATCAAGGACGCCGACTACCTGCCGGCGTTCGAGGCCGGCATGCGCGCGCAGCTGGACGAAATCGCCGCGATCGCGAACGACAAGGCCGCGCCGACCTTCGACAACACGCTGGTGGCGATGGAGAAGAGCGGCCGGTTGCTGGCGCGCGTGGCCGGTGCGTTTGGCGTGGTGTCCAGTGCCAACACCAACGACACGCTGCAGAAGGTGCAGGAGGACATCGCGCCCAGGCTCGCCGCGCACAGTGACGCGATCCATTTCAACGCCAAGCTGTTCGCGCGCATCAAGGCGGTGTACGACCAGCGCGCGACGCTCAAGCTCGACCCCGAGTCGCTGCGCCTGCTCGAGGTGACCTATCGCGAGTTCGTGCATGCGGGCGCGCAGTTGTCCGCGGCCGACCAGGCGCGGCTCAAGCAGCTCAACGGCGAGGAGTCCTCGCTCAGCGCGCAGTACGTCAACAAGCTGCTCGCGGCGGCCAACAAGGCCGCGCTGGTGGTCGCCGACAAGGCCCGGCTGGCGGGACTGGCCGATGCCGAGGTGGCCGCCGCCGCCGAGGCGGCCAAGGCGCGCAAGCTCGATGGCAAGTGGGTGATCACGCTGCAGAACACCACCCAGCAGCCCGACCTGCAGGCACTGACCGACCGCGCCACGCGCGAGCGCCTGTTCCGGGCCTCGTGGGCGCGCGCCGAGCAGGGTGACGCCAACGACACGCGCGCGACCATCGCGCGCATCGCGCAGATCCGCGCCGAGAAGGCCAAGCTGCTCGGCTTCGCCAACTTCGCCGCCTGGCAGCTCGAGGACCAGATGGCGCGCACGCCCGCCACCGCGCTCAAGTTCATGCGCGACATCGTGCCTGCCGCGACCGCCAAGGCGCGGGCCGAGGCCGCCGACATCCAGGCGCTCATCGACAAGTCGGGGACGCACTTCGCGCTGGAGCCGTGGGACTGGCTGCTGTACTCCGAGCAGGTGCGCAAGGCGCGCTACGACCTCGACGAGAGCCAGCTCAAGCCCTACTTCGAGCTCGACAGCGTGCTCAAGAACGGCGTGTTCCATGCCGCGCACGAGCTCTACGGACTGAGCTTCGTCGAGCGCAAGGACATCCCGGTCTACGACCCCGACGTGCGTGTGTTCACGGTGCTCGACCACGACGGCAGCGAACTGGCGCTGTTCTACTGCGACTACTTCAAGCGCGACAACAAGAACGGCGGCGCCTGGATGGACAACCTGGTCGGGCAGTCCAGGCTGCTGGGCACCAAGCCGGTCATCTACAACGTCGGCAACTTCACCAAGCCGGCGCCGGGACAACCCGCTCTGCTCACGCTCGATGACGTCAACACCATGTTCCACGAGTTCGGCCACGCGTTGCACGGCATCTTCGCCGACGCGAAGTATCCGAGCCTGTCGGGCACCAACACCGCGCGCGACTTCGTCGAGTTCCCGTCCCAGTTCAACGAGTACTGGATGACCGAGCCGAGCGTGTTCGCGCACTATGCGCGCCACTACCAGACCGGCGCGCCGATGCCGCAGGAGCTGGTCGAGCGGATGCGCAGGGCCAAGACCTTCAACAAGGGCTACGACATGACCGAGCTGCTGTCGGCGGCGTTGCTCGACATGTCCTGGCACATGCTCGGCGCCGACGCGCCGCGCCAGGACGTGGACAAGTTCGAGGTGGCCGCGCTCAAGGACAATGGCACCGACCTGCGCTACGTGCCGCCGCGCTATCGGTCGAGCTACTTCCTGCACATCTGGGGCAACGGCTATTCGGCCGGCTACTACGCCTACCTGTGGACGCAGATGCTGTCCGACGACGCGTGGGGCTGGTTCAAGGAGCACGGCGGCCTTACGCGCGCGAACGGCGACCGTTTCCGCGCGATGATCCTGTCGCGCGGCAACAGCGAGGACCTGGCCAAGCTCTACCGCGACTGGCGCGGTCGCGACCCCAATGTCGAGGGGATGCTCGAACAACGCGGCCTCAAGGCCGCCGCTCCGGCCAAGTGATGCCGTGGGCGCTGCGCCATGCGCGCAGCGCCCACGTCGCATCACGCGGTTTGCCCCGGCGGGCGCAGCGCACCCTGGAGCGCTGCGCTCGCCACTTCCGCCCAACCTGCCACGAGACCACGACCATGCGCCTGCGCCCGCTTGTCCTGTTCGCCGCCATGCTGCTGTCCGGCAGCGCCGCCTTCGCCGCCACGCCCGTGCTGGTGATCCACGGCGGCGCCGGCGTGCTGCGCGCCGACCTCACGCCCGAGACCGAGGCGCTGGTGCGCGCCGACCTCGAAGCCGCGCTCGCGGCCGGCTACGGCGTGCTCAAGGACGGCGGTTCGAGCCTCGACGCGGTGGGCAAGGCGATCGTGGTGCTTGAGGATTCGCCACGCTTCAACGCCGGCAAGGGCGCGGTGTTCACCCACGACGGCAGGAACGAACTCGATGCGGCGATCATGGACGGCGCCACGCTGCGCGCGGGGGCGATCGCGGGCGTGCACCGCATCAAGAACCCGGTGCTGCTCGCGCGCGCGGTGATGGACAAGTCGCCGCACGTGCTCATGGTCGGCGATGGCGCCGAGGCGTTCGCGCAGGGCGTGGGTTTCGAACTGGTCGATCCCGGCTACTTCCGCACCGAGCGGCGCTGGCGGCAGTTGCAGGAAGTGCTCGGCAAGGAAGCCGCCGGGCAGCAGTCCTCGCTCGGCCGCATGGTCCACTACGGCACCGTCGGCGCGGTGGCGCTGGACCGCGCCGGCCATCTCGCCGCGGCCACCTCGACCGGCGGCATGACCAACAAGCGCTACGGCCGCGTCGGCGACTCACCGATCATCGGCGCCGGTACCTACGCCAATGCGCACTGCGCGGTGTCCGGCACCGGTTGGGGCGAGTACTACATCCGCAGCGTCGCCGCGCACGAGATCTGCGCGCGTGTGGCCTGGGGCAAGCAGTCGCTGGCCAAGGCCGCCGATGCGGTGATCATGCAGGTGATTCCCAAGCTCGGCGGCGACGGTGGCGCGATCGCGCTGGATGCGCAGGGCAACATCGCGATGCCATTCAACACCGACGGCATGTACCGCGGCTGGGTCGGCAAGGACGGCAAGCCGCACGTGGCGATCCTCAAGGACTGAAGTCGCCGCGCGCCGGGCGCGTGCAGTGCTCAGCCGTTGCTTTCGCGCACCGGCCGCTTGGCCAGCTTGCGCTGCAGCGTGCGCCGGTGCAGCCCGAGCCGGCGCGCCGCTTCGGAGATGTTGTTGTCGCACTCGGTGAGCACGCGCTGGATGTGCTCCCACTCCAGGCGCCGCAGTGGCGGCGCATGTTCGGGCAGGCTCGGTTCTTCGTCGCCCTCGCCACCCTCGCCGAGCAGCGCCTGCACCACCTGGTCGGCATCGACCGGCTTGGCCAGGTAGTCGTGGGCGCCGCGCTTGATCGCTTCCACCGCGGTGGCGATCGAGGCATAGCCGGTCAGCAGCAGGATGCGCAGGTTGGGTTGCAGCGCGAGCAGGTCGGGCAACAGGGCCAGGCCGTTCTCGGCGCCGAGCTTGAGGTCGAGCACCGCGTAGGCCGGGGCGCGTTCGCGCGCGAGCGCGAGCGCACTGGCGCTGTCATGGGCGATGGCGACCGTGAAGCCGCGCGCGGTGAGCGCACGCGCGAGCACGGTGGCGAACACCGCATCGTCGTCGATCAGCAGGCAGGGACCGGGTGTACTCATGGCGCGCTATTGTCGTTGCCCAGCAGTGGCACGCGCAATCGTTGCACGAGTCCGCCGTCCTCGGCCGTGTGCGCGGCCAGGCCACCGCCGAGTCGTTCGGCGGTGGAATGCGCCAGGGCGAGCCCCAGTCCCAGGCCATGCTGCTTGCCGGTGCGGAAACCCGCGCCCACGCGCGGAATCTCCCCGCTGCCGTGGTCGCGCACCGCGAACACCGCGTCGCCCGCGTCCACCGTCACGCGCAGTTCCACCGCGGCCGAGCCCGCCGCGAGCGAGGCGTCGCCCGCATTGCTGAGCAGGTTGACCAGGGCGTGGCCAAGGTCGGGCGCCGCCGCGATCACCTGCTCGCCCGCGCTGCCGGTGAAGGCGATGCCGAGCGCGATCTCGGGCCGCAGCAGCCGGAACTGGTCGCTGCACGCCTCCACGAACGCGGCCAGCGTGAGCTGCTCGGGCAGGTCGCTCAGGCCGCGATTGCCGACCGCGACGAGCTTGCGCAGGATGTCGCGGCAGCGATCGGCCTGGCCCACCAGCAGCGCCAGGTCGCCGCTGAGCCCCGCGTCGTCGCCACGCTCGCGTTGCAACTCGCCCAGCAGGGTGCGGATCGTCGACAGCGGCGTGTTGAGTTCGTGCGCGGTGCCGGCGGCCTGGGTCGCGATCGCGAGGATGCCCTCGTTGCGCAGCGTGCTTTCGCGCTGGCGCCGCACCTCCGCCTCGCGCGCGCGCAGCGCGTTGGCCAGGCGCGCGCTGAAGAATGCGAGCACGCCCGCGATCACGACGAAGTTGACCACGATCGCCGCCACCCGCAGGTCCGCTTCGGCGATGCGCGCGACGTGCAGTGGCGGCAGCGGCTGGCGCCAGGGCACCAGCAGCGCGAAGCACACCGATGCAAGCACCGCCACCGCGGCCACGTAGCGCATCGACAATGCCGCGGCCGCCAGCGCCATCGGGATCACCAGCAGCGTGACGAACGGATTTTCGACGCCACCGGTCCAGTACAGCAGGTAGGTCAGCACGAGGATGTCGACGCTGACGTGGGCAAAGCCTTCGGCGAGGCTGATCGGGCGCGGCTGGGCGAGGCGCCAGAACGCGAACAGCGCGAAGGTGACGAGCGCGCCGACCCCGAGCATGAGCGGCACCACCGGCACCGGCAGGTCCAGCACGCGCGACACCGCGAGTATGGTGATGGACTGGCCCGCCACCGCGCACAGGCGCAGCCACGCGAGCGTCTCGACGAGGCCGCGCGCGCGCTGGAAGAAGGCGACCTGGCTGGCGTGGGTGGCAGGCATCGGCGCATTGTAGGGTGCCGGCGGCGGCGCTGGCGCGCGCGACATCAGTCATGGCAAGGAGCGGGCGCCTGGTGCGTTGCATCCACCTGCACGGCCCTGCGCCGGTATGTCATGCTGCGACCGCTGGCGCCTTGTGCATGGGTGCTGCGGCCAGGCCCGGCTCGCGGCGCGGACGAGGTCGGCAAGTGCGGCCGTGGTCGCATGACAGGAGGCTGGAACATGCACTGGATGGTTTGGGGCCTGCTGCTGGCGAGCGCGGGGGCGGCGGCCGGCGAGGCCGGGTCGCTGCGCCCCGGACTGGAGCAGGCGCTGCTGTGCGGGAGGCAGCCGGAGCAGGTGATCGACTGGCTCAGCGCGCGGGTGGGCGAGGATGGCAGCGAAGGGCGGGTGACCGCGAGCGGCGAGGAGCTCGACTACCGGATCGAGGTGGCGCTCAAGGCGCCGATCCGGATCGCCGGTGCGCGCACGCACAAGGTCGTCTGGCACGTCGAGGGCCAACCGGATTTCGGCGGGATCATTTTCGCCGAGTTCGCCGGCGATGCGCGCACGGCGGTGGCTGCGCTGCGCCTGCGCCGCGCCCAGGGCGAAGAAACGCACATGGGCCGGTTCCTGCGCGAGATGGCCGACGGCAGCCTGTGCCCGAGGACGATCCTGCTCACGCCGGTCTCCGGCTCGCGCTTCCTGCTCGGCTGCGGCTGGTGCAACGGCGGGTGACGACCGCGCGCGGGCTCAGGCGCGCGCGGGCTCGCGCTTGCGCGTGGGTGGCGCTTCCAGCGGCAGCTCGATGCTGACTTCGAGGCCGCCGCCATCGGCGTTGCGTGCCCGGATCGTGCCGCGGTGGCGCGCGATCGCGCGGTAGGCGATCGCCAGGCCCAGGCCGGTGCCGCCGCTGCTGCGCGTGCGCGCGCTGTCGGTGCGGTAGAACGGCTCGAAGATGCGCGCGAGATCGGCCTCGGCCACGCCCGGGCCATGGTCGCGCACGATCACGCGCGCGCAGTCGCCCGCGCGCAGCAGGCGCACCGCCACGGTGCTGCCGTCGCTGGTGTAGGCGAGCGCGTTGCGGATGACGTTTTCCAGCGCCGAATACAGCGCGCGGTGCGATCCCTGCAGTTGCAGGTGGGTGCGCTCACTCAAGGCGACCTTGCGCCCGCGCGGCGCGCCTTCGTAGTCGGCGTTGGTGATCACGTCGTCGAGCAGCGCATCGAGCTCGACGCGGTCGTCCATGGCGAAATCGGCCGTTTCCAGCCGCGACAGTTCCAGCGCCTGCGCCAGCATCGACTCGAGCCGGTCGGATTCGCATTCGATGCGGTCGAGCGCGGCGCTGATGTGCGCGGGATCGCCGTCGCGCGCCAGCTCGAGCGCGACGCGCTGGCGCGCGAGTGGCGAGCGCAGTTCGTGCGACACGTCGCGCACCAGTCGGCGCTGGCTTTCGACCAGCACCTTGATGCGTTCGGCCATCGCGTCGAACTCGGTGGCCAGCGCCACCACCTCGGCGCTGCGCCCGAAGTGGATGCGGCCCACGCGCGCGTCGAGGTCGCCCTGGGCGAAGCGCCGCGCGCTGGCGCGCACGCGCTGCAGTGGCGCGGCCACGTACCAGGCGATCAGCAGGCTGATCGCGGCGCTGATCGCCATCGCCATCACCACGTTCTGCCAGAACCAGTCGGGGCGGCGTGACACGAGGCGGGTGAAGAAGTTGCCTTCGAGCGCGGCGACTGCGGTGAAGGTGCCGGCCTCGCGCGTACGCAGCAGGCGCGCACGCAGGCGGCCCGAACTCAGCGAGGGGCTGTCACCGCGCATGCCGTCGGCGGCCTGCGCGAGCACGGCCGCGGCGGCGTCGCGCACCGCGGCCGAGGGCGTGCGCCCGAGCAGCTCGTTGCCCGCGGCGTCGAACACGTACACGCGCGCGGGCCCGAAGCCGGTGGCGGCCTGCAGCCAGCGTCGGGTCGGTTCGACGCCCTCGCGGCGCAGCTCGTGCGAGGTGCGCGTGAGCAGGTCGTCCATCGACGCCTGCAGGCGCGTGATCTCGAGCCCGGGGATCTTCTCGCGCTCGAACTTGGCGGTGGCCAGCCACGCGAAGGCGACCATGAGCACCACCGTGGCGAACCAGATCGCGGCGAAGATGCGCCAGAACAGGCGTTGCATCATGGTGTGGGGAGTCCCGCGGGTAGCCTGCGGCGCGCGCTCATGCCGGCGTACCGAGCTGGCGCAGCAGGTAGCCGCTGCGATGGATCGTGGTGATCGGCGACTCGCCGTCGATGACCTCGCCGAGCTTGCGCCGCAGGTTGGAGATGTGCACGTCGATCGAGCGGTCGAACGGGCCCAGCGGCCGCCCCAGCACACTCTGCGAGATGCGCTCCTTGCTCACCACGCGGCCGGTCTCGCGCAGCAGCAGCGCGAGCAGGTCGAACTCGGTCGCGGTGAGCGTGATCGGCTCGCCGTCGACGCTCACGCTGCGCGAGGCGGCGCGCAGCACGATCGGGCCGTTGTGCAGGTCGGTGAGCGCTTCGCTGGCATCGCCGTGCGCACGGCGCAGCACCGCGCGCAGGCGTGCGGCCAGCTCGCGCGGGTTGCACGGCTTGGGGATGTAGTCGTCGGCGCCCAGCTCGAGCCCGAGGATGCGGTCGATGTCCTCGCCCAGCGCGGTGAGCATGAGCACGGGCAGCGCCGACTCGCGGCGCAGCTCGCGCAGCGCGTCCAGGCCCGAGCGGCCCGGCATCATCACATCGAGCACGAGTGCATCGAAGGCGCCATCGCGCACCGCGCGCAGGGCGTCGTCGGCATTGTGGGCGAGGGATACCTCGAAGCCGTCGCGGGTGAGGAAGTCGCGCAGCAGCTGCGCCAGTTCCACGTCATCGTCGACGAGCAGGATGCGATGGCTGGTCATGCGCCAAGGATAGCGGCGGCGCCGTCGGGGCACGGCGCGCGGCCGGCGGTGTTTGCATGGCTTTACGCCGCGCGCCGGGCGCATGCGCGGCGCGTCATTGCGGCAGTGCGCAGTCGAACGGCAGCAGGCCATGCAGCCACGGCAGGTGCGGCACCAGCCATGGGCCGGCGAGCGTGAGCAGTGCGCTCACCAGCAGCGCGCCCGCGGCGATGCGCCGGTTGCCCGGGTGCGCGCCCAGGCGCGCGATGCGCTGCGCGCCGAATGCGGCCGCGAGCATCGCCGGCGCCGTGCCCAGCCCGAACGCGGCCATGATGGCGGCGCTGTGCAGCGCGTCCAGTTGCAGCGTGGCGATCAGCAGCACGGTGTAGACGAAGCCGCAGGGCATCCAGCCCCACACCATGCCGAACGCGAACGCGCGCGGCAGGCTCGCCAACGGCAAGAGGCGCCGTCCCAGCGGCGCCAGGCGCGGCCAGATGCGCGGCCCGATGCCGAAGCCGGGATCGCGCAGGCGGCCGCTGGCCACCAGTGCGCCGAGCACGAGCGCGAGCGCCGACAGCACGCGCAGCGTGCGCCGCACCGTTTCGTTGTCGAGCAGCGCGATCGCGCCGCCGAGCACGCCGCCCAGCAGCAGGCCGGCCAGGGCGTAGGAGCTGATGCGGCCGAACTGGTAGGCGACCAGCAGCGCGCGGCGCGGCCGCCCGTCGGCGCCCTTGGCGGTGGCGATTCCCAGCGCCGCGGAGATGCCGCCGCACATCACCAGGCAGTGGCCGCTCGCGGCCAGGCCCAGCAGCAGCGCGGCGAGCAGGGTCGGCGCCTGACTCACGCGCGCGGTGCCGTCGGATCCGTGGCCGGATCGGCCGCCTCGGGCGCGGTTGTGGCCGGCTCGTCGAGCAGGGGCAGCAGGCCGGGTGTGTCCAGATCATCGAACTGGTCGTGGTCGACCGCCCAGAAGAAGGCGACGCCCGCACCGAGCGCGAACAGGATCGACAGCGGAATCATCACCAGCAGGATGGTCATGCCAAGGCCTCGCGCGGTGCATGCGCGCGCGCCCGCGGCGCGCTGCGGCCGATGCGGGTGGCATTGAGCACCACCACCAGCGAACTCACCGACATGCCCAGCGCAGCGAGCCATGGCGGCACGTAGCCGAGCGCACCGAACGGAATCGCGAGCAGATTGTAGACCAGCGCCCAGCGCTGGTTCTGGCGCAGGATGCGCAGCGTCTCGCGCGCGATCGCGATCGCCTCGGGCAGCGCCGGCAGGCGCGCATGCGCGAGCACGATGTCGCTGGAGGCCTGCGCGAGGTCACTGCCGCTGCCGAGCGCGACCGCGACGTCGGCGCCGGCCAGGACCGGCGCATCGTTGATGCCATCGCCGACCGCCACCACGCAGGCGCCGTCGCTGCGCAGCTCGCGCAGGCGCTCGAGCTTGTCGGCCGGCGACTGGCGCGCATGCCACTGTGCGATGCCCACGCGCTCGGCCAGCGCGGCCACGCGCGCGGGCGCGTCGCCGCTCACGATGCGGCTGGACACGCCCGCGTGTGCGAGCGCGGCGATGGTCTCCCGCGCGCCCTCGCGCAGGCGCTCGCCGATGTGGAACGCGGCGAGCAGGCCCTGGTCGTCGGCGAGCACGAGGGTGTCGTCCAGCTCGCGGGGATTGGCCGCGGTGCCGGCGAGTGCGAACGCACCCTGTCCCAGGCGCAGGCTGCGCCCGTCGCAGCGACCGCGCAGGCCCTGGCCCGCGATCTCCTCGACCTCGCTGGCCTGGCGCTCGGGCAGGTCCGCCGCCGCGGCGGCGATGATGCAGGCGAGCGGGTGGCGGCTGCCGCGCGCGAGCGCGCCGGCCAGCGCGAGCGCGCTGGCGGCATCGAGGCCGGGCCGGCAGTCGATGCGCGCGAGCCCGCGCTGCGGCTCGCTCAGCGTGCCGGTCTTGTCGAACACCACCTCGGTGGCGCCCGCGAGCGTTTCCACCGCGTCGGCGCGCACCACCAGCACGCCGCGCTGCGCGAGCAGCGCGAGCGCGCGGGTCAGTGCGGCGGGCACCGCGAGCGCGAACGCGCACGGACACGACACCACCAGCACCGCGAGCGTGGCCGCGAACGCGCGCGAGGGGTCGACGATGATCCAGCCCAGCGCGGTGAGCGTGGCCAGCGTGAGCACGCGCGCGACGAAGCGCGCGGCGGCGCGTTCGCCCGCGCGCGCCAGGCGCGGGCGCTCGGCCTGCGCACGCGTGACCAGCGCGACGATGCCCGCGAGCGCGGTGTTGGCGCCGACCTGCTCCACGCGCAGTTCAAGCGGGCCTTCGACCACCACGCTGCCCGCCACCAGCGGATCGCCGCGGCGCTTGGCCAGCGGCATCGATTCGCCCGACAGCAGGGCCTCGTCGACGCGCGCATGCTCGCTGAGCAGGCTGCCATCGGCCGGCACCGCGCTGCCCTGGGCCACGTGGACGCGGTCGCCGGGCACCAGTTCCACCGCGCCGATGCGCTCGCGGCTGCCGTCGGCGCGGATGCGCTCGGCGAACGCGGGCGTGAGCCGGGCGAGAGCGTCGGTGAGGTCGCCTGCACGATGGCGCGCCTTGAGTTCGAGGTGGCGTCCGAGCAGCAGGAAGAACACGAACATGCTGACCGAGTCGAAATACACCTCGCTGCCGCCGCGCAGCGCCTCGACCACGCTGGCCACGTAGATGAGGCTGATCGCGAGCGCGACCGGCACGTCCATGCCGAGGCGGCGCGCCTGCAGGCTGCGCCGCGCGCCGGCGAAGAACGGTTGCGCGGCGTAGAACACCACGGGCGTGGCCACCAGCAGGCCGAACCAGCGGAACAGGTCGCGGGTGGAGGTGTCCATCGCGGCAAACGCGCCGAAGTACAACGCGCTCGCGTACATCATCGCCTGCATCGCGCCGAAGCCGGCCACCACGAGGCGCTTGAGCGCGGCGCGCGACTCACGCCGGCGCGCGTCCTCGAGCGCGGCGGCATCCAGCGGCAGCGCGCGGTAGCCCGTGCGCGCGAACGCGCCGACCAGCGCGGCCAGGTCGCTGCGCGAGGGATCCCACACGATGCGCGCGCGCCGCGCCAACGCATTGACCTGCACCGAGGCGACCCCGGGCAGCGCGCCCAAGGCGCGCTCGATCAGCCACACGCAGGCGCTGCAGCGCATGCCATCGACGAGGAAGATTGCCTCGCTGCGGTCGGCGCCGAGCTCGCGCACCACGTGGCGCGCGAGCTGCGGGCGCTGCCAGGTGTCCGGCTCGGCAGCGGCCGGGGCGGGGCGCTGCGCGGGCACGCTGCGCAGCCGGTAGTAGTCGGCCAGGCCCAGTTGCTCGATCCACTCGGCGGCGGCGCGGCAGCCGGCGCAGCACACCGGCCGCGCCCGGCCGGCGACATGGGCATGCAGCACCTGGCCATCCGGCAGCGCTTCGCCGCAGTGCCAGCACGTGGCGTTCATGGCTGCGTCGGCGCAGGTCGCGTGGTGGGGACCTTGAAGATCACGCCGTCGGTGGCGACCGGCTCGTCGGCGTGCTGCAGGCCGAGCACGATCAGCCACACGCAGCCGGCCAGCGAGGCCGCCAGCACCACCACGCCGAGCCAGACGATCGGCTGGCGGTACCACGCCGAGCGGAGCGGCTCAGGGTGCGGCGTTGGCGTGCGACTGCGCATGGACCCACGCCGCGACCAGGCGCACGTCGGTGGCGGACAGGCGCGTGCGCCAGGCCGGCATCACGCCATGGCGGCCGTCGCGGATGGTCTGCTCGATGGTGGCCAGGTCACCGCCATAGAGCCAGGTGCCATCGGTGAGGTTGGGCGCACCCAGGGCCGGGTTGCCGGTGCCGGTCGGGCCGTGGCAGGCCGCGCACACCGCAAATTGCGGCGCGCCGAGCTTGGCCTTGGCCGGCGAGTGGTCGGCGCCGGACAGGCTCAGCACGTAGTTGGCGAGGTTCTCGATCGCGACCTTGTCGAGGCTGCCGCCCATCGGCGGCATCACGCCGGCGCGGCCGTCGTTGATGCTCGCGAGAAGCGTCTCGCCATCGCCGCCGTAGAGCCAGTCGCCATCGACGAGGTTGGGGGCGCCGAGCAGGGCGTTGCCATGGCCGCTGCGGCCGTGGCACGCGGCGCAGTTGTCGATGAACAGGCGCTCGCCGATGCGGGTGGCCTCGGCATTGCGCGCGATGACCTCGATCGGCTGGTCGGCGATGCCCTTGAGCAACGGCTCCAGCTTGGCCGAATTGGCGGCGGTGTCGTCGGCCAGCTGCTGGTGCGAGGTCCAGCCCAGCGCGCCCTTGAACGAGCCAAAGCCCGGGTACAGGTACAGGTAGGCAAAGCCGATCACGAACATCGCGCCCGAGAACAGCAGCCACCACAGCGGCAGCTTGTTGAGGCCCTCGCGCAGCACGCCATGCGCCCACACGTGGCCGGTGGTGCCATCGGGCAGCACCGGGATCTTCACGCGCGGTCCCCACAGGAACAGGAACAGGGTGATGCCGAGGTTGAACACGATGAGGAACATGATCCACGCGGACCAGAACGGGGTCATGGCTGGTTCTCCTCGTCTTCCATCGGCAACCGTGCCAGGGCCGCGTACTTGTCATGGTGGCGGCGGTTCCACACCCACACCCAGATGCCGATGAATGCGAGCATCGAGGCGAGCGTGAACACGCCGATCAACTGGCCCCACAGCGGATGGATCGTCATGGCGTGCCTTCCTGCTTGTTGGCGGAGACGCCAGCGGGCTCGTTGGCGATGCCCAGGCCTTGCAGGTAGGCGATCAGCGCCTCCATCTCGGTGTGGCCGCCCACCGCGGCCGCGGCCCCCTCGATGTCGGCATCGCTGTAGGGATCGCCGAGCAGGCGCAGCGTGCGCATGCGTGCCTGGATGTCGGCGCCGTCGACCAGCGCCTGGCTCAGCCACGGGTAGGAGGGCATGTTCGACTCGGGCACCACGCTGCGTGGATCGAGCAGGTGGCGGCGCTGCCATTCATCGCTGTACTTGCCGCCCACGCGCGCCAGGTCCGGGCCGGTGCGCTTGGAGCCCCACTGGTGCGGGCGGTCGTAGACCGATTCCTCGGCGGTGGAGAACGCACCGTAGCGCTGCGTCTCGGCGCGCAGCGCGCGCACCATCTGGGTGTGGCACAGGTAACAGCCCTCGCGCACGTAGATGTCCTTGCCGGCCAGCCGCAGCGGGTCGTAGGGCTTGAGCCCGAGCGTGGGCTTGACCGCGTGCGCGGCCATGAAGATCGGGGTGATCTCGGCCAATCCGCCGAGCGACACCATGATCGCGGTGAACACGCCCAGCAACAGCGCGCGCTTCTCGATTGCTTCGAAATACTTGTAACCACCGGCCATGTTCGTCTCCTCAACCCATGGCCGGCAGCGGCGCGGGACTCTGGTCCGCCTCGGGCTCGGGAATCGGCACCGGGATCGGCGTGATGAGCTTGGCGCGCGCGTGGGCGGCGGTGTGCCACAGGTTCCACGCCATCACCACCATGCCCGCGAGCACGAACATGCCGCCGAGCCAGCGCACCGTGTACATCGGGCGGATCGTGATGAGGCTGTCGATGAACGCATGCGTGAGCGAGCCGTCGGGATTGGTCGCGCGCCACATCAGGCCTTCGGTCACGCCCGCGGTCCACATCGCCAGCACGTACAGCAGCACGCCGATCGTGTGCAGCCAGAAGTGCAGTTCCATCGCGGGCGTGGAGTGCATTGCCGGGCGACCGAGCGCGCGCGGCGCCATCGCGTAGAGCGAGCCGATCGTGATCATCGCGACCCAGCCGATCGAACCCGAGTGCACGTGCGCGACGGTCCAGTCGGTGTAGTGCGACAGCGCGTTGACGGTCTTGATCGCCATCATCGAGCCCTCGAAGGTCGAGGCGGCGTAAAACACCAGCGCGATGACCATGAACTTGGCCGCGGGATCGGTCTTGAGCTTGTGCCAGGAGCCGTTGAAGGTGAGCAGGCCGTTGGCGGCCGAGCCCCAGCTGGGCATGAGCAGCACCAGCGAGAACGCCATGCCCACCGATTGCACCCAGTCGGGCAGCGCGGTGTAGATGAGGTGGTGCGAGCCCGCCCACATGTAGATCGAGATGAGCGCCCAGAAATTGACGATCGAGAAGCGGTAGCTCCACAGCGGCTGCTGGGCCTGGCGCGGCACGAAGTAGTACATCATGCCGAGGAAGCCCGCGGTGAGGAAAAATGCCACCGCGTTGTGGCCGTACCACCACTGCACCATCGCGTCGACCACGCCCGAGTACACCGGGTAGGACTTCCACAACGACACCGGCACCGCGATGTTGTTGACGATGTGGAGCAGGCCCACCGCGATGATGAACGCGCCGTAGTACCAGTTGGCCACGTAGATGTGGCGGATGCGCCGCCGCGCGAGCGTGGCGAAGAACACGGCGCCGAACGCGACCCACACCACCGCGATGAGGATGTCGATGAACCATTCCGGTTCGGCGTATTCCTTGCTTTGGGTGATGCCCAGCGGCATCGTCACCATCGCCAGCACGCAGATGAGCTGCCAGCCCCAGAAGGTGAAATTGGCCACGCGCGGCCAGGCCAGGCGGGTGTGGCCCGTGCGTTGCACCACGTAGTAGCAGGTGCCCATGAGCGCCGAGCCGCCGAAGGCGAAGATCACGCCGAAGGTGTGGTCGGGCCGCAGGCGGCTGAAGGTCAGGAACGGAACGTCGAAGTTCCAGAACGGCCAGGCCAGTTCGGCGGCGACCCACACGCCCACCGACATGCCGATGATTCCCCACACGGCCGCGGCGAGCAGGAACAGGCGCACGACCTGGTCGTTGTACGTCTCAGTCTTGGGCATCTCGCACCCCCGGAAAACGCCGCATTGTCCGGGATATGATGCGACGCCACAAATGCCCTGCGGCAAATTGCCGCAGGGCATGCGGACCGGCCAGCGCCGGCTCAGGGCGGGGTGAGTGCGGCCTGGAGCGCGGCCACGAAGGTCTCGTCGGCCTCGCCGAGCTTGTCGGTGCGCGCGAGGATGCGGCCTTCGCCATCGAGCAGCACGAGTGAGGTCGAGTGGCTGAACTCGCCTGCCGCCAGTTGCTTGTACTGGATCCCGAGCACCGCGGCCAGGCGCCGTACATGGCTGGCGTCGGTGCGCGCGAGCGTCCAGCGCGTGGTGTCGACCTTGCGCTGGCTCGCCAGCTGCGCGAGCGCGGCCGGGGTGTCGTTGACCGGGTCCAGGCTCACCAGCAGCACGCGCAGGCGCGCGCGGGCGTCGGCGTCGAGCGCGCGTTCGGTCTTGCGCAGCGTGTCGATGATGAGCGGACAGACGAACTTGCACGAGGTGTAGAACATGCTCACCACGCGCACCTGGCCGCGCGCGTCGGCGAACGCGGCGGCATGGCCGTCCTGGTCCACCAGTGGCACCTGCAACTGGTACACCGAATCGCCCGGCAGCGGCGTGGCGCGGGCAGCGGGCAGCACCAATGCGCACAGCAGCAGCAGCGCCAGCCATGCGGGCAGCATGCGTCGGCCCATGCCGTGGCGCGGGGAGTGGGGCAGTGCCTGGTCGGTCATGGTGTCACCGTGGCAGTGGAATCGCGCACGCAGCGGAAGCCGAGGCTGGTGGTGGTGTTGACCGCCTGCAACGAGGACAACATGGCCACGCGCATGAGCAGGGCGTAGTTGTCGCGATCGCGCAGGCTGAGCGCGGCCGAGCCGCAGAACTTGAGGCGGTCCGGGTCGTTCTGGTTGCGGCTGTCGGACGTGACCATGAGCGCGGCGTAGTCATCCACCCATTCCCACACCAGGCCGTGCAGGTCGCGCACGCCGTACAGGTTGGGGCTGCCGCCGACCTTGGCCAGCGCGCCGTTGGAAGGCTTGGCGTACCAGTCGAGCATCTGCTGGCGCCAGGCCGGATCGTTGCGCGCGTCGGCCACGCTCGTGCTCGCGGCCGCGGCGCGTTCCCACTCCAGCCAGGTCGGCAGGCGTGCGTGTTCACTCTCGCAATAGGCCGCGGCCGCGAACCAGCTCACACGCGTGACCGGCTGGTCGGGCAATGCGGACGCGCCGAGCGCGCTCGGCGTGGCCCAGTGGCCGAGGTAGCCCTGGTCGGCGAATACGCTCGGTGCCTGGCCGCGCTGCCATTGCGGGTTGGCGCGGACGAAGGCGAGGAACTCGGCGTTGGTCACCGGTTCGCTGCGCATCGCATAGGCGGCCAGCGGCCGCGGCGCGCTGCCGAGCGCATCGTCGATGATGCTGGTGAAGGCGGTGGCGGGAATGTCCTTGTACTGCGGCGCCGCTGCAACGGGCATTGCGCCCGTTGCAGCCAGCACCAGCGCCAGCGCAGTCCCCGCGCGCAGCCGCGCGCGGCGGCGTGGCATGGGGCGGGTCGCGTGGCGTGGCAGCCTGCCCATGGCTCAGTGCTCGGCCTGGGTCGCGTTGGGATTCTCGGCGCGAACCGCCGCCGCTTCCTGCGCACCGACCTGGCCACCCGGGTTGCCCCAGCTGTTGAGCACGTAGGTCGAGATGTTGGCCACTTCGTCGTCGGTGAGCTGGTTCATCGGCGGCATCACCGAGTTGTATTCGGTGCCATTGACCGTGACCTTGCCGCTCAGGCCGTGCAGGATCGCACGCACCACGCGCTTGGGGTCGGCCGCGATGTAGTCGGACTTGGCCAGCGGCGGGAACACGCCCTTGAGGCCTTCGCCGTTGTCCTGGTGGCACACCGAACAGGTACCGGTGAACAACTGCTTGCCGGCCGCGACCTGCTCATCCTTGGTCAGCTTGCCCGCCGCATGGGCCTTGGCCGCGGTGCGCACGGCCTTGAGGTTGGGCTCGGAGCGGTCGCCCAGGTACACCGAGTCGACTTCCTTGCCCGAGTAGATCGCCTTGTTCTCGGGGCCATCGACCTTGAGGATCGCCAGCGCGCCCTTGTTGAACGCGCGGAAGATCGAGTGGTCGACCATCACGTAGCTGCCCGGCACTTCGGTGTGGAACTCGACGATCGCGGCGCCGCCCGCGGGAATCAGCGTGGTCTGCACGTTCTCCTGCGGATGGGTGCCGCCTTCAGGCTGCACGCGGTCGAAGATCTCGCCGATAACGTGGAAGCTGGAGATGAGGTTGGGACCGCCGTTGCCGACGAACAGGCGCACGGTCTGGTTGGGACCGGCCACCAGCGCCTTGTCACCCGTGAGCGCGCCTTCGTGGCCGTTGAACAGCACATAGGTCGGGTTCTCGTCGATCGCCTTCTCCATGTCGAACGGCTGGTGGCCCTTCTCGCGGTACTTGCCCGTGGTGTAGAAGTCGCCCTGCATCACGTAGTACTCGTGGTCGACCGGGGGCAGGCCCTCCGGCGGCTCGACCAGGATCAGGCCATACATGCCGTTGGCGATGTGCATGCCCACGGGCGCGGTCGCGCAGTGATACACGTAGATGCCCTGGTTGAGCGCCTTGAACGTGAACTGCGACTCATGGCCGGGCGCGGTGAAGCTCGACGCGGCGCCGCCGCCCGGGCCGGTCACGCCGTGCAGGTCGATGTTGTGCGGCATCTTGCTGTCGGGCGCATTCTTGAGATGGAACTCCACCGTGTCGCCCTGGCGCACGCGGATGAAGCTGCCGGGCACGGTGCCGCCGAAGGTCCAGAACGTGTAGCGCACGCCCTCGGAGATTTCCATCTCCTTCTCGATCACCTCCAGTTCGACGATGACTTTGGCCGGATAGCTGCGGTTGGTCGGCGGCGGCACCTGCGGCGGGCTGGTGAGTATCGCGTGGACCGGCTCGCCCATGGGCGGGCCGAAATCACCCTTGGCCGAGCCGCCCGTGGTCGCCATCGCGGCGTTGGCGCCGCCCACGCCCGGGGTGCCCGAGCTGCAACCCGCCAATCCGGCGGCCGCCAGCAGGGTGGCAGCAAGCAACAAATGTTTCATCGAGGAAGCTCCATGGTGGTTATTCACGAAATTCTTGGGCGCGCAGCTTGCGCGAGATGCCGGCCGCGAAAATTGACACAAGTCATCCGGATGGCCAAATGCGACATCGCGTCGCTGTGGCATGTCGCCACAGTTGCGCGATCGCCGGCGCTGTGCCGATCCACAGTCAGGCATGGGTAAAGCGCGTGCATGCGTCACCGACCAGCAGCCGGCTTGAGTTCGGGCGAATGGTGGACGCAGTGATCGGCGCGGGTCACCCGCGCGCGGTCACGGCAGCAGCGGCGCGAGCGCCCCCCAGGGATTGTGCGAACGCGCCACGCTCACGATGAACAGGTACACGGCCAGCGCCGCGACGTAGCTGGCGATGCGCACCGCGCGCGTGCGGCCACGCTTGAGCGCGAGCGTGCCGAGCACGATGTACACCACCAGCAGCACGACCTTGACCGTGAGCCAGGCCTGCACGAACGGGTATTGATGCAGGATCAGCGTGAGCAGGATCGCCGCGGTGAGCAGCGTGGTGTCGATGAGCACCGACAGGTAGCGCAGCGACACGTGGTTGGTCCAGTCCGAACGCAGCATCATCATGATGCCGCGCAGCGTGAACAGGCCGCCGGACAGGATCACGGCCCAGATGTGGATCCATTTGATTTGCAGAAACCAGGCGGCCATGGTGATTCGCGTGCTGGGGTGGAAACGGGACGTGGGCGCGTGTGCCAGCGGGCAGCGGCGCGGTCAGCCGGGCTTGCCATCCACGCGCGGCGTGAGATAGATCCACAACGAGCGGCCAACCCACGGCGCGAATGCGAGCAGCCAGCCGAAGGCGGCGACCGCCAGCCACAGCGGCCCGTCGCTGGCCAGTTCCGCGCCGATGCGAATCACCGCGACCAACTGCAGCAGCACGAAGGTGAGCCACGGGATGCGCCCCATCTGCAGCGGCCGTCCCGAGTGGCCCTGCGTGACGCGCGTGACCATCGCCACCAGCATCGAGCCGAAAAAGCCGATCGTGAGCGCGTGCGCGGGCGCGCGGGCGAACAGGAAGCCCTGGTCGAACCAGGCGAGCAGGCTCTGCGCGCCGTAGAGCACGAACGCCACCGGCAACCACGCAAAGGACAGGTACAGCACCGCCAGCAGACCCGGGCGCATGCACTTCCACGGCTGCCATGCGAGCCAGTGCACGAGGAACAGCGCGGCCAGCGGCAGGTCGGCGAGCCACAGCCAGTCCTGCTGGTGGCGCAGGTCGAGCGCGACATGCACGAGCAGCAGCAGCCACAGCAGCGGCAGGCTCCAGCTGGGACGGAACAGCCGGTAGCCGGGGCCGACCACGTTGCTGCTGAAGAACGGCACCATGCGGTGGCAGACCGTGAAGAAGACCGGCAGCAGCAGGAAGAAGGTGCCGAAGCGGATCGACAGGAACGCGAACTGCCAGGGCGCACCGAGCACGAAGGCGAGGAACGCGGCCAGGCCGAATGCACCCAGCAGCAGGGCGAGGTAGCACGACAGCGCATGCCGGTCCTTGCCGCCGTTGCGCCACAGCACGCCGCCGAGCACGACCAGCGCGGTGCACCAGCCCGCGAGCATCAGCACCAGGCCCGCGATCAGCAGCGGGCGCAGGTCGAGCAGGCCGACCTGCGCGAGCACGTAACCGCCGAAGATGCCGAGGAACACCGGCACGTAGTGGTGGCGCTGCAGCGCGGGCTGGCCCATCCAGCGCGGAAACACCGTGAGCAGGAAGCCGAAGATGAACGCGGGCAGCATGCCGTACTGGGTGAACACCGCATGCGCCCAGCCGGCCGGCACCGGCGCGGCCGGAAACGCATGACCGGCCCAGTTGGCGCCGAGGAAGCACGCCCACCACAGCATCGACACGATGATCGCGCTCGCGCCGGCGAAGAACATCATGCGATGGGGCGCGCTGGCGAGCAGTGCCGGCAGTTGCGCGAGCGAGACGCGCAGGGCGTGGTCGTCGCCGCCCGGACCCGTGCCCATTTCCACGCGCAGCGGAATGCCGCGCGGCCCGTTGCCACCCTGATGGTTCGTGTTCATCGCGCAATTGTGAATGGTTCGCGTTGCCCTGATGTTGACGCGCGTCAGGGCCCGCTGTCACCTCGCGGTGCACGGCATGGGCCGCGCGGTGGCCTTGACCTGCATCATCGCGGGTGGCGCGATGACCGCGCGATGATCGCGGTCGTGATGCAAGCGCCCACCCATGCCGTGTCGACGCCGTGCGAGGCCGACGCGATCGATCTGCGCCACCTGCTCGCGCCCGAGCCGCTCATGCGCACGCTGGGCATGGCCCGGCAGCTGCCGCAGGGCGGTGCCTTCACCGTGCTCACGCCGCGCTGGCCGCATCCGCTGCTCGCGGCATTGACCGAGCTCGGCCTGCGGCACCACGGCCAGTTGCTGGCCGACGGCAGCGCGCGCATCCGCATCGAGCGCCCGCTGGCGACCTTCCTGCCGGGTTGACTCCGCGCCGCCAGCCCCCACCATACGCGCCCTGCCTTGCCCATCCGCCCCTGACGAGGATCGCCTGGTGAACGCAACCAGTCCGTTGCCCGTGCCGACCTGGCGCGACGAACTCGAGCACGAATACGCGGCATTGCGCGCGCGCATCGAGCATCTGGTGCCGTGCATGGAGTGGTCGCTGCACTTGCCGTGGATCGAGGCGATCAACCGGCTCAAGCAGCAGCGCGGCGCGGTCATCATGGCGCACAGCTACCAGTCGCCCGAGATCTTCCACGGCGTGGCCGACGTGACCGGCGATTCGCTCGCACTGGCGCAGGCCGCGGCCGACTGCGACAGCGACCTCATCGTGCTGTGCGGTGTGCACTTCATGGCCGAGAGCGCCAAGATCCTCGCGCCGGCCAAGACCGTGCTGATTCCCGACCTCGAGGCCGGCTGTTCGCTGGCCGCATCGATCACCGCCGAGGACGTGCGCGCGCTGCGCCGCGCGCATCCGGGCGTGCCCGTGGTGAGCTACGTCAACACCTCGGCCGCGGTCAAGGCCGAGACCGACGTGTGCTGCACCTCGGCCAATGCGGTGCAGGTGGTCGAATCGCTGGGCGTGGAAAAGGTGATCTTCCTGCCCGACCAGTTCCTGGGCAAGCACGTGGCCAAGCACACCGGCGTCGAACTCGTGCTGTGGCATGGCCGCTGCGAGGTGCACGAGAAGTTCACCGCGGGCGAGGCGCGCCATGCCCGCGAGCAGTTCGATGCCAAGCTCGTGGCGCATCCCGAATGTCCGCCCGAAGTGCTCGCCGAAGCCGACTTCGTCGGCTCCACCAGCGCGATGGGGCGCTGGCTGGCCAAGGAGCAGCCCAAGCGCGTCGCGCTCATCACCGAATGCTCGATGGCCGACAACCTGCGCGCGCAGTTCCCGCAGACCGAGTTCATCAAGCCCTGCAACCTGTGTCCGCACATGCAGCGCATCACCTTGCCCAACATCTACGCGGCGCTGCGCGACCTCAAGCACGAGATCCACATTCCGGCCGACATCATCGAGCGCGCACGCGGCTCGCTCACGCGCATGCTCGCCGTCGGTCGCGCCGAGCGCGTATGAACGAGCCGATCGTGGTCGTGGGTGCCGGTGTCGCCGGACTGGCGACGGCGCTGGCGGCGGCGCCCGCCCCGGTGATGCTGGTGTGCCGCAGCGAAGGCGGCAGCGGCAGCGCCAGCCAGCTGGCGCAGGGCGGCATCGCGGCCGCGCTGGACCCGGGGGACAGCATCGCCGCGCACGTGGAGGACACGCTGGTCGCGGGCGCCCACCACAACGACGCCGCGCGCGTGCAGTGGTTGTGTGCGCAGGCGCCGGGCGTGATCGACTGGCTGCTCGCGCAGGGCGTCGCCTTCGACCGGGATGCGGACGGGCGCCTGCAACTCGGCCGCGAGGGCGGCCATCGCTGCGCGCGCGTGGTGCATGCCGGCGGTGACGCCACGGGTGCGGTGATCGTGCGTGCGCTCGGTGCGCGGGTGCGCGCGGCGGCGCACGTGCAATGGCAGGGCGGCCATGAGCTGGAGGCCCTGTGCCTGCGCGGCGGCCGCGTCTGCGGCGTGCGGCTGCGCGAGCGCGGCGGCGCGACGCGGGAGGTGGCCGCGCGCGCGGTGGTGCTGGCGACGGGCGGCTGCGGCGCGCTGTTCGCGCGCACCAGCAACCCACCCGGCGCGTGCGGCAGTGGCCTGGCGCTCGCGCTGGCGGCCGGTGCGCGCATGCGCGACCTGGAGTTCATGCAGTTCCATCCCACCGCGCTCGATCTGCCCGGGCAGGTGAGCCTGCCGCTCGTGACCGAGGCGCTGCGCGGCGCCGGCGCACGTCTGGTCGACGGACAGGGGCGGCTGTTGCTCGAAGGCGTGCATCCGCTGCGCGACCTGGCGCCACGCGATGTGGTGGCGCGCCAGGTCTGGCAGGCGCAAGGCGCGGGTGTGCGCGTGCTGCTGGATGCGACCATGATCGAGGGCGACTGGTCGCAGCGCTTCCCGAGCGTGCTGGCGGCGTGCCTGGCCCACGGCATCGATCCGCGCACCACGCCGATTCCGGTCACGCCGGCCGCGCATTTCCACATGGGCGGAATCGCGGTGGATGCCGACGGGCGCAGTTCGCTGCCGGGCCTGCATGCGGTGGGCGAGGTGGCCTGCACCGGCGTGCATGGCGCCAACCGGCTGGCCAGCAATTCGCTGCTCGAGGGCATCGCCTTCGGGCGGCGCCTGGGGGCGATGCTCGCGGCCGCGGGCACGCCGGCGCCGCTCGGCGAGCCCGAGTGGCGCGAGCTGGGCGCGGGACTCGCGCCGGTGCAGCTGGCGCAGTTGCGCGACCTGCTGTGGCAGGCGGCCGGACCGCTGCGTTCGCAGGCGGGCCTGCGCCAGGCTTTGGACGTCTGTATCGCTTGCAGCAGCGAGGGCTGGCAGGCACGGCTGGCGCTCGCTATGCTTGCGGCGGCCTTGCGTCGACGTGACAGTCTGGGTGCGCACTGGTGCGCAGCCGATGGCGCGGCGACCACGGCGCCAGCACCGCTCGCCGTGGCCTGCTGAGTCACCGCGGCCGCACCGGCGCGGGCCCGGCGGCCCGTCGCCGCGATCGCCACCCTCAACTGCCGATGGTTTCCATGTCCCGACCTTCATCGCTCGATTACGAGCAGCTTCTGTCCTGCGCGCGCGGCGAGATGTTCGGTGCGGGCAATGCGCGGCTGCCGGCACCGCCCATGCTCATGTTCGACCGCATCACCCGGATCGACGAGCACGGCGGCAGTCATGGCAAGGGCCTGCTCGTCGCCGAATTGGACATCCGCCCGGACCTGTGGTTTTTCGGCTGCCATTTCGCCGGCGATCCGGTCATGCCCGGCTGCCTCGGGCTCGATGCGATGTGGCAGCTGGCCGGCTTCTACCTGCCCTGGCTCGGCGAGCCCGGCCGCGGCCGCGCGCTGGGCGTGGGCGAGGTCAAGTTCACCGGGCAGGTGCTGCCGGGTGCGCGCCTCGTGCGCTACCAGATCGATGTCGCGCGCGTGATCCGCGGCCGCCTCAAGATGGTGGTGGCCGATGGCAGCACCTGGGTTGACGACCGACTGATCTACACTGCGAGCGGCTTGCGCGTGGGCCTGTTCCAGTCGACGGAGGGCTTCTGATGCGTCGCGTGGTGGTCACCGGAATCGGCATCGTGTCGTGCCTGGGCAATGCGGCCGACAACGTCTCGCGCGCGCTGCGCGACGGCATCAGCGGCCTGCGCGCGATGCCCGAACACATCGAGCATGGCCTGCGCAGCCACGTCGCGGGCGCGCCGCAGATCGACCTCGTCGCGCTGATCGACCGCAAGCTCAAGCGCTTCATGGGCGATGCGGCCGCCTACGCCTACGTGGCGATGCGCGATGCGATCGCCGACGCCGGGCTCGCGCTCGATCGCATCCGCCATCCGCGCATCGGTGTGATCGCGGGTTCCGGCGGCGGCTCGGCGCAGTGGCAGATCGAGACCGGCGACCTGTTGCGTGGCAAGGGCATCCGCAAGGTCGGGCCGTACATGGTGCCGCGCACGATGTGCTCGACGGTATCGGCCACGCTCGCCACCGCCTTCGGCATCCTCGGCCTGAGCTACTCGATCGCGGCCGCCTGCGCGACCTCGGCGCACTGCATCGGCGCCGCCGCCGACCTCATCCGCCATGGCGCGCAGGACATCGTGTTCGCGGGCGGCGGCGAGGAACTGCACTGGGGCATGACCGCGCAGTTCGATGCGATGGGTGCGCTGTCGACCGCGTGGAACGACACGCCTGCGGCGGCCTCGCGCCCGTACGATGTCGGGCGCGACGGCTTCGTGATCGCGGGCGGCGGCGGCATCCTCGTGCTCGAGGAGTACGAGCACGCCAAGGCACGCGGCGCGCGCATCCACGCCGAACTGGTCGGCTATGGCGTGACCTCCGACGGCGGCGACATGGTCGCGCCCTCGGGCGAGGGCGCGGTGCGCTGCATGCGCATGGCGCTGGCCAACGTGCAGGCGCCGATCGACTACCTCAACACCCATGGCACCGCCACCCCTCTGGGCGACATCATCGAGCTGCAGGCGCTGCGCGAGGCCTTCGGTGCCGAGGTGCCGCCGCTGTCCTCGACCAAGGCGCTGACCGGCCATTCGCTCGGCGCCGCGAGCGTGCACGAGGCGATCTACAGCCTGCTCATGATGCGCGACGGGTTCATGGCCGGCTCGGCCAACATCGACGAGCTCGATCCGCGCGCCGACGGCTTCCCGATCCTGCGCCAAAGCCGCGAGGCGCGCGTGCGCACGGTCATGTCCAACAGCTTCGGTTTCGGCGGCACCAACGCCAGCCTCGTGTTCACGGCGGTGTGACCGCGCCGCGCGGTGCTCACGGCGCCTGCGCCGCGCAGCGTTTGAGCTCGCTCGGGCGCAGGCCGAAGTGGCGCTGGAACGCCACGCTGAAGTGGCTGAGGTTGGCGTAGCCGACCTGGTGTCCTGCACTGCCGACGTCCGTCTCGCCGCTGGCGATCAACTGCCAGGCCACGCGCATGCGCTCGGCTTGACAGGCGGCGTGGATCGACTGCCCGTAGACGCTGCGGAATGCCTGCTTGAAGCGGTGCGGGTTGAGTCCGCAGCCGCGCGCGAGTTCCGCCGGCGTGGGCGGATCGGCGAGGTTGTCGAACAGGCGTTCGCGCGCGTGTGCGAGTGCGGCGCGCTGCGCGGGTGACAGCGGCAGCGCGCGTGCGTCGCTGCGCATCGCCAGCAGGTGGGCGAGCAGTTCCAGGCATTTGGCATCGAGCAACAGGCGCGAGGCACCGCCGTCCCGCAGCAGGGTGACGAGTTCGTGCGCGCTGTGCAGGCAGCGACTGCTCGCGGCGGCCACGCGCAGCGGGGGCGCCACGCCCGGCTGGTCCAGCCAGGCCTCGCTGTCGGCGCCGGCCAGTGCCTGCAGTGCAGCGCGCGCAATGCGCAGCGTCACGTGCAGTGCGCAGGTGCTGGCCTGCACCGCGGGTGGCGCGCCGCGCCCGCGCCAGCCGAGGCAGTGGTGGGGCGGAATGCGCAGCGCACGCGCACCATCGTGGACGAGGCCGTGGCCGCGCAGCCACAGCGCAAACTGCAGCGTCTCGGCGTGGGCGGCGGGCCAGTCGGGCGTGCCCTGGCCGATGCGGCAGCGCAGGCCGCTGGCCAGCTCGTGGGCGTGCTCGCCCGCGGCCGCGCGCGGCAACGGCGCGGCGGCAGCGTTGGGGGCACAGGCGGGCACGGCCTCGGGCATCGATCGTTGTCGTGACGGGGTAGCGGATTATCGTTTGCGGGTAACGCTAAGTAAATGCGAATCACTATCATTTGCTGCAGTTGCCATCCTTGATGACCCCCGCCCATGTCCCTTGCCACCGCTCTGATCCACCGCGGCGCCAGCGCCGCGCCGTCCCTGCCTGCCTGCCGCCGCCGGCTCGTGCTCGCGCTGCTGGCCACGCTGTCGCCCGCGATCGCCTCTGCCGCCGAGCCGGCCGCCGAACTGGCCACCACCGAGCTGTTCCCGGTCACAGTCACCGCGACCCTGTCCGAGCAGGAAACCCGCCACGCGCCCGCGTCGGTGAGCATCGTCGACCGCACCGAACTGGAGAAGGCCGAGCCGCAGAACCTGCTCGAGGCCGTGCGCACGGTGCCGGGCATCACGCTGTCGCCGCGCCAGGTCGGCGGGCGCAAGACCATCGCGCTGCGCGGCATGGAAGGCCGCCATGTGCTCACGCTGGTCGACGGCCGCCGCATCGTCGCCACCGACGACGTGGTGGGGCATTCGGATTACCAGTACGGCTGGCTGCCGATGGCCGCGGTCGAGCGCATCGAGGTGATCCGCGGGCCAATGTCGACGCTGTACGGGTCGGAGGCGCTCGGCGGCGTGATCAACCTCATCACGCGCCGGCCGACCGATCACTGGGAAGGCAGCCTCGGCGCGCGTGGCGCGGCCACCGCCGACAACGACGGCCATCATGCCGGTGCGCTGTCGCTGTATGCCGCCGGCCCGGTGGGCGAGCGCGCGAGTGTGCGCCTGAGCGGCTACAACGCCTACACACCCGTGGTGGCCGATCCGGCCGACGCGCGCTACAGCGAGATCGAAGGCAGCCGCAGCCGCGCCGGCACGCTCGGGGCCACCTTCAGGCTCGGTGAGTGGCAGCAGCTCGAGTTCAACCATTTCCAGGGCCTGGAAAAGCGCTTCTACGACGATGTGAGCTATTCGGGAACCGCCTACGAGACGCAATACGACATCCACCGCCGCCAGAGCGACGTCACCTGGCGCGCCGATCGTGAGGCCTGGCAGGGCCAGTTGCGCGCGTATCGTGGCAGTACCGAAATCACCAACCGGCGCACCAACGGTGTGGCGCCGACGCGGCCGCAGGCACTGGCCGACGAGGTGCTCGATGGCCACGCCGTGTTCGAGTGGGGTGCGCAGATCCTCACCGTCGGTGGCGAGCACCGGCGCGAGGAACTGGAAAACGCCGGCCTGCTCCACGGCCGCGATGCGGCCACCCACCAGGCCTTGTTCGCACAGCACGAGATCGCCTTCACGCCGCGCTGGGCGCTGACCACCGGCGTGCGCTACGACCGTCACGAACTGTTCGGCCACGAGTTCAGCCCACGCGCCTACCTGGTGTGGGATGCCACCGACGAACTCGTGGTCAAGGGCGGTTACGGCCATGCGTTCAAGGCGCCCACGCTCAAGCAGATCTCGCCACACTACGTCGGCGCGGAGGGTCCGCACACCTTCCTCGGCAATGCCAACATCCGTCCCGAGACGCTGGATTCGTTCGAACTGTCGGCGGACTGGCAGCGCGGCCCGTTCAACCTCAGCGCCGGCGTGTTCAGCAGCTGCATCGACGACCTCATCACCTATCGCCTGATCCAGGTCACCGGGCCGCGCCGCACCTATCAGTACGACAACGTCGACAGGGCGCGCGTGGACGGCGTCGAGGCCGGTTTCGCCTGGGACATCAATGCCGCGTGGACCTGGCGTGGCAATGCCACCGTGCTCGATACCGAGGACCGCGTCACCGGACAGCCGTTGCAGTACCGGCCCAAGTCCACGCTCGGCAGCACGCTGGACTGGACCGGGCCCGATGGCTGGAGCGCGCGCGTGGGCGTGCAGCGCATCGGCTGGCAGCACTCCAGTGAGGGCCGCCTGCCCGGCTATGCGCTGTGGAACGCGAGTGCAAGCAAGCGGTTTGGCGAGCACCTGAGCCTGCGCCTGGCGTTGGAGAACCTGGGCAACCTGCGTCTGGCCGAGGAGTCGCCGCTGTTCGGCTACGCCGAGCGCGGCCGTACCGCCACGCTCGACCTGCGGGTGAGCTTCTGATGGCTGCGGCGCCGTTCCGGCAAGGCCTGGGCCTGCTGCTGTGGCTGCTGGTTGCGCTGGGACTGGCGCTGCCGGCCGTCGCCGCGCCCACGCCTACGCCCACGCCCACGTCCACGCGCAGCGCGCTGTTCGTGGCCACCAGCAACGTGCCGCCGGGCAAGTTCCAGGTGCTGGCCGGGATCGCGGCGCCGCACGCGATCAAGGTCGAGGTGCGTTACCTCGACAAGTTTCCGGCCGAGGCCGGGCCGGAGGTGTTCGCGGGTCACGATGTCGTGTTCATCGACAGTTATCTGCGCGATGCCGTCGCCGCGAAGCTCGGCAAGGCGCTGGAGCAGACGCGCGTACCGGTGGCGTGGGTGTGGGACAAGCATCCGGCCGCGCAGCGCATGGACGAAGCTCTGGCCAGGCGCCTGGCCACCTACTACTCCAACGGCGGGCGGCAGAACTTCGACGGCTTCTTCGCGATCACGCGCGCCTGGTTCGATGGCCGCGGCAGCGAAGCCGTGGCGGCGCCGGTGCTGCTGCCCGAGGCCGGCATCTACCACCCGCGCGCACCGCAGGTGTTCGCGAGCACGGCCGACTACTTCAAGTGGAAGCAGGTCGGCGCCGAGCATCGCGAGCCGGTGATCGCGATCGCGTTCCACGAGCAGTACGTGAGCGCGCTGCAGACGCGGCTGCTCGATGATCTGATCGCGCGGGTCGAGAAGGCCGGCGCGATCCCGCTCGCGCTGTACTACCCGGCGATGGGCAAGCAGGGCATGGCCGAATTGGTCGCG
>WBZY01000066.1_pt1 | contig 35714 bp, 25 predicted proteins | sample 5204191 | NCBI WGS metagenome assembly WBZY01 (sample SAMN12344363, study PRJNA552823) | activated sludge metagenome | biome: Activated sludge suspended growth; feature: Anammox Sidestream; material: Wastewater; isolation source: activated sludge from anammox sidestream of wastewater treatment...
ACAATACAAACGTGGCGTGCCGCAAGGCGCCATCAAACAGATCGGCAAGGTATCGAAGGAAGAAAGCGGCACCAAGCAAACCTATAAATTCGATAAACAGATCTTCACCGAGGATATCGATTACCGTTTCGACACGCTCGTACAGCGCTTCCGCGAAATGGCGTTCGTGACGCGCGGCGTAACCATCCGATTCGTGGACGAACGCAACGACCGCGAGATGACCTTCTACTTCGAGGGCGGCATCACCTCGTTCGTGCGCTACCTCAACCGCAACCGCGAGAACCTGCACTCCGTTGTGTACGTGGAAAAAGAGATCGAGAACATCGGCGTTGAAGCCGCCATCCAATACACAGACGCATACACCGAATCGGTCTATTCGTTTGCGAACACGATCAACACCATCGACGGCGGCACGCACCTGACCGGCTTGCGCTCCTCGTTGACGCGCGTCATCAACGATTATGCCCGCAAGAACGGCTTGCTCAAAGACGCCGACCCGAACTTCTCCGGCGACGACACACGCGAAGGACTCACCGCCATCGTTTCGGTCAAGCACCCGGGGCCGCAGTTCGAGTCGCAGACCAAAGTGAAATTGATGAACCCCGAAGTGCAGACGTACGTCACACAGGTGGTGGGCGACGCGTTCGGCACATTCCTCGAGGAAAACCCGCAAGCCGCAAAAGCGATCGTGGCGAAATGTCTCACCTCGGCGCGGGCGCGCGATGCGGCGCGTAAAGCGCGCGATCTCGTCATCCGCAAGTCTGCGCTTGAGTCGCTGACCCTGCCCGGTAAACTGGCAGACTGCTCGGAGCGCGATTCATCGAAGACCGAACTCTACATCGTGGAAGGCGATTCCGCAGGCGGATCAGCCAAACAGGGGCGCGATCGCCACTTCCAAGCCATCCTGCCACTGCGCGGAAAGATCATGAACACCGAGCGCGCCCGCCTCGACAAAATCCTATCAAGCAATGAGATCAAGGCGCTCATCTCCGCGTTGGGCACCGGCATCGGCGATAACTTCGATCTCGAGGGTCTGCGCTATGGGCGCGTGATCATCATGACCGACGCCGACGTGGACGGTTCGCACATCCGCACGCTCTTGCTCACGTTCTTCTTCCGGTACATGCCGCAACTGATCGATGACGGGCATCTCTACATTGCCCAGCCCCCACTGTATCGCATCGCCTACAAGAACAATATCAAATACGTATACAGCGACAAGGAAAAAGACAAAGCCTTGAAAGAGATCGGCGACAAGGCAAACCTGCAACGCTACAAAGGTCTCGGCGAAATGAACCCGTCTCAACTTTGGGAAACCACCATGAACCCCGAGAACCGCACGTTGCTTCTAGTGACGGTGGACGATGCCGCCGAAGCCGACCGCACCTTCGACATGCTGATGGGCGACGCGGTAGACCCCCGCCGCAAATTCATCCAGACGCACGCCAAGGCAGTGCGAAACCTGGATATTTAGCCAGCGTCTAACGTCCCGCAGGTTTGACCCTGCGGGACGTTTTCTGTTCCGGTCAAGGCTCCACCTTTCCTCTTTGTTATGAAAGTACCATAGTGATAGCCGGGGGAGGTGGAGTAAAATTTTAGAAACGGTCCGTTCATGAACCAAACTCAAAGCCCTAACCAAGTATTCAATCGTATCCTGCAAGCCACCGTCCTGTTCTACCAGGGCGTGGCAGTTGTGGCGTTCATTCTAACCATCGTTTTCGCGGTACGCTGGATGAACCAACCCTTCATCGGCGGATTCTTCGAAAGCACGCTCATCCTCAACGGAACCGGAAAAAACAATCCCGAACAACAGCCCTGGGCGCTCTACAAACAAGGATTCAGCTTCGGCGACCAACTGATGGCGGTGGATGGCAAGCCGGTCAGATCCTCCGCGGACATCCGCGACGCGCTCGCTTCATTTCAGACGGGGGATTCGGTCGCCCTCCTGATAAAAACATCCACCGGGGAAACAAAGACCGCCGATATCGTCCTTCAGGTATTTTCCTCCGCTGACCGTTTTGCCTACTTCATTATACCGGCGTTGATCAGCGGCGTATTTCTCTTCGTCGGCTTGTGGATCTTCGGCTTCCGCCGCAACGAACCGGCCGGGCGCGCCTTCTCCATTTTTTCCTCCTCCCTCGGAATTGCCATCGGCACCCTGTTCAACCTCTACACCACGCACGAATTTTCGCCCTTGTGGACCCTCTCCGTTGCCCTCGCCGGCGCATCGTTGATCGACCTCAGCCTGGTCTTCCCACAAGAGGCGCGTTTGGTGATCGGGCGCGCCTACTTGCGAAGCATTGGGTATATCGTCGCCATTGTCCTTTCCCTGCTGGCATTCACGACGCTGTTCGATAGGGTAAACGCCCTGGCGTATGTGGGCGCATGGCAAAAGATCTACTCTTTCACCGGTTTCTCCGGATTGTTTTACTTCGGCAACCTCACCTATCGCGGCTTCTGGACGATCTCACCGGTGGTCAAGAGTCAAGCGCGTACCATCCTGATCGGTTCCTTGTTCGCATTCGTCCCCATTGTTTCCTGGCTGCTACTTTCTTCGTTTAACGATACACCCTTCAACCCCTATTTGTTCCTGTTCATGGTCGCGTTCCCGCTCGTGAACGGATTCGTGATCCTGCGTTACCGGCTCGTACGCACCGATTATTGGATTCGCCAGGGGATCGTATACAGCATCCTGACCGGACTCGTCATCGCCATATACGGCTTGCTGGTCAGCGGCATTGGGTTGATCTTCACCGACCAAATGCCATCGGACAATCCGTTTCTGATCGGCGGGCTGGTCTTTGTGGTAGCCGTCTTCCTCGACCCGGCGCGTACCCGCCTGCAAACCCTGGTAGACAGCGCCTTCTTCCGCGGGCAACGCGCCTACGAAGAACGATTGCGGACCTTCAGCCACGAACTCACCAGCGCGGTGGACTTGTATTCCATCGGTCGCGTCCTGCGCGAACAGATCGCCAGCAGTCTCGTCCCCGATCGCCTGCACATCTACATCTACGATTCATTGAACGATCAATATGCCGCCCTGCCCGGTGTCGACAGCCGCCCCACCAGCGACATCCGCTTCACTTCCGTCAGTCCGCTCGCGCGTCATCTTCAAGCGGAAAAAATTCCGCTCTATTTGGATTCCATCCACGAACCGGTCAATTTAAAAAGCGAAGATTCGCGCCTCGCCATCTTAGGCGCGCGGCTTTTTGTGGCGCTACCCGGCGAGGAGAAACCTGTCGGCTGGTTGGCGCTTGGCAATACGCTCTCCGGCAACGCATACACGCCGCGCGACCTCGACTTTCTCGAAAACCTTGCAGACCAGGCTTCGTTAGCCATTTCGCGCGTGCAAACCGTTCTCGACCTGGAACGGCGCGTGCAAGAGATGAACGCCCTCACTCGCGTTTCGCAAGGCGTGAACATCACCCTCACCTTCGACGACGTGCTCGAGTTGATCTTTGCGCAAGCGACACAGATCATCCCCTCCACACACTTTCACATCACCCTGCACAACAAAGCCGCCAATTATTTTTATTACGGCTTCTGCGTGGATGACCGCGAGCGCGCGCCACACCGTGAAAACAGACCCCTGCCGCCCAGTTTTGGTCTGGGACAAGAGATCATCCGCCGCGGCACAACCATCCTCACGCAAGATTACTCGCGCGAATGCCAGGCGCGCAACATCACCGCCGCCTCGCCCGGCGTCTACGCATGGATGGGCGTGCCGCTGAACGCCGGCGCGGAGACCATCGGCGCATTGAGCGTCGCCAGCCGCGACGCCACCGTCACCTACACACACGCCCAGCTCGAACTCCTGCAAGCCATCGCCGACCAGACCGTAGGCGCCATCGTCAAAGCGCGCCTGCTCGAAGAGACACAGGAACGCGCCCGCCAACTTTCCACCTTAAACGAAATCACGCGGCAACTCACCTCCACGCTCGAACAGGAACCGTTGCTTCAATATATCCTCGATAACGCCGTCAGCATTTTAAACTGCGAATCGGGCTCGCTTTTCCTCATGGATGACCAGACCGGCGACCTCGTCTTCCGCGTCACGGTGGGACCTGCGGCTGGGAACCTGCTCGGTCAACGCATTCCCGCCGGGGCGGGGATCGTCGGGCGCGCCGTGCAAACCCGCGTGCCGGTCATCGAGAACGATGGGCAACGCTCCGCCATGCGTTTCGATGCCGCCGATAAACAGACCGGGTACCTCTCGCGTTCCCTGCTTGCCGTGCCCATGCTCATCAAAGACCGCGTGCTTGGCGTGATCGAAGTGATCAACCGCAACGACGGGCTTCCGTTCGTGGCAGACGACCAGAACCTGCTCACGGCGTTTGCGGGCCAGGCGGCGGTTGCCATTGAAAACGCCCGCCTGCTCGCCCTCACAGACCAGGAGCTTTCAGCCCGCGTGGAAGAACTCTCGATCATGGGTCGCATCGTGCGCGAGTTAAACGCCAGCCTCGATGTGGACCGCGCCATGAACATTACCCTCGACTGGGGCATGCGACGCTCGAACGCCGAGGCGGGATTGATCGGTATGTTGGAAGGGCAGGAACTGCGCATCATCGCGCAGGAAGGGTACGATGACTTGCTAAACGACGCCAGTGTTGCCTACACCACACTTGAACTACCCGCCGTCAAGGAGGCGATCGAAAAAGGTCAGCCGAATCAGGTGTCCCTGGTGGGAACCGGGCATCGCGGCGTCTTCCCCGGCGCGCATACCCAGATCATCGTCCCCATTCGCCGCGAAGCCGGTGTCATCGGCTTGATCCTGCTCGAAAGCGTCAGCGACTCGCAGGGCAACCTTGATTTTCTCAACCGCCTGAGCGACAACGCCGCCATCGCCATCTACAACGCGCAACTATACGGCGAGGTGCAACAGGCGAACACAGCCAAAAGCGAATTTGTTTCGCTCGTGGCGCACGAACTCAAAAACCCGATGACCTCGATCAAAGGCTATTCCGAACTTCTCGCCTCGGGCACGGTGGGGCAGATCAACGAAATGCAAACCAACTTCCTCGGCACGATCCGCTCAAATGTTGAGCGGATGTCGGTGCTGGTGTCGGACCTGAACGATAATGCCAAGATCGAAGCCGGGCGATTGAAACTCGATTTCACGCCGGTCAACCTTGCCGCCGTGGTGGAAGATGTGTTGCGTTCTACCCGCCGCCAGGTGGAGGAAAAACACCAGGAAGTGGAAGTCAGCATCCCGCCTCAATTGCCGCAAGTTTGGGCAGACCGTATCCGCGTGGGACAGGTGATGACCAACCTGGTCAGCAATGCAAACAAATACACCACCGACGGCGGAACAATCATGATCGGCGCGGAAGAGACCGCCAATCGATGGGACGAGGCTGGCGCGAGGCGTGTGGCGCACCTGTGGGTGCGCGATAACGGCATCGGCATCAGCGCCGAAGACCAGGTCAAGATCTTCCAGCGATTCTTCCGTTCGGATGATATGAAAGCGCGCGAAGCGCCGGGCACCGGACTGGGATTGAACATTACGAAAAGTTTGGTTGAAATGCAGGGCGGGCGCATCTGGTTCGAAAGCGAATATAGGAAGGGAACCACGTTCCACTTTACGGTTCCGATCGCGGAAGGAATCTCGCAGACATGACGTTACATTTTGCGGTCGGGCAGGCGCACGCGTTGAATGGTCGCGAAGCCAGTTTGCAGGCAACCCATCAGGCGTTGAACCGACTCGGTCCCGTCACGCCCACGTTTGGCATGGTTTTTGCATCGCACCAATATCAGGCGCGCGATGTGGTGAGCGGCATCTCGGGTTTGCTGGGCGATACGCCCATCATCGGCATGAGCAGTCCCGTTGGCATCACCAATGAGGGCGCGCATCCGAACTCGGTGGTGATCGCGCTCATGGCGGGCGATGTGCAAGCCGAAACGCACTGGATCCCCGGCTTTGCCCAGTCGGCGCGCGAGGCGGGCGCGAAACTGATGAAAACCGTCATCGATCACAAAGATAACCGCGCCCTGTTCTTTTTTGCCGATGGCTTCAACGGCGATGCCGACCAGTTGTGCAATGCGATCCCCAATGTGACCTTTCCGCTGACGGGGGCGCTCTCCTCCGGGGATATGCATACGGGTCATTCCTACCAGCTGGCTGGTCCGCAAACCGGAGGCGGCGCGCTCACGGCGGCGTTCCTGCGCGGCAACTTCCGCGTGGGTATCGGCGTGGCGCACGGGTGGAATCCGGTCGGCGCGCAATTCCGCGTGACACGTTCGCGCGGCTTTTGGTTGCGCACCTTGGATGGCAAGCCCGCCTCCGAAACCTATGCGCGTTTGTTCGGCTACCCGGCGCGTGATTGGGCATTCCCTCCGCTGAGCCACCTGGCGAGGCTGTACCCGCTGGGCGTGGAACAAGGCGACCAAATGACGATCCGCTCCCCCATCCGTGTGGAAGCGGATGGCAGTTTCCGCATGAACGCGCCCGTCCGCGATGGCACAGACGCGTATTTGCTGGTCGGTAGTCGCGTCTCGTGTGAGAACGCCGCCCACTCCGCCGCACAACAAGCCTTGAAAGCGCTGGATGGGGCAAAGCCGGTCTTCGCTTTCGTGATGGTTGACCTTGCCTGGGAGATGTTGTTGAAATCTCATCCGGGCGCCGAGGTTGCCGCCTTGCGTGAAATTTTCGGGTCAGCCCTGCCGATGGCCGGCGGGTATTCGCTTGGGCAGATCGTGCCGGGGAAGATGCCTGTGCCGCAGTTATTGAACCAACATATCGTTGTCGTTGCCTTTGGGGAAGATAGTTAAATACGTAAAGTGAACTTTGCGGCACAGACTCCCAACGGGGTATGATTAGGGGTGGAATGAGGAGTAAAAATGAAATTCAAACCGGTTATCTTTTTATGTTTCATATTGTTGAGCGCTTGCCTGCCGACGCCTGCCGCTCCCCCTAGCGCCTCGGTTGAGCCATCTTTTACGCCGCTTTCGCCGCCAACGTTGACTTCCCTGCCTCTGATTACCGCAACGCCAACCTTCATTTCCACCGAATCGCCGACCCCGTTACCCGTAGGCAACACACCCATCTCGACATCGACACCGGCTCCCGCCAACGCTGGGTTTTGCACAGACCCGCAGGTGATGGCGGTGATCGATTCGTTCAAATCCTCCATGCTCAACGAAGATGGTCCGTTATTGAGCCTGCTCGTAAGCCCGGTCAGCGGCATGGATGTCCGTTTCTTCCGCGCTGGGAACGTATTGACCTATTCTCAAGAGCGGGCAAAATTCCTTTTCATATCAACGTATCAAGCGGATTGGGGAGCGCGCCCCGCCAGCGGCGAGAAGGTGATCGGCGCATTCCACGAGGTGGTTGTGCCCGAGTTGCAGAAATTCCTCCAACAAGCCTACACGTTGCACTGCAACGAACTCCGTTATGGCGGCGCAACTTATCAACCCACTTGGGCGTATAACGGAAATTTTTACGCGCTCCACTTCCCCGGTACCGAGGAATTCGGTTTCCTCGATTGGCAAACATGGGTGATCGGCATCGATGACGTGAACGGCGCGCCATACATCTATGCGCTGACACAGTTTTTTTGGGAGCCGTAGATAATATTCGCCTTGTATCCATCGCCTCTATTTCCCTGGCGGACGTTCCCAAACGTCCGCTATTTTTTTCGGGTCTCCCGTAATTAACGGGAAAGAGCTTCACCACGAAGGGCACAAAGTACACAAAGGCAAAAAAGAGCCTAGATTCCTTGGGTTTTCCTTTGTGACCGTCGTGTCCTTTGTGTTTGAAAAAAAGGTTTCCCGTTAAAAACGGTAGAGCCTTTTTTTCTTATCAGGCATTCCGCAGTTGGCGGGCAGTTGCACTGCCGCCGCCGCAGTGCAACTACGGCGCAACAGGTTCAACTGCGTAAGTCCTGCTCATGTAAGAATTAGTCCAGCCAGGTAGACTAAGCATTAAATTTATTGTAAAAACTTGCAATAAGGATTCGATATGTCTTGTGGCTTAGCATACGCTCCCCAACTTCGCTCGCTGGGTTACCGCATCACCCCGCAACGGATGGCGATCCTGCATGTGTTGTGTCACTCGGGGAAGCATCTTTCGCCGCGCGATGTGTATCAAAAGGCGAAAAAAGATCTTCCGACTCTCACCGAGCCTACGGTCTATCGCACCTTGGATTTTCTTGCAAAGAACGGGCTGGCGCGTCCGACCCAAGCGGGTAAAGGACGTTTACGGTATGAAATGGCAAAGGACGAGCACCATCACCTCGTTTGCCGCGTATGTGGCGACGAGATCGAAGTGGAGCATGAACTGCTCGAAAGTATGTATCGCAAAATGGAATCAACCAGCGGGTATCAACGTATTGATCGTCATGTGACTTTCTTCGGGGTGTGCCCGGAGTGTCTGAAAACCTAAACGAGGAGAATACCATGCACTACTCACCTGTAGCCCTTCATATTCCCGACGGATTCTTGTCGCTGGTAGTTTCGCTGATCTGTTGGGCGATCACGGCAGTCGTACTGGCAATGGCTGTCTCGCGCACAAACAGATCGCTCGGCGAAAAACAAGTTCCGTTGATGGGTATCATGGCGGCGTTCATCTTCGCCGCGCAGATGCTGAATTTCCCGGTTGCGGGCGGCACCTCGGGGCATTTGCTGGGCGGCGCGCTTGCGGCGATCGTGCTCGGTCCGTGGGCGGGGATGTTGGTGATGACGGCGGTCATTGCCGTGCAGGCGTTGTTGTTCCAAGATGGCGGCTTGATCGTCATGGGCGCGAACATTTTGAACATGGGCTTGATCACCGCGATGATCGGGTATGGTTTGTATCGCAGTGTTTCGAATGCAAGCCGCACGACGAAGCTTGTTGTGGCTGGCGTTGCCGCATGGCTTTCGGTGATGGCGGGCGCGCTCGCCACCGCGCTTCAGCTGTGGTTGAGCGGAACGAGCGATCTGCAAACCGTGACCATCGCCATGTTGGGAGTGCACGCGTTGATCGGGGTCGGCGAGGCGTTAATCACCGTTGCCGCGTTGACATTCATCATGCAAACCCGCCCCGACTTGTTGGATGAAACATCCGCTTCGGCGCAGGGTGGGCGTGGATGGGTGATCCCGGGCATTGCTCTTTCAGTGGCGGTTGTTTTGCTTTCACCGCTTGCTTCCGCTCATCCCGATGGGCTCGAACGCGTGGCGAAGAATATGGGCTTCCTTGAACTCGGGCAGTCTGCGCCGTATTCGATCATCCCCGATTACACGGTTCCGTTCCTCGGCACGACAGCGCTTTCCACGATTGTTGCCGGCATCATTGGCGCGTTGGTTGTGCTTGGGCTTTCGATCCTTGCGGGCAGGTCGTTGCAGAAGAAATCGCAAATGAGCAAATGAGCAAGTGAGCAAATGAGCAAGTAGGCAAATGAGCAAATGAGCAAGTAGGCAAATGTGGTCTTGGTTTCGACACAGATTCGCTAGTCAACCCAGCGGATACGTCCCGCGATGCTTTGTCTTCGTGGCGCGAACATCACGCACCACGCCGCTCAGCACGCGCTGGGCTACTCGACCATCAATCGTCAATCCAAAATCGTAAATCGTCAGTCGTAAATCCAAAAATCGTAATTCGCCATGCATTCCGACGCCTTTGACCGTTATCACCACGGACACAGTTTCATCCACGACCTTGACCCTCGCGTCAAGGTCGTGGTGACGGTTGGATTCATCCTCTCGAACGCGCTACTCCCCGACGGCGCGTGGACGGCGTTTGCGCTGGCGTGGATGTTTGTGTTGGTCGCAAGTTATTTCTCAGAGCTGGGGTTTGGGTTCACCTTCCGCCGTTCGTTCATTGCATTGCCGTTCGCGCTCGCCGCGATCACTGTTTTATTTTCCATTCCGGGCAAGCCAGTCACATCGTTTCAATTTTTGATGTGGCATTTCACCATCACCGACGCGGGGCTCTTGCGATTCGCGAGCATCGTCATCCGTTCGTGGTTGTCGGTGCAGATGGCGATCCTGCTTGTGGCAGTGACGGAGTTCCCAAAGATCGTCCATGCGCTTCGGCATTTGCGCGTGCCGGCGGTGTTGACTGTGATCATTTCGTTCCTCTATCGTTACCTCTTCGTCCTGGCAGACGAAGTCTTGCGATTGCTGAGGGCGCGCGAAGCCCGTTCGGCGCGCGCGGCAGGCAGAGGGGCGGGAGGAAGCGTGCTGTGGCGGGCGCGCGTCGCCGGGAATATGGCGGGGCAATTATTTTTACGGAGTTACGAGCGCAGTGACCGAGTCTACAATGCGATGCGTTCGCGCGGTTACACAGGCGAGTTGATGACGATCCATCCGCATCATGTTCACGCAAGCGATTGGTTGATTGCTTTGCTGTCGTTCGTTTGTCTTATGATCATGCAGGTCGTCGGGAGGGCGTTGTGACCGATATTGTTTCCGTGCGCGATCTGCAATTTTCGTATCCCGATGGTCACACGGCGTTGCGCGGCGTTACGTTCACGCTGTGTGAAGGAGACAAGGTGGCGCTGGTGGGACCGAATGGCGCGGGAAAATCCACGCTGATGTTGCAACTCAACGGAATTCTCACCGGGCGCGGCGATATCGAGATCGGGAACATGCGCCTCACGCGCGACAATTTGCCTGTCATCCGCTCGAAGGTGGGACTCGTCTTTCAGAATCCCGACGACCAGCTTTTTTCGCCGACGGTGTTCGAGGATGTGGCGTTCGGTCCGCTTCACATGGGACTGCCCGAAGACGAAGTATTTCGCCGCGTAGACAGCGCGCTCGAATCGGTGCGCATGTCTTCGTATCGCGACCGCTTGTCGCATCACTTGAGCGTGGGCGAGAAAAAACGGATCGCGATTGCCACCGTGCTTTCGATGAACCCAAGCATTTTGATCCTCGATGAACCCTCGGCAGGACTCGACCCGCGTGCGCGGCGGACGCTGATCAATTTACTGCGCGACCTGCCGATCACGATGCTGGTCTCTACGCACGATATGCGATTGGTGGATGAATTATTCCCGCGCACGATCGTGATGGATGAAGGCTTGATCGTGGCGGATGGCGTGACGAAAGAAATTTTGCAAAATGAATCATTCTTGAACGCGCATGGGTTGGAGAAGCCGTGAGGAGAGGTAAACGAGTAGGCAAGTAAACACACAGACAGGGAGTTGAGTGACGTTTTTCAGACTCTTTTGTTTTCGTAATACTTGAATAATAAATTCTCTACCGTACATGAGAAGATTTTTACCGCAAAGCACGCTAAGGTCGCCAAGTTAAAAAGGTTCTCTTTGCGTTCTTTGCGGGTGTCGCATGGCGCCATGGCGACACTTAGCGGCGCACATGTACGGTAGAGAGATCATAAAAAGATGTCTGACATATTTGTGTATGAAAAATTAATTTGCCCTAACAAGATTTATGAGGGAGGAGTAGAATGCCAAAAGTTGTTCCATTGGGGGAGACCCAATGAGGAAAGCCAACAAAAGTTCAGATAAATAAATTAGCACAAGTTTCTGGTTACGGATCAAACTCGGGAGGCATCATGCTTGCAGTGAAACCAAGAATCGAAACTGTTTTCCGCATTGTAGTGATCGCGGCGTTGCTGGCGGGCGCTTCGGCGCGGATCGGACATTTCGATCACGCTGAACAACGGCGACCAGTTGGGGGCGCGCGCCAAAGCGAACGGAGACGTGGACGTGTACAAGAACGGTTCACCCCTCGGGACGGTCAGCGTGACCGAGTGGGCGCCTTACTCCGGCGGCTACATCGGCTTGTGGTACTCCAACGCCAGCGGCGCGATCGTAGATGACTTCGGCGGCGGCAACGTCTCTGCGGCGGCAACCGCGACGCCAACGAATACCGCTACGCCTTCGCAGACCAACACACCCTCGCTCAATCCGACGATTACCAACACGCCTACGATCACGAGTACTCCCCCTCTTACCCTTACACCGTCGGACACACCGATTCCTTCCGACACTCCGACTGTTACCTTCACCCCGTCTCAAACGCTCACCCCATCACAGACCTTCACTCCGTCCTTCACGCCTACGCTGACGAATACACCTACTTTCACCTCTACCCCCGGACAGCCGCCGCAAGGACCCGTTACCATCACCTACGAATACGACCCTCTCTACCGCCTCACCGAAGCCAACTACTCAAACGGCGATTATTATCACTATACCTATGATCCAGTTGGGAATCGTCTCTCGCAAACTACACAGTTAGCAGTGACCGGTTATCAGTATGATGTTGCCAATCTCTTGACCAGTGTGAAGGGCGTAAATTACACATGGGACAACAACGGCAACCTGCTCAACGATGGCGTGAACACGTATGCCTATGATTCCGCCAATAGATTGATCTCAATGAGTAATCAGTCAACAGTGAACAGTTACCAGTACAACGGATTGGGTGATAGACTCACTCAAACCGTGAATGGCAGTACAACTACATACGCCCTTGACATCAACTCCTCCTTGCCAGAAGTTCTCAGCGATGGACAATTCACTTACCTTTACGGCTTGGATAACATCGCTCAAGTGAATGCGGGCGGAACACAATATTTCCTTGGCGATGCGCTCAACAGTACACGGCAGTTAACCAATGCCAGCGCGCAGATTACGCTTGCGCAAAGTTACGATCCGTTTGGGAGTGTGATCTTTAGCGCGGGGAACGGTCAGTCCGTGTATGGGTATACCAGCGAGCAGAGCGATCCTTCGGGGTTGATGTATTTGAGGGCACGATATTACAATCCCGATACTGGTAGGTTCACATCCAGAGATACATGGGAGGGAAATGATAATATACCTATGTCGTTCAACCTCTGGAATTATGTTCAGTCTAACCCAGTGAATTATACAGATCCTTCAGGACACGATAAATGCTTGAGTGGGGAATTTGACTACCGCGCGCGCGCCGATTTTGCAGAAAAATATGTCCAAAGAAAGAATGTCGATATCCTGAACACGTACACAGCTGCCGGCATTGGTGTTCAATGTTATTCACTTGACCGGCCATACAGAGACAAATATCAGGGCGCCGGTATTGCACAGATAACTGATCGGCAGGTCGAAGAGGCATATGGCGATAAGGTATTTCATTTAGGAAAAGATGGCAAACCGGATGAGTTTGATGAGAATGGCAAGCCAATAGTTCGAGGTTATGGGCTTCGGTGTTGGATTTTCCTTGCAAACAACTGTACGGTGTGCAAAACCCGCGACGAACTGCAAGCGACCCTGCGGAACGGTCAAGAATTCGAAGCTGTCTACAAGTTGGAAGATATTCATGGCCAGGTAAAGGAAACTGACTGGGCTGTGGAATATATGAGAAGAAGGATTCAACAGGTCTTGGATAATTGTATAGGATGCAATGATACTGATAGGTTTATTGCAGCGGCCTTGGGTCAAAATGGACCAGGGCTTCATCCAGGAGCCATGCGTGACCTTTCTATCGCGGGCCCTAATAATGACTTCCGAAGCGCTCCCTATTTACCAATTGATTGGGAAGCATATTTTGCAGATCGGATTCAAAGGAATCCCAGGCAGGGGACACATGACACACGACTTCAATTGGAGTTGTTTTTCGGGGTTGCAAGGGAGTTACATCGGAGAAGCCCTACCGGATGGTATATTCCCAGTCGCTTAAATAATAGATATATACGCGATCTAATTGATGGCTGAACAATGAAAAACAAGAGATTAAGAATCGTCCTTTACATCTTATGCATGGGTGCCCTCATTCCAGTCGGAGCTATATTGATCCGTGATCCCATTTTTATGGACTCGCAAGAAAGGAGATACCCTGATTCCTTTTTTAGCAGTTATAGCTCCAACGGCGCATTTAGATTTGATGCAGAAACAATTCTAGAAGCTCTGCAACAAGGAGAGACGAATTCGTTTGTGCCTATTGACGCCACATCCGGTACGCAAAATTATGAAGGTATTGCCGAATGGAAGCAAGCTGATTACTTGTTGATTGCTAATGCACTCCACCAATTTTTGTGGGGAGAGACAACAGATGATTGGAATTTGAATGACATGTCATTTCTTGGTAAATGTAACGATCAATTCGTGTTCGACATTGCAAAAATCTCGTACGCGAAACCGATAGGACTACAAGAGTATAGATTTCATATGATTGGAATATATCCACGTGCGGGCGAAGGCGAATGGGGAGGAAGCGACTTTCCTCGTTCGTTGTTCGAACGACAATATTTCATTGACAAAGAGAAACTTGCAATAGAACTTGAAGACGCGCTTCAAATAGCAGAGAACAACGGCGGAGCGCAAGCCCGACTAAATGTTAATGATCGCTGCTCAGTAAGCGTTTCTTTGAGTCCCTATCCTTATCCTCAGTGGGAAATCTCGTATTCCTTGGTTCCAACTCGAATTTTTGAAATCAAAATAAATGCGTACACCGGCGAATTCGAAGTTTTAGAACGATAGACATAATTCTTGGATCGATAAAAATGCAACTGGCTGATCAGGAGAACAAATGCGTTAGCAATTATGGTTAGATGAAAACGGTGGCTTATGGCATTAAGGTTATCGTTGATTCCCCCGATTTTGAATTCACTGCCAGGGCGTGCCATTGCGCCAGTTTTTCAGGCACAGGATACGGATACACCCATGCCTACTGCAACTGATACACCGACACAAACCCCGACAGATACCCCTACGCCTACAGCGACTCCTGCTTCACAATCGGGTTCCATCGCGATTAATTACATATACGATCCTCTGTACCGCTTGGAAGAAGCCAATTACTCAACGGGAGACTACTATCACTACACGTATGATGCGGTCGGCAATCGCGAAACGCAAACCACGCAGTTAGCAGTGACCAGTTATCAGTACGACAATGCCAATCGCCTAAAATTTGTGAACGGAGTAGAATATTTCTGGGATGATAACGGCAACTTGTTGAACGATGGCGTGAACACGTATACCTACGATTCCGCCAATCGGTTGAAGACCTTGAGTAGCCAGTCAACAGTGAGCAGTTATCAGTACAACGGACTCGGCGACCGCCTCTCGCAAAACGGAGTGAACTACACGCTCGACCTCAATACTGGCTTGACCCAAGTCCTCAACGATGGCACCAACCAATACCTCTACGGACTTGGTAGAATCGCCCAAGTGAACGCTTCCACACTGATTACTGATTACTTCATGACTGATGCACTGGGTTCCGTCCGCCAATTGACCGATGCCAGCGGCGCGATCACGCTTGCCAAGTCCTATCAACCGTATGGAGAGACGCTGGCGAGCGCGGGGAGTGGGACCAGTCCCTTCGCGTTTACGGGCGAGCAGGTGGATGCCAGCGGGTTGACGTACCTGCGGGCGAGATACTATTCCAGCGGCGACGGTCGCTTCTTGACGCGGGATACGTGGATGGGGGAGTACAACCGTCCGCTGTCGTTGAATCGGTGGGGGTATGTGGAGGGGAATCCGATAAACCTATCAGATCATAGCGGGCATTCTCCGCATGTAGACTGTACTTTGTGGGATTGGTATTTTAGATCTTTTTGCGAGAGGGCAAATGGAAATGATAAAGACCGTTCTGTATTAGATGCTAGAGAGCAACTTTTCTATGCGATAGCAACTGGCGGTTATGGACAATATTGGAAAAGCGGAGGGGCATATGGTAGTGCAGAAGGATATGCTTGGGCTGCTAACTTATTATTACATTTCTTGAACGGCAGTGGTAGCCATATGAATATCTATCTAGGAAGTAACGATCCTTTTGTAAAGGACCCCTATATAACTAGGGCAACAAAACGATTTGCGACACAATCCATTGATGATGAGGCAGATGTAATCAGGCCTTTACTCTATGATTTTATTTCGAACCATGTGAAGCGTGCGGCTACTGCTGACGGGAATAGTTTTCAAACTGGGCCTGTAAAATTATATGGGAGTGAGCATTACTTCAATAGACCAGGAAAAGAATTTGGCCTTGAACCAAGGGCTTATGATCGCGGGTATTGGGCAGCATTTGGTCATGTCACAATTGATGGGAGTTTTTCTGCAAATGGTTACTATCGTTGCTCTGAAAACCAATACTTGGTCACATATACAGTTAACTATTCTATCGAAGATAGATATGAATGGTTTAAGAACAAATGGACTCCTTTTCCATTTGGACCTGGAGGAAATACTGTCCAAATACCTCATGAGTGGGAGCTTTCATTGGTAGCAGATGGAAGAGCTAAGATGTTCGATTTTACTGTATCATGGAATGAAAACGAACGAATATTAGTTGCACCTGGTTTTACTTCTTGGACGAATGCACCTTGGTGGATGTGGTAGGAAGAACTATACGGAGTTAGTGTTTATGACAATAATTAGAAAAACTTTGTTGATTTTTGGCTGGCTTCTGTTTCAATTAGTATTGATAGCCGGTTGCTCAAATCATGAGCAATCCCAAACACCTACTGCAAGCGCAATAGAATTGTCTAACCAACCGTATCCTACGTTATCAAACACCTTGCCTGAATTAATAGCAGTACTTACAAGCCCAAATGCAGAAGTTCGGATTGGTGCCGCTAGAAGGATTGCTTCTTTTGGGACAAGTGCAGTAACAGCTGTCCCAGCTCTTTCTCGTAATTTACAAGATGAAAATTCTGAAGTTCGTAGAGCTACTATCGATGCTTTAAGCGCAATTGGTGAGGGGGCAAAACCAGCAGTGCCGAATTTGATTGTTTTATTGCTTACTGACTCGGCGGTACAGCCACGAAGACAAGCTGCCATAGCATTAGGAAAAATTGGCGATATTTCATCTGTTCCAGCTTTGGCTCAGTGTCTAAGCGATCAAGATTCAGGTGTCGCCATATTTTGTGCGAAATCAATTGCGATGCTGACAGGACAGGAATTTCCTGATCTTCATAGTACTGGATATACGCTCAATAACGAGGGAGTACCAGTCATAGTTGTAACTGCAAAGGAATGGTGGCTAGAAAATGGGCGATATGAAATATGGGTAGATATGGAATCGGTTTCCCCTTAACGCACGAAACCATGACCAACCGATCATCGTCCCCACTCCTGCAAAACAAACGCCCAATCCTTCGACACGCCCTATCGGGCAATCAGGACAAGTCTCCAGTCTCTAATCTCTTATCCTCCAACCCCGCCTCGCACAGCAAGTTGGTCACAGTGAAGTGTGCTAAAATTCCCGCTGGAGGCAGTTATGTTATCCACACAAACGACAAAAGAATATATTTTTCGCCAGTTGGATTTGCTCACCAAAGACTCGCTGGTGGAGGTCGCGCAATTCATCGAATACCTCCAGTTTCGCGGTCAGCCGGTGTTGAAATCTGCTTCATCGGGCGCGCACGTCGCCTTTGGCATCTGGGCAGATTATCCCGAAGCCGGCGACCCCGCGTCCTTCGCCGAGACACTTCGCCAGAATATCGAGACGAGGCGCGGTGGCTGATCAACCAACGCGCCTGCTGGACACATCCATCTTTGTGGACTACCTGCGTGGAAATGAAACTTGCAAAGAGTGGTTGAACAAATCGGCGTCGAATGATCTGGCATACTCGATGGTCACTGCCGCCGAGTTGCTGGCAGGTTGTCGCAATCGCCGCGAACAAGATATGGTGGAAAAAGAACTGGCGATCTACCCGATGATCCAAATCTCCGGCGCGATCTCACTCACAGCCTGGGGATGGTATCGCGCATATCATTTGAGTCAGGGAATTGGATTTCTCGATTGCCTGATCGGAGCAAGCGGTCATCACTATGGGCTGATCGTATGCACATTGAACGACAAGCATTTTCGTCCCTTGCCGGACCTGCAAGTAGAACGCCCTTACTGACGTTTCGTTTATCCGTTCGCCAATTGACCGATGCTAGCGGCGCGATCACGCTTGCCATGTCCTATCAGCCATACGGAGAAACGCTGGCGAGCGCGGGGAGTGGGACCAGTCCCTTCGCGTTTACGGGCGAACAGGTGGATGCGAGCGGGTTGACGTATCTGCGGGCGAGATACTACTCCAGCGGCGACGGTCGCTTCCTGACGCGGGATACGTGGATGGGGGACTACAACCGTCCATCGTCCCCACTCCCACAAAACAAACGCCCAATCCTTCGACAATGCTCGGGACAAGTCTCCAGTCTCTAATCTCCAGTCTCCAACCCTCCCTCCAAAACCGTAAACCTCCCCCAATTACCCCGCTTGCCCCATCGCCTCCCCCGTGATACACTCTTGATGGAATGTCTAACAACCTCCTGCTCGTCACCGCCGATGCAAGCTTTGCAAAGGCGCTTCACTTGGGGCTGGAGCGGGAAGGGCGTCGCCTTCACCTCGCCAAAACCAGAGGCGAAGCCGTTGTGCGGGCAGATGAGCACAATTGCGCGCTCGCCTTTCTAGACATTGCCCTGGGAGAGCGCGCCATCCACGAAACTGGAACAGCCCTACGGGCGCTCAAACCGACCATAAAACTGGTTCTGTTTTGTGACGAGGATACCCCGCCCACGCTCGATTCGCTCCGCCCATGGGCGCTCCTCCGCAAGCCCTACAACCTACCGGATGTGTTGACCATGATCAACGAAAAATCCACCCCCATCTCAAGCCCCGTTCAAAATCGCCTTGTGCAAACAAGCGACCCCGCCCTGCCCTGGTTGCAGGATGTGACCAAAGCCGCGCAGCACCTCACACGCCTCACGCTTGAATCGGCCGCGCAAGCCGCGCTCATCACTCGCGGCAATGCGATGTGGGCTTACGCCGGCGGGCTCTCACAAGAAGCCGCGAACGAGATCGCCGTCACTGTCACCCGCCGCTGGGAGGGACAAAAAGGAAGCGACCTGTTGCGCTTCATCCGCCTTGAAGCCACCCGCGCTGAACACATGCTCTACGCCACGCGCCTCGCCGACGACGTTGTGCTTGCCCTCGTCTTCGACGCCGAAACGCCGTTCAGCACCATCCGCTCGCAGGCTGGCAAACTGGCCGATTCGCTGGCGCTTTCGGAGGCTGAGGTTGTGGAAACGCCCCCCATGCCGAGCCAGCCCGCCACCGCGTTCGACGCGCCGACTCAATATCTGGATGAAGACGCGGAAGAGGAAATCCCCTCCATCGCGGATATTCTGTCAGACGTCCCCTCCCCAACCCCCGAACAAAAAGTGTACCCGGTCACAACCGACCTTCCGTTTGAAACCCGCCCGTCCACGCCCATCAAATCGAGGCGCTATAGCCGCGAAAGTTCTCCCGCCATGCATGTGGATGAGTTGCTCGGAACGAATCAAAATTTGGAAGAGACGGTGGAACATGCGACGCAAGATTTCAACGCCACCACGCCATCGAAATCCGCGCCGCGCCCGCGCACCCCAATGAGACAACCCATGCCCGGCGAACTGGATGAGACCCGCCCGCACTCGATCACCGAGGTGGCAAGCCGGGTCATGCTTGAACCGCTCACGCCCGGTTTGTATAACCTGCCGTATGCCTGCCTGTTGTTGCCGCGGTTTAGCTCGCATTACCTGACCGGCGATATTTCGGACCGACTGTCGGAATGGTTGCCGCAAATTTGCATCGCGTTCGGCTGGCGTTTGGAATACCTCGCCGTGCGCCCGGAATATATGCAATGGGTGGTGAATGTGCCGCCTTCGAGTTCACCCGGTTATCTCATGCGCATCATGCGCCAGCAGTTATCGGAAAAGGTATTCATCGAATTCCCGCGTTTGAAGAAGGAAAATCCCTCCGGCGATTTCTGGGCGCCCGGGTATCTCATCATGGGCGGCACGCAACCGCACCCGCCGCAATTGGTGAAGAATTACATCCGGGATACCCGCACCCGCCAGGGCTATTCAGACCCGCCAAGGATTCGCTGATCTCCACGAATCTACCCACAAGATTATTGGAAATTGTGTTCTAAAAATGCCAAGCGCAGAGTATAATCACTTTGCGTTTTGTTTTTTATTGCCTCGTTTTTTTTCGTGAGAATCGTGTCATCCCTTCAGGATTTGGGTGTTGTTTATCTTGGTTCTAGAATCCTTCCATCCCTTCGGGATTATTCCCTTGCGGAAAAGAACCGGGCAAAACCGAGTCCCCCAATCTCCAGTCTCTAGTCTCCAATTCTCTAATTCTCTTTTACTAATTACCAATTACGGAATGACCCATGCCCCCCACCCTCTACCTCATTGACGGACACGCGCTCGCTTATCGAATGTACTTCGCGTTGACGGCTGTCGGCGGGAGTCAACGCTGGCAAACGTCGAAGGGCGAACCCACCGCAGGGATTTACGGATTCGCGCGCGAGTTACTCCGCATCATCGAGCAGGAACAGCCCGAATATCTCGCCGTCGCGTTCGATGTGGGCAAAACGTTCCGCGATGAAATTTTCCCCGAATATAAAGGCACGCGCGACAAAATGCCCGATGACCTGCGTCCGCAGATCAAGCGCATCCGCGAGATGGTGGATGCGTTCAACATTCCACGCCTCGAACTCGAAGGCTACGAAGCGGACGATGTGCTTGGGTCTGTGGCGCGCATCGCCGCCGAACAGGGACTCGGCGTGAAGATCGTCACCGGTGACCGCGACCTTCTGCAACTCGTCAATAAACGCACGGCAGTCTATCTCGCGGGCGATGACAAAACGTTCATCAAAGATGAAGATGTTGCTCAAAAACTCGGCGTGCCGCCCAACCAAGTAGTGGACTATAAAGCGCTCGTCGGCGACAAATCGGATAATATCCCCGGCGTGGCGGGTGTGGGCGAAAAGACCGCGATTGCCCTGCTCGAAAAATATAAAACGCTCGACGGCATCTACAAAAACATTGACAAAATCGAAACGCGCTGGAAAACCAAACTCGAAGCGAACAAAGAGAATGCCTACCTCAGTTATACGCTCGCGCAGATCAAAACCGATTTGGATATCAAACTCGATCTCGAACACGCGAAGGCGCGCGACTTGAACGTCCCTGCGATTCAAGCCTTTTTCACCGAACTTGAATTCCGCACGTTGTTGAAGACGCTCGAAAAATTGACGGGGCAATCAACATCATCCGCTTCGTCTGCGAGTGGGACAAACACCCACTCTCCGCTCAGCGCGAATGCAAGTGGACAAATGTCCATGTTTGCGAATGAGCCGCAGGTGGTTGTCTCTCCCAAAGTGGAATCGAATGTCACCGTCCTCATCGTGGACACCGAGAAGAAGCTGGATGATCTCGTCAAAGCGCTGAACAAGGCAAAGGTCATTTCGTTCGACACTGAAACAACCTCCACCGAAGAGATGCGCGCGGACGTTGTCGGCATTTCGCTGGCGATTCAAGAGGGCGAAGGATATTACATTCCCATCGGTCACAACGCGGGGAATAACCTGCCGCTGAAGAAAGTCATCAACGCGCTCGAAGCACCGATGACGAATCCAAAAATCGGGAAAGTGGCGCACAACGCGAAATACGATTACATCGTGCTAGCGCAACACGGACTCACCGTCTCGCCGCTGACCTTCGACACCATGCTCGCCGAATTCATTGTTGACCCTTCGTCGCGCAGTCTCGGTTTGAAGAATCTCGCCTTTGTGAAACTCGGCGAGGAAATGACTCACATCGAAGAGTTGATCGGCAAAGGCAAGAAGCAGATCAGCATGGCGGATGTGGCAATCGAGTCCGTTGCGCCGTACGCGGTGGCGGATGCCGAAACGACATTGCGATTGATGCCGCTCGAAGAAAATGAACTGAAACGAGTGGACGGCGAAAAACTACTTGCAGAAATTGACATGCCGCTCACGCCTGTGCTTGCAGATATGGAAATGACCGGCATCTCGCTCGATCTTCCATTCTTTGAAGAAATGTCGAAGGAACTCACCAAGCGATTGAGCGCGATCGAGAAGCAGGTATTCGATTCTGTCGGCAAACCGTTCAACATCAACTCCACGCAACAACTTTCGGATGTGTTGTTCAAAACGCTCAGGCTCGAACCGCCCGATAAAAACAACAAAACCGCCAGCGGACATTACTCCACGGCGGCGGGCGTGCTTGAAGAATTGAGTGGCAAACATCCCGTTGTGGATTGGGTGCTCGAACAGCGCGAACTCTCGAAGATCAAATCAACCTACGTGGACGCGTTGCCTGTGGCAATTAATCCAAAGACGAATCGAGTCCACACCTCCTACAGTCAGATCGGCGCGGTGACGGGACGACTCTCCTCGAACAACCCAAATTTGCAGAACATCCCGATTCGCACCGAGACGGGACGCCGGGTTCGCAATGGCTTCATCGCGGACAAAGGAAATTGGTTAATCTCGGTGGACTACTCGCAGATCGAGTTACGCATCGTGGCGCACATGGCTCAGGACGAAGGAATGCTTGCCGCCTTCCGCGCCGACGAGGATATCCACGCCACCACAGCCGCGGCAATTTACAACGTCGCGCTCGAAGCGGTGACCAAAGACATGCGCCGTCACGCGAAAGCGATCAACTTCGGTCTGATCTACGGCATGTCCGCGTTTGGGTTGATGCGCGGCACAGACCTCACGCTGGCAGAGGCGGAGAATTTCGTCAAAGCCTATTTCACAAAATTCCCCGGCGTGAAAAAATATCTGGACGGCATCCGCAAGCAAGCCGCGCAACAGGGATACGTGGAAACGCTTCTCGGGCGGCGGCGATATTTCCCCGCGCTACAAGGCAGGACCAACCCGCAATTGAAAGCGCGCGAAGAACGCGAAGCCATCAACGCGCCTATTCAAGGGACGGCGGCAGACATCATGAAGATCGCCATGTTGAAAATTCCGCCCGCGTTGAAAAAAGCAAAGTTGAGCGGAAAGATGCTCTTGCAAGTGCATGATGAACTCGTGCTGGAATGTCCAAAAGACGAATTGGAAAAAACCGCGAAGGTCGTGAAAGAAACGATGGCAGACGCGTATCCGTTGGACATCCCTCTCTCCACTGAGGCGCGATATGGGGCGAATTGGGGCGAGATGAAGACGATCTAAATCGGTGATAGGCAGAAGCAAAATAAAAACGGTCTCCGGCGCAACGTCCGCGAGACCGTTTTTTGTAGGCATGAACTCATCACAAACCAAGCGTGTGTTTCAACGCCCTGTCAATCGTTTTCATCGACAGTTTCCCAATGACACGATCTACAACATTGTAGGCAATGGTTGCCAGATTATCGGTCATCACCACCGAGTCGGTCAACAAGCCCGACTTTTCCCCTTCCAACGATGTCAATTCCACGAACACACGGCTGGGATGTTTGGCGCGAAAGGTTTTACTAGTGATCATCGCCACAATGACTTGGGGCAAATCTGTTCCCAACTCATCTGCCTGGACTACTAATGCGGGACGCGGTTTCGCCGTCCGCAAGTCGGAGTGCGGGAACAGGACCAAAATTACATCACCGCGTTCAGGCTTTAACTGGGTAGTTGTCATACGCGTTCATCTCGGGGCTTTCCCAATCCTCTGCGAAGGTTGCCAACTGCGCGCGCAACTTGCGAGCCTTCGCCTTGGTAACGCCGCGCTTGCGCAAGTCAATTGGCTTGGAATCAAGAAACGTCACGATGACGACGGTATCATCGCCGATATTCTTCGGCTTTTGTGTCAATTGAATCCGTCCCTTGCGATACACTCCTTGAACGCTTGTCAACATAGGTTTCTCCTGTCTTGAGTATTTTCATTATACTCGCATCTCCATACGGGCAGTCGGCAATTAAGCGACGCCCCATCGCTTCGACACGGTGAGCGAAAGACGAACCGTCAGCGCAAGCTTTGTAGCGAAAATAACAATCCATTTGTAAGGGGAAAGATACAGAATCCCTACGGTATAATTGGCGCATGCCCGGAAACGAAGACATCTTCCAAAAAGCGATGAACGAGGGACATTCCGCCGCGTGGGATCAGGAGTGGATGAAAGCCGCGTCGGCGTACCGCAAAGCCCTGCAAGAAATCCCCAACCAGCCCAAGGCGTTGAATAGCCTCGGCCTGGCGTTGTTTCAACTCGGCGAGTTCGATGAAGCTATGCAGGTCTACAAACGCGTGGCGCAGATCTCAGCGCAAGACCCCGTGCCCATGGAAAAACTGGCGCAACTTTTGGAACGCACCGGGCATTTAAAAGAAGCCATCGAGGCATCCACCCGCGCCGCCGAACTCTTCCTCAATCAGCGCGATGTGGACAAAGCCATGGAAAACTGGGTGCGGGTCACATCCCTCGACCCTGAAAATATCCTCGCCCATTCCCGCCTGGCATTGGCGCACGAAAAACTCGGCCACAAACCCCAGGCGGTAACGGAATATGTGGCGGTTGCCAGTCTCGTCCAACGCACCGGCAACGTGGAAAAAACCAACGAACTGGTCAACAAAGCCCTGCAAATCCTGCCCGACAGCGCCGAGGCAAAACAGGCGCAAGCGCTTCTTCGCTCGGGACAACTGCTCCCCAAACCCCTGCGCCCCAAAGGCGGGACGGGTCCCATCGCCATGGCGCAAGTTAAACAGTTGGATAAGCGCAAGACCGAATCCGATTCCGAACTCGACCCTGTGGCTGAAGCGCGCCAAAAGTCGCTCACCCGCCTGGCAGAAATTCTCTTCGAATACACCACCGACGATTCCAACACAGTGCAGGCAAAACGCGGCTTGCAGGCGCTCATGCGCGGCACCGGTCAACTTTCGATGCAATCCTCCGAGCAGACTAAAGTGGTCTTGCACCTCGGCGCCGCCATCGACATGCAATCCAAAGGCAACGACGCCCAAGCCGCCGAAGAGTTGGAACACGCCCTCGAAGCCGGGTTCAACCACCCCGCGCTCTACTTCAATTTAGGGTTGCTCCGCTCGAAGATCGACCGGAACGAATCTGCCCTGCGGAATTTGCAAAACGCCGTCAAGCATGCCGAGTTCGGTCTCGGGGCGCGGTTGTTGATGGGGCAGATCAACCAGAAAATGGGGCGCTTCGGTCCCGCCTCCGTCGAATACCTAGAAGCGTTGAAGATCGCCGACGGACAGGTGGCGCCAGCCGAACAGGCGGATGAGATCCGTCAGATGTACGAGCCGCTCATCGAAGCGCAGACATCCGTCAAAGAAGAAGGGGTCCTGAATCGCTTGTGCGACAATATCAACGATATGTTGATGCGCAAGAACTGGCGCGATCATCTGCGCAAGGCGCGCGAGGAACTGCAACGGACAAACGAGAGCGATATGCCCCTGCCGCTGGCAGACATGCTCATGCAGGCGCAATCGAGCGCTGTGCTCGAAGTGATCAACCATGTCCATCAACTGGCGCGGGCTGGTCAGTTGCGCACCGCCATGGAGGAGGCATACGGCGCGCTTGCACACGCGCCCACCTACCTGCCGCTTCACATCCTGATGGGCGATCTGCTCGTGCGCCAGGAACATACACCGGAAGCGATCGCAAAATATATGACTGTGGCGCAGGCATATAGCGCGCGCGGCGAAACGGCGCAATCTGCCAAGATGTTACAGCGCGTGGTGCAACTCGCCCCAATGGATATGGCGGCGCGCTCGCGATTGATCGATCAACTCATTTCGCGCGGGCAGGTAGATGAGGCCATCCGCGAGTACATCGAACTCGCCGACATTTACTACCGCCTCGCCGAACTCGATATGGCTCGCAAAACGTTCACCACCGCGTTGCGCGTCGTCCAACAGCACAACGTCGACCGCGCATGGAACATCCACATCCTGCAACGCATGGCAGACATCGACATGCAGAGATTAGACTGGAAACAAGCCATCCGCGTTTACGAACAGATCCGCACACTGCGCCCCGACGATGAGGCTGTTCGCAAAAGCCTGATCGATCTCAGCTTCAAATTGGGTCAACCCGCGCAGGCAAACGCCGAGATTGAAAGTTATCTGTCCTATCTGCAATCGAGCAACCGCGACGCGCAGGCCATTCCCTTCCTTGAAGATGTGCTCAACGAACGCCCCAGCGATATGTTGGTGAAACGCGCGCTAGCGCAAACCTATCAACAAGCGGGGCGGGTGGAGGATGCGGTGGCGCAACTCGACACCGTCGCCGATTCGTTGTTGAGCGTCGGCAAGAAAGAGGAAGCCATGATGATCGTGAATCAGATACTCCTGCTCAACCCGCCGAATTCGGAGCAATATCGTCAACTCTTGAGTCAGATCCAGCAGTGAGCCAATCCCGCCCGCGCATGAGGCGGGATTTTTTTCGCCTCATCCCCAATGTCAATTTGACTCTGCTCATCAGCCTCTCACACGCTGATGCTATAATCGCCCATCGTAAGGCGCGCCTCGCTTTACAATACTCTCATTTCTGGAGGGGCAAGAATGCCTCACACCCAAAACCGCGCCGTCATGAAGTGGCTGACCTACTTTGCCTCCATTGTGGCGTTTCTCATCGTCTTCGGCGGATTCGTCCGCCTCACCCGTTCCGGTCTTTCCATCGTCGAATGGAATCCCATTAGCGGGACCGTTCCGCCTATCGGCGAGCAAGCCTGGCAGGAGGAATTCGCCAAGTATCAGCAGACGCCCGAATACATCAAGATCAACACCGGGATGACGCTCGAAGAATATCAATATATTTTCTACATCGAGTGGATTCACCGCTTCATCGCGCGCTTAGCCGGTCTGGTCTACGCCATCCCTGTTTTTTACTTCCTGTTCAAGAAAGCCATCCCCTGGAAGGAATTCGGCATCTACTTTCTCATGGGCATGTTGTTCATCTCGCAAGCCTTCGCAGGCTGGATCATGGTCGCCAGCGGACTCGTCGACCGTCCCGAAGTCAGTCACTTCAACCTGACGATCCACCTCCTGCTGGCATTGACTCTGTTCGGTCTCGCGGTGTGGACGATCCTCGGGCACAAATACAGCTTTCACCCAGCGGGCAAGCAAGCGCGCTGGTCTGCCTCCTCGAAGTTCGCCCTGCTGTATTTCATCCTGCTGGTTTTGCAGATCACCTACGGCGGCATGACGGCGGGTCTCAAAGCCGGTCATGTTTCCAGCACGTGGCCCCTCATGTTCGGCAAACTCATCCCGCCCAACCTGTTCAACTCGTTCATCAACATATTCGAAATGCCGCAGACCATCGTCTTCATCCATCGCTGGTTCGCCTTCGCCGTGTTGATCGCCGCGTTCTTCATGTACAACAGCGCGCGCAAGCAGAATTATCAAGACAAGATCAAAAAAGGACTCTTCCATCTTGCGGGCGCGGTCGTTTTGCAGATCACGCTCGGCGTGCTCACGATCCTGTCGTTCGTGAACATCGTCATTGCCCTGCTCCATCAAGCCACCGCCATTGGGCTGTTCGCTCTCGGCGTCTATTTCATCCACCGCCTCCGCGCGTTGGACGCAAAGGAAATCTAACATGAAAAAATTATCATGGGTCATTGCCGCCCTGCTGATTCTCATCCCTTCCATATCGGCGCTTGCCAAAGGGGAATTTACCTACATCACCGTCAGCGGACCGGGCATCACCGGCGAACTGACCATCTCCGACCCCGCGCTGACTCAAAGCTTCTTCGCCTTCGGCGATTTTTCCAAAGGCGCGGTTGACGCGCCCGCCGACCCCGGCGAAGGCTACCAAATCATCCGCTCGTACGTGGTGAACAACAAAGAGGCGCCGTTCGACAGCCTGCAATACTACCCCTACACCGGGTATGTCTACTACAATGGTATAGGAGAGGGATCGTCCGAGTATGACAAGAAGTGGTTCTTAGCCGACCCGGCGGCGAAAGAGCCATTCCTCTCCGCCCTCAAACAACGCGCCTTGTTGACGTGGCTTCCGCTGGCTGTGCTGGTTGTGATCCTCGTCGTGTTCTTTGTGGCATATCGGAAAAAAGCAACTTCCTGATTTTGCAAAAAACAAAAGAACTCCGAGACTTGCTCTCGGAGTTCTTTCATCATACGGCAACTGTACTCTTTATCTCAACACAAACGTATCCGTCTTTTCGTCGTACGCCAGAATACTCACCTGTCCCTTTTCAAAATTCACTTCGCCCGAAAACGCCAATCGGTATTCATCTGAATCATCTTTGATAAATACTTCCACGAGGCGTGTTCCAGAGTCCACTTCGACGAACTCGAGCGCGGCGATGCGCCCATTGCCGCTGATGCCGGTCGGTTTGAAGACATCTTCGAAGACGGTCTCGCCGTCAATGACAACTCGCACGCTCATGGGGTAATGCGTGCCGCCGAAGATCTTTTCGGGGTCGGCGCCTTCGGGCAGGGTGATTCCCTCGGGGATTTCGGCAAGTTCCACCTTGCCTTTCGCATCCACCGCAATGCGCAAAGCCGACTCATCCGCCGCCGCCATTCCCGTGCGGATGTCCAACGGCAGGGCGAGCGCAAACAAGCCCAACAACAAAACTGTGCCAAGCAATCCGCCCACCAGCGACGGCGCAAGTTTGTTGCGTTGCTTGATCTCCGGCAGGATCGGTTGGGGTTTATTTTTCTGACCCGCCTCGCTATGCAACTCATCGAGCAGTTTTTCCACAGGCTTCGGGTCGGTCGGGGTGGCTTCCAGCCAATGCAACCCTTCCCCCACCAACGCGGGACGATTGTTTAACCGATTCAGAATCGAATAGGCGTCTTCGCGGTTCACATTGTCGTAGTATGGAGACGACAACAGCACAACGTCGCGCGCGCCTTCGTTTGGCAGGGACTTGATCCAATCAATGTTTACCGCGCCAATGCTCGGCAACACCGCTGTGACGACCCGCGCCGAATCCTCCGACCCCCAATCTGTCACGCCGACTGAGGCTTTCTCCTCATTGACGTTTAACTTCGCGGGCAAGCCGCCCAGCGTTTGGGTTCGCTGGCTGGCAAACAACACCGTCACGGGATGCCCGTCTTTCACTTCGCGTTTCAGCGCGCCCTTCACCACGCCAAAGACCTGCTCGCCGTTATAGCCACCCTTCAAATCCAACGCGTCGACCGGGCACGCGCCCACACAGATCCCGCAAGCCGTGCATTGACTCGCATTCACCACCGCCAGCTTCGGGTATCCCGAATCGTCGTTTCGTTCCACCATGCGGATGGCGTCATACGGACAATCGGTATAACACAGCGTGCACCCCGTGCATTTCGCATCGGTGACGATCGCCGGACCCTCGTCACGACCGGAGGCAAGCCACGGGAGGAAGAACAGACTCCCCACAAGCAGGATCGCCAATCCCCAAAAGATGACGTTCCCCCACATATCCGTCAGAGGCAGAAGGATGAGATACAGGCTGTCCACCGGCACCGATTCCACCATGCGATTGAGATCGGCGGGCTGGTACGACATGGCGGGCTTAATCAACGAAAGGACGATCAGCCCAACCAACGCCTGAAACGCCGCCCAGCGCGGAGTCCACCAGCGGGCGCGCGAGAGGCGCAAACTGTGAATGTTGATGGCAAAGAACGCAATGAGCGGCACGAACAAATGCAGGAACAGGATGATGACGAAGTTCGAAAATGTGCGCGAGGCGAGGTCGGTCGAGATATACGTCAGACCAGAATAGCCCGCGATATTTTTCATCATGAATTCGGTCATCCATTGGGCGCGCTCGTCCCAGATCATCCAATACCCGAAGGTGCCGGTCAGCCACACCATCGCCAACATGATCCAGCCGCTCGTCCACGCCAGCCAGCGCGGACCCCAGAAACGGTCGCCCAAAAACATGCGGCACAAGTGCAGGACGATGAGGATGATCATCGCGTCAGAAGCATAGCGATGCACACTGCGGATCAACGAACCGTACCAGGTGGAACTGATCTTCGCCACCGTATCGTACGCCACTTCCGCGCCGGGGCGATAGAAAAGAGTCAGGTACGCGCCGGTGGCGATCAACACCACCAACATAAAGATCGTGAGCGTGCCGAGATGATGGAGCGGATTGAAATCCGATTTGACGAAGCGGCTGACGACCCCCTCCACAGAGATCCAACCTTTTTCAAAGGCGCGTATGAAGCGCCGTTCAGAATAGAGTTTTTTAGTCATCGGTTCCTTTGTATCGTTAATGGTTTCAAGTAGCAATTTCGCCCAGCAGACTCACGATTCGACCACCGGGGTTTCTTCGGTCAATAATGGAAATCTATTCATCTTCATCGCATTCGACGTGACGAAGATACTGCTCGCCACCATCGCAAACGCGGAAAACACAGGTTGCAACAGCCCAGCCATCGCCAGCCCCACGCCGACGAGATTGTACACCACAGCCCAGCCGAGGTTTTGCCGCACGCGCCTCATCGCCTCGCGCGACAGATCGAACAGCCACGGGATCACGCGCAGATCGTCGCGCATCAACACAATGTCGGAGGCGGAACGAGCCACATCGGCGCCGTGATTCATCGCCAAACCCACCGTCGCCGAGGCGAGCGCGGGTCCATCGTTAATTCCATCGCCGACCATCGCGGCATTCTCGGCGAGCCGCTTCATTTTTTCATCGGGCGTCAGCGCCGCTTGCACAGGGATTCCCAACACGCTCTGCCAGCGTTCGCCCGCGCTTAACTCATCGCCGGTCAACACGCCGAGGGCTAACCCGCGCGATTGCAGTTGATTCAAAACCTCGCTGGATTCATCGCGGATGGTTTCATCCAAAGACAGGATGCCGCGGACTTGCCCTTCCCACCCCGCATAGACGACGACGCGCCCCGCTTCTTTCCACGCCTCAGCCTGGTCGCAGATTTCGTCCGGCATCTCCAACCCTTCGGCAAACATGAGGCGAGAAGAGCCGATTGTAATTTGGTAATTGGTACTTGGTAATTTTCCTGTCACGCCAAACGCGGGAATGGCTTTGAACGATTCAGGCTTGATGAGTTCAACTTGATTCGCTTTGGCATACTCCACGATCGCCCGCGCCAGCGGGTGTTCGGATTCATTCTCGATGGAAGCAACCACTTCCAAAAACCACTTTCCACTTTCCACTTTCTTATTCGATTCATCTTTTCCCAAAAACACACCATGCACTTTCATCGGCAATTGAGTTAGCGTTCCCGTTTTGTCGAAGAAGACCCGATTCACTTTCGCCAGGCGTTCGAGCGCGGCGGCGCTTCGCAGGATCACGCCCGATTCGGCGGCGCGTTGGAGCGAGAGCCAAAGAGTCAACGGTGTGGCAAGCCCCAACGCGCACGGGCAGGCGATCAGCAATACAGATAGGGCGACGATCAATCCCTTTTCCGCGCCGCCGATGTGACTCCACACGATGAACGCGATTGCGGCAAGCGTCAACGCGGCGGGCGTCATCCACGCGGAGAGTTTGTCCACCGTTCGTTCGAGCGGAGAACGCGCCCACAACGCCTCGTGAAGCAGGCGTCCGATCTGACCGGCCGTGGTCGACTCTCCAACAGCCGTGGCGATCACTTCAAAACTGCCGTCCAGGTTGATCGTCCCGGCTTTGACCGCGTCGCCTGCTCGATGAGTCACGGGTTTGGGTTCGCCGGTCAGCAACGACTCGTCCACATCGCCCTCCCCGGTGGCGATCAAACCGTCCACCGGGAAACGTCCGCCGGGCTTCGCGCGGACGCGCATGCCGGGTTTGAGATCGGCAACACTCACTTCCTTATCCGCTTCACCGGTGACAACCCAAGCGGTTTCTGGAATTTGTTCGAGCAATTTCATCACCGCGGTGTTACTCGATTTATGCGCTTGCATTTCGAGCCAACGCCCCACTGACACTAAAAAGATGAGCATGGTAGCGGTGTCGAAATACAAGCCGCCATGCCCCACGATCAAATTGCGGACGGATAAGCCGAACGCCGAAAACGTTCCGATCATGATGAGCGTGTGGATGTTGGGTTGCCCACGCAGTAAACTGGCAAAGCCCGCGCGCAGAATGGGCAAGCCAAGCAGAAGCAACACGGGGATGCTTGTGACCATCATCATCACTTGGAAGAAATCCACGAGCGGTTGCGATTCGGGCGTCGCCCAGTTGAAAATTTCGCGCGCGTAGATCCCCGCGCCCACGATCATGTCGTGCAGTACCATCACGCCGCCGATGAGCAGGCTTGTGAAAAACGCATCTTCCTCATCGTAGGGTTTTTCGTCGGGAAGCGTGGCTCGATAACCGAGCGAGCGGATCCGTTTTTTGAGCGTTTTGGGATTGGTAATCGCGCCATCGAAGGTGATGTTGGTTTGCCCCTGAATAAAACTTGTTTCAGCGTTCACCACGCCCTTGGTCCGTTTGAGCTGTTCGCTGACCAGCCACGCGCACGAGGAACACCACATCCCATTGAGGCTGAGGGTGATCGTTTCAGCGTTTTCCGCGCTCGCCGTTTTCGTCACGGGCGTTGATGGAGACTCTGCCAGCAATGCCGCCACTTCTCTGCATGAGGGACAGCAGAAGATGTCTCCTTGCTCGTTGGTGAGCGGATGCAGGGTGGTCAATCCGCATAGGGAGCAGGTGGAGAGTAGTTGCGTGGTGGGGTAGTTGGCGAGTTGCATGTTGCGAGTCACGAGACACAAGTTACAAGATACGAGTTAGGAGATACGAGTTACGTGTTTCCTTGTCTACCTGTGTACTGTTTCCGTGTTTATGTGTGTACTTGTCTATCTTGTTTACTACCATAACATTATCTCGCCGATCATCAGGTGATCGATCCAGCCGACCGCCGCGAAGCCGCGCATGGCAAATTGGAAGCCGAAGAGCATCATGACGAAGGCGGCGAGTCCGCGCGACCAGATGCGCGAGTGAGTTTTGTTGGCGAGCCATTTTACTGCGAATAAACTGGGAACAGTGGCAATGCCGAAGACAAGCATGTTGAGCGCGCCAAAGACAGCCGACTTGGATGCGATCGCCGTCACTAGCGCGGTGAGGACCAAGCCGCACGGGAGGAGTCCCCACAGGAGGCCGAGCAGGTAAGAGGTCGGGAGCGAAGCGGATTGAAAGGCGCGGATGGCGCGCCCCCAGCGTTGAGTCAAAGAGGAGAATAAAAGTTCGGGCGAGGGAGTCAATCCAATAAATGCGGCTGCCATGTAAAAGGCGACGAGGGCAAAGAGGATCGAAAGCGCGGCTTGCAGTTTGTCGAGCGACCAGAGGGCTTGACCAAAGGCGCCGAAGATCAAGCCGAGAACCGAGTAGGTGGTGATACGCCCGGCGTGCGCAAGCGCCCAGGCGAATTTATTTTGAAATACGGGCTGGCGGTCGAATAGAATCACAACAGCGCTGCACATCCCCACACAGTGACCCAGACTGCCTAACAAGCCCAACAGCAACGAAGCCAACATTGTTTACCGCAAATGTACAAATATACACGAGAAAACTTCGGAGGTCTTGCGACCTCCGAAGTTTTTTGATTCAAACTATCGGATGAACCACGTGCGCCCGAGGAGCCACCAATTTGTCAGATAGTAGACCGCAAACCAAACGAGGAAGGCAATGACCAATACAAAAGAGCCTTTCGGTTGATTTTGCTTGCTTTCCATATCGTGTTCGGTCAACTTCGTGGATTCAAGCACGGGGTTGTTGTCGCCGGAAACGAGGAGCAGTTTGCTCGCTTCGAGGCGCGGGCCGGTGAGGATGGAGGTCAGCACGATGGCGACGTACATGATGCCGCCGATGACCGCAATGATCGCGCCGATGCCGAAGATGGCAAGCGATAACTCAATGGTGCCGGGGACGACGCCAGCGAAGGTGATGTCCCAGTTGCGGCGCGAAACGCCTTGCAAGCCGCTGACGATCATGCCAAGGGAGACGAGGAGCATGCCAAAGCCAAACACATAGGGTTGCCAGACCGCCCACTTCTTGAGTTTCAGTTCCTTGCGGAAGATGAGCGGGATCACATAGTAGGTGAAGCCCATGAAGGCGGTTGTCGTTCCCGATACCACTGTGGCGTGGAAGTGACCCGGCAAGCGCATGGTGTTGTGAACCAGCAGGTTGATTTGCTCGGTGCCGATCACCACCCCGGTCACTCCGCCGATCCAGCCGAACATGACCATGGAAACGACCAGGGCGGCGAAGCCCGGTTCGCCCCACGGGGCGTTACGGAGCCAGCCAAACAAGCCTTTTCTGAAACCTTTGGCGCGCAACGCAACTTCCAACGCGGCGGGGATGGAGAACGCGTGCATCATCGAACCAAGCACGGCGAGGTACATAGCGTAGGAGGTGTTGACCGCCTTCCACGAGAACGACAGACCCGGGTCCACCAGCAAGTGGTGAGCCGAACCTAAGTTAATGAAGAACAGGTACAACACGAACGCAAGACGCGAGAACTTTTCGTTCACCGGGCGAATGCCAACGGTGATCTGAGCAAGCGAATACCAGATCGAGATCATCGCCGCGAGGTTCACTTGTTGAGCAGGATGCCCGAACCCCCAGAAGAAGTTGCGGTAGATACCCGGATCAAAACTAGGAAGCACGCCCAACGACCAGAGGAACGCCGGCACTACCGCCGCCGCGCCTTGAAGCAGGGTGTAGGTCGCCAGAATGGCGGCGGTCATGAAACCAAAAGCCACAAGCGGCAACGAACCTTCAAAACGTTTTTCGCGTTTGGCGACCACAATATTGATGAAGAAGGTGATCACCGCGATCAACGCCCCGACCGCGAACAGAATATAACTCAAGTAGAACAAGGGACTGGCTTTGAGCGGCAGGTAGGCTGTATATGCCACAGTGTTCTTCGCGTCGAACAACACGACGAAATTCGCCATCAGCCCGCCGACGGTCATGAGGATGAAACCGAGCCAGGCGGCTTTGGGCGCGGCGTGCCGCGCATTGAGTAACACGGTCGAACCGAAGTGCAAGCCTGCCATCTCGAAAAAGACCATCCAGGCAATGAGCATGTCGATGCCGTGGATGGTTAGCAAGCGATAGAACCAGGTAGCATCCAGCAGGTGGATCGCCTGCCAGCGCGTGAGCGCGATCAACAGCGCGGCGATCCCGCCGAGGGTCAAGGTGACGACCGCCATCACCGCGTTGGCGATGATCAGGCGTTCGGCGTGCATATCCACTTTTAGGGTGAGGACCGGGCAGGTGCGATAGTCGTCCTTCGAGTCCTTCGCCCAAGGGAATGTAGGCGCAAGAGTTGCCATTGCATCTTCTCCTATTTCACGATGATCTTGCCCACCATGGTGTGGTGACCAAGATAACAATATTCATTACAAACGATGGTGAACTCGCCGGAAGAGGTTGGCGTGATCGTCGCAACGTAATCATAACCCGGCAGAACTTCCAGGTTGATATTCACGGGCTGCAGAGAAAAGCCGTGCGCGTAATCCATGGAGGAAATATGCAGGCGATATTCCTTGCCTTTTTCCAATTGCAGGATGGGATACCACTGCCAGGCGCTGGCGCGAATGTACACGTCGCTGCCGGGCGGCGGCGCCACCACCGGAACGCTGTTCTCCTCCCCCACTTGATACTGGGCTACAAATTCATTCACCGTTGCGGCATACTGTTGCGGCGTAGTGCGGTACGTCTCCGCGGGCACGTTCTGCTTGCCCATGTAATACCAGAGCGGCATCATCACGGTTAAGAAAATGCACCAGACGAGAGCCACAGTGAGCCATGTCTTCTCGAGGCGACCTAACGGCTTCCACCAATTTTGTTCAGGCGCTAACATGATTTCAATTCTCCTTTTGTGATGTTCGGCTAGGGCGCCGGGGGAATGCTCAACAGGTTCGAAATTCCCCACACATTGTAGATCAATGTGCTGATGAGCAAAGACAGCAGGAACAACAACCAGATATTATCGAATATCTTCTGACCCAGCGATACGGTTTCGTGCTCTTGCTTTTCCTTCTTGGACATGGCATTCTCCTTTAGTAGTTGTTCAACTTCCAAAGCCTAAAAATTTGTCCAATCATAGCATTGTAGGTTACAAAACAAATGTGAAGAATGTCACAGGATGTGATATGACATTTAT
>WBZY01000353.1_pt1 | contig 35627 bp, 57 predicted proteins | sample 5204191 | NCBI WGS metagenome assembly WBZY01 (sample SAMN12344363, study PRJNA552823) | activated sludge metagenome | biome: Activated sludge suspended growth; feature: Anammox Sidestream; material: Wastewater; isolation source: activated sludge from anammox sidestream of wastewater treatment...
CCTTTCGTCACACACCCGCGAAATTGGGGAGGGGGGGGTTGAGGGCTTGGAGGGTGGCTATGGCAGGTAGACCAGCCAAACCGGCCGCGCTGAAAAAACTCTCTGGCAATCCCGGTAAGCGGAAACTGGGGGCTGAGCCGAAATTTGCGGAGGGGGCGGGGATGCGGTGCCCGCGCCATTTGTCGGATGTGGCGAAACGGGAATGGCGACGGGTGAGCGCGGCGCTGCGTGAGACGGGGATGCTGACGGTGGCAGACCGCACGGCCCTGGCGGCCTACTGTCAGGCGTATGCCAACTGGGTTGAGGCTGAGCAGCACATGCAACGCGAGGGGCGAGTGATGACGTTTGAGTCTGGGTACCAGCAGATCTCGCCGTGGGTGAGTGTTGCGAAAACGGCGCTGGCTGAGATGCGGCAGTACATGACCGAGTTTGGCATGACGCCGAGCAGCCGGGCCAGGGTGGCACAGAAACCTGCGGAGACTGAGGATCCGTTTGAGGCGTTTGTGCGGCGCAAACTGGACGAGGAGCCAGCCCGACCATGATGAACATCCCGGAGCAGTATATGGCGGATGTGCTCAGCGGGCGGCAGGTGGCCTGTAAGTGGGTGCGGCTGGCGATTGAGCGGCACCGGCGTGATCTGGCAACGGCGACCGAGTATTATTTTGACCCGGCCGCGGGGATGCACGTGATTGAGTTTTTCGCATTCCTGAAACACAGCAAGGGGGAGTGGGCCGGGCAGACGATCCAATTGGAGCCGTGGCAGCAGTGCTACCTGTACATCCTGTTTGGGTGGCGGCGTGTGGCTGATGACCTGCGGAGGTTCCGCACTGGCTACCTGGAGGTGGCGCGCAAAAACGGCAAATCGACGCTGGGGGCCGGGATTGGGCTGTACCTGATGGTGGCGGATGGCGAGCCAGGCGCAGAGGTGTACAGCGCGGCAACGAAACGAGACCAGGCGCTGATTGTGCACAACGAGGCGACCCGGATGGTCAAGGGATCTCCGGGGCTGCGCAAGCGCGTCAAAGTTTTTCGTAACAACCTGCACATTGAGGGGACGGCCAGCAAATTTGAGCCGCTGGGCGCGGATGCGGATACCCTGGATGGGCTCAACATCCACGCGGCGATTGTGGACGAGATCCACGCGCACAAGAGCCGGGACGTGTGGGACCGGCTGGAAACGGCGACCGGCGCCAGGCGGCAGCCGTTGATGCTGGGCATTACGACGGCCGGATATGACCGGGAGAGCCTCTGCTGGGAGTTGCACGAGTACCTCCAGAAGATTTTGGAGCAGATTGTTGCTGATGATACGTTTTTTGGGATGATTTTCTCGATTGACGAGGGCGACGACTGGGCTGATCCGGACGTGTGGATTAAAGCCAACCCCAATCTGGGCGTGAGCAAAAAAGTGGATGACCTGGTGCGCAAGGCGAAGCGAGCGCAGGAGATCCCGAGCTCGCTGAACTCGTTTTTGCGGCTGGAGTTGGACATTTGGACGGAGAGCGAGAGCGTTTGGCTGTCGATGGAGCACTGGCAGGCGTGCGGCGGGGCGGTGGACGCGGATGGACTGCGCGGGCGAACGTGCTACATGGGGCTGGACCTGTCCAGCAATGTGGACATCAGCGCATACGCGCTGGTTTTCCCACCGCAGCAGGAGGATGATCCCTACCAGGTGCTGATGCGGTTTTTTATCCCCGAGGAGGGGATGAAAAACAGGAGCCATAACGACCGGGTGCCGTATGACGTTTGGGTGCGGCAGGGATACATCACGGCGACGGGCGGCAACGTGATTGATTACGAGTACATCCTGAGCCAGATTGACGAGGACGCCCAAAAATATGACATTGCGGGCGTGGCGTTTGACCGGTGGGGAGCGACACAGGTGAGTTTGCGCCTGGCAGATGCCGGGCTGGCGGTGGCGGCGTTTGGGCAGGGGTTTGCGAGCATGAGCGCGCCGACCAAAGCCCTCGAAAACCTGATTTTGGGGCATGAGCTGGCCCACGGCCATAACCCGGTGCTGACATGGATGGCGGCCAACGCGGTGACGGAGGAGGACGCGGCGGGCAATATCAAGGTGAGCAAACGACGCAGCCGGGAAAAAATTGACGGCATTGTGGCGCTGGTGATGGGGCTAGACCTGGCGCTGCGGAGCGGCGGGAGCAGCGTGTATGAGGAGCGCGGAATCATATGGATTTGAAACGACAACGCATGACGATGGCGGATGCTGCGGCGCTGGTGGGGCTGGCCCTGCTGGCGGTGGGGTGCTGGATGGCCTGGCGGCCGCTGGGGCTGATTGTGCCGGGCCTGCTGCTGATTGTGTACGGAGTAATCTCCGGGCTGAACGAACCGACGAGAGGTGAGCAGTGATCATCAGCCAGTTACAGAAACGATTTAGACCAGGGCAGGAGCCACCGGAGGGCTGGGGTGAGGTGGGCTGGCTGCGGTCGGATGCGGGCGAGCTGATCTCGCCAGAGGCGGCGATGAGCATCAGCGCGGTGTATGCGTGCGTGCGGATTTTGGCTGAGAGCGTGGCGAGCCTGCCGTTGATGCTGTACCGGCGACGGAGCGACGGCGGCAAAGAGCGCGTCACAGATCATCCGCTGTACGAGCTGCTGCATAATGCGCCCAATCGGGAGATGAGCTCGTTCACCTGGCGGGAGACGTGCCAGGGGCATGTGTCGCTGTGGGGCAACACCTACAGCCAGGTGGTGTATGACGGCGGCGGGCGGGTGCGGGAGATCTGGCCGCTGCGCCCGGACAGGATGACCGTGGGCCGCACCCCGGCGGGTGAGCTGGGCTATGAGTACCGGCGTGACACGGGCGAGGCGCGGGTTTTCAGGGCAGACGAGATTTTACACATCCCAGGGATGGGGTTTGATGGGCTGGTTGGGTACAGCCCGATTACACTGGCGCGCAATGCGCTGGGGCTGAGCCGGGCGACTGAGAAATTTGGATCCAAGTTATTTGCCAATGGGGCCAGGCCCAGCCTGGTGATCAAAACGCCGGGGACGGCGAAACTCTCGGACGCGGCCAAGAAAAGATTACAGGACAGCTGGAATGCGGAATTTGGCGGGGTGGAACGGGCCCACAGCACGGCTGTGCTGGAGGAGGGCATGGACATTGCCTCCATCGGGGTGCCGCCCGAAGATGCGCAGTTTTTGGAGACGCGGCGATTCCAGCTTTTGGAAATTGCGCGGATGTTCCGCGTGCCGCCACACATGCTGGCGGAGCTTGAGCGGGCTACGTTTAGCAACATCGAGCACCAGGCGATTGAGTTTGTGGTGCATACGCTGCGGCCGTGGCTGGTGCGCTGGGAGCAATCCATGCGGCGGCGGCTGCTGACCGAGGCTGAGCGGGCCCAGGGTTATTTTGTGGAGTTTGCGGTGGATGGGCTGCTGCGGGGTGATGCAAAATCCCGCAACGAGAGCTATCGGATCGGGCGCAACGGTGGCTGGCTGTCTGTTAACGACATCCGCAGTTTGGAGAACCTGAATCCGATTGACAACGGCGACATCTACCTGCAGCCGCTGAACATGGTCCCGGCCGGAGAGGCTGAGGAACCGGTTGAGAGCGGACAGCGATCGGTGCAGTGGCTGACGGCGACAGAGGGCGAGACGTTGGAGGCGCGGTATGGGGCGGTGCTGAACCGGAGCAACCGGCAGGATTTGAGCCAGGCGCGTGACCTGGTTGACGGGGTGCTGCAGCGGGCTGAACCGGCCGATGAGGATGAGCGATCCAGTGGAGTAAGAGCGCTGTTTGCCAAATTGTTTGAGGAGCATTATCAGCGTATTTTGCGCCGGGAGATGCAGGATGTGCCCAGGCTGATGGAAAAAGGCAAATCCGGGGAACTAAAACGGTTTTACGACGAGTACCGTGGCTGGATGGTTGACCAGGTGCGGCAAACCGCGCTGGCGATGGCCGGGGCACTGAGCCGGAATGGGCAGCTCTCTGGTGAGGCGATTGTACGGGTTGAGGGCGTGTGCGAAGAATCTGCGCGGAGCTACACGGCACAGATGCAATCCGTTTTGGCCTCAACTGACCAGGTTGAATTTCCGGCAGAGGCCATGCTGCGCCAGGCGCGGGCGATGGCTGAACAGATTGTGACACAGATTGTGGAGGTGATGGATGACGACAACTAACACGGAACGGCGGATTTTTGAGACGCACCTGGAGGTGCGGGCGGTGGAAAACAGCCAGGCGCCGATGATTACGGGCCATGCGGCGGTTTTCAACCAGTTTTCTGTGGACATGGGCGGCTGGTACGAGCGGATGAAGCCCGGTGCGTTTGCGAACAGCATCGGGGTGGATGACATCCGGGCGCTGTGGAACCATGACACCAACTGGGTGCTGGGGCGCAACAAATCTGGCACGCTGCGGCTGAGCGAGGATGCGCAGGGGCTGGCGATTGAGATTGACCCGCCTGAGGCGCAGTGGGCGCAGGATTTGATGGTCTCGATCCGGCGCGGGGACGTGAGCCAGCAGAGCATCTCGTTTTGGACGCTGCGAGATCAGTGGAGCGTGGAGGGCAACCTGGTTGTCCGAGATGTGTACGAGGTCAAGCTGTTTGACGTGAGCCCGGTGACGGCGGCGGCCTACGAGCAGACCGATGTCGGTGTTCGCAACAGCGAACTATTTGAGTTATCTACCCGAGTGAGCGAGGGGCGGGCGACCGCTGGCGAGCTGGCCCGGTTGGATGAGATGATTGCCCAATTGAATGGGCGCCAAACCCAGGCGGGTGAGGCGGGCGCAGCGAGTGACCAGGCGGGCCTGGCCATGCGGCTGCGTTTGTTGGGCCTGATGTAAATATCAAAACTTTTGGAGGATGAGATGAAGACTATTCGAGAATTGCGCAACCAGAAAGCCAACCTGATCACTCAGGCCCGGCAGGTTCTGGAGGTTGCTGAAACCGCTGGCCGTGATGTGACCACCGAGGAACGCAACCAGTTTGACGCCCTGATGAAGCAGGCAGAAACTGTGGATCAGGACATTACCCGGCGCGAGGCGCTGGAACGCGAAGAACAGCGGTTGGCCGCTGCGACCAGCGAGGCCGAGCGCCCGGTGCCCGAAGGCACTGAGCAGCGCACCCCGCGCAGCAGCCCGGAATACCGCCGGGCGTTTACCAACTACCTGCGCAACGGGCTGCTCTCGCTGACTGGCGACGATCAGCGCGCCCTGCAGGCGGACAACCCGACCCTGGGCGGCTACCTGATGGCCCCGCAGACGTTCATCAACACCCTGATCAAGGCGGTGGACGATGAGACGTTCATCCGCCGCTTTGCAACGGTGCTGTCGGTGGGTGGGGCTGAGAGCCTGGGCGCTCCGAGCCTGGACGCCGACCCGGCTGATGCCGACTGGACGGGCGAAATCACCAGCGTGGGCGAGGACAGCACGATGGAGTTTGGCAAGCGCGAGTTGATCCCGACCATGCTGACCAAGCTGGTCAAGGTGTCGATGAAGCTCATCAACCGCGTGCCGGATGTTGAAACCCTGGTGGCCAACCGCCTCGGCTACAAATTTGCGATTTCGCAAGAAAAAGCATTTTTGACCGGCTCGGGCGCCGGGCAGCCGCTGGGCGTGTTTGTGGCCAGCAATGATGGCATTCCGACCAGCCGAGACATGGCGACCGATAACCTGCAGACCGCGTTTACCGCGGATGGGTTGATCAACTGCAAATACCACCTTAAATCGCAGTACTGGCGCAATGCCCGCTGGATTTTCCATCGCACCGCTGTGCGCAACATTGCGAAGCTCAAGGACGGCGAGGGTCAGTACATCTTCGACCTGACCCGCAACGAACTGCTCGGGTTCCCCGTGAACACTTCCGAGTATGCGCCTTCGACCTTCGCGGCTGGCCTGTACGTGGGCATTCTGGGAGATTTCTCGAAGTACTGGATCGCCGATGGCATGACCTACAGCGTGCAGCGCCTGGTCGAGCTCTATGCTCGCAACAACCAGGTGGGCCTGATCGGCCGCATGGAAGCGGATGGTATGCCGGTGCTGGCCGAGGCATTTGCTCGCGTGACCCTGGCGCCGTAGGCGAATTTCAAATTTTAGATTTTAGATTTGAGATTGGAGGGCACTAACAATCTCGGATCTAAAACCTAGCCAAACCAAATGATGAGGTGAACCAATGATTAAAGATGTGAAAGTTACCCGCGTTTATGCGGGAGCGGTGGCCGGGTTTGGGGATACCCTGAGCTCGGATATCCTGGACATGACCGGTTATGAGGGCGTGATGCTCATCGCTGACCTGGGCGACCAGGCTGCGACTGCCGTGGCGACCCTGACCGCGCAGCAGGACACTGATGCCGCGGGCGGCACGATGGCCACCCTGACCGGCAGCGTGGCGCACACGTTTGCGGCTGCGGATGGCGACGACGACCTGCTGGTGCTGGATGTTTACAAGCCCACCGAGCGGTACATCCGGGCCCAGCTGCAGCGCGCAACTGCCAACATCACGGTCAAATCGATCATCGCCATCCAGTATGGCGCGATGAAAGCCCCCGTGACCCAGAGCACAACTGTGCTGGACTCTGACCTGCTGGTCAGCCCGGCCGAGGTCTAACCTGATTGACGGCCCGGGCGAGGGCAACCCCGCCCGGGCATTGAGGAGGTAGGCATGGCCTATGCAGAGAGACACAAGGTGACGATTACGACCGACGCGGCGGGCGCGGGAATCGGCTATACCCCGGTGGTGAGCGGCAAAATCCGGCAGATTGTGTACGACAAAACCGATTTTGACAACGGCGTTGATTTTGACGTGACCCTGGAGACCACCGGCGAGGTGGTGTGGGACCAGGACGACGTTAATGCGGATGCGGTTGTGGCGCCACGGATTGCGACCCATACCACGGCTGGCGTGGCTGCGTTGTACGCGGCGGCTGGCCTGCCGGTGCTGGATCATATAGTGGTGGCGAAAGACCGCGTCAAAATCGCAGTGGCCAACGGCGGCAACGTCAAAAGCGGTGTTTTCTACGTGATCGTGGGAGACTGAGCGATGAAAATCAGGATGCAGGCGTTGGCGGCAGGGCCGAGCGGTACATGGCAGCCGGGGCAGATCGTTGAGGTGCCGGAGGCTGTTGGGCTGCGGCTGGTGGCTGGCGGGTATGCGGTTGATGTGAGTCCGAAAGAACCTAACCCCAGCCCTTCCCTAAAGGGAAGGGAGGAAGAGGGAGTGGACGAGCCAGAGGATGCCAGGGCGCCGGGTGCGCCGGAACGGGCCGTGATTGTGCGGCGAGGTAAACGGAAATAGTTGGATGGAGGTGCATGAATGAGTGGTGAGAATGTTTTGAACTACGGGGAACAGGGCGGCGCCCGCGATGTGATCGGCGGCTCGCTGGACATTGTGTCTGGCGGCGAGATTGACATTGAGGCGGGCGGGGCGCTGAAAATTGCGGGTGTGCAGGTCAATTCGAGCGCGGCTGAGCTTAACATCCTGACGGGTGTGACGGCGACGGCGACGGAATTGAATCTGCTGGACCTGAGCAAAGTCGGGGCGGGGCTGCGGATTTTGAAAATCGCAATCCCGGCGGGTGATTACTCGGTTGAGCATGATTCTGGCTGGGATTTGCCTGCCAAGAGCCTGGTGCTGGACGTGTTCCTGGACGTGAAAACCGCTGACGCGGGCAAAACCCTCTCCGTGGGGACGCTCTCCTCCGAAGTGGGGGGGGATGCGGACGGGTTCATTGCGACAGCGAGCCTGACGACCACCGGGCTGCTGCGGCCGGGGGCGACCCTGGACGGGACCGGCAACTGGTTTGTGGCGGACACGCGCGGCGAGCTGCTGAGCAAGTTTGCGGCTGGCGCCAATGCGGACGACCGCGGTCTGTATGCTGAGGTGCCCTACCTGAGCACGGCGGCTACGGCCAAGAGCCTGAGCTATACGTCCAGCGCGGCCACCACGGCGGTGGTTGATCTGTACATCGTGTACATCGAGCTGGGATAACCCTGGAGTTTCTGGGGGGCGGTGTGAGCTGCCCCCTGGGAGACCTAATTCCCGAACCTAACCCCTGACCTAACCCCTGACCTAACCCCCGGCCCCTTCCCTAAAGGGAAGGGGGGGGAAGAAGGGAAGGGGGAGGGAGCGGACGGAGAATCGGAGAGCTGATGAGCTGGGCACAGATTTATACCAATACCAAAATGCTAATCGACAGTTTGGGGCTGCCGGGCGATGAGCCGGGCCTGCTGCGGCGGGTGCGGGAGGCGAGCAGCTACCTGCAGGGCGTGATGGGCGAGTTTGTGCCGGTGACGGAGGCGCGGACGTTTGAGACGAATTTTTACACGGGCGGGATGCCGGTGCAGTGCCTGCTGGCGCTGACGAGCATCACTGACCTGGACGGTAACACGATCTCGACGGACGATTACACGCTGCTGCCGCGCAATAAAGCCTGGGCCAACGGGCCCTACCTGCGGGTGAGTGGGCCGACTGCGGCGATCATCACGGGGCGGTGGGGGCTGTATGAGGGCTGGCTGGCGACCGGTTTGACGGGGACGCTGGCGACTACGGCGGCCACGGCGCTGAGCGTGAGCAACGGCGGGCTGCTGTGGCCGGGGATGATCATCAAACTGGACAACGAGCAGTGCCTGGTGACGGCGGGTGCGGGAGGCGAGAGCAGCCCGAGCCCGAGCGCGGCGGTGAGCGTGGTGACGAGCAACGCGGGTGATGATGATGACGTGATTGCTGTGACCAACGGGGCCGAGTTTATGGCTGGCGAGGTGATCCGCATTGGGTATGAGGATATGATCATCCGGCGGATTGTGGGCAACGACCTGGTAGTCAGCCGGGGCTGGAATGGGACCCGGAGAGCTGCGCACCTGGCGAGTGTGGCGATCAGTGTGTACCGGACGGTGACGATTGAGCGGGCGGCCAACGGGACCACGGCGGCAACCCATGCGGCGGCGGCGCTGACGATTGCGGAGATCCCGGAGGATGTGATGTATCTGGCCACCCAGATTGCGGCGCTGATGCGCGGCAAGGCCCAGACCGGGTTTACCGGGCGGGCCGGGAACGCTGAGAGCGGGGAGTCGTTTTGGCTGAATGAGTTTCCACGCAGCCAGATTGATGCGGTGCGTTGGAAGTACAGGACTGGAGCGTAGAGAGAGATGCTGCCGCAGATGGAGGTCAAGGTTGATGGTTTGGATCGCCAGTTGGCAAAACTTGCGATGGCAGATCCAGAGGTCAAAAAGATGCTCAAGCGGGCGCTGGGTTCCGGGCTGCGGGTGGTGCGGAGCGAGGTGCTGCCGCATGTGCCCGTGTACAGCGGACGGCTTAAAGGGTCATTTCGGTCATCGGTAAAACCTCATAATGGTTTCTGGCAAGGGCGATTCTATAACCGCCACTCGTTTTATCTGCGGATGGTAGATGCCGGGCGTACGGCTGGCGCTCCCATGCCGTTCAGTCAGGGCATCCCGGAGCGGTTGACAGCCTGGGTGATTGATAAATTTAGCCCGGCAGCGAGCGAGGTACGCAACGTCGTTTTCAACGTGGCGCGGGCGATCGGGCGGAAGGGCATCAAAGGGCGGCCCATCATGGAACCTGCCTGGCTGCGGAGCAAGGCCAGGGTGCTGCAGGCGTTCGCCAATGGTGTGAGAGCCATCACTGAGATGCTAAGTAATCGAGGCGGAGGTGGAGGCGAAGATGCTTGAGAACTGGATTGATAATCTGGCGAAGGCGTGCGGGACAGTCTACGCGGGTAAAAACCGCTTGATGAAGGCGTACCGGCAATATGAGGTCAATGAGACCCCAGAGGCGATTACGCAGTATCCCTGTTGCATCCAGTTACCGCAAAGCGTGAGACTGTCATACTCAAGCGGGGGCGTTTGCACGGCGATATGGACAGGGACAACGGAGTTCCACCTGGCGCCCAACCTGGGGCGCAAGGCACTGCCGGAGGTGCTGTTATTTTATGACCGGATTTTTCGGGCGTTTGCTGCAAACATCACGCTGTATGGCAGCGTGGCCCAGTGCATTTTAGACCCGGATGGCCCATCCATCGAGGGGCCGATGGAAATGCGCTGGGGGTCGGAGGATTTTCATTTCGGCATGATTGCCCATTGGACTGTCAAAGAGATTTTGACGAGCGTGACGGTGAGTTAGGAGGTTAGCATGGTTGTTTTGCGTGTGATCAAAGAGGTTGGTAAGCCGGGTAGCGAGTATCACCTGGCTGTTGGGAAAGTGATTGAGGTGCGCGAGGATACAGCAAAGGCGCTGCAGGATGCGTACCCGGATTGTTTCGAGGCTGGCGAAGAGCCTGCCACTAAAAAAGTGAGCCAGAAGGAGGTTCAGCATGGGTGAGCGAGTATTTACCAAGTCGCAGTATGCCGTTGAGGTGACAAAAGGCACGGCACTGGCCAGTACGGCAATCTGGCCGGGAACGGTGACTGTTCCGCCGGATCGTAAAGTGCAGTTTTTGGAGCCGATTACTGGGCGCCGGGGTGGGCCGACCCTTTCGAGCGTGGCGCAGATCCGGATTGATCCGCTGACGATGCGGATGGATGCAGCCTATACCGAAAAGCTGCCGCTGCTGTTTTTGATGCTGCTGGATGGGACGGTGACGGCAGCCCTGGGCAAATGGACGTTTTCGCCGAGTCTGACGGCGGCAGGCAGCTATAAGAGCCTGACGCTGGAATATGGCGACGATACCCAGGCGTATGAGGCCGAGTATGTGATGGGGCGCCGGCTGAAAATTTCGGGGAAAACTGGCGAGGACGGGCATGTGAACGTTGAGTTGGAGTGTTTTGCACGGCAAGAAACCAAAACCACGTTTACGGCTGGCCTGACACAGGGGACCCTGACCCCGCTGGTGGCGAACCTGAGTGAGTTTTACGTTGACCCGACATGGGCAACCCTGGGCGCCACTAAAAAGACCGCACTGCTGCGGGAATTTGACATTGAGATTACCAACGGCGTGCACCCGAAGCAGTTAGCAGATGGGGCGCTGACGTTTGGCACATACGGCGAGGGCCAGTTGGGCGTGACGGCCTCGTTTGTGTACGAGGGTGCGGCGAGCGCGGTGACGGAGTATGACGCATACAAGGCCCAAACAGCGCGGGCGATCCGGCTGGTGCTGGGCTCGGCGACTGAGGGCCTGCAGATTGACATGTATGGCAAATATGAGACTGTGCAGCCGATGGGCCAGGAGGCGGACGGCAACAACCTGCATGTGGCGGCGTTTGTGGGCATGGATGACAACCAGGCCACCCCGCACAAGCTGGCGGTGGTGTGTAACACGGCTGCGACCACGGCATAGGAGCGACTATGGAGATCAACATCCCGAAACTGGTGCGGCCGCTGGCGCTTTCGGCATATGCTGATGAGCTGGGCGAGGCGGTACTGTGGGTATGGATTAACCCACCGCGCAGCCTGCTGGCGGAGATGATTGAGCCGCAGCCGAGTGAGGATGACGAGATGGTGAGGCGGGTGCAGCGTGGGCATGAGATTATGGCCACACTGTGGAGCCAGGGGCCAGATGCGGCAACGCATTGGACAGCAGAGGATGTGGCACGGCTGATTGAGGAGAAACGGGAGACTGATCCGGCGTTGTATCCCTGGTTGAGGGAGCAGACGTTTGCAATGATCGGAGCGTACCGTAGTGCTCAAAAAAAAAGTTGACATCTGCGCTGCTCGACATGTCACGCGGGGATGGCGCCCGTCACGCCATGCTGGCGGACATCGAGCTGGCGCAGATGATCAACCGGGCCTGCGGCGGGGCCGTGATTGCGCCGTGGCAAGTCGGCGAGCTGCCAGAGGATTGGCTGGATTTGTTCCGCGGGTTGACGGTGCAATTGCCGGAAATGAAGCGGGCGAGGGCCGAGGCGCAGCGGGCGCTGGACGAGGCGAGGAGACGCAATGGCTGACAGTTTGTTGAGCATCCTGATCAATACGGATTACCGGTCTAAGGGGACTGTGGCGGCGCAAAATGCGCTGACAAAGCTCAAAGGGGGTGTTAAAGATACCGCGGCGAGTATGTTAGGACTGAACGCTGGCAGCCTGACGGCGGTTGGAATCATCACGGGGCTGACGGCGGCCGTCAAAAAGTGCGTTGACAGCTATGTGACCTATGCTGACCAGGTGCGGCAGGCGACCAACCTGACGGGCATGAGCGCGGAGGAAACCAGCCGACTGATCCAGGTGGCTGATGATTTTGGGGTCGGTTATGACAAACTGAAAACGATTTTGCAGGGCGCCAACAAAGCCGGGTTTGAGCCGAGTATTGAAAATATTGCGGCGCTGAGTGATGCGTACCTGGCGCTGGAGGACCCGGTTGCGAGGAACAAGCTGCTGATTGAGAACTTTGGCAAAAGCGGTATGGATTTTGCCGAGGTGATGAAGTTGGGCAGCGAGGCGATTTTGGAGCGAGCCGACTCGGTTGAGCAGGGGATGATTCTGGATGAGCAGGCGCTGGCGGCAAGCCGTGAATATCAGATGGTGTTGGATGATCTGGAGGACACGATCCAGGCGGCCTCGATGGCGCTGGCGCAGGAGTTTATCCCGGCGCTGGCGGATGTGATTGAGTTTATGACCAGGGGCGTTAAAGCGGGCAGCCAGTTGATCTCGTCGCAAAATACGCTCAAGGACATTTGGGAGGAGCATGAGCAGGCTGTGCTCAGCACAGCCGGGAGCTATGAGGAGTACCGGGACGAGGTGCTGCGGGCGGCAGTGGATGGGAAGATTTTGACAGGCTCAGCGAAATGGGCGGCAATGGAGATCCTCAACGGGGGGCTGAGCGCAGAAGAGACCGCGGCCAAGATGGCGATTTTGGCTAACAAAATTGACATTGCATCGCGGGCAGAGTATGACAGCCGAAACGCAGCAATTGAGTTTCGGGATGCGCATGACCTGGCTGCCGAGGCGGTGGTTGCGCTGACGGAGGCGGAGGTCGATTATAAGGCGGAGTTGAAGGGGCTTGAGACGTTGATCGCCGGGCCGGTGGGAAAGGAACTGGACAGTTACCGAGAGAAGCAGGAAAAGATCGCCGATGAGGTTGAGGAGACCAAAGCGAAAATCGATAAATTAGAGGGGCTGCGCTGGCTGACACCGGAGCAGCGGGCTGATTTGGAAGAGGCGAAACAGCGGCTCGGTGAGCTGGGTGATGAGGCGACAACGGCGGCCGAGGAGCATCACCTGGCGATGGCAAAAATCATTTTTGACATGGCCAATGTGCGGGCGGCTGCGGATGGGGTGATCACTGAGGCGGAGTATACCGCACTCAAAAACTACGCCACCAACATGGGGATGGTGGATCAGAGCACGATGGATGCCCAGTATGCGATGGGATTGATGCAGGACAAACTGGCAGAGAGCCCGGAATACTACGAAAACTACGATCGGGCACTGGAGCAGATGACGATTGCCCTGGATGATGGGACCATCAGCGCTGGCGAGCTCGAGAAAATCCTGGGTATTTTGAGCGGGCAGGATTGGTCGGTTAATGTCGGAGTAGATGTTAACGACCAGGAATTGCAGGAACTGGCCAATATCTCCCAGATGGCCGGTATCGGTATCATCCCAATGGCGGATGGCGGCGATTTTATGGTGACGAGGCCAACGCTGTTTTTGGCGGGTGAGGCGGGGGTGCCAGAACGGGCTACATTTACACCAATGCCAACCGCAGCGGCGGAGCCGTCACAAAGCGGGGGCGGCATAACGATCAATGTGCAGGGGATGACGGTGCGGAGTGATATGGATATTGAGTTGATTGCCAGGCGGCTGGCTGAGTTGACACAGAGGAGGCATTAGGATGGCGCATAATGTGAAGCTGTCGTTATGGTCAGTCATTGACCCATTTAATACTACACCTGCGAGCAGCGCTATTGATACGACTGCTAGCGGGTATGATTTGATAACCCTAAACCTGGTAACTCCAACAGGAGACCCGTTGACAGATCATGTCATTGAAACCATGACGGTCCGGATTACGGGGACGAGCAAGGCGGATTTGCGCACGAAGCTTTCGGCGGTGTATGATTTTGCGGACCAGGTGCGGCGATTCGTCAAGGGCGAAAATCCGCAATTGGGGCGCATTATGCTGCAGGTTGAAAACACTGGCAATGCCTATTGGAGCACCCTGCATAACGTCCAGGTTGCCCATAATGACATATTGGGGGGCACATATGCTAATTACCAAGTCGAAGTTACGGTGACGTATGAGCGGGATGGATTTTGGGAGCGAGCAATCAGTGCGTCGGCAATTACGTTATCAAATTCAAATGGGACTGGTACGGCATTGAATATTGCGAACTGCAATGATGGGACAGGTACAGCGCCAAACAAGTTAGCAAACTATGTTGAGCTCGACATTAACGATGTTGATGGCGATGTGGCAACGCCAGCATATTTATATGTTTACAATAGCGAAAATGCAGGTGAGGGTGACGAAACTATTTATGCGGGCGGCATTATTACGACTAACGTCAAGCCTCCCCTGTTTCTTGAGGCTGAAGCGGCCAGTGGCGGGACAAATACGGCTGATGCGACATGCAGCGGAGGATATAAAGAGTCAATCGTGCTCGCGTCTGGAACGGAAGTGAAGTTGACGTGGAGTTTGACTAACCCGGAACGGTATTTGGGCCAATGGTATAAATGCATTGGGCGTTTAGTCGAAGGGTTTACGTCGAGCGCCGTAATGGCTGTAAATTTCCAATGGCGCGTTCTGTCAAACAGTGTTGAAATTTGGCGCGGGCCGTGGTTTAGAATTAACAATACTGTGCGTACCAGTCCGACGTTGCTTTGCCTGGTCCAGGAATTTTGCGAAATGCCGCTACCGCCGTTGTCCAACATGACTGGGACTATGAGGATCGTTTTGGCGTGTGTGCAATCCACAGGCGCTTCTATCTCATTTTCGCTGGACTATATCCAGTTGATGGCAGCAAACTGCTTTATTAAGGCGACTGGATTTGGACCAGTTGAATACAGCAAAGCCGTCTATGTGCCAGAGCCAAATTCGATTAGATTGGGTCCGATGCGCGTTGACACGACGAACTATTATGATTGGTACACGGTTTATGCGAAAACGTTGATGCTATATCCTGGAATATCGCAGACCATTCATTTTGTTATCCAAGCGGAAGACAGTTTGAAGGCCGAGAAAGACCGGAATTCAACCATCTCGATTTACTACCGGCCACGATACCGGAGCATTGGAGAGTAGCGCATGGAGGCGATGATCTGGCGGCGGGATTTGACGGGGGCGCCGGTGAGCTGGCGCGGGCTGACGCACCGGGTTAACAGCCTGGAGTGGCAGGTGCTGGGGGGCAGCCGGGCGGCGAGTGTGACGCTGTTTGGGTCGGAGGGCGATCTGTGGGAGGCGCTGCAGTGGCTGCGGTGCCCGATGGTGGTATGGGATGAGCAGCGGCGGATGGCCTGGTGCGGATATGTGAACGAGGCGCAGGTGCGGATCGGGGCGGTGGAGGTGCGGGTTGGGCTGACCACGATGGTGAACCGGGTGGCGGTGGCATACAGTTATGTGCCGCCGGGCGGGGAGATGACGGGGGCCCGGCTGACGACAGCCTGGGCGGAGGATGCTGAATCCATTGCGGAGTTTGGGTATAAAGAGTACTTAAAATCGGCGGCGGGGATGACGCCGAGCGGGGCGACTGCGCTGCGGGATGCGGTGCTGGCGGCGCAGCGATGGCCGCAGAGCGTGACGGTGCAGAGTTTTGGGGCGAGCCGGGGCCGGTTGGGGTACAGCGGGGCAGAGGAGAGCCAGAGTGCGACCCTGTACTGTGTGGGCTGGTGGCAGAGCCTGGACTGGCGGCTGGCGGATGTGCCGTTGATTGAGAGTGTGAGCTATACGACCAACAATGCAAACCGGCTTTTGGGGTACAGCGCGACCTATACGGCGTGCGGGCAGCAGGTGACGATCAGCCAGGCTGTGAATATCACGGAGATTGAGATTTATGCGTATAAAACGGGGGCGCCGGTTGATAATCTGCGGGTGGGGATTTATGAGGTGGATGCGAGCGGATACCCGACGGGGAGCGCACTGGCGACGGCGAGCATTGGGGGGGCGAGCCTGACGACCAGCCTGGCGTGGTACACGCTGGCGCTGAGTGCGGAGGTGCCGCTGGTAGCGGGGCGGATGTATGCGATCCAGTTCGACAGGTCGGGAGCGCTGAGCTCAACGAATTACTACCGGGTTGGCTATAACTCGGCGGGGACGTACGCGGGCGGGATCATGATCACGTATAACGGGAGCGCCTGGGCAAATTCGTCGGCGTATGACCTCAATTTCCGACTGTATGCCAATGGGCAGGTGGCGACCAGTGAGCAGATGCGGAGCCTGATCAATAACTTCGGGCAGTTTGTGTCCAGCGTGGTGATTGGTACGGCGAGCGGGATTACGATGGGGAGCTATCGGGACGGGGAGACGACGGCGCTGGCGGAGGTTGAGGCGCTGATGCGGGCGGGGACAACCAACAGCCGGCGGTATATGAGCCGGGTGGATGAGGCCCGGCGGGCCTGGATTGAGGAGGAACCGGCCAGCACGGCTGAGCCGGTGTATCTGGAGATGGATGGGAAGTTGACGAATCTGATCGGGGTGGAGGTGCCAGCCCAGGAGCTGCCGGGGCGGTGGTGCAAGCTGCGGGACCCGATCCCGCTGGTGACGGGTGCGACGATGCTGATCAATCCGGGGTTGCAGTTTATTGAGCGGGCGAAATGGAGCTCATCCGAGGGGGTGCGGGTGGAGTTCAGGGGGCAGCCGGGGATTGAGGATTTTTGATTTAGGATTTGAGATTTAGGATTTAGGAGCAGAGATGACGTTACAAGCGGGACGTGTATATGGCAGTATGGGGCGGCTGGGCGTTGGCAAACAAACCAGCGCGGCGGCGTGGTGGTTAAGCGGCGGGATTAGCGCGGCAAACTGTATTGCAGCCTACCAGCCAAAAGGCGCGGCTGACCTCGCGGCGAGTTACGTCAATCTGGCTAATCCGGGGACGTATAACGCTGCTCCGGGGGTTGCGCCAACGTGGGCCGCGGCAGATGGGTGGACATTCGGCGGGACTAATTACTTATTGTGTGGTTCTGCTACACTAAACCATAACGACATAACCGTCATTGTGAGAGCGGATCCGGCAGATAATATTCGGCGAACGTTATTCACGTGTACGACGACCAACGCACCACTGTATCCATCATTCGAGCTAAACGCAGACGGCGGCGGGAAAGGCATGGCAATATTACAGCCCGGCTCTTGGCGGCTGCGTAACGATAACTGCCACGATAACGGAGAGCATGTGTTTGCGTTTACGGTAAGCTTATACCCAACGGCGGATATTATGTACGGCGGATATTATGTATCTGGACGGGACAGATATAGGTGGCGCAACGTCGTGGGGGACTCCACTTACGCTACTGACCGGTGCGAACAGTATGGCGATTGGCGTGCGCACACCGCCGAGTACACAATTATACAATGGCGTAATCTCTGCGCTGGCGCTGTACTCACCGAGATTATCAGCCGCACAGGTTGCGGCACTAACAGCGGCGATGGCCGCACTATAGACAATAAGGAGAATAACAAATGTCAGCTCATATTTACCCAACTACACAGACCCGCCTCGCCGGGGAATTGAATCAACTGGTCAGCCAGATGCAGGACGTTCACGCCCGCGCCGAGAAGTTGAAATTGATTCTTGACCAAATCGCAATTGGCGGCGATTACGCCAGCCTGGCGACTGAACTCGGCTACACAACGGCGGCAGATGCCGAGGCGGCTTACAACCTGCTTGGTTCAGCCCTGGCCGATGACATCAACGGGTCATTTTATACCCAGATGATTTCACGGATGGGATAGGAGGGCCAAATGGCCGCATATAATTTTTTTGCATTTTACACCGCAAGCAAACAGGGTAAAACCGGTTTGACGGTGACGGTGGACGTGTATGGGCCCGCTGGCGCGGAGGTGACGGGGGCCGCGGCAACTGAGGTTGGCGGCGGGCTGTACAAATATACCCACACGGACGCGACCGATGGGGATTATACGGCGGTGTTTAAGACCGCGGACGCGACGGTGGACATGCAGCATGTTCCGGCGCTGGCGGCTACGCCGGTGTGGGAGACATCAACGCGGACGATTACGATGCCGGCCGAGACGATTGGGGCGATTTTGACGGGGACGACGGTGGCGGCGCGGCGAGGGGATACGCTGACGATCCCGTTTGTGGATTTGGGGAGCCTGGTGGGACGGTCCAAATTGTGGATGACTATCAAGCGCGAGAAATATGATCGGGACAGCGAGGCGGTGATGGTGTTGGAGGAGAGCGCCGGTCTGACCATTGTAAATGGGGCGAGTCATGCGACTACGACCGATGGCACTGTGACAGTGACGGATGCGGTGAGCGGCGATGTGACAATCGTGGTTAAGCCTGCTGTGACGGCGATCTGGATGAGCGGACACCGGGACCCGGAGCGGTTGTGGTATGACGTGCAGATGCTGACGGCGGCGGGTGTGGTTATAACGCTGTCGGCTGGCGTGTTTAATCTGTATGCGGATGTCAGCCGGATGGTGAGTTGAGATGGACATTGCGAAAATCATTGAGGAGCTGCGGCCGAGGGTGATGGGGTGGATGTACACCGATTTTGGGACGGGCTGGGTGCCGGTGGGCTATCCGGGCGTGTATGGGTCGGCGACGACGATGACGTTTGCGGGGGTTGACGTGACCGCGGTGTTCCAGGTGGGGGCGAGGGTGCGGTGGCGCCAGCGGGAGACGTGGTATTACGGGGTGGTGGTGAGCGCGGCATTTGTGACGGATACGACGGTGACGCTGGCGGGTAACAGTGTGCTGAATGCGCCGATTGGGGCGGTGTGGGTGAGTTATGCGGTGCAGCCGCAGGGGTGGCCAGGATGGTTTGATTGGACGCCGGCAAGTTATACGGGCTGGTCCAGCCTGCCGACGGGGGTGTACCGGTTTGCGGTGGTGGGGCGAGGGGTATTTTTCTCAATCTCAATGAGTGCCGGGGCGAGCAATGCGGCGACTGCGAGCCTGGGGCTGCCGATTACGGCGGCGACGATTGCCGGCCATGCGTGGGGCGGGGCGAATAATTATGCGTATCATTCCGGCGCATCGTTGACGGCGGCGAGCCGGTGGAATATCGGGAGCGCGGGGACGGTGATCAATTTTTACAGTGATATGAACGCTGGGGCGTGGGCGACGAGCGGGACGAAGTTGGTGTATGCAGAGGGATGGTACGAAATTTGAAATTTCAAATTTGAGATTTAGGATTTGACCTAACCCCTAACCTAACCCCCAGCCCCTTCCCTAAAGGGACGGGGAGAGAGGAAGGAGAAATAGATGGGTTTGAAATATGTTTATGTGGCCGGGCCGTATTCGTTTGGGAATGTGACTGAGAATGTGCGGAAGGCGGTGGATGCGGCGACTGAGCTGCTGGATTTTGGGTTTGTGCCGTATTTGCCGCATTTGACGCATTATTGGGATATGATGCACCCGAGGTCATACCTGGATTGGTGTGCGTTTGATTTGGAGTGGGTGTTGAAGTGCGATGCGGTGCTGAGGCTGCCCGGTGAGAGCGGCGGGGCTGATCGTGAAGTTGAATATGCGCGGGCGCATGATATTCCGGTGTATGCAAATATTGATGATTTGATTCAGGCGGCAAAGGCGAGGGTTTACGAAGTATGCGAGTAGATGGGGTGCAGTCTGATCTGGAGGCGGCGCTGTTGTATTATTTGCGGGTGGGGGGGCTGCCTGCGCCAGTGACGCAGTATAAGGCGGTGGAGGGGCGGCGGTGGGTGTGGGATTTTGCGTATCCGGAGCAGCGGCTGCTGATTGAGGTGCAGGGGGGTATCTGGATGGAGCGGGGTGGGCACAATACGGGGAATGGGCTGCAGCGGGATTATGAGAAGAATAATGCGGCGGTGCTGGCGGGGTGGCGGGTGCTGTATTTCAGCCGGGAGATGATTGAGGATTTGCGGGCGGTGGAGGTGGTGAGGGCTGCGCTGACAGGCTGAGGTCTTGCGTATGGTATGCGTCTCCTCGGTGGCTCACGCTCGTACACAAGAAATCAGGAAAATCTATTGCCATAGTAATAATATTTTGCCATGAATTTTATGACTATGGTAATTGACCTCTTGACAAGAGTAATACATGTGCTATACTATTACAAAAGCAATAGATTATATTGCAAAGAGGATAGATGCAAACCAAACCCCCAAAAACTTTTAGAACTACAGACGAGGAGGATCGCATGATCGAGGTGCGACTGCGTGAACTCGGTTATGCCAATTTCTCGCCCTACATCCGGCACCTGATCCGGGTGGATTATCAGAACAGCCGCCCGCAGGGCGTGGTGGTTAACTACACAGTGCCGAATTTGAGTGATGAGGATGTTGCCCGGTTGGCCGAGCGGGTCAGAGGGGCGATCTAATGGCTGACGCTACCGTCCAACCCACCTACTGTGCGATCTGCGGGAAGAAGTTGACTTCTGCTCGCAGTATTGCGCGCGGGATTGGGCCGGAGTGTGCAGGGTTGGTGGCCCCAAAGGGGCCAGCCCGGCCGCGCCGGAGCGGGCGGGTGTTTCGGGGAAATGAAACCCCTTCTTCTGCGCCTGCGGCGGCGAGTGAGCCGTTTGTGGTGGGTGTGCAGGACGGGTTGGTTGTGTCTGTGCATGATGATCTCCATGAGGAGAGCGTAGCACAGGACGAGGGAGAGCAGCAGCATGGCAGCTAACGGGGCGGTATCGGGCGAGAATCGGGCGCTGGCGGTGGAGATTCGGCCACGGTGCGAGCGGACGGACGATCCGGCGAGGGTGCGGGCGTTTTGGTCGGCGGTGCGGCAGTGGTTGCAGTTGGCATACGAGTATAGTTTGGAGCATCTGAGCCGGTTGTGGCTGGAGCGAGGCCCATGACGGAGACGGAGATGGTGCGCCGGACGAGCCGGGCGCTGGCGGCAGCCGAGAGGGCGCTGCGGCTGCTGGCCCAGGTGGGGGCGCCGGTAAGAGAAATTTGAAATTTGAAATTTGAAATTTGAGATTTAGGACTTTGACAAAATTTGGCGGCGGCGTGGTGGGAACACGCTAATCAATACATGGAGAACCCTGCCGGGAGTCCGACAATGGACGGTTGCCGCGGTTAGGTCACGGAGGATTTCCGTGAACTCGCGAAGGGAGGCGGCGAAAGCCGTAGCAGTAAAACGAGGCGTCAGTCATCCACGCCTATCCATGTATAACCAGGTTCGAATCCTGGCCGCCAAACATGGGACAGGCAGGTGACGTCTGCCGAAACGAGCGGGCTAAAGTCGGTAAATGTGGCCCCGCTACCGAGGATAACCGGATTGAGAACCCCTGCTCTGAAACACGAGCTCTGTACCGAGTAAGCAGAGAACCTTACCAAACGTAGTTGAACGGCCGCCCAAACCTAAAAAATCCACTTTTAGTTGGAAGTATGGCAGTCCCCCGGGCGGCTGCGAGATCAGCCCTGGCATGGCGTGAATATGGCAAGTGGTGTGTCCATAGGCCGGTAAATCCAAAACTTTGCGAGAGTACGGTCCGGCTGTCGTGGATTTTGTGAGATCGATGTAGTTGGGACGTTAGGAAAACAAAGGCAAACAAGCCTGGCCATGCTCAGTGGGCGAGATTTGAAATTTGAAATTTGAGATTTTAGATTGGAGGAAACATGAACAAAACGGTTGAATTTCGGTTGCGGGGCAGCGACCCCAACGCGGCAAAGCTGCGGGCGATGATTGAAGGTCTCAAGGTGCATGCCGGCGATGGAACGCTGCAAATTGCTGAGACGATGGTGCTGACGGTCAGCACGGAGCGGGACGATGTGGCTGCGGCTCTGACCACCCTGGCGCGCCTGGGTCAGCCCGAAAAGGCGAAGAAGCCCTACAACAAGCGCAAGGGGATTGCTGAAAACGAAACCGGCCTGTAAGGGCACAGGCCGGATCAAAGGAGGCGGGCTTTTGGGACCACGCTCGCCTCCAGTATAGCAGGTTTTGGAGGTAAATTCAATGGCTGAAAATCAATTCCCGGTTGAGTTGGAGACGTACCTGGCGGATGGCCAGGCGGCGGCGCGGGAACAGGAAGCGAAGCTCGAGGCCCAGCGGGCCGAAAAAAAGGCCAAAGCGCTGGCGGCGGCCACTAAGATTTTTGATGAGCGGGTGGCCAGTGCGCGTGCGGCCGGTGTGCCGGATGCGGCGCTGCGGTATGCGGTTCGTCCGGAGATCCGGGGAGAGCAGTACGAGCGGAGTGACGAGATTGAGCTGCGGATCCCGGCGTGTGCGCCGATTATCATCTGGCAGGACAAGCTGCACGATTATGTGACCGATGTGGAATCGATTGGCGCTCCATACTATCGGGTGCCGTCTGATGTGGATGATGACGGCGAGGGGAACGTGTATTGGAGCGCTTACAGCGTCCAGGAGTTCAGCGATTTTGAGGATGCCCTGGCGTTTGCACACCAGCGGTACCCACGCCTGGCGGCGTTTGAGGCCCGGATGGCAGAGAGCGCGGCGCGGTACGAGGCGATGAAACAGGCGAAGGCAGCGGCTGAGGCGGAGCAGGCCGAGCATGAGGATAACATTCGGAAGATGCTGATGGAAACCGAGATTGATCCGATTGATGACAGTACGGCGAACTATCTGCACTGCATTGATGACCGGCTGACGGCGATTGGGATGATCCTGTATGACCTGGTGCTGGCTGTGCGGCAGAAGGGGGCCTGAGATGGATATGGATGGTTTGACCTGGGTGCTGCTGGGGATTGCCGTGATTTGCGTGGTTGTGCTGCTGGTGTGCTCGGCATTGGAGCCGGAAGCGCAGAGTGCGCTGATTACAGAACCACAGATTGCGCTGATTTCGCTGATTGGAGGTGCATGATGTTGAAGATTTTTCGGGGCGTGAAAACGCTGTGGCTGGCGGACTGGCTGGTTGGGCTGCTGACGGTGGTCTGCGGGCTGGCGGTTGGCTGGGCGATTGTGACCGGCAACTGGGGGATGCTGGTGGTTGAGGTGATCACCTGGGGCATCGGTGGGGCGATCTACCTGGAATACCGGGCGGTGAGTCATGGGTAAATTTGCGCAGTTGGATATCGAAAATGTGCGGATCTGCGCCCAGTGCAGCCAGCAGTTTGTGCTGGGGGTTGATGGGGTGCTGCTGGAGGGGCGGGAGCTGTGCGATGCGTGTGCGGGTGTGACCCGCAGTCAGCCGGCCGGGTATGTGATCGAGATCCACGACACGCCGCTGGCGGTTGAGGTCGAATGAGAGAGGCGGACTGGATGGCGGCTCGGAAATTGTACCTGGCACGGCTGCGGCCGAACACTCGCCGGGCGTATGCGACCGGGCTGGCCCAGTTTGCGGCATACTGCCGCCACCAGGGTGTGGCGATGTGGGACGCCGGCCGGGCGCTGGTTGAGGCCTGGCTGGTGGCGATGCGGGAGAGTGGCCTGGCTGAGGCCACGATTGCGACCCGAGTGGCGGCAGTGAGCGGGTTTTATCGGTTTGCGACAACCCGGTACACGCGGATTGAGGGCGGCCAGGAGATTGCGCTGGCGGCGATCAATCCGGCTGATGGGCTGGGGTTGAAGAGCCAGAAATTTGGCAAATCGGAGTACCTGAGCGCTGGCGAGCTGACGGCGCTGCTGGGTGCAATTGACCGGGGCACGGCGACGGGGCGGCGGGATTATGCGCTGCTGCTGGGGTATGTGCTGACGGGGCGGCGCAACAGCGAGTGGCGGACGATCCGCTGCGGGGACATCCAGCGGGTGGATGGGATTTGGATTTACCGGTGGAGCGGGAAGGGGCAGGACAATCTGGCCTACGAGCTGCCGGTGTACCTGGCCCGGGCGCTGGAGATGTGGATGCCGATTGAGACGTATGCCCGCATCAACCTGCCGGTGTTTCCGAGCCCGAGGGACGAGCACAGGGCGCTGAGCGCCCAGGCGGCGAATAATATTCTGCGGCGGTACGCCCGGCTGGCCGGGATTGAGCGGCCGGTGCATATCCATATGCTGCGGCACAGTTATGCCATGCTGGCCAGAGGGCTGGGGGCGGATGTGCTGACGATCAGCGGGCAGCTGGCCCATGCATCTACAGCGACGACGCAGATCTATCTGGATCATCTGGAGGTGCGGCGGGATACGCTGAGCGGGCAGATGGTGCAGCGGCTGGGGCTGGGGTAGTTGTGATAAGGAGACTTATCACAACCGCTGATTACACAGATTGCGCAGATTACGGAGGATGAGATGACTGATTTGATGACGACTACACCGAGAGAAATTTACGAGGATATTGCGGCGGCATCAACCCGTGAGGGGCTGGATGAACGGGTGTTGGCTGTGCTGCGTGGGCATGTGGGTAAAACAAACCGGATTCGGCGGGCTGAACTGGTGGCGACCATTTTCGCAGGAGCCCATGGGCCCTACAACACCGAGAGCGAGGACCGCCAGGTGCGTTTGGCAATTGCCCGGCTGCGTGAGCGGCATCCAATTTTATCGTCCAGCGGAAATGGGGGCTACTGGATGGCCAGCGGGATTGACGAGCTGGTGGAATACCAGCGGGAGATTTCGAGCCGGGTGCGGCAGTTGGAGGCACAATCCAACCTGGTGCAGACCTGGGCGAAACAACTGCAGTTTGAATTGGAGCAATAAAAATGGCGATGTGCAGGCGGTACTATGTTTTGAGGGATGCGGTTGAGACGGCCTACAGGGACGCCCGTGAGGTATCGCCGGAGCATATTGACGAGCACCCGGACGTGATTGATGCAATGCGCACGCTGAATGCTCACCTGGAGGTCTGTGAGGCCTGCCGGGGTTGGCTGGATCAGATCAGCGGACATCAGAGCAAACCGGTCAATCTGTTGGAGGATTGAGTATGGGCAAAAAGACCTGCACGACTGAACGAGTTTTTGAGTTTATTGTGGCCTACAAACAGGCCCACGCGGGGCAGGGGCCGGCCTATCGTGAAATTATGCAGGGGGTTGGGCTGCATAGTTTGAGCACGGTGCATTACCACCTGCAGCGGTTGGCGGCAGCGGGGCGGGTGCAGCTGACGCCGAGGGCGTACCGGAGTGCGCGGCTGCCGGGCGAGAGTTGGAGGATGGAATGAAAAAGCAGGGCGGCGTGTGGGCGTACCTGGTGGTGCTGGGAATGCTGGCTGTGCCGGTGGCCTGTTTGGTGAGTACGGCAGCGCATTTGCCAGCGGCCGGGGTGGCGGCAGAGACAACCAATCCCATCCCAGGGCTGACGGCGGCACAGACTGACAGCCTGTGGAGCCTGGTGCTGGGGGCTGGAATCATCCTGACCGTGGCGGCGATTGTGCGGGGCGCTGTGCGCTCACATGGGCCAAAAACGATTACCGGAAATCCGGGGCCAGAATTGGGCGCGGCCGTTGAGCCCTGGGCGGCCAATATGTCCGTGGGTGAGACGATGCAGCGAGTTAGAACAAAACGACCGGCGTACCGGCTGGATCTGTTTTCAACGAGCCATGAGCAGGATGCGATTGATCGGGCGACCCCGATCACGGAGATGAGCGTTGATTTGCGCTCGGAGCGTGCACGATGACCGAACAGCAGATTATGCAGACGTGGGACCAGAACCGCACCTATCCGGATATGTGGCATCTGCGTGGTCCGCAGGGTGTCTATATCACGATCTATCCGTGGGATGACACGCATTTCGCGACCAGCGAGACCGGGTATCGCTGGCAACTGGACGAACTGACCTGGGCTGAGCGCCTGTCAAATTCTGTCCCGGTGCCGCCGTGCGGGGTTGCTAAAACTCTGGCTGAGGCACAGGAGCGGGCTTTTGCGGATCTGGAAAAACTGTTGGCCTGGCGCGCTGAGCAGGAGGCGAACCGGTTTTCTCAGGGTCGGCTGTTGGAGGTGGACGATGAATAAACCTCTGATTGCATTGATTGTGGTACTACTGGCGGTACTGCTGGGCGGGTGTGTGGGGTATGAGCAGCCCGCATCACCCAACTGGGGGATGGCGATGACGCCGGTGCCGGATATCTACCGGGATGCGGATGTGGCACAGGCGACGCTGATGGCAGCCGGGATGCAGATGACGGCAACCAGCCAGGCGGCGCAGATGACGCAGCAGGCAGTGGCATTTGAGGCTACCGCTACGGCTGAGGCGTACCAGGTACAGGCCACCCGGCAGGCGTGGGAGGCTACGGCGACAGCCCAGGCATATCAGGCGACGTCAACGGCTGAGGTACAGAGCACGCAGCAGGCGCTGGTGGTGCAGAGTACGCAGCAATCGATGGCGGTGCAGGCGACCAAACAGGCGCTTGACCTGGGGCGCAAACAGATGACCAATGTGGTGGTGGCTGTGACCCCGCTGGCGCTGCTGTGGCTGGTGGTAGTCTATGGGATGGTAGTGGCCTGGCGGCTGCTCAAAGTGCGGCCGATCCGGCGAGATCCAAACGGGGATGCGCCGATTTTGGATATCAACGGACGGATCCTGTACGATCCTGACCGCAATCCGGTGCCGGCACTGGTCGCTGGAAAAGAGCCCAGTGCGCCGATGCTGGTTGACCAGGCGCTCCAGGCACGGGTGACGGCGACTGATCAGGCAGTTGATGGCGTGCGGGCAATGGGGCATCGAGGCGAAACAATCTACCCACCGGCTACAGTCCCCAATGGAGAGGAGACGGCGATTGAGGCCCAGTGGCGAGATGTGGATACGGGCTGGTCGGGGCGCGGCAGTGCGCTGCTGCTGGGCATGGGGACACAGGGAGCAATCCCGTTTGTGCCAGAGCGGACACCGCACCTGATGGTGGCCGGGACAACTGGCAGCGGTAAAACGATGGGGCTGCTGCGGCCGCTGGCGGCGATGGCGCTGGCCCAGGGTTGGCGAGTGATGGTGATCAACCCGGCCGGGGCAGATTTTGCCCCGCTGGCGCAACACCCGAACTGCCAGACGGTCGATGCGGCCGGGGCGGCTGATGCGCTGGAGTGGGGAGCGGCTGAGGTGGCACGCCGGAGCCAGATGCTGGCCCAGGCTGGGATATCAACCTGGGCGGGGCTGCCGGCCGATGAGCGGCCAGAGCGCCTGATGCTGGCAGTGGATGAGCTGGTAGCGCTGGCGTGGGGCAGTGAGCCGAGTATGGCGGCCCGGATTTGGGCGGCGGCGATTATGATCACGAGCCAGGGGCGCAAGCTGGGCATCAGCCTGGCGGCGGCAACTACAGACCCGACCAATCGGACGCTGGGGCGGCCAGGGCTGACGGTGCGGGATAACTGCACGGTGGCGGCATTCCGGGTGCGAGATGAGTCGGTTAGCCGGGCGGCGCTGGGAATTGGGGGCGCTGAGGGGTTGGGGCAGTGGCGGTTTATGGTGCGGATGGCCGGCCAGGTGATTACCGGGGCGGCGTTTCATCCTGGAGATGACGAGATCAAATCATTCCTGCTGCGGCGAGCTGCGCCGGCATTGGGACAGGTTGAGATCCCGCAGCGGCTGGAGGCAGGGATGCCAGATGAGACGCGGGTGAAAATCATTGACCTCAAACGGCGGGGCGTGAGCATCAACGGGATCTGCCGGGCGCTGTATGGATATACAGGCGGGCAGGCGTATGAGGATGTCAAGGCGGCGCTGGATGAGGCCGCTATTACTACTACTATTACGACCGCTATGACCGGGGGAACACCGGGAGATGCGGCGTCGTAATGACCGGCTGCTGATTAACCACAGATTGCACTGATGAGGAGTGATGAGATGAGTTCAAAAAAGATTTCGAGGTCGCTGGTGGTGTCGAAGGCGTTGTTTAAGGCGCAGAGTGCGGCGATCATTCGGCGGTTGAAAATTGAGGTGGGCAGTGAGCTGGCACTGTTTTTGACGGCCCCGGAGCAGGTGGGGCGGCCGTTTGTGGTGACTGGGTATGAGGCGGTGATCAGCGATGATCCAATGGTTTTTGGGGGGATGACTGCGGTGCAGGTGCGGTTTATGGTGTGGGATCTTGAGACGGGTGATGGCGAGGAACCTAACCCCCAGCCCCTTCCCTAAAGGGAAGGGGGGAAGAATTGATGAGGAGTGAGGCATGAGTGATTTACATAAATTGAAAAGTTGTCCGTTTTGCGGTAGCGAAATTGTGATGGTAGCCGAAATTGGCTATGGTCGGCAAGATAGGTTTTCAGCATGGCAGTGTGTCTGCCAGATGTGCTCAGCACGGACGAAGGTATCTGTTGAGAGCCGTGAAGACGCGATTGCACTTTGGAATGCGAGAGTAGGAGAGGATGAAATTGCAAGATTGCGTAACCAAGATGCAACCATGCTTGAGTCGTATCGCAAGCTGAACGATAAATATATCAAGATTGGGAGATTGTTGGCAGATTGGTTTGACGGCAAAGTTGATTTAGGGTCGCTAGAAGCGGCAGCGATTAGATTTGCATCAACCCCAGAAAGCGACTACTAATCATGACACCAAAGAAACATAACAATATCTGTCATATCTGCCACAAGCAAGGCCAAATCCGTTTTCTCTCCGGCCAATTCAAAAACTCCGCCGGCGTAATCACCAGTCCTGGATATCTTGTCTTTTGCGATTGCTACTATATTGGTGCGACCTGCCCCAAAAAACGTGACGCATGGCGCACCTGGCGCATCTTTCGTATGCAAAACATGGGAGGAAGGCATGACTAAGATTATGAACTTTTTGCGGGGGTGGGGACAGCTCACCCGGATGGTTGAGGGGGTGCTGGTGGATAATATTGCGGCGACGGTGCCCTGGCTGGCGCCAGTGGTGCCGGCGTGGCTGGCATACCATAATATGACGGGTGTGCTGGAGATGCCGGGCTGGATCGGGCTGGTGGGGGCGGCGGTGGTGGAGTTTTTAGGGCTCTCGACCGTGAGCACGGCGTTTTCGCTGTGGGAGTATAACGACGCCAGGCGAAAATCTGATCAGGCTGCGCCGGTGTGGGTGGCGATTATCACGGCGGGGTTTTACCTGGCGGTGGTGCTGACCGTTAATGTGATTTTGGACAGCTCGCCGGCAGTGGAGCGGGTGGCGAAGGGACTGCTCAGCACATTATCGATTGCGGCGGCGGTGACGCTGGCGACCCGAGCGCAGCACGCCCGGCGATTACAGGCGGCGGCGGATGAGCGGGCAGAACGGCGAGAGATGCGGCGAGAACGGCAGGCGGCGACATATGGCGAGATGCCACAACTCGCCGAAACTCGCCGTAACTCGCCACAACTCGCCGAAACTCGCCAAACGGCGGATTGGCGGGCGCTGAGTGTGCCGGAACGTGAGCAGATCGCCGGCATGAGCACAGAGGCGGTTATGGCGGCCTACCCGGTGAGCGCACGGACGGCGCGGGAATGGCGTGAGAAGGCCCGGAATAACGGGTGGCATTAGCAATTTCAGATTTGAGATTTTAGATTTAGGAGGCAGGCATGGCGAACAGTTTTAGTTGGGTGAAGCGGGACAGCTCGCCGTTGAGAGACCCGGCATTTTGTAAGCTGGATTGGACGGTGCGGGGGCTGTACGATGCGCTGTACATGCTGGCGATTGATCTGGTGCAGAGCCGGGGCGGCAGCGTGAGTGATGCGCTGGGATCGGCTGAGGATATTGCCTGGCATTTGCGGGCGGAGCTTGAATTTGTGGAGTGGAGTTTGGGGTGCCTGGCTGCGGTGGGGTATGTGGCGCAGGATGAGACGCTGGGCTGGCGTTTGACCAGGGCGGATGAGGAGCAGCGTCCATCTGATGCGGCTGAGCGGATGGGCGAGCTGCGGAAACGACAAAAAACATCCCGTTACGATGCTGTTACGAAACGTAACACGGGCGGTGACGAGTTGTCACCAGACCAGACACAGACACAGACACAGACACAGACACAGACACAGACACAGACACCAGACCAGACGCGTGCGGCTGCTGGTTCCGAGCCGGATGAGAATATTTTCAAGCTGTACGAGAAAAATATTGGGGCCTTGACGCCGATGATTGCGGATACGCTGCGGGAGGCGGAGCGGGTTTACCCGGCAGAGTGGATTCGTGATGCGGTTGAGGAGGCGGTGCGGAATAATGCGCGCAAGTGGGCGTATGTGGATGCGATTTTGCGGCGCTGGCAAGCCCAGGGACGCGGGCCGGTGACGCAGGGAGGGGCACGGGCACCTGCCCAGGGCGGGCGGGTTGGGGTTGATACGAGTGCGTTGGATGCATTGATTGGAGGTGTAGCATGAATCTGGCAGATACGGCAGCGATTTTGAAACGATTGGCGACGACATACGGCAAGACGGTGACGGAAGACCAGGCCCGGAGCTATCACCTGGTGCTGGGTCAGTATCACCGGGAGCTGGCGGCGACTGCGGCGATGCGGGTGATGGGTGAGAGTAAATTCATGCCGACCCCAGCCGAACTGCAGGCGGAGGTTAGACGGGTCCGGTTGGAGAACCGCTGGAGCCCTGTGCCGGAACCGTTTGATGCGGTGTGTTGGTGGATTATGTTTTCGGCGGGGTACGCCAGCCCGGACGAGCTGACGGAGGCGGACATTCGGCGGGCGAATCTGGCGGCGTATGGGGTTGAGCGGCCGGGGCTGGATCGGATGATTAGTTCAGCGGATCTGGCGGCGGCGATGCGGGAGATCATCAGCGAGAGTGCGGCGTAGGTAAAAAAACACACAGGAGAATCAGATGACAACACACAGGAGTTTGAGCGATGGCAGAGATCAGGATACAACCGGGAGACCGGGTACAGCATATCAAGTTGGGCGTGGGAACGGTGCGGATCGTCACGGGGTACCAGGTGTTCGTGCGGTTCCCAACGGGGAGCACGTGGATACGGCCGGAGGGGTTGGCGCTGGTGCAGAGGGTGGGATACCGAAACCGTGGCGCTGCTTAAAATGCCATGCCAAACTGGGGTATGTGCAGCGGAGTCCGCGGCGGGTGCGTGAGCTGGTGCTGTACCGCGAGGCGGCCGGTGAGGCGATTGAGGCCCATGCGATTGTGGCTACGATTGCGGGGATGGCCGAGGTGACGTGCAGCCGGTGCGGGACGGTACGTCTGTTTGAGCCGGGTGAGGAGGCGCTGGCTGATCTGCTGGTGCGGTTTTGGCGGCCTGGCGGTGGTGGTGGACCATGACGAGCCGGAGCAGTAGCCGAGTTTGCCCGGCAGCGTTGGTGGTGTGTGCAACAATTTTGATTTTGGTTTTGATTGGAGGTGTACTATGGCTGGCAGCGTTTGGGCGCTAAAAATCGAGCATAAATTTCAACCTGGCGACCGGGTGCGGGTGTTGGAGGTGGCGAAATGAAAAAAACGCAAATCGAGTGGGCTGATGTGGTGTGGAATCCGGTGACGGGCTGCACAAAGGTGAGCGATGGCTGCCGGAACTGCTATGCTGAGCGATTGGCCAAGCGGTTTTGGGGTGAGCGGAAGTTCGCAGATGTGCGCTGCCACTGGGAGCGGCTGGCCGAGACTGATCATTTTGGAACGAATCCGAAGCGTGTGTTTGTTAACAGCATGAGCGATTTGTTTCACCCAGATGTGCCGATGGTGTTCATCGGAGAGGCGATCACTGAGATGATTTCCCATCCGACCCATACGTTCATGGTGCTGACCAAGCGCCCGCAGCGAATGCTGGAGGTTATGGAGTGGTACGGGCCGGATTTGATCAAGGACGGGCGGAATATCTGGTGGGGCGTGTCTGCCGAGAACCAGGCCACGGCGGATGAGCGGATCCCGCTGCTGCTTGAGGCGCCGGTGGCAGTGCGGTTTGTGAGCTGCGAACCGCTGTTAGGGCCAGTAAATTTTACTGTCAAACATGGCCACTACGAGACAAATTATTTGGCAGGGTACATGACGACTGCAGCGGAGCCAAACCATTTTCGCGGTATTGATTGGGTGATTTGCGGCGGTGAGAGCGGTCAGAATGCCCGCCCGATGCATCCAGATTGGGTACGGGGCCTGCGTGACCAATGCATTGCTGCCGGGGTGCCGTTCTTTTTCAAGCAGTGGGGGGCGTGGCTGCCGGTATCACAATCTGGTAATGGATGGGGGAATATCCCGAAAAACGCCAACATTACGCAAATTGGGAGTACGCAATTTGCTGGAGTTGGTAAAAAAGCAGCCGGTAGGGAACTGGACGGGCAGATGTGGAATCAGTACCCGGAGGTGGAAAGATGAGGATGAATAAGAGGCCTGTGCTGCGGTATCACGGTGGAAAGTGGAAACTGGCACCCTGGATTATTTCGCACTTTCCACCGCACCGGATTTATGTTGAGCCCTATGGCGGCGGCGGTTCTGTTTTGATGCAGAAACAGCGTTCTTATTCCGAGGTATATAACGACCTTTGGGGCGTGGTTGTGAATGTGTTTCGGGTGCTGCGTGACCCATCTCAGGCGGCTGAATTGGAGCGGGTTATTCGGCTGACGCCATTTGCCAGAGAGGAATTTGAGGCAACCGGGGATGAGATACTCAGTCAGATTGAGGTGATATGACCATCCAGATGATTGTGATAAGCGGCGGCATAATCAATCCACCAGCGAATCCGATGGACTGTTTGGAGGCGATCTGGAGTGCGGGAGCGACATGCCGGCATTGCCAGGTCAGTGAGTGCGAGCGGTATGGGATGCCGGATTTACTAGAAAAAGACCGGAAAGATAACAAATTTAAGACTACAACGTATTGAATTAGGTGAAAAAAGCCCCGGAGTGATCCGGGGCTTTTTGTTAGATATTTTCACCATTGCGCTGCCTGCCCAGCAGGATGCGGCGGCGTTTTGCCAGGTGGGCACGGATCAGATTTGCCCAGGCCCAGGGCTCGAGATGCATACTATCGAGATTGGCGGTAGCCTGGCTGATCTGGCGGGAGAGCTGGTATAACTCGGGGTTGTCCATATTGACAATAGCCCGGTCTGTAATGGCCAGTTCTCGGAGGGCGTTTTGCACGATGCCCTCAACCTCATCACGGCGGCCCATGCTGGACGGGCGGCCGGCCTGGGTTGAGCGATTTCGGAGGGCCGCCATATTTTCGGGCGTCAAAAACCAGGTCTCGGCAATTTTGATGCCGAGGTTGTGTTTTTCGATGAGCGCCCGAATTCTGCGCTCGGAGATGCCAAGTTTAGATGCCGCTTGTTTGGTGGTTATGAGTGTGTTGAGGTCAATTTTAGTCATGGGGTGTGTGCCAGGTCTGACCACCTACCTGGCGAGGGCTGAGCGGGCTATTCGGCGCTGTTGAAACATGCCTCTGGCAGATCAGCGAGGGTGGTGTTCTGGAGGACGACATCCTCAATTCCGTCGCGGATCTCATCGGGCGTGCCAACGCTGGTATCGCCGTAGAGGCCATCCTCAACTGTTTCGCATTTGATTTCGTTGTCAGCCAGCGGTGTCTGATTGGAGCACCAGTCAAATTTGCCGGTCTCGGTGTTGTAGTACACAATGGGGGTGCCCATGACGCGGGACCCGCCGTGGTATTGATTGACATAGGCGTCTGCGACTGTTTTGGCGAACTCATTGATGCTGGGGGTGTGATTGGTAGTCATTTCAGAATTTCCTTTCGTGAACTGATTGATTAGGTTATATTTATTATACCGCATACGGAATAATTACATAGTGTCATTAATCATATTGCGCATATGACAAATGACAAAACACGATTGAAATTTACCCTGACATTTACCCCCTGGAAGCTGACATTTACCCCCCTAAAAACGGGGTAAATGTCAAGTTTCACCGATATTTTGACGGTATCCGCTTGTAAAGATAGACCATTTGTGCTACTATACTCGTAAGCAGGTCGATAGTACGGGATCGACCACCGCCCGGAGATGAGCGCCGGCACCTAATCTATTGGTGTCTCCGGAGGTGGATAGATGTTTGAGGACCTGCTTGCAACGTTTGCAACCCTGGGCGGCCTGGCTGCTCTGATTTCTGTGTTGATCAACATCGGCAAAACGGTGGGGATCATCCATGATGGCCAGGCTCCAACCTGGTCAACTGCGCTCAATTTGGCGGGTTTGATCGCGCTGTTTGTGCTGCAGCTGTTGGGTAAATCTGACCTGGTGCCGGCCCTGGACAGTCAGGCTGGAGCCCTGGCCAGCGTGCTGACGGCTATTTTTGGGTTTGTGTGGCAACTGATTGTTTCGCTGAAAGCGCACGGAGCCCTTAAGGGGGCGGCCATCGTGGGCAAATCGTTCAGCCTGGAACGGGCGGCATCTACGCCATCCGAATATAGAGGATAGCAACGTGGGCCCGGATACGCTGGCTAGTGCGATTCCGGCTACAGCATGGGAGCAGGCAGCGTTTGTTGTCCTGCTACTCATCGCTGTGGCGTTAATGCTCTATTACAACGAGCGATCACAACTGCGGATGCAAAAATTCATCGAGCAGCGTGACACTCAGTGGCAGCACTGGATGGACGTGCGAGATGATCAGGCGTGTAAATCGCTGGGCGCTGTTACGAGTGCGTTAAATAAATTGGCAGAAAAACTCGATGCGCACGATGAGCGCGTAGATGTCAGATTGCGCGAGGCAATCGAGACGGTTGGTAAACGGCGAGCATCTGATCGGGCGGTAGAGGATAAACGGAGGGCGGCGTGAACTACTGCCTGTTTCCGTTTGCAAACATTTACTGGCCAGTGAGTCAGGTTTTTGGCGTTAATCGGGCAGCCTATGCTCGGTTTGGGTTGGATGGTCATAACGGCGTAGATTGGGCCATCCCTGTTGGGACGGCTATCCTGGCTGTTGCCGATGGTGATGTAACTGCTGCGTATCGTGACCCTGGTGGGTTTGGCCTGCATGTGCGAGTCCAGCATCAGGGGTTCAGTGCGATCTATGCCCATTTCTCCAGGGCGGATGTTCGCAGTGGAGAACATGTTACGGCTGGCCAGCAGCTCGGGCTGTCTGGCGGGGCTGTTGGGGATCCTAATGCTGGCAACTCAACGGGGCCACATCTGCACCTGACCATCAAACCTGATGAGGGTGGTCAGACTGGCTATGCTGGCGCTGTGGATCCGTGGCCCTGGCTGCGGGCACCTGGTCATGAGCCTGGTGTAGTAGTCGCACGGGCAACCGTGCGTGTTGGGGTCAACGTGAGGATGGTCCCACAGGCGGGCGACGCCAATACAATTATCGGATTACGACAACCTGGTCAGGTCGTGGATCTCGACCAGATCAATGGCGACTGGGGGCGCATAGCCACAGGGCGCATTGAGTGGATGTGTCTGCGTCAGGGCTCTGCGGTGTACTCCACTGTTGAGATGCTCGTGCCACAACCTGATCCTGAGCCTGTATCACTCGCTGAGTGGGCACAGGCTATGTACACATGGGCGTGCGGACTGGGCTACTCGGGGCCACCACCGGAGGCATGATGCCAATCAAAGTGCCGACTCTCTGTAAGTGGCCAGGCTGCCCGAACGTTACGCGGTCGGGATCATACTGCGCTACTCATGCCCGCGCTAACGAGCGCCAGCGTGGTAGTGCAGCTCAGCGTGGTTATGACAGCGGTTGGCGCCGAGTGAGAGCTCGTTATCTGGCTGCTCATCCGTGGTGTGCAGATCCGTTTGGTGTGCATGGTGGTGTGCCGGTTGCGGCGACTGATGTCGATCATATCCAGAGACGCCGGTCAGGTGGCTCGGATGATGACAGCAATTTACAGGCGTTATGTCACGCGTGTCACTCACGCAAAACTGTAGTAGAGGGGAGGGGCGGTCAAATCTCTGCTAACCCTCAAAAAGAGAC
>WBZY01000354.1_pt1 | contig 35614 bp, 28 predicted proteins | sample 5204191 | NCBI WGS metagenome assembly WBZY01 (sample SAMN12344363, study PRJNA552823) | activated sludge metagenome | biome: Activated sludge suspended growth; feature: Anammox Sidestream; material: Wastewater; isolation source: activated sludge from anammox sidestream of wastewater treatment...
AAGTAGAAGTTTTGAAACTGATCAAATACCGTGGAGAATATGCTGCAAATAAGGGTAAGAGCTTGTCATTGCGTGAGGCAATTCTTATTATTGCACCGCTTGGTTGATTTGTAAAGGGCAAAGGCAGAGAGCCTGGTGTGGAAGTAATGTGGCGGGGAATACACAGGCTTGCTGATATTTTGATAGGTGTTTCTCTGACAACGAGTATCCCTCAATTTGATTCTGGTTAATTTGTCCAGCAAAAAATTGTCCAACTGTAAGCTTTGTTAAGGGGGAATTGGTTGCGGCTGTGCTGCGCTATGAATATCCAAAATCTTTTGGTTTTTGACAAGCTAACGAAACTACCCATGTCCGTGCTTCCTAGGTTAAAGAAGGAGGTTTTCCTTTTCTTGGCAAATCTTGTAGGGCAGCTATCACTCCGAGCTGAAGCACTTTGTCCATACACCGTTCAATCTTCGGCCGATTTGTCTGAAGTTGCCGGGCTATCTCCGATAGCCGATGATCCTTCTGTATACAAAAGGATCATTTTCGCACGCTCAACCGTTTGCAACTCTTTTATTCGTGAACGACTTAGTTCTTGCAGATACGATACCTCTTCGTGATTTAAAATGATACCGGCTCTTTTTCTTTCAAATGGCATCTCCGCCTCCTTTCTTGAGGCAAGTATACCACAAAAGAATCGTATTGCAATATTATTATGGAATCATTATGCTGGCAGACTCGATCAGTTCGTGGCTTTCTTACTGATTCGATAAATTTTACCGCTTACACGAGAGGGCCTATTGGGGGACAAAATGCAAGAAAGGGTTCAACTTTCTTAAGAACAAGCCGAAAATCATTAAACAAGAGGAAAGCCAGGGAAGAGCTTGCCAAATCAGAGGTATTGCATGCAGATGAGACAAGCATGAACAAGAACGGGGACAGATATTGGTTGCACAGTGCATCGAATAGTTTCTGGACGCACTTTTTCCCCCACGAAAGGCGCGGGACTGAGGCGATGAATAGTATCGGAATACTGCCCCAATTTCGGGGGATTCTTTGTCACGACCATTTGAAGGCGTATTACACCTATACCCACGGTACGCATGCGCTCTGCAATGCACACCATCTGAGGGAGTTGGAGGGGGTGTGGGAAGAGGACGAGAAGCAGCAGTGGGCGAAAGAGATGAAGGTCTTGCTTGGAGAGATAAACCGTGCGGTAAAGGATGCGGGAGGGGCGTTGGAAGCCAGCGCGTCTGAGAAATACCGGCAAAGGTATCGGGGGATATTGCAAAGCGCAGAGGCCGAAAGCCCTCCCCCTGATGAAACAAATCGTAAGGGGAAAAGGGGGCGGGTGAAGAGGACAAAGGCACGGAATCTCCTGGAACGGTTACGGGAGTATGAGGGTGATGTCCTCAGGTTTATGGACAACAAAAACGTCCCCTTCACGAATAATTTGGCTGAAAACGATATCGGGATGACGAAGGTTCAGCAGAAGATATCGGGCTGTTTTCGTTCTTTGGACGGAGCGAAGATTTTCTGTCGCATTCGTAGTTATCTCTCGACCTGTCGAAAACAAGGGGTAAATTTGAGCCAGGCATTACAGAGGGTATTCCGCGGCAAATTGCCTGATTTTGCCCGCTTGTAGCGGCAGTGGATGAAAATACACTGAATAGTTACGCTTAATTTGGTATAACTTATCCCCTGATTACTAAAAGAAATATTGGACAATTATGCATTCTCAATTTATGTCTTTCGCTATTGCTTTGGTTTGCTTAAAATAAGCTGCCTATTACCCAATTCATCAGATTAGTCATGCTGATTCTTTAACCTTCTGTTCATAATTTCAAGATTCTGTAAGGCGTAGGTGCAGGCAGGATCTAATGTAAGCGCTGCTTGAAATCCCATGAGTGCTGGTTCCAGTTTGCCTAATTTTGCATAACAGGTCGCGATGTTAGTAACTGTGTTTGTATCAACAGGAGCTACTTTAAGGTATTTTTCCAACAGCTCAATAGCAGTATGATACTCTTCTATTTCTATGCAAAGGTTTCCAAGATCATGATACACATTACCATTTGATGAGTTGGATTCGAGTATGTTATGGATAAATTTGATAGCACTATCTTTGTCACCATTTTTGAATTTTATTCTTTCCCTGAGACATTTGAGTCCCAAATGATCAGGATTCGATGAAAGTATTTCTTGCAAAGTATCTTCTGCTTCTTTCAGCTTGTTAACTTGTATTAATAGGTTTATTAAAAATATGTACGCAGGAATATTTCTATTGCTTCTGTTAATTAATTGCCTCATGGTATTAATAGCATCATAAGGCTTCTTCATCAAAGATTGTATTTGTCCGGTCAGCATATAAAGTGAATCATTTCCAATTCCCCGTTTTATAGCGGTAGTAACTATATCTTCAGCTTTTTCTACACTCTGCTGAGAAATATATAGTTGTGCAAGGTTTGAATAGTGCTGCGGTTCTTTGTCGTTGAGAGTGATAGCCTTTTTGTACGCTATTTCGGCCTCATTTGGCAGATGCAGCTTTTCATAGCACACCCCAATATTATCATATGCCTTATGTTCATAATAATATGCATCAACGATGGATAGGTTAAATACCGGTTTTTTGTCTTCTCTGTCTTTGATAATAAGATATTTTTTAAAATAGTATAAGGCGTCGTGGAATTTCTCCTTTCTCAATAGGATTTCTCCCATAACGAATAAAATGTCAAGAGAGTCGTGATTTTCTTTAATTGCTTCCGAACAGATCCCTTCAGCCTTGTCGAGTTGGTTTGTATTGATAAAGGCATGGACAAGATCAACGTATATTCTTTGTCTCTGATTTCTTGCGTTATAATCTGTCTGTGGCTCAGATAATTTTAATCCTTTTTCCCCTAACTCAATAACTTTATTAAAATCAAATTCATTTCTGTAGTTTCGGATAAGATTTGTCATGATAAAAAGATTGTCAGGATTTTCCACAAGCTGCTGTCTTAAAAGATCTCCCGTCCTTTTATACTTTTTTCGCATTTCTTGGTCGGTTAAATTGTATCCATAGTGGTAGAATCTTATCTCGGATTGAAATGGTATACCCTCGAAAATGAGTTGATTGTGTACAATTCCCTCGAAATAGGCCTTACCCCTCCGGAATATTCTGGTATAGTAATGCTTTGATTGACCACCAGGAAGTTCGCTATAGATAGCAACAAATATGGCATCGTACGAGTTTTCGCATATTAACCTATGTAAAAGCGGGATGTCCGCATGTTCGAGCGTCTCGTCCGCATCAATTTGTAAAATCCAATCACACGTTGCATAACGTAATGAATGATTTCGTGCCTCACTGAAACTGTTCTTCCAGGGATGATGATATATTTTTGCGCCAAAGGATTGGGCAATTTCGATGGTCTTATCGGTGGAACCTGTATCAACAATAATAATTTCATTAACGGCGTTTTTGATGCTTGTCAGACACTGGGCTAAAAATCTCTCTTCATTTTTAACAATCATGCATGCAGACACGGAAGGTCTACCGTTGTTTATTGCAGGTTGATTATTCAAAAAGGTCATTGGTTCGTATCCTTATTCGGGATGAACATCGGATTTATTAATTTGCCGGAGCCTTCTTAATGTCGTTTATAACGTGTCTTTGTCTTGCTGAAAATATGATGTAAGGTAATCCAAATACATTATGCATTGGCTTTTAAGGCGGCAAGATTTTGTAAAGCGCATTTGCAGTTGGGGTCAAGTTTAAGAGCGGTCTGGAATCCGAACAAAGCCGGTTCTCGCATGCCTTGTTTTGCATAGCAAACTGCAATATCAGCAATCACGGATGCATCAACTTTAGATGAGGTTCTGAGATATCTTTCAAACGCCTCAATCGCATCAGCATATTCCTCCACTTCCATGCAGAGGGATCCTAAGTGAAGGTATATATTGTGATCTGATGGGTTAGACTGCAGGATATTTCTAACAAAAGAGACAAGACTCTCCTTATTGCCCTGTTTATACGTGATCCTCTCCAGAAGACAGAGAAAGGTAAATTCTTCCGGATACAAAGAGAGCATGTCCTTTAATATTTTGCTAGCCTCATCAAGATGATTTATCTGTATTAAGAGGTTTATTAAATATGCGTGTGTCGGTATATTGGTATTATCCATTCTAAGAGATTGTTTGCAGGCATCAATAGCATCGTTCATTTTTCCCTCTGCAGCATATATCTTTCCCAGTAAGTGGTAGATCAGATGGTTGGCAATCCCTGATTTTATTGCAGCGAATGTTAAATCTTTTGCATCGATTAATCTGTCTTGAGAAATGTAAAGGTTAATCAGATTTGCGTAATTAAGGGGATCACGGCTGTTTAATTCGATAGCTTTTTTGTAAGCTACGATCGCCTCATGAATCAGTCCAAGGTGTTTGTAGCATTCGCCAATATGATTGTATACCGTATGTTCATATTGATAAAAGTCGGAGGAGAGTAAAAAGAATGTTGGCTCTTTATTTTCCTTTTCTTTTAAAATCAGATATTTTTTAAAGCACGGAAGGGCATCATGAAAAACGCCTTTTTTCATGAAGACTTCTCCCATGACTAATAAGATATCAAATGAGTCAGGATTTTCTATCAGCGCTTTCTTGCATACCAGCTCTGCTTTGTCTATCAGGTTCTTGTTTATGAATGCGTGTGCCAGGTCAATCGACATTCTTTGTCGTTGATTTTTTGAAACGAGATCTGTTTGGGAGGCGGATATCTTTAATCCATTTTCTGCGAAATCTATGACCTTATCAAAGGCATATTCATTTCGGTAATTTCGAACCAGGTTTGCCATGATAAATAAATTGCCGGGATTTCCTGCAAGCTGCTGTCGTAAAAGATCCCCCGTCCTTGTATACTTCTTTTGCATCTCCTGTTCCGATAAGTTATAGCCATAATGATAGAACCGTATCTCAGATTGAAGTGCTTTTCCCTCGAATATAAGCTGATTGTGCACAATTCCTTCAAAGTGTGCCTTGCCTCTGCGAAATATTCTTTGGAAGTAGTGTTTCGCGCATCCCCCTGGAAGTTCATTATAGATTGCAACATAAATGACATTATACGAGTCATTATTTATTAATGTGTGTAAAAGCGGGATATCCGTCTGTTCAAGTGTTTCATCAGCATCGATTTGCAGAATCCAATCGCCTCGTGCATACTCCAGGGAGTGATTGCGTGCCTCACTAAAGCTGTTATTCCAGGGATGGTGATAGACGTTTGCACTAAAGGAATGTGCAATATCGACGGTTTTATCGGTGGAGCCTGTATCCACGATAATAATTTCATCCACGGCGCCTTTAATACTTGCAAGGCATTGTGATAAAAATTTCTCCTCGTTTTTAACGATCATACACGCGGAGAGCGTAGGCCGATTGTTGTTAAGTACTGCTTGACGTCCTTTATCTGTCATGGTTTGTTGCCGGGTATTATTCATTAATTTAAATGATGTTGATTTGTGATGACGGTGTAATCATTTTTATTAAAACGTGGGCTGTTGTTCACCTGTATAGTATTGTCCTACAATTTCCCTATGCTGGTTCTTTTAAGGCTTCTACTGACCGATAGCCAATCAACGCTGCCTCCAGATGGCCTAATTTTTCATAACACCAGACGATTTTCAGTAATACGTTTTTATCAGCAGGGTGGTTCTTTAAATATTTCTCAAAATACGGCAATGCCTTTTCATAGGTATTTTGTTGTATATATAATTCTCCCAAATGTAACCATACGGCATCATCTGCAATATCTTCGGAAACAGTTCTTAAGAGAGTATTAACCGCATTGTTAATATCTCCTGTGTTTTCAAAACAAAGGGCAAGATTATAGTATGCATTACGGTATCTGGGATTGAGAGCTATCGCTTTTTCTAAATGGTCTATTGCAATTCCCCATTGTCCTAAATTTCCCAGACAATAACCGATACCGTTATGCGCAGCATAATCATATCCCAACGTGTCAGTCATAAGGGTATTCGTACCTACGTTATTAAGGTGCCATTCTCGCAGGGATAAAAAGCGGTGAAAATACTGAACCGCTTTTTGATAACTTCCTTCTTTTAAGTAGGCACAGGCCAGGGTAAATAGAATATCAATGTTTTCTGGTGTGTTCCCAGCTGCTTCTAGCTTTGATAGGGCTTTGTAACATAATTCCTTTGCTCTTGACGCGGATGCCAGATGAAGATAGCAATTCGCAGTTTCATAGACAATCATCGCATAGTGATGCATAGTGATGCCCATTTCCGGATGTATTGTACCAGGATCTGGCGTAAATAGGGTGAGGGCCTTTTCTCCCGCGATGATACCATCGTTAAAGAGCTCCTGGGTACGATAGTTCCGTATAAGATTAAACCATGCAAAGCTGTCGTATTTATTTTGTTCAAGTTGTTTTTGAAGAAGACGGGTAGTTTTTTGCCACTTTTCCTTCATTTTATGCGGATCAAGATTATACCCGTGATGATACAACCTTATGTCAGCTGAAAGACGGTCTCCGTCAATAATCAATTGCTCGTGTATAATGCCCTGATAGAATCCCTTGCCACGCCTGAAAATTCTAATATTATAAAATGTATGATAATTGTCTTGTATGGCGCTGTGGATTGCTACGGCAATTGCATTACATTTGACGTTGTTTATGGCCTTTTGCAGCTTCATAATATCAGCTTGTTCGAGTTCTTCATCTGCATCAATCTGAAAAATCCAGTTACCCGATGCGTATTTTAAGCAATGATTTCTTGCCTCGCTGAAGCTGTCATTCCACGGGTGATGATAGACTTTAGCGCCAAAATCTTTAGCAATGGTCACGGTGTTATCGGTAGATCCCGTATCGACAATAATTATCTCATCGACTGTGTTTTTGATGCTGTTCAAGCAGTTGGGAAGCAGTTCTTCCTCATTTTTTACAATCAAGCACGCTGAAATTTTCTGATGCTGAGATTTTTTCATCGTATTCTTATTTGTGCGTTCATTTACTCCAGTTTAGTTATCCATTTTTATCATATGGGCACACCAGACACAGAACCGAAAACCCTTAAGTGTTGTTACGTCTCTCTCAGTTCCCGGTTCAGGGAAAAGAAACAGTTCTTCCTGTAACCTAAAATTTGATAACAAAGACATTATTTGCTGCTTACTAAAAATCCTGTGAGCATTAAATGACAGCCCTGGGGTATGACTCAGGGGAACGCTGAACAGAAAATGCCCTCCGGGTTTCATTATCCGTGAGATCTCCATAAAGGCCTTGATACTTCCTTTTGCATCTAATTTGTCCCCATAGCGCCCAAGCCCAACGTGTTCAATGACACTCATGCTACTGAGAAATTCAATGGTACATGCGTCGAAAGGCAAGGCGGTAATGATAGCACGCTCACAGATGAGGCCTGGCAATGAAACAGATAAAGGTCTTATATCAATACTGATTGTGGGGACAAATTGAGAAATGATTCCAACAAGTAATGCAGTAGACCCTAAGTCTATTACTTGTTTTGGACGTATTTCAAATATCTTGCGGGCAGCCCACGTATCCTGATAAAAGTAATATTTATCAAAGAATGTTTCATGAGTTTTATCATCAAGGCAAGGCCAAAGGGCAATACGAGATTCGGCATGAGCGTCCTTGCAGTATTCTTTAATGTCCGATATATATTGAGAAAACTCTGGATGTTTTATTATTGGAGAGTTTGTAGTATTGAGATGGTGAACAAAGCGGACGAGATTTTCTGTCAAATTGTCTTGTATCATGGTAGTCATCCCGTAATACATTCCAAAACTTCCAGAGTGTCTTGGTTATGAATGAACTTGTTTCTGATGAAGTTGATAATGCGCTTTGCAGCATATCCGTCTCCAAAAGGATTTACCGCATGGGCCATTCGATGATATTCTTTCCGGTCTTCCAGCAGGCGAATGGTCTCTTGAATAATTGTCTCTGGACGTGTGCCGACGAGTTTTGCGCATCCCGCCATTACGGCCTCCGGACGTTCAGTTACCTCACGAAGTATGAGGACGGGTTTCTGCAAGGAAGGCGCCTCTTCCTGAATGCCGCCAGAGTCCGTTAAAATAATGCAGGCGCGTTTCATCAGGTGAACAAAAGGTCCGTATTCTAACGGCTCGATAAGGAAGATGTTGGCTGTGTGTTCTAACATTGAATAAACAAGATTTCTTACATTGGGATTGGGATGAACCGGGTACACAAAAGTGACATTAGGGTATTTTTTTGCTAACGTCATGATTGCATTGCAGATATTCATAAATGGCTGTCCGAAGCTTTCTCTTCTGTGCGCTGTTATTAACACCATTTTGCCCTTTATGGTGTTGAGCGAGTCATTATCAAAAGTAAAATCATGCCTTGCGATATCCAGCAGGGCATCGATAACCGTATTGCCGGTTACACAAATAAGGCCTTCATCAACTCCTTCATTCAACAAATTGTTTTTTGCTTCCTTTGTTGGCGCAAAGTGCAGATGCGCTATAACACTCGTAAGGCAACGATTTATTTCTTCTGGAAAAGGATGATATTTATTCCGCGACCGTAGACCAGCTTCAACATGCCCAACGGGTATGTGCCTGTAATAGGCGGCTAATGCGGCTGCAAACGCGGTAGTTGTGTCTCCCTGTATTAAAACCAGATCAGGTTGCTCCTTCTCATAAACCGGCTCTATATTTTTTAATACCTTGCTTGTGATATCTGCGAGTCCTTGATTATCAGCCATAAGATTCAGATCATAATCGGGCTGAATAGCGAAGACCTTCAGTACGCTGTCAAGCATTTGTCTGTGTTGTGCAGTGACCGTGACAATGCTTTTGAGTGCGTCCGAATGTCGCCCGAGTTCTTTAATAACCGGTGCAAGCTTTATTGCTTCCGGTCGCGTGCCGATCACACTCATTATTTTTGGCATACTCTTAAGGCCTGTTACCATCCGTGGCTCGTTTCGTGGTTATAATCTGAGATGCCAATAACGTTCAGGATGGTTTTAAACCGGTTAATCCAGGTATGATCTCGTAGACACCTCACCCTTCCTGATGCTCCTATTTTTAAGGCGATATCCGGATGCGTTATGTAATAGGATAGTTGTGTTCGTAATTCAACTTCGTTCCGGTAGCATGCAATCTCTTCTCCAATGGTAAAATGATCTTCCAGCGCTTGATTATACGTTGTCAGATAAAGTCCTCCCATCAGGGGAACTTCAAAATCTCTGCCTTTCAAACCTGTTACTGAAGAATTACCAATGAAGCCAAAGCCCAGGTTGATAAGCGAACGGGAATAAATTGCATTCATATCCTGGGATGAGATTTCAGCGGAGAGCCAGCCTCTACCATAGGTATTGACGATGATGCCATGCTCTTTTAGCCAGGCAATGATATGGGGCCTTATACCGTAACATTGCCCAATAAAAGAAACAGGGATATCGCGTGGTACTGGCAGCGGCGAAAAAATACGCGGGTTTGCTCCTGGCGGAAGAAATAGTGCGCGGGCGCCAACCATATAATATTTACCAACATCTTCTTTGGATTGGCAGGTGATGCAAAAATCAAATTCAGGCGCAATTTCAGCCGTTCCAGAATAACCGGATGTTTCCTGAACTCCCCAAAATTTCAGGGTGTCGTCTAAACTAATGTTGACGGTTATGATATTCAGGTTGTTAATGGTTTGTATCGTTTCAGGATAAACCCATCTGCCGGAGAGATAAGAGAAAAAAATATCAATCGGTTTCTCCCGATGGGATGATTCCACCCGGCGGATTAATTCTTTATTGAACGCCGGTTTGCCATTTCGATGCCAGTCGCTGGCATATTGATCAAAGGCGTTTCCCCAGTCATAATGTACGGTATCGGTAATTTCGGCCCAACCGTCTACTAAACCAGGTCTTTCCCAATTCACATGATGTACCGCCGCAAAGACACGAGGTTTGTCTTTGAAAGAAAGCATTTTGCCTGCCTTCGTCAGATATGCCTGAATCTGCTGAATCTGCTTATTCAATGAATAGGTATCCTTTTTCGGACTGCATTGCGAAGGAGCATCGATTCGTTTCATAATCAGGAATTAACCGTGTCGGTATTTATCAAAACCCAGGAAAGTCAGTAACTGATCCATTCTTTTCTCAAAAGTATGATGTTCAAGGGCAAACAAATGCCCGTTTTTAGCGATTCGTTCCCTTTCATCCTCATGGACAAGGTAATAATTGATTTTGTTTATCATGTCCTCAATGTTTCCCCTGTTCCATTGAACAAGGTGCTCTCCGTCGGTAAAAAGATCGTTGCTTGAAAGTTCTTCGGTAAGGAGAAACGACCCGGAACCGAGCACCTCACCAATTCTGGTTTCCATATTCAACAGGTCAGACAGATGAATATTCAAGACGACTTTTGACTCATTAAATACCTGATTGAGCTCGTTACTGTCCCATATATTTGGAGTATACACCTTAAAATATTTTGCCAGAGCGATAAGGAGAGTAGAGCGACGGCTTGTCTTGCTGCCAATAAAGGTAATGTCATATTTTTTAGGGAGTTCAAGCTTTTTGTGCACTTCGGTATTGACAGTTGCAGAAGGTAACCAATGCACGCGCTTACAGCCAATGGTTTTGTAAATTTCTATATTTGCCATATCGTGAGAAAAAACAAAATCAAAGGCAGTTGCATTATATGCCAACTCTTTTCTCCTGAGAAGAGACTCACAATCTGCTTCCTCTACCGTGCCAATCTGCTCGCAATACCAGAGCGCCGTTGGGTAAGGAAGCGACTTTATCAAATCCGGAGAAATAAATTCACCCTTGCAAACAAGCACAAGATCCGCTTCTTGTCGTAAGAGTTCAGCGAGATTGTGCCGTTCCTGGCGGAAATCAGTACTAATGACTTTACACCCCATTTTCTTTAGTGCGGAGATTACGTGGTTTTCAAAACCCCATGGATAATTCGCTTTTTGTGCACCAACGACGTGAATTGTGAGCATAGTTTTATACAAAAATATTTTATCAGGTTATCGCTGAGGTGTGGTTGCTTCTATGGACAGGGTATGTAAAACCCGATCAATCTCATATTTTAATTTGCCTAAATTCAAGTGCCGTTTTGCATATGCGCGGCTATTATTTGACATAACAGTTTGCAGGGTATTGTCTTTTGCTAGTTCTTGCATCTTTGCAGCCAAATCATGAATATCGACAATTTCTTCGGGAAACGCTATGTTGTCCTGCCTCGTTAGCTTTTGAACTACCTTGACCAAAAGACCATTGTAACCGTTTCGTATAAATTCGTTCATAGGTGGTGCATCAGTTGCAATGACAGGCATCCCGCAGGATAAACCTTCCAGGAGGGGTAAGCCAAGACCTTCCAATTTACTTGGGAAAATCAGGATGTTGCCGTTATGATAAAGTCCTGGCGCCGGTACGGTTTCCTTATGATAGGTAATTCGGGAATTATTGCGGACGATATGTACAATTTCCGGCGGGAGTCTTTCTAGTTCTGCCTGGGCGTGGATAAATAAGGTAAGGTCTGAGTTGTTGCAAGAGAGCGCATCAAAAGCAATAATTACGGCCGGTGTCATTTTACGGTAATTGATGCCGAGCCATCCTGCATTATGAAAAAAAGTATATTTTTTTCCGTTCGACACGGGTTTGAAAAGCTCTGTATCGACTCCCCATCCAAGGTAATAGGCTTTGCAAATATCTTTCACCAGAAGAAAAGTGCGCTTGGTAGAACAGAGTACTGCATCATACAACCGCATATAGGGTTTCCAGTCATCCTTGTAATAATCAAGATAGGTTACTGTTTTGATTCCTTTTTTCTTGCAAAGGCTGACAAGCTTCCAGTCGTATTCTTCATTGAAGATAACGACATCCAGGTGATTGTCGTTTATCCATTTCTCAAATATTTCACAGGGAATATCATAGTCTGGAAAGGTTGTTAAATTCTTGGCCGCCCATATGCCATCGACTTGTAACATGGGCTGCCCATATACACCGCCAGTCCTGGCAAAAATAAAGGTTTCGTGTTCCCGGGCAATAACATCCCGCAAGGTTTTCGTTACGTATGATTGTCCCCGTTCAAACCAAATGCTGACAAATCCAACCTTTAAAGAAGGAATATCGCTGCCATTCATGGAGCGATTATGGGTGAATTGCAAGGGTGCGTTTTTCAATTTTTGATGAACTTTTTTTAGATTGTCTCGCGCTTCGTGGTAATTTCCGTCAATTGATAGCGCCCTTTCAAGATATTGCTTTGCCTCATGAAGCCGGTCTGTTGCATAAAAGAGAACCCCTAAGTTATTCATTGCAGAGGTATCGTTGGGATCCAGATCGATTACTTTTTTTAAATATCTGATGGCGATATCAAATTGCTGTGTCTGGTGATAAAGAAGGGCAAGGGTATAATATGCGGGAATGAAATGAGGATCATTCTCTATTGCCTTTTTATACCAGGTGATAGCCTCCCTATGGAGGCCGGTCTTTTTTAAATGTTCTGCTTTACAGAAATATTTATGTGCTTCTGATATCGGCATACTTCTGATGTCTGTGAAAATGAATAAGCTGCTCTATAAAACCAATCACCAATCATTCCTTCGCGGTAGTTTCAAAATTATGAGCAATATTTAAGCCAAATAATCTATTCTATTCTCTCGACGTACTTGAGTCTCTATAAATTCACTATCCGGAATAGCTGCTGTATGAACTGGAGGTTTCATTCTTTTATAGTTAAAAGGCAGGCCGGATAAAAGCATTGCTATACTCAGGATGCTCATAAAATGTGAATTTTAAATTGATAATAAGGTGGCATGGACACAAACTCTGTTTGTCCGTGTTGAACTACTATAAATCACAAATTGTGAGCCTGTGGAGTATAGTTATATGCGTCCCGGTTGTTACGAATCATGAAAAAAAGTTTATTGGCGGTTAAAAAAATCATGGGAAAATGAATGACTTGCGCTGGTGAAATATCAAACATTTCAAATTTATCGGTGAGCAATAATTGTACAGCGCTCATGACGGTCGTAAATGAGTGATTGAGTAATGAAAGTTATTAAAAAGCTTGAGAGAAAGACGAAAGAATAAATACCTTGACTTGTCTCAATACAAATTCTATAATTTATCCTTCAAATATACGTTTTTCACATTAAAAAAGGGCAGATAGCTCAGTTGGTAGAGCACAGGACTGAAAATCCTGGTGTCGCCGGTTCGATCCCGGCTCTGCCCACCACGTATATTCTGACGGAGCGCTTAGAGGAAAAGCAGCCAAAGTTCTGTGCCGACAATCCTGCCATTGAAAGTTTGTCCCATTCGTTATAGTTTCCCCTCCACGTTTGTTTCCTTCCTGGCATATGGAATAAGTTAAAAACATGCCGGTTTTTTTCATAGGCTTGCGAATAATTGTGGGTATTTTGTTGTGCATCAGGGATAATTCTTATAAAAAATCAAGTCATAGAGCGTAAGAGAAAATGAAACAGAGACCATCTTTTTTTGTAGTATTCATCATCCTTCTGTCACTGAATGCAAACGCATTTGGTCAGGCCAAGGTCCTTGAAAAACCTCTGACCGAAGTAAAAGAGGACGTCAAAGAGGAAAGCAAGAGTGTTTACGAAGAGTTTGAAGAGTTCCTGAGGATCGTAAAAGAGTTACAGGATAAGTATGTTGACGAACTCAAGCTTAACACAATTCTTACCAATGCATACCGTGGCATGCTCTCCGGTTTGGATCCCTATAGTCAATATTTTGGCACGGAAGAGCTGGAAGACCTCAAGATTGAAACAGAAGGGGAGTTTGAAGGATTGGGAATTGAGGTGATTATCAAGGAGGGGTTGTTGATCGTAATCACTCCCATACTTGATTCTCCTGCGTTCAAGGCCGGAATACTGGTGGGTGATCGAATTATCAGGATCGATGGTGCATCCACCGAAAACATGAGTATCCGTGAGGCGGTAAAAAAGCTTCGTGGAAAGCTGGGGACAAAAATTACCCTGACCGTCGTTCACGAAGGTGACACTGCGCCGGTAGATATTACCATTGAACGCGCAAAAATTTATGTAAATAGCATCCGGGGAGCCAGAATCGTGGACGACGAGTATAAGATTGGTTACCTTGCTGTGTCAAATTTCCAGGAAAATACGGTAAAAGACATGGACATTGCCGTTCAGGACTTACTGAAAAACGGTATGAAAAGTATGGTTCTGGATTTACGCTTTAATCCCGGTGGTTTGTTAAATGCTGCGGTTGATATGGCAGATAAATTCCTTGAGAAGGGTATTATTGTCTCTACCCGCGGGCGAGATAAGACACAAAATTATGTCTATCAAGCCCATAAGAAAGGGACGTATCCCCGCTTTCCCCTGGTTATCCTGGTAAATAACGGAAGCGCCAGCGCATCGGAAATTGTAGCGGGTGCGCTCAAGGACCACAAACGGGGTATATTGTTAGGGATTAAGACATTTGGCAAGGGATCTGTTCAGAGTTTAATTCCCGTGGGGAACGGGAAAGCAGCCTTAAAACTGACGACGGCGCGGTATTATACCCCTTCCGGAATTTGTATTCATGAAAAAGGAATAGAACCTGACGTGTCGGTACCCCTGAGCTTTGCTGAGACAAAGGCATTGCACGAAAATCTATCGGTGTTACAGATAGATCAAAAAATGAATGCCAGCAAGGAAGAGAATGCTGCACATAAGGAAATCTCTGAAAGAAAAAAAAAGAAGCCCTTGTATGAAGATATCCAGCTGGAAAGGGCCAAGGATATTCTGAAAGGCATTGAGGTCTATGCAAAGGGTAAACAAACTCATTAAGAAGGCGCATCTGGTACTCAGATGATGATCGTTTTGTGAGAGGCAGGAACAATCCTGCCTTCTTCATATATGCTAATTTTAGGTATTGAAACATCCTGCGATGAAACATCGGCTGCGGTTGTGAAGGATGGCAGGGAAATAGTATCAAACGTTATTCTGTCACAAAACGCATTGCATCGGGAGTTTGGAGGTGTGGTTCCTGAAATTGCCTGCCGGGCTCATTTAGAGTCTATCATTGGTATTATTGATAACGCCATCCGCGATGCAAAAACATCATTAAAGGACATCAATGCAATTGCCGTTGTAAATACCCCGGGACTGATTGGCGCCTTACTCATCGGTGTTACCGCAGCGAAATCGTTAAGTATGGTGCTGGACGTACCTCTCATCGCCGTCGATCACCTTCATGCCCATATCTACGCGAACAATCTTGAATATGATGATATATCCTATCCCACGATCAGCCTTGTCGTATCAGGAGGGCATACGATACTATTTTTATCGGAAAGTGAGACAAGGCATGTGCCGTTGGGTTGGACTATTGATGACGCTGCTGGTGAGGCATTTGACAAGGTATCAAAAATACTGGGTCTTGGCTACCCGGGTGGACCTCTCATTGACAGACTTGCGAAAAACGGAAATCATCATGCCGTAGCGTTTCCCAGGGCGTACCTTGAAAAAGATTCCCTTGATTTTAGTTTCAGCGGGTTGAAAACTGCGGTGTTATATTGCTACGGGGGACAGAATGCACGGTTAGCCAAAGCAATAAAGCCGGACAATCAAGCGATTGCTGATATAGCCGCGAGCTTTCAGGAAGCGGTAGTGGATGTCCTGGTCGAAAAGACTTTTCTTGCGGCAGGAAGATATAACGTCCGCGGTATCTTAACGGGCGGGGGGGTTGCTGCGAATTCCAGGCTGCGTCAAAGATTAAAAGACAAATCAAAGGAACTGGCTATCCCGGTATATTGTCCATCCGTCCGTCTCTGTACGGATAATGCCGCGATGGTGGCAGGGCTTGCCTATAAAAAGTATTTGGAAGGAAATATTGCGGGTCTCGATATCGAAGCTATTCCATAGCGCGGCGGAAACCGAGACCAAGTCCCATAAAGGTTATACCTATCTCGCAATCACAAATCAAGACACCAAGTCTGCTCCAAGTCCATGTAACACCAAGCCCAAGCCGCCCGCTCAATTTTGAAGAGACAAGGGACAACCAAATGTGTGTTCTCCAATGAGACAATTAATAACTATTTTACTGTTGTTACTATTTTGCTTGACTCTACTATACGGGGAGTGTTAATGTGTTAATCAGTAAAAGCCTTTTATTATCTGTCTGGTGAGAACATGAAAGATATCATAAAGACCGCCATAAAAAAAGTAACCTTAGAACTGGTATATCAGGTAGTTGATGAGCGTACAGAGGAGATAATATCAGAAATTAAGGAAATTAAAAAACGACAGGAAGATGATTTTAGGTATCTTATTCAAAAGATGGATTCTGATATAGGTCAAATGAGAAGCGAAGTAAGGAGCGAACTAAGTCAATTAAATCAACGAATAGACACAATTATTCAAATGCTAATGAGTATTAAGCAAGATCAGAAATAACGTTTTAAAGATAAATACCAAAACCAGTTTTGCAATGTTTTACAGTGATACATTAGAAAATGGATGACACAGCGAGAAATGACCTTTCATATTATTGCAACGATCAAGTAGTTATGCATTTCCCGTATTTTCATACATCGCCCTGCCAAATCAAACCCAGCATTATGATGTAATGCAGCCATGTCTTCCCCTTTGCAATAGGTCGCTCGATGTCAGAATCGTTCACATCTATTTCATTCATTCCCCATCTGCACAAATTTTCCGCATAAATCCAAATAAATGGTGGGCGATGCCCACCCTATCCCGGCTGCAGGTTGAAGAAAACGTAAGTGAAACCCAACATCAATCTGAAAATCCGTTGAGTTCATTTCATTCAACTCACCCTACCCGGCTATTCTATTCCTTTATTTTTCAAGTAAGAGCGCCTTAAATTCTGCCTGAACAAAGTGGTCATCTGCAGCAAGGGCATCTTTAATCCCATATTTTTCCATCGTAACAAAAGATATGCAATCCACAAGTCCCCATTCCTTATCCATTCTTCTGTCAAAGAATTCAATCCCTTCCATGATCAGCGTGGTAGTTATTGGTACGATTTCCATTACAAATATTTTCTGGGCATTATCGTTTATCAGTTCCGCAGAGATAATGATCGTGATTACGCACCCAATCTTTGATACCTACATCCATAGCAGATTCTGCTATATTATCAAAAACACTATATGGTTTTTTCTTGTGAATTTCTTTAGTGGTTTTTTTAATCTTTAATGTTTTAATAAAAACTTTTAACTCCCGTAAAGCTGAAACGGGTAAGGTTTCCATCTCTTTTTCAATTTTTTCCATAGCGGCGTCTTTTCTCATTTTTATTTCACCGCCGGTAAATTAAGAGAAATCTTTTTTTTTAAACTATCAGAAAAAAATCGAAAGTCAATTGATTATCCGAGGATATAAACTTGTACCATCAGTGAGTACAATGAATTGAAACGGATTTGGAAAAATTAAGTTAGATGTTGGATTAAAACCCAACAACAGACATGCATAACGCTGAAAATTCTGTTGGGTTTCATTTCACACCCCAATCTGCCAGGCTAAGCGCTCACGGCGAAGCCTGGACTTGCTTGAGCTAAAAAGGAGACGGATCGTGTTTGAATTCTATTTTCCAGGTCTGACCTCTGACCTGCCCTCTCAACTTCCCATCCTCTCTTCTATTTCTAGAATTTTCTCTGTGCACTCTGCGTCCTCTGCGGTGAAATGTTATATTCACGAACACCCGCTTCTACAATGCGCCACAGGCCGTAACATATATTTCTTTATCCAGATATTCACTACCATCAGTTATCTCCTGTTTATACGTATTTTTGAGGTGTGACCCTCCGCACTCTTCCTATCTCCTACATTCTGTCTTCCTTCTTTCTTATTAGCATTTCCTTTCAAACCAATTGACAAGCATATGGCAATGTCATACAATTGTTGCATATCTTATAAACATATGAATAAGGAAGCAAAACATGCGTACCACGTTAAATATTGACGACCTTTTAATGAAACAGCTTCTTGAGGCTACCCATGAAAAATCAAAAACCAGGGCGATTGCGATTGCCATTAAAGACTACCTCAAAAAGAAACGCATTAAAAAAATTCTTTCTTACCAAGGCACCGTAGATATAGAAAACAACTGGCAACAATTGGAGAAAGAAGAAATAATGGAATATGAAGGCCGGAATGCTTTCCAGAAAACTTCGGTCGCAAGGAAAGACAATTCCCCTGTCTGACATCACCATCGCTTGTTGCGCAAAGAAACATCAGTATCAGGTATTTACCATTGACAATCACTTTCATGCTATCCAGGATATAAACAATATTTCGTTTTTCTCTCTTTAAACCAGCCAGTATAGCGGACAAATAACACCGCTTATTTTACAAAATCTTAGCACACTGTCATCTATGAAAAAGCATATCATTGCGAAGGAGGGACGACTGAAGCAATCCACCCTGATAACCGATAACCGTCTCTTTACCCACTTATATCCGCACATATTGCCAGCATAATTTAAAATAGCTGAACCTTCTTTCGACTTCTGGGACAATCCAGAGGACTCTATTTATGATAACCTTTAATACCAATTTAATTTATCCATTGTCAGGCATCAGCCTGTTCCGTAATAACTGTCCCCTGCACCCTGCCCCTTTTTTATCCATTCCACATCAGCACAAATTACCCACATAAACTCGAAATAACATGGTAGGCAATGCATATCCTGCCCGGCTAAGCGCTCACGGCAAATGAATGACCTTGCTTGAGCTAAAAAGGAGACAGATCGGGTTTGAATCTTATTTTCCAGGTCTGACCTCTGACCTGCCCTCTCAACCTTCCATCCTCTCTTCTTCTAGAATTTTCTCTGTGCACTCTGCGTCCTCTGCGGTGAAATGTTATATTCACGAACACCCGCTTCTACAATGCGCCACAGGCCTGAGCATAAAATGCCTTATCCAAAGATTCACTATCACCATAATTACTTTTCCTCCGAGTAAACAAGAAATCAGGATATCGTGTACTTCATGAGTATCAGGATATCATCCAGTTCGTCCTTATTTAAACCGTTAGCGCCTGCATCAATCGTCCATGTTATTGGAATATTGCCACTAATACTTACTTTACCACATTTCATCTTATCTATTTCTGGGTCTGTTCTTCCTGGCATTTCTATATCTTCACTTGGTTCCCATGTAACAGCATTAGGAGCCGCGTTGATATTCATAGATGGAGGGGTACTTATTGAAAATCCTTGTTTTGGTTTAAGGTAGATTTTTGGCTCACTTATGTTTAAGGTCTTGTCGATGAAGAGATACGGAAAATGAGACTTTTCTACCGAGAATACCGTTGTTTGAGTTGCTCCTGCCTGTGGATTTAGTAACTTGTAAAGCGCACTCGGAAACTCGTGCTTAAGGCTGAGTAGGCGATAGAGACCGTTGCTGGTTGCGTACGCAGTGAGGGCATCGGCAATCTGGCCTTCAACGGTGGTTCTGAACACCCCGTCATCCTTCGCGGTGTAACTGATGTGGATGATGACGTCCGAGATGGTGTCATAGTTGAATGAACGGAGCTGGGACGGCAACTCAAGACCCCATGTGCTGATTGCCCCGGCGCCTTCAAAGGGCAGGTAGCGCTCGTCCCTGAAGTTAAGCTCAAACACGCCGCCGTCGTTCTGGGCGTTGCTGGTTGCAATGGAGGTAAGCTTCTGGTTCGGTATGCCTGTCAGGGTAGCAGGGTCCTGCAAGGCGGCAGGGTCGGCAGGAATTTCTTTCCTGACCTTGCTCTCTTTGAGGGTAAGCTTTGCACTGATATTGTTGTATGGTCCTGTAACGCAGGGGATCGTGATACGCACCGACTTGATGATGCGTTTATACTGACCGGGATAAAAAAAGTCGTATGCAATTTCGGGGATGGTGAATTCACACGCGCCGGTTTGCCTGAGTGTAAGCAATTCTCCCGGATTAAGCAGGGCTAGTGAAAACGATTGAGTAACCTCATAATCCCGCGTGTGCCTTTCAAGATATGCCTTTTCCATGCGTTGCAGTTGCAAGAGTAGTCTTTCACCGGCAAGCAGCCCGGCGCGATCATACTGCCAGTTGTCGCCGGCGATGAACATCGTATCTTCGTCCCGCTCGAACTGATAGGTGCGTTCCGCCATCTTTGCCATGTCATAGGCAACGTTGTACGCCTCGCGGTACAAGCGGGCAAGGGTGGTAGAGAGGTAGTTGTAGAGTCCCAGGTTCGTGAACTTGCCCTTATAGAACTCATGCAGCTCGTCCGCCTGTTCCATGTTTTTCTCATGGATCTCCAGGTCTTTTTCGGCGATGCTAACGCGTATCTCAGCCGCCAGTTTTTGCTGTCCAACTTGTTTTAATTCCTGCTGTGCAAGGAGCAGTTGCTGTCCCCATTCCTCCTCACGGCGCTGGAATGTGGCTTCCAGACCGGCAGAAGCGGAAATTGCATCTGCCACAATTGCTAAATCTCCTAACCAATCAGCAAAATTAGCAGTACTATCGCCTGTTTCTTTCCCACCATACTTCATAGCAAATGGACTTCCAATTTGAGGAATTGTATAAATAATACCAGCTAATAAATCTAAACTTCCTTTAGCAATAGTTAAACCTGTCGTGATATGTTTGGAAACCTGTTGAACAACTTCCCATCCAATCAACCCTGCTTCAATTAAACCCGCGTAGTAAGTAATGCGGTTTTGGACGTTGATTTCGGTCTCCACCATTGCCTGATACTGGTACTGCGCCTCTTTGACCTGCTGTTTCTTGATCTCTTTGGTCATACGCAGGATGTTGCGTTCGTGTACGGAACGCAGGAGGGTAAGTTCTTCCACGTCTTTCTTCTCCAGGGCGCTCAGCAGCGCCGAGCCAAACGATTGCACGGTCTGGGTAAATTGTTTTGCCTTCTCGATCAGGTAGCTGAAACGGTAAGGAGGCAACTGGACAGCCAGCATGCCCAGGATATCCTCCAGACTCAACCCGGCTGCCTTTGCCCTGACCAGTAACATCGGATTAATCGGTGGCTGGAACAATGCCAACTGTCGCCGCACACCGCTAATGTTCATACAGTTCCGTATCTTGAAGAGGCGGTCTTCCACCCGGTCCCAGTATTTCAGGAACTCTTCGTTGTGAGGCACGCAGAAGGCCATGGTGCTTTCCTGGACAAACTGGTTTGCTGGAATTACTGGCCCCGCTTCCAACTGGATACCTGGATATATTGTGACAGTTCCCGCATCTTCCCGCACTTCAGGAGATTCAGTAGGTTGCCCACTTCCCTTATCAATGGTTCCGTAACTGGGTACACGAGATTTTGGCTTGGTTTTGTCAATATTTATAGTGAAACCGGAAGAATACGTATTCTCAGGGTTATTTGTTGTGTAAGCTTTGGCTGTCCCTCCCGTGCCTGAAGCCGGGGTGATATTAGCAATACCTGAAGTTGCATTTGACCATATTGTAAACATATGCAACACATTTTCAAGGGTGATTAGAAATTCGGATTTATTCCCAGGTTCCAGTTCCTTCCCAATTGCCGGACCAATCCTTTCGTACGTAAGGTCTGCTTCCTGTGCGGTTTTACACGGGCCAAGTTTCACCGGCCGCTTGCCCAGGATGTCTGCAGCAAGCACGTAGAGCATGGTCGCCTCGTTGATGGATGCCATGGTGTCCTGGGCAAAGAGGTAGTCGCCCCAGTCCAGCAGGTTGTCGATGTACTTCATCACAATCGTCTTCTGATAGGCACTTATCCGCAGGCGGGCGATGGCGTGAGGATTAAAGGGGTCTTTTTTGTACATTTCAATCGCCGCTGGATCGGTCAAAGTATCCTTCATCTTTATAATGTCCAAGCCCCTGAACTCAATGTATTGCCAGTTGCGGTCGGTGGGCCTTTGAGGGTCGGGTGGCTCGCTGGTTGTGGGATCGAAGATGCGTTCGTACCACCACTTGGCCTCCTTGAACTTCTGATTGGCATTCAGGTGACTGGCAATCAGGAAGGGGATGTGAAAGAATAGTTCTCCGTAATACGTGCCGTAGGCACCTCGGAAGTTAATGTGATCAAGAATATCATCGTAGGGAGGAATCAAGTCATCTAAAGACTTAAAATTGATTCCCACGGAATGCTCAGTAAGTCTTTGCGTATCGAGTGAAAGGAAGGCGTCCAATCCTTTGGAGAAAAGGATTTCCCCTAAATCGTCGGCTAGAGAGGTGCTGATCCGATAAGTTAATTTGCTGTGGAACCCAGGGTTGGGTTGATAATCTCGAATCAAATACTGCTGATTGGCAAGTTTTAATACTAGATCGACAGGTTTTTTACCCACGAGAAACAGATCTGGACGGAAGTCCTCAAAGTCGAATGCCTCCGTTGCTGGGTCCCCAAATTGTAGATAACCATCTAAAAGATGCCACGGGAAGCGGTCACTTACCGATAGTAGTGCGTAATCAAGATATGCCTCTCTAACAGGGAACGAAACTGTTGCGGGAACTAGCTCTACCACACCGCTTGGTTTAACGTCCAGAGATATGATCTTCGTCCCGATTGGCAACCATGCTTGCGGAAAAGCGCGTGGACCTGGGAAGGATTCCGGAAAGATTTTACTTAATTGATTTCTGAATAGATCCAGTGTTCCAATAAGCGCGATGCCGTAGTCGCCGCCATGCCGCTCAATATTATCCGGAAGAAAAGAATAAACGGATAAAAATATCCGTCCCGAATTACTTTGAATATCTAGAAAGCATCTCTTGCTGAAGTATGTAGATTGGTCAAAGTCTCTGTCATTCCTCTTTAGCTCCGGGAATTCCAATTTCTGAGGCGGAAGCCATCTTCCATTTTCATTCAAGTAAGAATACGAAGGTTGAACTGTATAAACATGATTCACGCTGGTTGCATTGCCTCCTTCTATTTTGTCTATTCTTTGCGATTTGATTTCAACCCAGAACAGATATAGTTTTCCCAAGTGAATAATTGCTGTAACCCTGTCAGCATTAATCCCCAGTTCAATCTTTTCCCATGGTGTCCATTCCTTAGTGTCAATCCACTTACGATAATAATATTGTGGCGGGTCTTGCTGGGTGCGACCGAAGAAATAATAGGTGTTGGTATTTGCATGATAGTAGCTTCCCGTAACCCGCAGGCGAGCCAGTTCCGCAAACTGTGAGAGGTATTTCTTGTAAGCGGCCTCGGCCGACTCCATGGTGATCTTTTGTTGCAGCAACTCATCTTCCAGTTCCTTAAAGATGTGGCTCTTGTTGTCCCGCAGGTCGGGTTCGATATAGTTTTCCGGATAGAGGAATACCTTGCGGTTTGCCTCCCAGATACGATAGTTCTTGCGCCATTCCCACTCCTGTTTAAATTCTTCCAGTATTTGCTCATCAAATGTTTTCATTTCAATAAGTACTGAAAAACCATCTGATGCAGATTGTTCCAGATTCACCAGGATCCTATGGACATACAACTGCAGGTTTGAGATGGCACAGACCACGCGCGACGTGCGGAAACAGCCGCTCATCTCCACGTCCAGGAGGAAGAAGGCGTAGATATCGCCCATGTCCTTGAATTTCAGGTCTTTCTCACGGGCAATGATGTAATCGCACAGGGCATCCCGCTTGATGACATTGATCCTGTCCTGATAGGGCTCCAGTTTCTCCCGTCGTATCTTTTCATCGTCGTATTTGGAACTAAACGCACCCAGGGCAACATCTCTGGCTGCAATAAGTTTCTTATAATCTGTATCATCTGCCAGAATTTGCAGTGAGAAACCGTTGATGCCCAGGGTTTGACAGAGGTTGAGGCACTCACAGAGGTATTCCAGGACGCGTATGGGGACGGTATCCAGGGTGAGTGATTTGGTTAGGGATGCAATCAGGCTCTTGTCCTGCTGCCACAGATCGGCAAGACTGGTCATATCCGTCTGGGAAAAGGTTTGTGCTGCCAGATAGTGAACCAGTACCGTCTGTACCATGGGTTCTGACTCTTCGCCCAGCGTGATGAGTTTTTTGTAAAACGTCAGCGCCTTTAAATCGTTCAGGGTCAGGTTCTTGAGATTTGCAATACCCAGGGTTGCCGGATTGGCGGTAAGGTAGGCAATCGTTTCTTCCTTGAATTTGAGATTAGTAAATAACATGAGCACTCGATCCATTTTCTGCATCAAGTCAAGCAGTGGGATTAACTCTGCTGGATTGACAAAAACACCGTTGCTAAAATAGCTCTTTGGGGTTTCCTGTGGATAAGTTTCTTGTAAAAGGAGGCGGTTAAGTCGTCTTATCGTATTTTGCTCATCGATATTTAAATCAGAATAATTTTTGTTTCTGTAGTTATTCGTTTCATTCATTAAATCCATTAGGGTATTTGAAAAACTGATATCAGGTTTTTTTTCATGTAAAATATCATAGAATTTTGGAACTCTCAACAGTTCGTTTAACCAGGCAAGTGTATTGATCGGTGCTTGTAAAGAAATAGTGTATTGATCGTTGTTTATTACGGTACAAAGTCCTGCTATCGTCAACGGGGGTTTAAATTCATCCTCATAAAAGTCTGGTAAAAGGGGAACGTCGGCATACAGGGCGGTCAGGATTCTAGGGGCATTGATGTCAGTGTCGACCCATTTTAGGGTATCTGTCAACTGGTCGGCTGTGAGGTTAAAGTGCTTTGCCAGAGCGGTTTTCAGGATTCCTATCCGTTCAATCCATTCAATCTCTTTAACCAGATCAAAAAGGGCGTCTAAATCCGCAGGATTAACAGGAGCACCATTGATGAATTGGGCATTCAGGGCAGTCCTAATTCCAGCACTGCTTATGCCATTAGTTGTCAATTTAAGAACCTCGTCCAGATGGTCACTTGTTACCTGAAAAAATCTTCGCAGGGTGTTTTTCAGGAGTTCTATCCGTTCAATCCATCCTATCTTCTGGACGAGGTCAAACAGGGTATTCAAATCTGCAGGATTAACAGGAACACCATGGTTGATGAAACCGGCATTCAGGGCGGTCTGGATTCCCGGGCTGGTGATTTTTGTCGGGACTAAATTCAAAACCTCGTTCAATTGATCAGGTGTCAGACTAAAAAGACTGGACAAAGACCCTTTCAGTGCTTTTATTTTATCCGTCTCCGGAGACTTTTGAACTTCCTGAACCATGCTACCTATCGTTTCAATCTCCTCAATCTCACGAACCAGTTTCAAGAGGGCATCTAAATCCTCATGATTATCAGGAGCGCCATTGATAAAAGTGGCATTTAGGGATTTCTGGATTTCAGGGCTGTTGATGTTGGGACTTACTTTCCCTAAAACCTCGTTCAAATGGTCAGCCTCCATGCCAAAAAACTTGGACAACGAATCTTTCAACGCTTCTACTTTGTCCGTCTTTTGTGAGTTCTGTACCTCCTGTACTATTTTTCCTATCATCTCCAGCTTTGTCTTGCTTGTCGTTTGATATTTTTGGACTTCTTGCACCACTCCCCCAATTAACACAATCCGTTCAATCTCATTGGCTAGATTAAAGAGTGCATCCAAATCAGCAGGATTAAGAGGGACGTAAACGTCATTGGCGAATTGGGCATTCAGTGAGGTCTGGATTTCAGGGCTGTTGATGTCGATACTTACTACCTTCAAAACCGCACTCATTTGATCATCTGTAAGGATAAAAAGCCTGGATAAGGAATCTTTCAGTGCCTCCACCTTGTCTTGTGATTTCTGGGCTTCCAATACGATCTTTCCTATCGCCTCCCGTGTTATTTTATTTATCACTTGATACTTCTGGGTTTCTTGTACGATTGTTACTACCGTATCGCGCGTCGTCTTGTACTTTACCGTATTGCTCTCTTCGCCTTTGAGGATGAAGCGCAGCTCGGAGACCGTGAATGGAGAGGACTTGAGCCAGTCCCTGAATCTAATGAGCTGATGAATTTGATCCAGCTTAGTAACAACTAAGTCATTCGGCGCAAAATTGAGATGAAGGGACTGGATGAAGTCTTCAATGCCAAGTTTTAATGCCCTGGCCAGCCTGGCATGGCGATAAAGGAGCGAAATATTCTCCCTATTAAGCGTTGTGTCGCCATTGTTATCGAAAGGCATCTTTGCCTTCAGCAAGTCGGCCAGCAAGAGCAGTTCTGTTTCCGAAATACCTAAGCCACCCAGCAATATAGGTGTTTTGGGATCAATTGATTTGTCAGTAGGATTATTCTTGTTGAGTGAATAATGATGGAAGGTGGTGGACTGATTAAGTTCGTGCGTGCTGGAATTTCCCTCTCCAAAGAGTTTCTTTAAGTCAAACAAACGCTCATACAACCGTAAATCGGCCTGCCTGTCCGGTGGTATGGGAAAGGATTTGGAGACGGGCATGAGGTGAAACATTGTGCAGAGTTCTTCGACCGTTAATTTCAGTTTTTCCTGGATATCTACCAGTTGCGCGAGATACAGAACTGCAGCATTGTTTAAATCGGGTATATTGATGAGATTGGATTCTCTCAGTGCAGTTATTAATCGTCTCATAATAGAACACACATTAAGCTGTCCGTTTAGCGCTTCAATATTGGAGAAGGAAAGCATACGACGAATCAATACAATTATGAGACCCTTAATAAGACCATGTCCAGATCGGGAATACTCCAGGGCGTCTTTTTCCATAACCGGACAAAGCGATGGATGAAATCAAGTCGGGTGATGTTAAGACCCTTCAGGATTTCTGGGAAATTCTGCAATTCATCGGGCAAAAGCATCTTGTCCACCGTGACGTTTTGTAGGTCGGAATAGAATGATATGGCCAACAACTCGTTTAATTGCTGCCGGGTAATACCTGCAATATTGATAAACCCCCGCCAGTCCACATTCTTTACGTCGTCTTTATAGTCGTTTACAGGGAAGTTATCGAGCGATGACGGATTGCCAAAATGGTACATGATGCTAGGGGTGCCGCCAGGGAAAATGGCCGTACTATCAGGTCTGATAATGACGTCAAGCTCTTCTTTAGACAGGTTGAGCCGTTCCCGCCAGATTTTGTCCTCTGGCTGTTTGAGGATGCGGTAGATATCGTGCAAGGTAATCCCGAAGTGTTTTAAGTACATCCGTATTTCTTCCAACGGGAGGTTAAAAGGGAGATGAAATGAAATTTTTTCTTCCGGTCTGGTTTGTTTACTGAGGGTTTCAAAAATGTCGTCTCTTTGTATGATATTATTCTCCTCCAGGTAGCTCTCCAGCACCTCATTGACAATGGTCAGGTAGGGAACCAGTGTGTTCGTGTTTTCGCAGGTAAGCTTGAGCGTCCATAGATCAGGCCGTCGTTTTTTTAAGTAGAGTGGGTGATTGTCTCTCCTGCGAACGAAAGGAGGACGGTCAGAGATCGGGCTAGGAGGGTATACAGGAGGTTTTTTCCATTGCGACGAAAACTCGAAATATTCGGTAAAAACCGGTTTGGACACGTGTTGTTCAATAAAATACATCAAATCCACGAAGTATGCGGCGGGACCCAGGATCGACTTGCAATGCGCACAGTCACAATAATCCTGCGAGCCAAACATGTCGTCAAAACCGTCGATTTCCCGCAGGTCATTGATTAACTGTGGAGAAATATTGGAAGCGTTAAATGGGATTCTCCTTGCCACCTCTCTGAACATCAGTAACTCATGAGCAACAACAATGGCCTCTGTATGAGCTTTCTTGTATACCTTGAAAGCCTTGGCAGTGTCCAAACCACTGTTTCTGATAAAATCGCTTCTGGTTTTTCTGGCAATCATTACGGCAGAATCGTTTCCGCTGTTTAGGAGCGCCTGACGATCTTCTATCGCATCGGCCAGATTGAGCGTCCGCTGGTAGGCCATCAATTGCTTCCTGACGAGGGGTTGATCTGCGGCAGGAATATCCTTCCAGTTGAGTTTTCCATTTTTTTTATCAAAGAAGTTGACCACCCGCAGGTCAAAGTCCGGATTGTTTTTATTGAAGGTGTCGATATGCTTTACCCGGGTGGTAATGACGCTCTTCTTTTGAGACACATTGATGTTTTTGTCATTAATCACCCCGGCAATGCCCAAATACCGGTAGGTATTGGCAAGGTTTACAAGATTATTGAGCGTTTCCCCGACCTTGCCACGATTCGCAGGGGTAATTTTATCCCAGTTCGTTACAGACACCTTCCCCTTATGAATAAGCCGTTCGTTTTCTGTGAAAAGGGGAGCGACTTCATCCAACAAGTCAGTCGTTTTTCTTTCGTCTATGCGGGAGAGCCGGTGGAGCAAGACCTGTGAGGGATAGGTTTTATCGACGATATAGGCTATATTGCCCGCATAATCCTCCCGCGTTTCTCCGGGAGGGGGTTCTATCTTTTCATCCTCAATAATTTTCAACCAATCTGACTTGTTCAGGGAGACGAAATCACGCACCGATTTTCTGTCGTTGGTCTTGAGTCTCTCCATGAATTTGAAATTGTCGTTCGTAAGCCTGCCCAGGTCTACGGTGAAGGTTAAGTCGTCCTTCTGGTTGTTTGTTAAAATACCTTCATTTACGAGGTTGTCCCATTCAAATTCGCTGGCTTCTTCTAAACTCCTGGATTTTTGAATCAACTTATCGGTAGCTCCTGTATCCAGTTTAGAAATCCTGGCATATTCAGCGGTCCTGGTAACCCTCAGTTCATCGAATAGGAGGGGGTTTTTCATCAAGGGGGTATTGAGATGGAGGGCGTCGTCAACCTTTTCCGATGCACCTGAGGGAAGCTTGTTTTCTATGGCCTCAACCTCTTTTGCCAGACCCTCATCTTTCTTCAACTCCGGGAAGACGTGGAGTTTCAGCACGTCATCGATGGTCTTGCCTGAGAATTCCCGGTGGTCGATCGTAAGCTGATGTATGGCGGTCTTCAGCGGTTCGCTGGCTGATACAATACGGCCAATGAGCCTTTCCTTGAACCGGCCGTCCAATTTGCGGTTGATTAACTCCTTCTCCTGTTCATTAAGCTTATCTCGGTCTTTCGGAGTAAGGCGAAAGATGTCCGGGCGCAAAACCGCCTTCTTTGGTTGAAAGGGTTTGTCTGATGACAAGGGTGTTCGTCCCGCGGAATCTGGTTTACCCGGTGTGGTCGACTTTGACGTCACACGAGTAGAGGTGGAGTCGGCAGCTTCTGGGATTTTTATAGTGGTAACACCGGCAGTTGGACCTACCTTTGAGGTAGTTTTTAACTCCGGTATTTTTGCCTTACCTGGAGTGATCGGCTCCGCCTTGCCACCTGCCATGAGCATTGCGGCCGTTTGTTCATCCACACACCCGGTGGTGGACAGGCCGTGTTTTTTCTGGCATTTCTGTACAGCCTCACGGGTGGAAGGGCCAAAAAATTTCCTCTTCACCTCTTCCGGTGAAATTTCAAAGCCGTTTTTCTTCAGGTTCTCATGTAAACGGGCGACTTCATCACCGATGTCACCCACGTCAAGTCGTATTGGCTTCATATGCAAACCTTTCTTTAAAAGTACTGGTGCAGTTCTCTAAAATCCTGGGGTAGTGTAGCCGCAACCAAGTCCCCCTTAACAAAGGGTAACAACCTTCTGAATCTCCCTTAATAAATGGGGACAAAGGGGGTTGTAAAAAAACTTACAAAAACTTGCCCTCATAGTTTTGCTTTAATAGACACTTACCTCACCTAATTAAATTGTTCAGATCAAGGTACCGATTAAACCTACTTTATACAGATTGGTTAGCATCTAGGATTTTTTAAGCATATCAAAGATATTTACATCAACCACCCCTGTCTCAGGGATACCTTTTTCATTTTGAAATTTCTTCACAGCATCAACAGTTCCGTCACCAAATAATTTACCACTTTTTTCAGATTGTGGAATTGCTGGAAATCCCTTAATTTTAGGTTTAACTTTCTCTAACAAAGAATGCAATTGAGCAACTATACCACTTTTGTCATCTTTTTTAATTTCTATCTCAAATCCAAGCAACACAAACGCCCTCGGATCACGGGCAACAAACTGGACACGCTCAACGACACGGAAGAAATATTTTTGACCATCCTTACGAACGAACTCTGTTGTAACTTCCCGACCAACGTAAAGGTTTGTAGGCTCTCCACCCAGAGCTACTAATAAGCCCTTTCTATTTTTATCCTCGTCAGACAGGGTACCAGTACCATAGAATCCCCCCTCTGTTAAAGGCCTTATTCTCTCAGCTGTCGTTACTAGAGACGCAGGGCTTGGTGGAACAAAGGTATCTGCATATGCCTTGGTTGGGAGGAAAAGCGCATAAAAAGGCGCCTGTGATTTTTCTACCAGTTTTGCAATTCCCTCTGCTACTGCAGAAAAGGTATTTTCACCATACAAAAGGCCAGGTCTTCCAGCCCGTACAACAGGAACTAATTCGACAGCTTCACCTAAAATACCGTCCAGTGCAGAATTCACTAATTCCACTTTAACGTTGGCAGGCAATGTTCCCTTTTCACCCTGAAAGATAATCGTGTCTTCGGCTAATGCAATTGCCTTTGCAGCCATGCGTGCGAGTGTTTTGCATATCTTCGTATCGGGTTCTTTTTTTACCTGGGTACTGGTCAATGGGAATTCCTGGTAAATTTCCACAAAGGGTTTGGTTTGACCTTCTGCTATCGTAAGATCAGGAAACTTTATCACCTCATTGGGTATCTCTGTTGGATTCGTGTCAAATACCTTTGTTGGAAATACCTTTTGGGCAACTCTCACTTTATTCACTTCAGCAAGAACGGCATTGTTTATTTCATCCCATACTGCCTGTGGCCAATTAATTTCATTTGAACCATTCATGGTCTATTCCTTTCTGAGAAAAAACTATTTAGCATATAAACAATCCAATTATTACAAAATAACCTGATATATACTTATTGCCAAGAGATAGATGTGTTTCATTTCAAATAGAAAAAGCCATCATTGATAAATTTTGATAATCCCCTCCTTTCTCATTTTTTGTTGACAATTTTTTATTTTTTCAAGTATTTTACCTCCTTCTTATACAAAATTTTCCACCGCAAAGTATTTCCTTACAATGACAAGCAACAATGACAAAGAACCGCGCTTGTCGCACAAAACCTTAACACGCTGTCATTGCGAGGAGCAGAGCGACGAAACAATCCCTCCGTCCTGCCCTGAGATTGCTTCAGGCTATCGCCTTCGCAATGACACACGGACGTTGTCATTCTAAGCAGAAGTATGTCACTCCTTCTGTTTTTGCCCTTCGATATTCTGACATTGATCTTTATGCTCCCTATGGCTTTGTGCGTAAGATGCACCCTACGCTTGCTTTTTCTCCACCAATGTTTGTGTTATTGTATTCAGCACGGTCAGTCTTGAAACCAGTTTTGAATATGTTCCGTTTTGAGTAACTGCAAAATAGTCAGAATTAATCTCAAAAAACTTTTCCATTTGATGTTCAGGTTTCCAGCTCTCATCGATACTCTCTTTGTATAAAACCGGCCTGAATAATTCTTCCAGCCGGACAAGACTGACTCGTTTTGATCCTTCCTTGCTTTCTACATTTGACCAAAGGTCATAGGCAAGTAGACGTTCAGCCAACATTTCTTCAGGTAAACCATCCTTATCAAAACTATTAACGTTATGCACTACAACTAAGCCTGTATTCATCCAATCGGGAATAGGCGGCGTAGACCCTGGATTTGAAGGATTAACCGGATTAACAGGCTCCACAAGTTCGCGTTTCCGGGCTGCTGCCTGTGCTGCATGAAAACTTCGCTGGTATTGCGGATGGAATTTCAATAGACGCGGTAAAAGTTCATGGGGATGGCTCCATCCCTGAAAGTATTTATCAATTCCACTATCTTTGCCAATAAAAACCACCTTTTCAGGCTTCTTAAGCCTTACCGCACCGGCAAGCAGAACGAGTAATAGTGTTTCCCGCCATACCTCTCCATCTTTAAGATCAATTATAACGACATCGCACCCCATAGATTCCCTAAGTGTCTTAAGGATATCGGGCATACTGCTGCTATTCACAGGTTGATTGGGAAGACCCATGTTATCAGATACCGTAATTTCAGAACCTCCCCATTTTTGAATCTGAGAAAAATCGATCTTCACACCACGGTATTCAATCACTCCGCCACGTTCGATAAAGACGTCAACAAGGGCAAGCACAATGGGCAGCAGGCCGAACAGAAACATGCCAATGAGTATCATTCTCTCATTCTCCTGGCTGGGCAACTTGAGGGTTACTCGCAAAGCCACATAAATGAGTACTAATCCAAGCAGTATTGCTATCGCTGAAATGATAATGGTGCGCGGCCCGAATGGCCATAACCTGCGATCTGTTTTATTCATGATAGATTTTCTCCCTTACCCACTTGCTGTTTGAGATCCAATATCTTCCGTTTTTACTATACTTTGCTTAACATATTTCTATAAATAACCTTACTCAATGAGTAACATCCCATTTACCATTTACTTGCACCGCCTCGTCAGGTCCAGGCCATGGTGGAATGGTTGCGATAGCAAAACAGAGCGGTTCTGAGCCTGTATTCCGAAATTGAAAATGCGTTCCCACCGGTATGGTAAGGCACGTGCCCGGTTCCGCGTCGACAACTTCTTCCTGATTGCCCTGTCTTCGCCACACCTGACCCTTTCCCGATATAAAGTACCATATTTCATCCACGGACTTATGCCTGACTGCCAGGGAAACACCTTTCGGAGGTAGCGTAGCATGGGAAATTTCCCCTGTTTTTGTTTTGGTAAGCAATCGTATCTCTGACCCGTCAGGCGCTATGTAACTTGGTTTTTCCGGTAAACTTATCGTAGTAAAGTTTTCAATCATTTACCTTTCCCCTTTTTTTAAAATACGCAGGACAGTCGTCGACACTGTAAAGGTAGACTTAAATGCTATACCGTGAGATTGCTTCGGGCTCTCGCCCCCCCTCGCAATGGCACCTCCAATTCACTTGTCATTGAGAGTGGCCGTTGCGAGTGGCCGGAGGGAATGAATCAATCCACACTGATAACCGATAACCGTCTCCTTACCTGCCTACATCCGCACGAATTACCCCACGTAAATCAAAATAGATGGTAGGCAATGCCTAACCAAGCTGTTTCCTGACATCAGACTCCTGTTTTTCCCCCCTTCTATCATATCCATTAATCACAAATCAAGGTTTGACCCCAACATCCACCATGGCGTTTCTAACGTCACGGAATACCTCGTAATACACCAACTTTGTAATGTTATATTTCTTCGTAAACCCCTTAATCAGCTTTTCTTTATGTACATAAACCCTTCTCCTTAAGTCATTGGTAACCCCTGTGTAGAGAACGGTATTGTTCTTATTGGTCATTATGTAAACGTAATATTGCTTATCCATAAACGCGTTTCACCAAGGCTTACATTGAGCGGACAAAACCAGATTGCTTCGTCACTCCGTTCCTCGCAATGACATACAATAATGATGTCATTGCGAGTGAAGCGAAGCAATCCCAGTTTTTAAGACTTCCACGGGTTACCGCCCTCGCAATGACAAATAACACGTTTATTTGTCAAGACCTTAGCACACTATCATTGCGAAGGGGGAACGACTGAAGGAATCCACCACCAATACCTATTGACACCAAGCCATGCCTATTACCTCACATGAAGAGCCTGCAATATTCTATTGCCTTTTTTGCAGGTATCATTTACAATTCTACCGGAGGTAATGATTTATGGCGACACAACACCGAAGAAAAAAGGCAACTTTTGCCTTAAACGAAACAATTCTAAAAGATGCAAAAGAAATTGCCCATGAAGCTGACTACCGTTCTCTTAACGACTTTGTCGAAACTGCAATCGGTGAAATGATAAAAAGGCATCGCAAAAAGGAGATAAAACGCCAGCTTTCGGCGGCGAGCCGCGATCCGCTTTTTCTTGCCGACATTGCCAAAGCCCAACGCGATTTCCAGGATACCGACTGGGAAAGCCTGGAAAAGGATTCATGAGCTTTAAAAGCTATCAATGGCATGCCTTTCAGGCAAATCTTAATCCTGTCGCAGGTTCAGAGCAACGTGGGACAAGACCTGTTCTGGTGGTAAGCGATGAGGATTTTAACCAGCTCATGCCTGTGGTCACTGTCCTGCCCTTAACTTCACGCAAACCAGGACGCCAGGTCTATCCCAACGAAGTCCTTTTGCCGAAAGGCGCTGCCGGGTTGCCTGAAGACTCTATCGTTATGGCACACCAAATCAGAACCATTTCTAAGACCCGTTTGGCAGATTTGTATGGGGCAATCCAAAACAAAACCTTGAGAGAATCCATTCGCCAAGCCCTGAAAGTTCATCTTTCACTAGAATGATCTTTGTGCTCCGACAAATTCATTTTGTTAATGAATGTCGTCATGTCATGCTGGGCACTTCTCAGGTCGTATTTTCAAAGAACAGTTTTTAGCACTTCGTTAGGTATAGAGTATGTCCCACGCACCAAATCAATTGGTTATTCACCAAAGCCCGCTTCTTCTATCTCATCCATCCCGCGGGTTCAAGTTTACAACTTGAATCCAAACATTTTGCGACAACACAACTGCCGTGATTATATTCACAGTTTGTGAATATCAAAACCATGGTTTCAGGTTACAAACCATGAACCCGCCATGGGTACCCTCCACCAACAATATCTAAATCTGCCGCCAACCATAGATAATCACAAATCAAGGCTTGTGACACCAAGCCATTGCTCGCATAAATTACCCTACGTAAACTCAACTCATAACTTGTCATTGCGAAGGAGGGACGACTGAAGCAATCCCTCTTCCTCTGCCTTGGGATTGCTTCGGGCTAATGCCCTCGCAATGACATGCAGCAAGGACGTCATTGAGAATGTCCACGGTGAAGACTAAGTCGTCCTTCTGGTTACTCGCAATGACATGCAGCGAGGACGTCATTGAGAATGACTGGTTTACTCGCCATTGAGAATAACTCATTTACTCGCCATTACGAATGACTGGCTTACTCGTCATTGCGAACGACTCGTTTACTCGTCATTGCGAATGACTGGCTTACTCGCCATTGCAAACGACTGGCTTACTCGTCATTGCGAACGACTGAAAGGAGTGAAGCAATCCCCTTCTTAAGACTGCCACGATCTACTGCCCTTGCAATGACGATTCTCTTTCGCCTGTCATTGCGAGTGAGAAACCTCTCTTTCACCTGTCATTGCGGGTAGAAAACCGCTCTTTCGCCTGTCATTGCGAGGGTCTTTTCCGAAGCAATCCCAAAGGCAGAGATTGCTTCGTCGCTTCACTCCTCGCAATGACATTTTTAAAGGTTCCGTACGTTCCATACACCTTTTAGAAAGTTGTCAGTTGTCATGACAAAGTTGTCTGTTTTCAGGTAACAGTTGTCAGATAGCTATTTGCATCCTGTCTTTTTTCTGCCCCCTGAAAACTGTCCACTGTCCCCTTTTTCCCTGCACCCTGAACCCTTTCCCCCTGACTCCTGTTTTTCACCCTTTCTATTGTCCCTTAATGTAGAGTAAAACACTGGCGTAGTGGCTACAGGCTGAGGTTTGTGTTTCCCGTTTCTCTCCGTTTCCTCTGAGAGTGTCACACTATTACAACCATACCCTATTTCCAGCATCTTCTCGTCAAACCGTACGTGAGGTTTTCCCTCATACGGCTTTCCTGCTCCCTTCTCAGCAAGGCATATCCACCGGTCGACCAAAAGTCGATCGGTCTTCGCCCTTGCTGTATATCTTTCCCCTCAGTTCCTGTAGACTTGTGGAAGCTTTTATC
>WBZY01000355.1_pt1 | contig 35603 bp, 41 predicted proteins | sample 5204191 | NCBI WGS metagenome assembly WBZY01 (sample SAMN12344363, study PRJNA552823) | activated sludge metagenome | biome: Activated sludge suspended growth; feature: Anammox Sidestream; material: Wastewater; isolation source: activated sludge from anammox sidestream of wastewater treatment...
AAAAAGGGCTGGCGCAAATGTTGAAGGGCGGCGTCATCATGGATGTGGTGACGGCGGAACATGCGAAGATCGCGGAGGATGCGGGCGCGTGCGCGGTGATGGCGCTTGAACGTGTGCCTGCTGATATTCGCGCGGACGGCGGCGTGGCGCGTATGAGCGACCCTGAATTGATTTTGAAAATTATCGATTCGGTTTCGATCCCTGTGATGGCGAAGTGCCGCATCGGACATTTTGTCGAAGCGCAGATTCTTGAGTCACTGGGCGTGGATTATATTGACGAGTCGGAAGTGCTGACGCCCGCCGATGAATCGAATCATATTTTGAAACATAACTTCACTGTGCCGTTCGTGTGCGGATGCCGCAATCTCGGCGAGGCGTTGCGACGCGTGGGCGAAGGCGCGGCGATGATCCGCACGAAAGGCGAAGCAGGGACAGGCGATGTGGTTGAAGCGGTGCGTCACGCGCGGACCGTGTTGGGCGATATTCGCAAATTGACCACGATGGCTGACGAAGAGTTGATGCGCTATGCAAAAGAGATCGGCGCGCCGTATGAGCTGGTGAAAGAGACGAAAGAACTCGGGCGCATGCCTGTCGTCAATTTTGCCGCGGGCGGAGTTGCGACTCCCGCCGATGCCGCGTTGATGATGCAACTTGGCGTGGACGGCGTGTTCGTCGGTTCGGGAATCTTCAAGAGCGGCGATCCCGCGAAGCGCGCGAATGCAATCGTCAAAGCGGTGACGCATTATCAAGACGCGTCGATTCTCGCGGAGGTGAGCAAGAATCTCGGCGAGGCGATGGTCGGACGAAATGTGTCGCAGATGCCCGAGGCGGAGAAGATCGCGGGGAGGGGTTGGTAAAAGATAGTGATCAGTAATCAGTAATCAGTGATCAGTTAGCAATGAACAGACTGATCACTGATTACTCTTGACTTTGAATTGACTACAACTATGAAGATTGGAGTACTTGCCTTACAAGGAGACTTCGCTGAACATATCGTGATGCTCAAGCGCTTGAATGTGGAAGCATCCGAAGTGCGTTTGCCTGAACATCTCAAGGGACTCGACGGGCTCATCATCCCTGGCGGCGAGTCTACGACGATTGGCAAACTCGCCGTCGCGTACAACTTGATGGATTCGTTGAAGACATTCGGTCAACGTCACGCCATTTGGGGAACGTGTGCGGGCGCGATCTTTCTTTCAAAAGATGTGAGCCGCGACCAGCCACTGCTTGGATTGATGGATATCAAAGTCCAGCGCAACGCGTTCGGTCGTCAGATCGATTCGTTTGAAACGGATTTGGATATTCCCGAACTCAAACAAGCCACAGGGACGAAGGAAGATTATCACGCAATCTTCATCCGCGCGCCGATCATCGAGTCGGTGAGCGGGGATGCAAAGATTCTCGCCTCAGTTTCCGACGGGAGGATTGTCGCCGCCCAACAGGGACATCTGCTCGCTACATCGTTTCATCCCGAACTGACGAACGATACGCGCTTCCATAAATATTTTTTGACACTGGTTGATTGAGAAATCGTTTAACCACGAAGTACACGAAGGTCACTAAGGTTGGTTGAGTGATGGTTGTGGTTCTTTGTTTTAAACCTTGGCGAAAGATGGTCAAGTAGAAGTCATCACGTTGCGCCGCGCAATTAAACCTTTGTGCTCTTTGTGTACTTTGTGGTAAAAATTGAATATGTCCATCCGACCGCTTGCTTTGTTGGACCTTCCGCAACTGTATCGCTTCCGCGATGAGGCGATAGGGTTGGATACGGCGCGCACGTTGACTCGGGGGAATCCGCTCGGCGCGGTGCGATTGCTCGCGTACATGAATCCCGCGCGGCACGTCTATGGCGCGATCGCAAACGGCGAACATGACTCGGTGCTAGGCGGGATAATCCATTCGCAGGAAGATACGTTTGCAAAGTTGCTGTATCTTGCGCCGTTGTCGAATCTGACTCACCCCGAATTGCCCGCGTTGATCGAGAATTTATCCGCCCAAGCAGGGACATGGGGCGCATTCCACGTACTTGCCGAAGTGGACGAGGTTGGCGATGCGTTCGTGCCGCTTCGCCAGTCGGGATTCTCCGTCTACGCGTGGCAGAGGATGTGGGAAATGTCTGGGATGGGGGAGCAGGCTGAGGCGAAGAACGAAGCGTGGAGCCGAGTCCGTTCGGTAAGTCTGCCTGCGGTGCAGAGTCTGTATCATCAAATTGTTCCACCGTTGTTGCAACCTGTCGAACCACAGCCGAAGATTCCGCTTGGTTGGCTGAGCAACGATGGCGCGAAATGCCACGTCAGCGTGACGCATGGAGCGCATGGAATTGTGTTGACGCCGCTCATCCATCCCGAAGCGACCGATGTGAGCGCGAAACTTGCCTCGTTGATCAGCCAACTACCCGACAGACGTTCTCGTCCCGTGTATGTGTGTGTCCGTTCGTATCAGGCATGGCTCGAACCCGTGCTTGCAGACTTGGGCGCGAAGTCGGGTCCGCGCCAGGCGGTGATGGTAAAACATCTTGCGCGTCTGGTGAAGGAAGGCTTGCCCGCATCCGCTGTGCCGAAGGGAGTCAGTGTTCAGCCTTCGCGGGTGAGTCGGGTTGAGGGGAAGAAATAAATTACGTTGGACGATGATAAACGCAGAGAACGCAGATTTTTCATTTTTAGAACAGCGTGGGTCAGCGTTTATCTGCGTCCCATTTATGATTTCGACGCGTTATAATTGTTTGAGAGCAAACCATGATTTGTGATATTTGCGGAAAGGAAGGCGCTCGCATCCGTTATGTGACGCGCAGTTATGGAAAGGGCGAGAATTTGCTCGTCATTGAAAACGTGCCTGTTGTATCCTGTCCTCATTGTGGAGAGAGTTACCTCACAGCGGAAACGTTGCACGAAATCGAGCGAATCAAAACCCATCGTAAGAATTTCGCCAAACGGCGGAGTGTTGCCGTTGCTGAATTTGTCTAAAGCCAAGCCTTGCGATGGAAATCCTCGCAAGGCGTTTTTATCTGAATCGAACCTATCACGCGGGGAATTCCGTATTCCTCGTATAATAGCCAACGGAACAGGAAACTTCCCCACCCCAAAATCCGTTAACCTCTCTAACCCAGTCTCCAGTCTCCAATCTCCAATCTCTAATCTCCAATCTCCAATCCTCCCAATTCTCCTCCGTCACGCCTCACAGCTTGAAACCTGAAACGTGACACCTGAAACTCAAACCATGACCCAACTAAAAATCACCGACGACCTCGACGCCCTCCTCGACGTGCTTCCCACGAACATCCGTCACTCGGTCGAAGAGGCGAATAACAGTGACCTGCTCCTCGAAATCATCCTCGACCTCGGACGCGTTCCCTCCGCGCGCTTTGTCGAGAATGAAGTTGTGCTTTCGGGCGCGGAACTGACTCGCGCCGAACTCGATCACGTGGTCGAGCGCATTGGCACTTTCGACGCGGACAACCGCGCAGGCATCGAGCGGACTCTCCATCGCATCTCCGCCATTCGCAACCGACGCGGCGCGGTGGTGGGATTAACTCTCCGCGTGGGTCGCGCCGTCTACGGCACGGTGGATATCATTCAAGACATCATCGAGACGGGCAAGTCTGTCCTCATCCTCGGGCGCCCTGGCGTTGGCAAAACAACATTGCTTCGCGAGTCGGCGCGAATACTTGCGGAAAATAAACGCGTCATCATCGTGGACACTTCCAACGAGATCGGCGGCGACGGCGATGTGCCTCATCCCGCCGTTGGTAAGGCGCGCAGAATGCAAGTCAAAGTGCCGACGCACCAGCACGAGGTCATGATCGAAGCGGTCGAGAATCACAATCCCGAAGTCATCGTCATTGACGAGATCGGGCGCGAACTCGAAGCCCTCGCGGCGCGCACCATCGCCGAACGCGGCGTGCAACTCATCGGCACGGCGCACGGTCAAACGCTCGATAACCTGCTCCTCAACCCAACCCTCAGCGATCTCGTCGGCGGCATCGAAGCGGTCACGCTGTCAGACGAGGAAGCGCGTCGAAGGGGCACCCAGAAAACGGTCCTCGAAAGACGCGCTCCGCCCACGTTCGACGTCCTGATCGAGATCCAGCATCGCGATCGTTTTGCGGTCCACACCGATATCATGTCCTCTGTGGATTCGCTGTTGCGTGATGCGCCCCTGCCTCCCGAAGTGCGGATGCGAGACGCCGAGGGAAAAATCCAGATCGAGAAATCCGCGCCGCCCGCGAAACCGAAAGCGGATGTGAAAACGCCTCGTCGCGGACTTCGGTCTGCTTCAACAGCGGAGGCTTTACCCACGCCTCAAGCGAGTCCGCCCATCGGCGCGGCATTGCAGACTGTGCGCGTGTACGCGTATGGCGTCGCGAAGAACCGACTGCAACAAGCCGCCAAGCGACTCGGCGTGCCAGCCGTCGTCGTGCGCGATGTGAGCGAAGCCGACGCGCTCGTCACCCTGCGGACGTATTATCGCAACCGCCAGCAGACCGTGATGGAAGCCGAGCAACGCGGTATGCCGATCTATGTCCTGCGCGCCAACACCGTCGCGCAAGTGGAGCAGTTCCTCAGCGACCTCTACAACCTGAGCGCCGCGCCCACCCGCGACAACATGGAAGACATCCGCCACGAAACGCAACAAGCCATCTCCGCCGTCCTCAACGGCGAACGCTGGGTAGATTTGCCTCCAGGTCCGTCACTTGTAAGACGCCTCCAACACGAAATGGCGCGCAGCGCCGAGTTGGTTTCACATTCTTACGGCAAAGAGCCAAGAAGGCATGTGAGGATTTTTAGGGAGTGATGGAGTAAAATCAAACCATGCAAAAAAACTTTGTTGAAAAGCGCGGAAAAATTGAACAGATGGACAGGTCGTTTGACTTGAAGTTTTGGCAGGCGCAACCCGCAAAAGCCCGCTTCGACGCTTCGTGGGAATTAATTGTCCATTATATGAAGGTAAAAAAGCGCGATGTTCGTCAACTCCGACTTCAACGATCTGTTACGCATTTTCAACGACCATAATGTCAGGTACATGGTGATCGGCGGATACGCGGTTGTTCAATATGCTGAACCGCGCTTCACCAAAGACCTGGATGTATTGATCAGCACCGACACGAAAAATTCGGAGGCGGTCTATCATGCGCTGAAGGAATTCGGCGCGCCGCTTGCGGGATTAACGCCAAAGGATTTTTCGGAAGAAGGTTTCTTCTTTCAAATGGGCGTTCCTCCCATCCGCGTGGATGTGTTGATGGGAATCCCTGGCATCAACTTCGATGATTGCTGGGACAGGCGGGTGGAAGTAGACTTCGAAGGATTGAATGTTATTTTCATTTCCAAGCAAGACCTGATACATTCCAAGCGAGCGGCTGGCCGCCCACAAGATTTGATTGACGCAGATTTACTCTCCCAAGAGTAACTTTCAGATTTCATAGACGCTAAAGAATGATGAACTTACGGCAAAGAGCCAAGAAGGCATGTGAGGATTTTAGGGAATGAGGTAAGTAGACAAGGAAACAGGTACACAAGTAGATACGTGGCTTGAAGTCATTACGATATATAGTTTCAATTAGGTAAAACCATGAAACCAACCAAGAAAAAAAGACTGACAATAGATGTAGGTGTGATTGCTTCGCTTGGAAGAGATAGCATAAAAGATCATACGACTGCGATATTGGAATTGGTCAAGAATAGTTATGATGCTGGAGCAAAAATCGTTGAGGTTGAAATAAAAACGCATGTTGACAACCCATTCATTAGAATTGCTGACAATGGAAGTGGGATGACGGAATATGACATTGATAGCAGTTGGTTAAGGGTTGGCTTTTCAGAAAAAAGGCACGACAAATTTATAGACAAGAGACGTAAGACTGGCGAGAAGGGGATTGGAAGGTTATCTGCCGATAGACTTGGTGAGGTTCTGGAAATGCGAACGCGCACTCCTAGCGATGGAGATATAAGTATTATTATTAATTGGAGGAAATTTGACGAGATGGGGAAAAACGTTGAGGATGTTGAATTCGATTATTTTGATAGAGATGTTCAAATTAGCATTCCTAAAATCGCAAACGAAACTCGTGAACCCAAATCAGGGACTGAATTAATTATTCGTGAGTTGAGACAAGAATGGACAAAAGCGGATCTTGACGATTTATATAAGCAACTTTCTATACTTATATCCCCCTTCGATAACGATGTTAATTTTGCAGTTCGACTTTTAACAAGCGAAGATAACAAATATGAGCAAATATCAGTGCCAGAAATAAGCAAATATTTTGAAGTAAAACTTGATGGGACATTTGATCCGTCTAACAACTTCTTTAAATACGATGTCTGGGAAAGAGTCCCAGGATCATCTAAAAGAACAAAAATATCAACTAAACCTATTGCGCTAGAGCAATTGTTGCTTAACTCCGATATTGAAATTAATTTAACTGAGCAAAAACTTGGTCCTGTAAGAGTCATTTTGTTTTACTATCCGCGAAATAAGAAAACAATTTTTGGCTCTAAATTAAAAATGCGAGAACTCAATGCTTATCTTGAAAGTACCGCAGGAATTAAACTTTATCGTGATGGTGTTCGCGTTAAACCATATGGTGAACCTAATCGCCCTGGGGGAGATTGGTTAAATTTAGGCTATAGATTCGCCCAAAACCCAGCAGGTCGTAAAAGAGCAAGTCATCGTATCCGTCCAAGTCAACTTGTCGGAGCAATATTCATTGGACGTGATGACAATCCAGAATTAAGTGATAGCTCTTCACGAGAGGGACTGATTCAGTATGACAGCTGGAGAATACTCTACGAATTTGCTAGAGGGTGTATTCGCCTCGTAGAAGCAAGGTCGCACAGCATATTTACCAGAGAGGAGAACCTTTTAGAAGAGGATGAAGATTCGATTGACAAAGATTTAGACACAGTAAACAAAAAACTCGGCAATATACGTGACGACCTTCAGGATATTTCTAAAACTTTAAGCAAACACGATGACACCGAAGTAAAGGCTATAGGTGAAACAGTCGCAGTTTTAGTTTCAAAAATTAACTATGCGACAGAAAGTATAGAGTTACTAGAGTCTCAAACACGTCTATATCGTGGGCTAGCCACGATAGGGATTGCTTCTGCAGTCTTTGGACACGAAACACAAATCCAAATATCCCGTTTGGTTGGTGCGGTCAACATAGCTAAAGAGTATTTGTTGTTGTCACCTCCCGAGATTCCTAATTCCATGTCAAACATTGATACAGCAATAAGTGCTTCACAAAAAGTAATGGCATGGGGTGGCTTTGCACTTGACCGTATAAGGAGAGATAAACGGGAAAGAAGTGCCGAAAAACTTAGCGAGATTATTACTCGTATTGTTAATGATTTACGAAGTGCATTTGAGGCTATTGACATTGAAATTGATGATAAAAAGATTGACGAAAACATCGAGTCGAAGGTTTATCAAATAGATATTGAGTCGATTATCTTGAATCTACTTACCAACGCCTATACTGCTTGTCGACAGGTGAAGCAAAACAGAAAGCTAAAAGTGCGCCTACAAAAAGAGACCTTTGAAAAGAAAAAAGGTTTCACTATATCGGTTTCAGACTCTGGTCCTGGCGTAAATGAAAAACTGCGATCCATTATCTGGGAGCCAGCTTTTACAACTAAAACAACAAAAAAAGGCGCATCTGAAGAAGGAACAGGAATGGGTCTCGCAATTATTGACGGTATAGTGGAAGAGATGAACGGGTACAGAAAGATTGGAGACGACTCTGAACTGGGTGGTGCTAGATTCGATATTTGGTTGCCAATAATTGAATAAGGGAGGTAAGAATGACATCAATTGGTGTTATAGATGATCGAAATGAGGAGCGTCAAATCATTGTTGGCGGCATAAGGTTTGGTAAAAATGATGACGCTTGGAATATAGTCGACAGTAAACCGTTGACATCGTTAGAAGAATATCCTGCGTGGATAGGGCAAAACAAAATATGTGTACTGGTTATTGACGAACTTTTGGACGAAAAAATAAATGGTGGAGTAGCTGTTGAATACAAAGGTCATAATTTGGTTGACTACATAAGACAACGTCTTCCAACTTTGCCTATATTTGTAATTACAAGCTATTCCAATGACCCTTCTCTTCTTGAAAGATTTAAAGATGTTGAGGGTATTGTTGAAAGGCAAGATTTCAGTAGCAACTATAAAGACTATGTTCCTCGCATCATACGGGCCGCTCAACAGTATTTGAATGTATTCCAAGAAGAACTAAATGAATTAGCTTCATTTGCTCAAAGAATTGCAACGGGTGAACCCCTAAGTTATGAAGAACAAACTCGTGCACAAGCAATACAGACCAAGCTTGACATTGCTTATTCAATTAATGCTATTACTGATATTAGTAACTGGCTTGATGAAGCAACTACACTAGTTAGTAAGATTCAGGAGTTAAGAAAAGAAATCGAAAAAAAGCTGGGAAAACAAGAATGAATTGGAAAAAAATAGAGAAGGATCCCAGTAAACAACCTGCAAATGGCATATATAGCGACTGGAAGCCTTTACTGGCTGCTGAAGGATTCAATCAATGTATATATTGTGCGATACATGAAAATTCAATGGGCGGCATAAGAAATTTTCATGTTGAACATTACCGTCCAAAATCTAAATTTACTGATTTGGAGAATGATTATTGCAATCTGTTTTATTCGTGCCCAATTTGTAACACCTTCAAAAGCAATGATTGGCCTAATGAACCTGTTGATGATAATTCAGTAGCATCTTACCCTAACCCTTCAAGTATTGATTACAACACCTTGTTTGATGTTGATATTGAAAGAGGTGTAATCGAGGGAAGGAATACGGCAGCAAAATACATTCAGGAAAAGATATTTCTGAATAGGCCCCAACTTATTACTGAAAGAAGAGTTTATTTTCTGTTTCGCAAAGGAACAGATGAAATTAATGAAACAAAAAAATTGTTGAAGGAAATCACGAACAACGAAGATTATAGGATTCTCAGTGAATCTTTTATGGATTTATCAACGGGTTTCATCGGACTTCTTGAAAAATTTCGAGAAATACCTCACTATCGCTTAGGCGACATAAAAAGACCATAACGAAGATTGATTTATCGAACATTTGTGTTATTATTCGATTTTGCAAAATTCTCATAATCGGCTATTACCTAATTCAAGATGTCAAAAAAACTTGGTGCAATCTATACCCCAGATGGGCATGCTCGAATTTTGGCAACCTGGGCGATTCGGTCACGAACAGACCTTGTTCTTGATATGGGGATTGGTCATGGAATTTTTGTTTATCGTTCGTACGAGCGCTTGCGGGAATTAGGAGCTGGAAACAATAATGCCGCCAATCAAATTTACGGATCAGAAATTAATAGCCATGTATTCAAAGAGTTTACACAAGAGGCAACCAAGAAAGGCTTAGAATTCTCAAACCTTCAAAACGCAAATTTCTTTGAAATAACATTGCCACAGCTAGATGCTGTAGTTGGAAACCCTCCTTATGTGCGAAGAAGAGGCATGAGTCAAAGAGAATTAAACCTGATTAGATCAATGACGTTAAGAAACAATTCTAGTTTAACAAAAGAAGATTTATCGAGTCTTTCCGACTTGTATATATATTTTTTATTTTCTGCTTTGCCGTATCTGAAACCAGGCGGGCGATTGGCGACAATCGTGGCTGATAGTTGGCTAAATACCCGTTATGGAGTTGCATTTAAAAAATATTTATTAAACGAATTTGATATTAACCAAATTATTGGTTTAGATAGAAGTGTATTTGAAGATGCCCAAGTAAAAGCTGTTTTGCTTCTTGCTTCAAAGAAGAGTAAAGAAGATAAAAAACAACACTCTGTAAAATTCGCAAGGGTCAGAAATGGTTTGCCGATAAATGAGTTATCTTCATACGTGCTTAGTGGTAGGATAGCGTCAGTTAACGATATTTTTGTAAAGAGAATTAAGAGTAGCGAACTAGATCCCAAGTCTCCATGGGGGGCAATATTAAAGTCCACTGCTACATTCGATCAAATCAAACAAAAAGATGTTATTAAAAAGATTTGCGAAGTAGCAGATTGTCAAATCGGACTCGAAACTTTGGCGAAGAATTTCTTTGCTATACCAAATCAGGCAAATGAAGCAAGCATTGTAGAAAAAAGATACTTAAAACCATTTGCTTATTCGGTTTACGATTTTAACAAGTCTGTTATTGATGAAAAAGATGTTCCTGTGCAATATCTGTTTTACTGCGCAAAGCCTAAAAGTAAACTAGTTAACACAAAAGCTCTTAAGCATATTTTACTGGGTGAAAAAACCGAGGTGCATGTTAGAGGGACAAGTAAAACTGTTGTGGGTTATCATAACAAAGATCGAATTCGGCAAGCGAGACGACCAAGATGGTATGATGTGAAAACAGAATGTGATAAAAAAGAAATAGCCGAAATATTATTGCCTCGTTTTATCTACAAGGACTATAAGGTACTTTGGAATATTGCTAGTTATATTCCTGGAGGAGCAGTTGTTCAGTTCTTTCCAAAGGTTAATCCTCCAATCGACATAAAAATTTATCTAGCGGTCTTAGAAAGTTCTTTTACAGAAATTGCCTTTAGGATAAATGCTCAAATGTATGGTGGAGGAACATCCAATTTGAGGGTCTCCGCCATAAATGAATCACCTATTATTGACCCAAGCCTTCTCACAGATGAGCAAAAATCTGATCTTGTTGCTGGATATAATCATTATCTAAAAAAGAACGATAAATCAAAAATAAACCGAATCATATATGAGATCTTAGGGCTTACCAAGAAACAGATGGTCGAAATCAACGAATTATTGATTGAACTGAGAAATATCGCAGAGTCAACCAAAAAGGCTGCTCATCCTATCGAGAAGTAAGGACTTTTTATTTACATCTTTTTCTGTTTGCTTGCCTTCTTTATTGCTTTTCAGTATGGAGAAACACAAATGAGCGCGATACCAACTACTCAATTTATGAGACAATTCATCGTCACCGATCCTGAAATTGCACACGGCGAGCCAACCTTTCGCGGTACGCGTGTGCTGGTCGCGGATGTGCTTAAGCAAGTTGCCAGCGGAATGGCTTGGGAAACTATCATTGAGGAATGGAACGGTAGCATTACAAAAGAAGCCATTCAAGAAGCCGTACAGTTAGCCAAATAAGGAACTTCCAATATCACGAGGCGTAAACTCGAAAGAAGTTTACGCCTTTTGCTTTAATCTTCCTGCTCGTTTTTCCCTGTCCATCTCCCTGCGTTTTTCTTCCATCAAAGCTTTCAAGAGACCTTTCCCTTTCAAGGAACCCCTCAATCGTTTGAGCGTAACCTCAATTGACGCGTTCGAAGCGTCTGACGCACCAGCCTTGATCTTGTCATCGTATTCCTTGAACCACGCACGGAGTTGAGCCAATTCGTCTGGTGACAGCCTTGTAATTGCCTGTTGGATTTCTTCGATGTTCATCTTAAACTCCTAAACGGAAAACACCTCATTATTTTACCCACGACTGCACTTTTCTTGTGTGCTTGTTTCCCTGTTTACTTGTTTCCCTGTCTACTTTATACTTGCCCAATCTCAATTCTCTACTCCTCTAATCCTCTAACATCCCATGTTCATCACCCTCGAAGGACCCGAAGGCTCAGGCAAGACATCGCACATACCATATCTCGTGGAATACCTCCGCGAAAAGGGACATGTTGTGTTCCCCACGCGCGAACCAGGCGGCACGTCCATTGGCGAGCAGATACGCGAGGTGATCCACGATCTGAAAAACGTGGAGATGCATCCGCGCGCCGAGACTCTCCTCTACCAAGCCGCGCGCGCCCAAATTGTGGAGCAGGTTATCAAGCCACGTCTCGCCGACGGGGAAATTGTCATCTCCGACCGCTACTACGACTCGACGATTGCCTATCAAGGCTATGGGCATCAACAGGACTTGGAGCAAGTCCGCGGGTTGGTGAAATACGCGACGGGAGGACTTGTCCCTGATTTGACGGTGTTGCTCGATGTGGACGTGGAAGAAGGACTCAGACGCAAGAAGAAAGACGACGAATGGAATCGCATGGACGCGTACACCGTCGAATTCCATCAACGTGTCCGCGCGGGGTATTTGGAGATGGTGAAAGCGGAGCCAAGTCGCTGGGCGGTGGTGGATGCGGGGCAGAAGTGGGAGTCCGTGCAAGAGGGGTTGAGGAAAGTGATCGTGGGGAAGTTGGATGTTGTATAATCCTGTCAATGGACTCCTTCGAGATCCTCACTGAAGTTACTGAGATCGAAGTGATTGCTACTGGAAATTCTATTCGTGATTTGACCAGACTTCGGAAAACCTATGGCGATGGACGCTGGAGAAAGTTGAAAGGCGTTGCCACAATTCGTTTGCGCGACGGTTCTGTCCACAAAGCAGAGTTGCATTGGTATGAAGCCAGTGGAATTGGTCGCAAAGAGTTCAAACGAAAAAGATATTTGGATTAACCATGACAACAAAACCCGTCAAACAATTTGCCATTTGCATCAATAACTCAGAGTACCCTGCCTCGCTGGACATGTATAAGGTTTATCGCGTCCTGCCAGATAAAGACGCTGAAAAACATGGCGATATTCGAGTCATTGATGAGAGCGGTGAGGATTATCTCTTCCCTGCCGATTATTTTGTGTTGATTCAGCCACCACTCCCGATTGCTCGTCTGCTGAACAAAGCGTACACGCGTCAATACGTGCATGCGGGGTAAGCAGTCTTACCTTTGTGGCCAACATCCGATTCTCCAAAAGATTTCCAATAACTCAAAGTCATCGAGCGCGCCGCGTGAAGTTCTCTGCCATCGCGTAACGCAACACGTTAAAGTATTCCTATGCCCACTCTTCATCTACTCTCCACGCCAGGCGACCGCGACATTCGCTGGGTAGTTGACGCGTGCAAGCCCTATTTGCAGGATAAAGATGAGCCGACGGTTGCCTTCCTGCCACAGGCTTGGCTGAATGTGAATCACTGGCTAGATTACACGACGCGTTCATTTGAGAAACTTGCGCGCGTCGAGTTGATTGATACCGATCGGATGGAACTGCCGAAGATGGAATCCATTCTCCGCAAGGCGCATGTGGTTTACATTTCTGGCGGAAACACGTTTTTGTTGAATCATCGTTTGCACATCAGCGGATTGATGCCGTATCTTCGCAAGAAAGTGCAAGCGGGTTTGCCCGTTGTCGGATTCAGCGCGGGGATGATCGTGTGCGGACCGAACATCCTCACCTCCAGCGACATGAACTCGGTGGAGACGAGTCGGTTCGACGGGTTGGCTGTTTCGCCGTTCAATTTTTATCCGCACTACGAAGACGATATTAACCAAGATGATTGGCTTTCAGAGTATCATTCATTTCACGATAACCCCGTGATCATGCTCAGCGACGGCGCGTATGTGAAAGTGGATGGGAAGAAGACGACCCTCGTCCGCGGCGGGGCGTGGGTGCTGAGAAAAGACGAAGAGAAGATAAAAGTTGACGAGGGCGAGTCAATCGTCCCGTAGAAAGAGGCGAGAATGACCGACGAGCAATTCATCCCCGGCAGTACATCCGAGTTGATGGGCGTGATCGAGCGCGAGTGGAAATCCCTCATGGAGGTGGTGGAAAAACTCCAAAAGGCGAATAAATTGACTACGCCGGACGCGGGCGGGTGGAGTCCGAAAGATAATCTGGCGCATCTGACCGAGTGGATGAACATCCTGATGGGTTATCACATGGATAAACGCCCCGCGCACGAGGTGATGCGGGTGGAGCCTGAGGTGGTGCGAGGCTGGGACATGGAAGTGATCAACCCTGTGTTGTTTGAAAGAAACCGCAACCGTTCGTTAGATGACGTGTTGGATGAATTGCGGCGCGTGTATGCGGAGTTGGCGAGGAAGTTGGATGCGATGCCGTTCGAAGAGTTGATGAAGCCTCGCCGCGCGGACGACCCTGAGAAACGACCTTTGCTGTTGTGGGTGTTGGGCGATTCGGCGGAACATTTTGCGGAACACCGCGCGACGATCGAGAAGATGTTGTAGTTTGCAGTTGGTGCTATACTGTTGAAAATCTTGCACAGGAGGAGTTAACCATGAGTCTCGATGGTTTTACGATCGTGTTGGGTGTGCTGGGCGCGTATTTCGCGATCCTGCTTGTTCTCTCAGTGAGCGTGGAAACATTGCTCGAGCCATTCACGTGGTTTCGCGGGTTGCGCAAGCAAGCCAGCCCCGATGATGTGTTGAAATCGGTGCAGGAGTGGTTGCCGGAAGGTTCTGACGATGCCAAGAAGGTGATTGCGATCCAGACTTTCACTTCACAGACCAAGACGAATCTGCAAGAGTTGGATAGGACGGTAGACGCGCTGCGCGAGGATGCCGTGAAAGCGCTCACAGAAATGGGGCTGGAGGCTCAGGTTGACACGGTGCAAAAGGACATCGCCTTGAAACTCGCGACCCTGCGGCAGAAATATGCCAGCACGGAAAAGAGCCGCATCACGTGGCTGCGCGTGCTTTCCGCGGTGATCGGCGTTATTATTGCGTACGTTATGCAGATCAACACATTCCAACTTCTTGGCGTGCTTTTCCCGAATGATGTGATTGCCAGCTTGGATACGCCGATCGGTCATTTCGGCGGGATCATTGCCACGGGTCTCGCCGCCAGCGCGGGCAGTTCGTTCTGGCACGATATGCTGGGGCGTGTGCGAAACCTCAAAAATCTTACAGAGCAAGCCGGAAAGGTTATCGGCGGCGGCGACGGTGGCGGTGGCGGTGGAAGCGGCGGTAGCGGGACTGCTCCGGTTGGGTAGAATCCTCAATAAACAAAATGACTGTCACTTTCAAAGTGACAGTCATTTTTTATTTGCTGGATGAAAATCCCGCTCCACGATTTTCCTTATTCGTCATCACCGCCCGCGCCGAGATCGGGGACAGCCTTCTCGATCTCTTCGGGACTTTGACCTGATTCAAGCCTGTCAACCACTTCGTCAAATTCGGGCGGCAGGTCTTCGCCGGCTTCTTTTCCCATCTTTCGCATCATGCGCCCCATCGCTTTGGGATCGTCTTCGAGTCCCTCGAATCCGCTGAAATCTTCCGCCATCGAGTCCATGCGGCTGTCGTCAGATTTCGCAATGCGGACTTTCGTCATGCGGCGGCGCACGTCTTTGCTGTTGCAGTGAGCGCAGGTCACCGGCTTTTTGCCGTATTCGGCAAACGACATGAACACGTCGAAGCGTTGGTTGCAGGTGTTGCAGACAAAATCGTAGGTGGGCATGCCGCTATTTTATACGGAATCAGCCAAAGGTGTGGGGAGATACGATTATTTTTTCGAGAAGAAATCTCAACGATCTCTGGGCGCTCTGTGGCTAAGGTGATGATGCCCCTCTGGTAAAATTCCTCCATGTCCGAATTCGATTTTCAATCTCCACAACCACTCCTCATTGTGATCTCGGGACCCTCGGGCGCGGGCAAAGATACGGTGATGCAGCGTATGCAAGAGCGCGGATTGCCGTTTCATTTTGTGGTCACTGCCACCACGAGGCACAAACGCACCGGCGAATTGCACGGGCGCGACTATCTGTTCGTGTCGAACGATGAGTTCGCGCGCATGATCACCGAGGATGAGTTGATCGAACATGCCATCGTTTATGGCGATTACAAGGGCATCCCAAAACAGCAGGTGCGCGAGGCGCTTGCCAGCGGTAAGGATGTCATCATGCGGCTTGATGTGCAAGGCGCGGAAACGGTGCGCAAAATGGCGCCCGAAGCGTTGATGATCTTTATCACCACGCAGAATGAAGATGAGCTTGTCCATCGCCTCGAAACGCGCAAGACTGAAACCGCCGATTCGCTCGCCATTCGCATTGCCACGGCGCGCAAAGAACTCAATCGTCTGGAAGCGTTCGATTACGTGATCGTCAACCGTGATTTTCAACTGGACAAAACGGTGGATACCATCCGCGCCATCATCGACGCGGAACACCATCGCGTCAAACCCCGAAAGGTGACATTGTGAATCAGGAAACGCCTCTTCGTCCCATTGAACCTGCTCCCGCTCCCCAAATGGTTCGCATCGCCCTGCCTCAGTCCGCGCCGTATGTCACGTATGCCCTGATCGGCGTGACGGTGTTCGTGTACTTGCTCCAACTGGCGAGTCAGGCTTTTCTGAACTTCGATTTCCCCGTCGGCATGTTGGCAAAATCCAACGACTTGATCCGCGATGGTCAACTCTGGCGGTTGTTCACGCCTGCGCTCGTGCACGGAGGGTTCGCGCACATCGGCTTTAACATGTATGCCCTGTTCATCTTCGGCGTCGGGCTGGAACGCGCCTTCGGACATGGGCGCTTCTTTCTGCTGTATGTGCTCGGCGCGTTTGCGGGGAATGTGATGTCGTTCCTTTTCACAACCGGGGTGTCGGTCGGCGCGTCTACCGCGATCTTCGGGTTGATCGGCGCAGAGTTGGTGTTTCTTATCCAGAATCGAAAAATATTCTCGCATCAATTCCGAAGCGCGATCGGCAATGTGATCTTTATCATTTTTGTCAATTTATTTATGGGTCTTGCCCCCAGCATCGACAATTGGGGCCACATTGGCGGACTCTTTGGCGGCGTGATGTTCGCCTCGTTCGCCGGTCCGCTGTGGGAAGTGGAGGGGATTCCGCCCATGCTGCAATTGGTAGACCAACGCGAGTCGCGCAGTGTGTTCACCGGCGCGATCGTGACCACGATCATCTTCGGCGCGTTGGCGGTATGGGGGCTTCTTCGGTAATTTTCTTAAGTACACGGATACTTCGACACTCCTTTCAGTCGCAGTACAAGTTTGACGGATGACACGGTCAACCACGGATTTTGAAATGGTTTTCTCCGTGAAATCCGTGTTATCCGTGTCCGAAAAAGACTCAAGAAACGCTCTCTAAGCCGGGAGGTCTGAATGGGGTCGGCGGTACAAACAACCGGGTGGGGAAATCTTAGCAACGATCTACAGGTAGGCTGGCTAGATTGAGAATCAAAAAGACACGAGAGTTTCCTCGTGTCTTTTTGTGATCTACTTTACTGCGCGCCGATCTCGTTGAGTATGGCTTCCAGAGTGACCTGAAATTCACTGAACGGTTGAGCGCCGTTCACCACGCTGGATTTTGTCTCACCGTTGACGGTGTACGTGACCACGAAATATGGCGTGCCCTGCAAACCTGCCGCGGTGGCGTCAGTCTGATCTTGCCGGACGCGGTCCTTGTATTGTCCGCTGTCGAAACATTCTTGATATTGATTGACATCCAGCCCAGCCACAGCGGCGATCTCCGAAAGCCGGCGCGGGAAGAACGACCCCTGGTTTTCCACATCGCGGTTATTTTGGAACAACGCGTCGTGCATTTGCCAGAACTTGCCCTGGTCGGCGGCGCAGTAGGCGGCTTCCGCGGCGTCCTCCGATTCGGTATTGCCTCCGCCGCCACCCTGGCTGACAAAGTTCCCCGCCGAACGATAGGTGAAAAACACCTTGCCGGTATCAATGTAATATTGTTCGAGAAGCGGTTCCACTTCCAAATAATGACGTTTGCAGAACGGGCATTGGAAATCGGAATATTCGGTGATTTGGATCTTTGCATTCGGGTCGCCCATGGAATTACCGTCTGCCATGTAACGTTCATGGGATTCAACGGCTACCACATCCGCAATCGGCGCCAGAATGGGCCTAAGAATGGCATAGAGAAAAAATGCCGCGATGAGGGTGATGATGCCGCCAACGACCAGGCGGTTGCGCGCGCTTTGTTTGTTCATTTGCTCGCGTCGCAGTTGGCGTTTGCTTTTCTTGTCGGCGTTCATGAAAACTCCTTGAGGAATATGATTTCGGCGCAGATTTTCCCATGTGCGCCGGGATTTGTCTAGGAACAGGTGAGTAGACGCTTATTTACCGGCGGCGATCTTGAATTCGCACGCGCGATGTCCCTGCGCCTTGCAGGCGCTCTCTTCTATATCGTAACTTGCGCCGGTTGCCCAATATAAACTCTCGCGGATCAACCCTTGTGTAATAAAGCAAATAGGCGCCGCCTCGCGTTGCCCATCCGCGGCGGGAGAGGCATGGTCCACGAGGAGCAAGTCGAGGTCGAGGCTGTGAACCGTCATATCGCCCGACGCGCCGGCGATGAATTTGGCGAGCAGTTCCAACGTCTGTTTACGACGCGCCGCCAACGGAAGCCGCTTGATCACCGCCGCCTGGGCTTTTCCGCCGAGCGCGGCATCTTCCAGCAGGTGATTCCACAAGCGCGCGCCGACTCGCAACAACACGCCGCGCGCGCCGCGTCCGAAGTGAGAGCGCATCGCCGCTTGGAGTTGCGCGTACGCCCGCGCCGATTCGACCCCGCTCATCTTGTTGAACGTATCTGGCTTCGTCCACTCGACGGGCAGTTTTGCCAGCGTCACCATCACGCGGAACTGATCCGCGCCTAATTCGAGCGCCACAGTTTCTGTAAAACGCCGCAGAATACGGTTTGAAAATTTCAATTCACTCACGAGCCGCTCCCACTTCGAACCGGCAATACGGGTCGCCTTTTGCGCAACAATGAGTTTCGACGATCTCAAACTCTTTGCCTGTTGCCCACTGCACGGCTTCGCCAATGGAGCCGGCATAAAGGTGACAGATTGGCGCCTCGCTATGACGCCCCTGGCAGATCGCGCAGGTAGATTCCGTATATGCAATTCGCCCGCCGCTGTCGTCCAGCGAGGCGTCTACCTGCGGGTTGCTCTTTCTGAGCGCGCTAGCCATGCTGTTCAAAATAAATTTGATCCGTTGTTTTTCCGGGAGTAATTTCAACGCCACACCGGCGAGACCCAGTAACGCGGCTTGCTCGCGCACCGCATATTGAAACGACGCCTTGCCAATGCGCCGTAACATACCGCGCCCGCCGCGCCCATAGAATTGCTCGATGGCTTCATTGAGTTTTGCGTACTGCGATGCTTGAATGGCTGGCTCTAAATTATCCGGTGGAAAATTGCCGACGAAACGTTCCAACCCGCTCGAGCGCAGCACCGCGTTCAACCCATTCTCGCCCATCACCTCCTGCGCCGAGGCGAGCGCCTGCCTCACCAGCGCGTTGACGATCATCGAATCGATTCGTTCTGCCATGATGCCTCCATCGAGTTCACATCGAACACATACACCGGATATTGCTCGCCCGTGCGGGTGAAGCCCAGTTTTTTATACAACGCCAGCGACGAACCGTTGTCGCTTTGCGTGTTCACGCTGAGTTTGCCGATCCCATGATCGAGGAGCCTCGTCAACAGATCGCCGACCAGAAACCTGCCGATGCCGTGTCCCTGCGCGGCGGGAGTCACTGCCAAACGCGCGAGATGCGCGCGTTGCCTTTCTCCTGTAGTGATCTGATACCCAATGATCCCCCGATCGCCCTCGGCAATTGAGGCGAACAACGCCTTGGAAAAAGCGGCGCGTAAGGTGTCGATCGGGTTATGCCATAACACTCCGAATGCGGAGAGGTCTATTTTTTCAATGCAAGGCAAGTCAGCCTCGGTCATCTTTCGGATTTGAACCCCCGCCGCTTCTTTCCGCGCCCACGGCTGATACGCCCACTCGAGCATCACAATCCCCTGACGCGTTTCGAATCCGCTGTGGGCGAGGAGTTGTTCGAACCAGGGTTGCATGACGATGGCGGCGACAGCGCCTCCGCCGGTGCGCGCCACGGTCTTGCGCGCCTCATGCCACAATAACGACCAGGCGTTATCGGCGCTCCAACTGCCGTTATGCGCAAAAAAACGGATCCAATGCGCGCCGGGCGCTTCCGGCGGGCAAGCCAGCGCGGCGTCGATCCTACCTCTGTCGTCGAGCGCCCAATAAAACGGACCTCCCAGCCAATCGAGGGGCGAACGCCAATCCAGGTGACGGTGCAGGCGAGTCTCGTGAAAGATCAGGTTGGAGAGTTGTCTGTGGTCGTTTGAATCCGCTGGGCGCACGAGAGTGTTGATCACGGACATCCTTTGCGATGCGAAAACATTCCAAATGTCTTGTCGTTGCGCGTGTTTTCGTTACTTGATAAACCCAGTTCTTTGGAGGAAGCGCATGATCCGTTGGGCAAAGGTGGGGTTTTCGACCAGCCGCAGTGAATCGTACACATCCATTTGCGTGCTGTGCACATGCCCGAATTTCAGGTGAATGTTCGCCGATGCTTTTCGCGCGATCGAGTGCATATCGCCTTCGCCCGCCTGTTCGAATAGCGCGGAGGCGCGGTCATATTCCGTCAGCGCTTCCTGCCACTGTTTGAGTCCTTCCAACGCCGCGGCGCGGTTGGCGATGGCGATGCCCTGTCGTTTTAAATCGCCGGCATCGGCGAAAATTTCTTCCGTGCCCTCAGTCGCTTTCAGCGCATCGTTGGCTTTGCCCCCCTGTAGGAGCGCCACGCTTTGATTATTCTTCGCCTCCGCCGCATTGAGCCGATCGTTCGCGCTTTCGTACGCCTGCGCGGCTTGGGCAAACAATTTTGCCGCGGCGAGGTAAGCCCCCTTTTCGTATTCTTTCTTTCCCTGTTCGTTTAATGAGGAAGCAGTAATGTCGTTCACAGTGTTTAGAGGGTGATATCGAGAATATCCTCGGCAACCGAACGCAATTTATCGCGCGACATGTTGCTGAGTTTCATCGCCAGTTCGATGTACGGGCGGTTGACCGGCATGGAGACGAACTGGCGCAGTTCTTCCGGGAGTTCGAGGAAGGTCTGGATCGCCTCCTCGTTCATCATCCATTGCCCGATGGGTCCACTGCGGTCGAAGAACGATTCGACCCGCCCATGCAGGGCTTGGAGTAATACTTCGAGTTCGGGCAACGGGATGGGGCGTTCGCCCAACTCGTAGGCTTTGATGCGCGCGCTGGAGATCCCCGTTTCTTGCGCAAGCGTTCGAATGGATATGGAGGTGTTGTTTCGTTCCTGCCGGAGGAGCGCGCCAATTTTCCGCTGGCGAACAGCCAGAAGTTTGGAAAGATCGATCTTTTCGTGCGGAGCCGCAACTTCCGAACGAATCTCCTTCCCCCAAAAGTGATGGATGGGCAAATCCAAAAAGAAAACGAGCGCTTCCAGTTCCGGTAAAGAAGGCGATTTTCGCCCGTCTTCATACGCGCGGAACGCGCCGGCTTTTACGCCGATGGCTTGCGCGCATTCCGGAATCGAGCGGCGCGCGGCAAGCCGCGCGTCGCGCATCAACACGCCGATTTTTTTCGTACGAATCGTGATCTGGGTTTTGCTATCCATGGCTCCTCAACTGTACTGCCACGATTATAGCAGAGGTATGCGCCGATTTACCGCCGTTGGTTTCGCCCGGGAGTACCGGGCATGAAGATTTCGGCGCCGAGTTTGAAGCCAGCCACCTCGAGGCGCGGGGAAAAGATCGGACGAATGCCGGTGGGTTTGAGCTCGCCGATGATTTTATTATCGGGTCCCATGCCGGTTTGTTCGAACTTGAAAATATCGGTCAGCACGACAGTATCGCCTTCCATGCCAACCACTTCGGTGATCGCGGTCACTTTGCGCGCTCCGTCTTTCAAACGCGTTTGTTGAATGATCAGGTCCACTGCCGAGGAGATCTGCTGGCGCACCACTTTCAGCGGCAGGTCCATGCCAGCCATCAACACGAGCGTTTCGATGCGCGAGATCGCGTCGCGCGGCGAATTGGCGTGGACGGTGGTCAGCGAGCCGTCGTGACCTGTGTTCATGGCTTGCAACATATCCAGCGCCTCTCCCGCGCGCACTTCGCCCACCACAATGCGGTCGGGCCTCATGCGGAGCGAATTGCGCACAAGGTCGCGGATGGTAACCGCGCCTTTGCCGTCGGTGTCGGCTGTTTTCGTTTCCATGCGCATGACGTGATCCTGCTGGAGTTGCAGTTCCGCCGCGTCTTCGATGGTGATGATGCGCTCCCCTTCCGGGATGTAACTGGAAAGCACATTGAGGAGCGTGGTCTTGCCGGAGCCTGTGCCGCCGGAGATGACCACATTGAGCCGCGCGACAACACAGGCGCGGATGAATTCTGCCATATGCGACGTGAGCGACTCAAAATTGATCAATTGTTGGATGGTGAGTTTGTCTTTTTTGAATTTGCGGATGGTGATGGAGGGTCCGTCGATGGCAACCGGTGGAATGACGGCATTGACGCGCGAACCGTCCGGCAGGCGGGCATCCACAGTGGGGCTGTCTGCGTCTACGCGGCGGCCCAACGGCAGGACAATGCGGTCGATGATCCGCAGAACGTGATTGTCATCGTCGAACGCCACCGGGCTTTTGGCTAATTTGCCGTTCTTTTCCACGAACACTTTTTTCGGTCCGTTGACCATGACCTCGCTGATATCCGGGTCGTCGAGCAGCGGCTGGATCGGTCCCAATCCGCTCAGTTCGTCGATGATATCGTTGAAGATTTGCGCGCGCAGGTCTTTGGGCAGGTTCACTCTGGTTTGAACATATGCCTCGCTTAACCGCGAAGAAATGAATTCTGCGCGATTGCTGTCCATCAGCGATTCGCCTTCCAACGAACGGCTGACCGCATCGACCAGATAGCGTTTGAACTTGAGCAGGTCGGAGGAGGTAAGTTGCGTAAAGTTTGTCGCGATGGGCGTTGCCATTATGCCTCTCCCTCTTCGACAGGTTCGGGAAGCACCCAAATGATATGTTCGCGTTTCACCGCCAGGAAGGGCGTTTTGTACATGACGGTTCCATCTTCGTTGAGCACAGTCGCATCGGTGAGCGCGATGAAGCCCTCGCCGCGGTTGAGTTCATCCTTGATGCGTTCCTCGCGCCGGACATGAACCATGCCTCGGATCTGGTGCTTGACGGTTTGGATGGTCGCGCGAACAGGAATTTTCGTAACGACCTCGGTAAAGATCTTTCCTTTTTCATCGTATTGTGTAAGCATGTTCCCTCGCTGGTTATTTTCTCTTTCGAGAATAAACAGCGACAACCTGCTGGTTGTCGCTGTAGGGTGGGCGCAAAACCTGCGCCTCAAAGTGTAGCCGAAGTATGCGGGAACGCGCCTTGCACCTTCTTTGCCGGGAGTTAACTATCTTGTTAGTAAATCTTTTGCGAAAGCCATGTTCGATTCGGTAACTTTTGAGAGATGCTCTTTGTCTTTATAGCTGATGAACAAGAGGCAAGAAAATGGGTTATTCCTCGATGGGAGGCATCAGATACCCCAGCCCGGAACGCGTCACGATATGTTTGGGGCTGTGCGCGTCATCCTCGAGTTTTTGCCTCAAGCGGGCGATGCTCACCCAGAGGATTTCTTTATCAGAGCGGTATTCGGGTCCCCACACACTGGTCAGCAATTCTTCCGAGGTCATGATCTTGCCCACATGATGGGCAAATTGAAGGAGGAGCCGGTATTCTGTGGCGGAAAGTGAAACGGGCGATTCGCCCCTCCATACTTCGGCGCGGGCAAAATCGATCTTCAAGTTGTCATGCGTAAAGAAGCGGGACTGCCCAGCCTCGCTGGGCGGCTGGGCGCGCCGTAACACCGCGCGCACGCGAGCCAGCAATTCGGTGGCGGAAAATGGTTTGACGAGGTAATCGTCGGCGCCGAGATCAAGCCCGCGCACGCGGTCTTGCTCATCGCCTTTGGCGGTCAGAATGATGATGGGAACGCTGGAGAATTCGCGGATGCGCTGTGTGGCGCCGAAACCGTCTAGCTTGGGCATCATCACATCCATCAACACAAGATCCACCGGCTGGTCTGAAAAAACGCTGACCGCTTGCAGTCCATCCTGGGCTGTGACGACTTCGTAGCCTTCCGTTCTCAGGTTTGCCTCCAGCAGGCGCAAATATCGAGGCTCGTCGTCTACGATCAAAATTCGTTTTGCCATTACAGACCTCCTGTCAATTCGCCGGGTTGATGGGTAGTTGGATGAAGAACGTGGCGCCCTCGCCGGGGGCAGATTCTGCCCAAATCTTACCACGATGTGCTTGAATAATCTGCTTGCAAATGTAAAGTCCAAGTCCGGAACCGGTCACGGTCTTCTCACTGCGCGCGCGGAAAAAACGCTCGAAGATGAGCGGAAGCGATTCGGGCGGGATGCCGGGCCCGCCATCCTTGAAGAGCACCGTAGCGGTATCGTTATTGAACGAGAGTGAAATGGTAATGGGCGCGCCGGCCGCATACTTGATGGCGTTGGTGAACAGGTTCTCGAATACCTGCGCGATACGCACGCCGTCGCCTTGAATGGGAGGCACAAGCGCCACATCCATATTCACTTGCAGGTCTTTGTAGCGCGAGCGGATGCGCATGACCACATCGCGCAGAACGGCGTCGAGCCGCATAGGCTGAAAGCGGAGAGGAAGAGTCTTGCTTTGCAACCGCGCCGATTCGAGCACATTTTCGATCAACAAGGAGAGGCGATCAGCCTCCTCGTCGATGATGGTGAGAAATTCCTTTTGGGTTTCCGCATCCCAGTTCGTATCCTGCCGGAGCAGGCTGGTGCTGTAACCTTTGATGAAGCCCAGCGGCGTGCGCAGTTCGTGCGAGATTGTGCTGACGAAATCATCCTGCAGTTGCATCTGACGTTTCAACTCGCGCAGTTCGCTGTTCGTATCGCGCCATTCGGCGCGCTCGAATAATATAGTCAACAGGTCGGCGGCGGCGGATGCGATTTGAATGTGCTCGTCTACGTAGACGGGGCCGCCAAAGCGCACAAAGACCAGCGCGCCCTTCCGGAACCCATCCGCGCCGATGGGTATGCCGAGCATGTAAGCCTGATCTAAACGGTTGTTGGTGGGGGCGTCCGGTTTCGGATCTTGCTTGAGCGTTTCTTTCTGCGCGAATACCTGGTTGGCGAAGGTTTCACCCCATGCCGCGTCCGCTTCGGCGTTGCGAGCGCGTCCGATGGCGCGCGCATACATAATTTCGAGCGAAGCGGTCCGTTCGTCGAAGAGGTAGACCGCCACGTTGTCGAACACAAATTGCGACCGTAAAGAAGCCAGAAATTTTTCGATGGTGCCGCGCGAATTACCCGCCAATGCGGCGATGCGGATGAGTTCGTTCAGAAAGTCCAGGGTTGGACGATCCATTTTATTTTACAACCGCCAGCAGGGGGAATCGGAACGATGAACCGCGCCCCTCGAGGGACTGGACTTCGATCATCGAGCCATGCGCTTCAATGATCTCGCGCACGAGCGAAAGACCCAGCCCGGTGCCGCCGTGGTGCCGCGTGGAGGAACCATCCAACTGATGAAATGGCTCGAAGATATCCTTTTGCCGTTCTGTCGGAATCCCAATGCCCGTATCGGTGACGGAGACGACAACCAGGTTCTCGCCTTCGCGCTTGACGCTCACGATCACGCGTCCACCCGACGGGGTGAACTTGATCCCGTTATCGATCAAGTGATTCAACACCCAGGCGATCTTTTGCGAATCGGCTTGCACGGCAGGCGCATTGTCGTCGATCATCGAATTCAGGGTAACGCCGCGTTTTTCGGCTTTTTCCGCGGCCGATTTCACCACCAAACTCGCCACACGGTGGATATCCACAACGCCAAGACTGATACTCATTTCGCCGCGCGAGGCAAGCGAGACCATGATGAGGTCTTCGATCAGCGTTTCAAGCCTGCCTGCCGAATTTTGGCTGACCTGCAAAGCGTGACGCTGCTCCTCGCTGATTTTGCCAAGCGATTCGCTGACGAGTAATTCGAGATACCCTTTGATGTGCGTGAGCGGCGTGCGCAGTTCGTGTGAAATGTTCGAAACAAAATTCGATTTCAACTGACTCAGTTCCGAAACCCGCGCCAGCGCGTTTTGCAGTTCGGCGGTGCGTTCTTCCACACGGCGCTCGAGTGTGCGGTTGGCGGCTTGCAGAGCGGAGCGCAGTTGGATGATCTGTTCCGTCACCGCCTGATCGAGTTGCGAGCGCTCGACCAAATTCAACGCCACGAGCGCCTCGCCCAAGATGGGGCGGTTCCCCTTTGCCACTTCTTCCTGTTGATAATCGAGCGCGCGTTGCAGGTTTTCAGGGGTGATGAGTCCCTTTTGAATCAAATATTCCCCCATGCGAGGCACAAGCATTTCGGGCGTGAGTTGAGGTTGGTCTGCCATGATAGGTTCCATGTTTCAAGTACCAGGTTCCAGGTTTTAAAGCATGAAACGTGAAACTTGAAACCTGACACTTACAACGAAGAGTATACCCATTCTCCGCCGACCATTGTAGCCGAGGATTCCAGCGCGAGCAGTTCAGTTGGATTGCAAGTAAACGGGTCTATGTCGAGGACGATGAGATCGGCGAGGAAGCCGGGCGCGAGTTTGCCGAGGCGGTCTTCCATGTGCGCGGCGTAGGCGGCGCCGAGGGTGTAGCCCGCGAACGCCTCAGGCGTGGACAATTTCTGTTCCGGGTACCAGCCCTCCACAGAGGGAGAACCGTCGGCGCGGCGGCGGGTGACGGCGGCGCGCAATCCCCAAAACGGATTCGGCGATTCGACCGGCGCGTCGGACCCCAGCGCGAGCGTCGCGCCGAAGTCGAGTTGGGTTTTCCAGGCGTAGGCAAGTCTCGCCCGCTCGCCCCAGAATTGATCCGCCATCAGCATGTCGGAGGTCGCGTGGATCGGTTGCATGGATGCGATCACGTTGAGTTTGCCGAGGCGCGGCGCGTCGTCGGGATGGATCACCTGCACATGTTCGATGCGATGACGACGCGCGGGCAGATGATTTTCTTTTTCATAGTTGCGGAGTTGCTCGTACGCGTTCAGCACTTCGTGATTGGCGCGGTCACCAATCGCGTGAACTGTCATGCCGAGTCCAATTTGCGCGGCTTTGCGCCCATGCTCAAAAAGTTCTTCGCCATCCATGTTGAGGATGCCGCGATTGGATTCTTCGCCGCTGTATGGCTGGAACATCGCCGCCGTGTGCGGACCGAGCGCGCCGTCCATGAACACTTTGATGTTGCCGATGCGGAGCATGTCGTCGCCGAACCCGCCGCGCAGACCGACGGCGTGAATTTCATCGAGCAGTTCGACGGGCAGGTTTTTCAGCACGCGCAGTTTCAATTTCTTTTCCGCGTGAAGCGTTTGCAATGCCATGAACGATTCGCGGCGGTCAAAATCGTGGACGCCGGTGAGTCCCATCTTCCATAAATTGTGCTGGGCTTTCTCGATGGCGTTTGTGATTTCTTGGATCGTCGGTTCGGGAATAACTTTCCCCACAAGCCCCATCGCCGTTTCGAGCAAGATGCCTGTCGCGTTGCCGTGCGCGTCGCGTTGGATCTGTCCGTTGTGTGGATCGGATGTTGACGCGGTGATATTTGCCAGTTGCATGGCTTTGGTGTTGACCCACGCGGCGTGAAGAGATTTGGCTGTGAGATACACGGGGTTATTCGGCGCGATGGCATCCAGTTCGCTTGCGTGGGGCCAGCCACCCCACTCGTTTTGATTCCAGCCGTGACCGAGAATCCATTCGCCGGGTTTGGCTGTTTTCACGCGTTCCGCCACGCGGCGCAGGCATTCCTCTTTGGTGCCCACTTCGCAATCGATCTTTTGCAACGTGAGCGAATATTGATGCAAATGCAAATGCGCGTCGGTCAGCCCGGGGACGATGACGCGCCCGCGCATGTCCTGTCCTTTGGCGCGGGGGAAGTGGTTGAACAGATAATTCGTTTCACCCACCGCGACGATTTTTCCCTGATCGATCACGAGGGCGGAGGCTTTCGGTTGAGATTTGTCTTGCGTGTGGATGTTGGCGTTGTGGAGGAGGATCATAATGGAGCCTGTTTTAGAGGAATTGCCACGGGATGGCGATAATTTTGTCGTCTATTTTTTCGGGACGACTTCCCATGGTGACCACGAAGGCGCGTTTGACCTTTTTTCCATAATCGGCAAGGAAACTCCGTAAGCCAGTCAAGTCGCGTTGTGAGACGTGAGTGGAGCTTTTTACCTCGATGGGTATTAATTCATCTTGCCGTTCGAGCACACAATCTACTTCTGCGCCTCCCGAAGTGCGCCAGTAATATAGATTATGGTTGGATTTCAACAAACGAATTCTGCGAAGCAATTCCAAAACGACCGCATGCTCAAATAATTTTCCTTTCTCTGCCTGCAATAATTCGGGGGTTAATGGAAGCCGCGCAAGCGCGTTACGAACTCCCATATCGAAAAAATAATAGCGTGATGAGGAGAGGACACGCTTGCGGGCATTTTTTACATATGGATCAACCCGTTCCACGATCAGCGTATCTTCCAACACTGAATAATATTGGCGAATGGTAGGCGAACTAACGCCGGATTCTTTCGACAGCTTGGTAAAGTTGGGCGAAGTCCCCGACTCGAGCGCGGCAAGTTCAAGGAAACGGGCGAATGGACCGATTGCGCGGCTCAACGCCTCGGCTCGAATCTCCTCCTCAATGTAAAGCCGCGCATATGCCTGTAAGAGTTCTACTGCATCGGGGCGCGAGAGTGGCAACAAACCCGGCAGACTCCCATACACCATACAGTCTTCTATGGATTGCGTGAGAGGATTGATATTTTGAAGCGCAAGTGACGGAATTTGATACTCGCTTGGATCTGCCAGCAGCCCCAGTTCCCCCCACATCAAAGGATCAAGCATCAATAATCGAATTCTACCCGGCAACAGATTGATCCCCTTGCGGCGGAGCTTACGAGCGGATGAACCCGTTAAAAAAACACTCGCCTTTCCCTCGTCAATCAATGCCTGCGCGGCGTCAAATACTTCTGGAACCTTTTGGGCTTCGTCTATGAATATAGAGACAGCGCCTGAAATTGCCCGGGCTTGTCGAATCAATACTTGTGGATCGCGCTCCAGTTCAATTTTCGTGGCGGGTTCTTGCAAAAGATATTTGAGAAGGGGTTGAGTATCTTGTAGTAGCCCATTGAGCAGGGTTGTTTTCCCAACCTGACGGGGTCCTAACAACAAAAAAGATTTTCCCCCCGATACAAGGTCCTGTATTTGACGCTCTGAAAATCGTTTAAGTTGTTTATATTTTCCTTGCATATCTAAATTATACTTTATTTTTGCATGGTGACATTACGTCAATTTTTCCAACAGCGAATCTAATTCCTCGTCGGAATAATAATAGATCGTCACTGTGCCGCCGCGTTTGCCGTGTTTGAGCGCAACCTTCGTGCCGAGGCTGGACTGCAATTTCTTTTCCACGTCGTTCACGTTCGGGCTTCGACCTGATTTCTTTTTCACGACGGGTCTCTGCCCTGAAAGTTTTCGCGCCAACATTTCAGTTGACCGCACGCTCAGATCGAGATTGAAAATCTGATTTAGCAAGTGTTCCTGCGCTTTGGCGGATAACGATAACATCGCGCGCGCGTGCCCCTCGGAGATTCTCCCGTCTACGAGCGCTTGCTTCACCGCCGCCGACGCGTCAAGCAGACGCATCGTGTTGGTTACCGCGACCCGGCTTTTTCCCACACGTGAGGCGATGGTCTCATGCGACATCTTGAATTCTTTGGCGAGGTTCTGGTATGCCTCGGCTTCTTCGATCGGATTCAGATCCGCGCGCTGGACGTTTTCGATGAGCGCGAGTTCGAGCAATTGCTGATCGGTCGCCGAGCGGATGACGACCGGCACTGTTTTCAATCCGGCTTTGCGCGAGGCTTGCAAACGCCGCTCACCGGCGATCAACGTGTACATACCGCCGCGTCCCGGCGAGACGATGAGAGGCTGGATCACTCCATGCTCGCGGATGGACGCGGCGAGATTCTCCAACTCCGCCGTGTCGAATTTTTCGCGCGGCTGACGCGGATTGCGCTGAATCGAATCAATGGAGACTTGCGTGACTCCGCCCGCCTCGCCGCCTGCGGCTACTTTTCCGCCGGGGATGAGCGCGTCGAGTCCTTTGCCGAGACCGGTACGTTTTGCCATGCCTTACTCCTTTTTCTTTTCCACTACAAAGGCTTGCACTGAGCCTGTCGAAGTGACGCGAAGGACACAAAGTTTTTAAGACGCCAAACCTTTGTGACCGTTGTGTCCTTCGTGTTTAATTTGCCTTTATTCCGTCGCCTTTCAACAATTCTTTCGCCAATGACTCATACGCCCCCGCGCCAACGGATGACGGCGCGTATGCCGAAATGGGAAGTCCATACGATGGCGCTTCGGCGAGGCGGATACTGCGCGGTACTACGCTCTTGAAGACCTGTCCCGGAAAATGGTTGTTGACTTCCTTCACCACATCGGAAGCGAGATTGGTGCGCGAGTCGAACATCGTCAGGATCACGCCGCGCACGCGCAATTTGGGAAAGAGCGAGGATTGGACTCGCTCAATGGTCTGCGTGATCTGACCAAGTCCCTCCAGCGCGAGGTATTCGCATTGCACGGGAATCAACACGCCGTCCTTCGCCGCGACGAGTCCGTTGACGGTGAGCAGTCCCAGCGAGGGAGGGCAGTCGATCAGGATGTAATCGTATTTATCTTTGAATGAGTCGAGCGCGTCTCGCAAACGAAATTCCCTGCCGTCTTCTTCGACCAACTCCACTTCCGCGCCCGCGAGGGATGGCGAAGACGGCAACAGCGAAAGTTGAAGCCGCTCGTTGAAGAGGATCGAAGAGGCAGGCACATCGCCCGAAAGCAACGCGTCGTATGTGCTGATGGATACGTTGTTCTTATCCACGCCGAGGCTGGAGGTGGCGTTGGCTTGCGGATCAATATCCACGATGAGGACGCGCTGGTCGAGTTTCGCAAGATATGCGCCGAGATTGATGGCGGTGGTGGTCTTGCCCACTCCGCCTTTTTGGTTGACGAGGGTGTAGATGCGGGTCATGGCGATTTTTGATTTCCGATTGACGATTTTCCTGCGGCGAACATGGCTGGCGATCTGAAAACGGTCATACGATCTTCGCCGCGCCGCCGGGGCGGGCGACAAGGATATTTTGCACTCCATCGATCTCGCGCAATTTTTTCTCGATGCCTTGCGCTTCCGATTCCAGCGTGAGCACGTGCACGTTCGCGCCGGCGTCCATGGTGTAGCAGGCGGGGAGTCCGTCCGCCCGCCACATGCGAACAGCCTCCATTACGGCGAGCGATGCGGGTTTCCAATACTGGAGCGCCGGCGTGGATGTCATCATCACGGCGTGCATCATATCCGAATCTAATTCGACGATGGCGGCGAACGCGTTGAAATCCTTAGCGAGGATCGCTTGGCGGCACTTCTCAAGCCGACGCGGCGCGTCAAGCACACGGGCGGTCTGGAGCGGGCTTGTGGGGGCGATCGCATGCCCTTCGGTGGAGCCCGTTTTTTTATGCGCCGCGCTGACGATGGCTACAAGGTCTACAAGTTCCCAGTGATTTGGCGGCGCAATCGAGAACGCGAACGACTCTTCATCGCTTGCGCCAGCCTGCCACTCGACGAATCCGCCGGGGATGGAGCGTGAAGCCGAGCCGGATCCCCGTCGCGCAAGACGCGAGAGTTCGCGTTCGCCGAGGTTGAGTCCTGCGGCGGCGCTTCCCGCCAATGCCAGCGCGGCAAACGCCGAAGCGGAGGATGCGATGCCAGCGCCGGAGGGAAAGTTGTTTTCGGTCACCGCTTCGGCGCGGGCGTTGATCTGCGCTTTTTCTCGAATCAGGTCTAAAATTTCTGAAACCCGTTTCAAGCCTGCGCCCATGACTTCGTGGCCGTTGATGATCAGTTCATCGAATGGGAGCGAGGGCTGAAAACTGACCGTGGTGCGCGTCGTCAAGCCATCGAGGTTCATCGAGATCGACCCGTTCATAGGGATACGCAGGGCGTTATCGCGATTCCCCCAATATTTGATAAAGGCGATGTTGGCAAAAGCGACAGCCGTTGCTGTGGGGTTACTAGACATTTGACGTAAATGACCCTTTCATTATCTTCAATCGCTAGTGTACCACGAACATCTAGCATCTCCAGCACCTGCCGTTTTTGTTCGAACGTTGCAGTGTCCAACACATCTTTGATCGTTTCACAAAACAATCTTATGTCTTCCACTTGGGCGTCAGACAAAACTAGTTGTTCAAGAAACGAGGCAATTTCTGCCTGTTCCTTTCGGAGATTACCTATATTTTCTTCAAGTCTCGCACGTCTTTCTGAAAGCATATCACGTTCAAAATCTCCTGACAGGTACAGGTCCAGCAACTTGTTTAATTGCTTTTCGTTCTCAGCTATATGACCTTCTATCAACTCCAACCGGGCTGTCAAAGCCTGATTGCTCCTGCCTTGTTCCTCCTGTCGATCCTGTAAACCGGCAACAATGTATTCCGGATGCTGAATGATGTTGACAAGCCATGCCCATACCGCATCATCAACATCCCTTCCGCGAAACATGGGCATGTCGCATCTTTTGATAGGTCGTCTTTCTGTTGCCTTGCAATAGTAGTAGGTATTCTTCTTTCTTGCACGACCTTGATAAGTAAAGCCGCATTTGGCACAGCGCAATCTTCTCGCTAAAAGATATTCATGCTTTAAGTGTCGATCTGCCTGTGCAAGATTGAATTTCATTCGCGCCTGCGCCAAATTGAAAGTCTCCTTATCAATGATCACGGGTACAGGCACGCCCACCCATTCATCCCGGGAACGAGGCACCTGTTTGCCAAATCCACATTTTGGTCTGGCGGGTCTTACCTTTCCATCATCGATTACCTTCGTTTTGCCATAATGCCAGGTGCCGGTATACGTCTCGTTTTTCAAGATGTGCCTTATCATTTCAGGCGCCCACGACCCAGGCTCATATTTCTTGTAGATGTGTCCATGTTTATCGCCCCGGGTGATCACCCTCATTTCGGTCAATTTTTTGGCAATGGCATTCATGGACATCGGACCACTATCGCCATCTCCTCTCAAATACCAATTGAAAACATTGACAACAATCTGCGCCTCCTCTTCGTCCACTTCAAGCCAGGACTTGTGCGGTTCAGTAATTGTTTTATATCCATAAGGTGGACGTGACCCGACAATCACAAACCCACTTTGCGCCTTGCCACGTTTTCCCCGTTTGCTTCGTTCCAGAATTTTTGCCTTTTCATATTCAGCAATACTGGCACGAATCTGTTTTTGGAGCCGGCCTTCATCGCTATTGTCATATTGACCAATCACATATTCAACCGTGACTCCCAATCGCAGGAACTCCTCCTCGATCAGCGCCTGATAAACGCTTTTTCGGGCAAGGCGATCAATGTCGTACACGATAATGACATCAATCGGTTCCTGGGCAGCAAAATCCCGCAAGGCATTAAGTTGAGGGCGATCAATGGTTGCACCGCTGTAATCCTCGGAGAATGTCATTAAAAGGACATAACCGCAATCGGCGGCATATTGCTTGCAGGCATCGACCTGGGTGTTTAAACTGTAGCCCTTGGTCTGTTCATCCGTACTGACTCTGGCGTAAATAACCGAACGCTTATTCATGAAGGGTTTCCTTGTTGGTATTTGTCAAAATGCCAGCCGGGCCGGTCCGGCTGGCAGCAGTCAATCAATTCTGGACAGGGGATTTGAGGAAATCCTTCATCTCGTGAAACAGTTCGGGACCCAGCACCTGGATCTGCTCATCAATTCCAAGACCTACGCCATTGATCAGGTCGGCAAGCAACATTCCCATGTTGCCTTCAACCTCGATCAGACTGGAACTTCCGGCAGCATCCTGCCATTCCTGACGGATGCGCGTGAGCGTGCCTACCAGTTGAAATCGTTGTGTGGAAGGGGGTTGAAACATGTGATTCTCCTTTTGGGGTTGGGCGACCTGTATTCCCCGGCTGGAATACAAATCGCCCTGATGGAATCCCACCAGGGCGAATCAAAGGGGCTGTATAATAAAACCAGCCCTCCCTCCGCTCTAGCCGGTGGGTTGGGTGAGGGTCGTATTGGTGCTACGAACACCAGTACGACCCGTTATTCTGGCTGTGAATTTCATTGCCAGCAATGAAATTATAGCACAGGTTTTACGGTTGACAAGTCCCCGTCATCAATCACGTTATGGCTATGTTGTTATGCCTTATTTCGTTTGGGTTTACGACCGCGCTTCTCTCCGTGCTGATCCCTGCTCTTCAGGAATTCCTGCAGGGATTTGCGGCTGACCTGCCAGGATTGCCCCCACTTGCGACCTGTAATCTTTTTGGCGCGCACCAATTTGCGGATGTAATCCAATTCATATCCACTGATCTGCACAGCCTCATATGTTGTCAGCCAATCTTCCATAGATGTTCGCTTCTCCAAACGATATTATAACGTTGTGAACGGGGAATTTGGAACTGGTGTCCCGGATGTAAATGTTCTGAAGCGGGGTATAGCATCCAGGACTACGGTTACTCTACGGAATAAAGTCCGAGAATTGTATGACTTCACAATATGAACGAATAAGAGGAGAGCATAACGGAAACAAGGATCCGGTTTTTTTACAACCTGATTCGGGGTCATTCACCCACACCATGAACTCCTGGATAATCCCGTAGGGAGTTTCGTATTCCAAACCGTAGAGTTTCCGTACTGGGGAATGCTACTTAAGGGTTGCCGCAAGGCAACTCTTATTTTTTCATTGCAGTGAAAGGAAACCATGCACAAGAAAACATTCCATGTCTATTACAGGGCAATGCCGTTACAACGTCAAAAAAAATTGCAGTTCATCCAGGCAGGAGAATCCACATGACCGCGGCAACTCCCCCTGAGGAAATAAAGCCCGAGCTGACCCCGGAACAGAGAAAGGCACTGGGCCGGGTCTACAGCTACCTAATGGATATTGCACGAAAACGATTGGTTCAAAAGAATGCAACTGCCAATCCACAACTGCCATCAGGAAATGTTGATGGTGACCAGGGAAAATCCGAGGTCGCAGCCGATGCTCCACAGAGTCCAGCGCCGGCATAATCATTCAATCGAGAACATCCACAGGTTGTGCGATCAGAAGGAAGGATCAAGCGCACAACCTGTCCATCGAAATTCCGCCAAATGATTCCAATTTGCAAAGACCTTTCAATTTGCATTTTTAAGGGGAGTCATGCCCAAATAAATGACTAAATCGTATAAATAGGGTAACAAATGTCATTTGAGATTCGCAGAACCGGTACTAAAATATCCCGCTTTTGACGTTTAGTTTTGAGGTCAACCATAATGAACCACTTCAGAAGGATGTGGGGTCATTATCTGGCGCTGGTGATCGTGATTACCATCCTGATTTTCCCCATCTCCTGGATCTACAGGCTAATTCATCGATACTACGGACCCGAGGATGCCCTCGTGGCCCTGGTCGTTATATCCATTGGGATCATCATCCTTGGAATCCGGGGCGGCAATTACGCCTATACACTTCATCGTTTTGTCCGGGACGAATCAGAAAGAAGAACGCAAGGGGATGGAAAACAGGTTGTCTTTGAAATGTTCGGGATCGAATTCTATCAATCCGGTTCTTCCCAATCAAACCCCGTGGCACCCCAAAATGAAACCATCCAACAAGATACCCGGGACGACCATGACGATCTACAGGATCTGATCTCATCCGGAAACCGCAAGCGCCGTGGAAAACAAACCCGCTACCCGGAAGACAGAATCCGCAGGGTGGTACTGCGCTGGGAACGGCGCGATCCATCCTTCTCCGCCAGAACCCTGGAGGAGTTTCTCGAAGAGGAATTTGGCTGTGGACCGGATGGTGTGCTGCTGGTACCCACCTCCACGTTTTATGACTG
>WBZY01000178.1_pt2 | contig 35599 bp, 30 predicted proteins | sample 5204191 | NCBI WGS metagenome assembly WBZY01 (sample SAMN12344363, study PRJNA552823) | activated sludge metagenome | biome: Activated sludge suspended growth; feature: Anammox Sidestream; material: Wastewater; isolation source: activated sludge from anammox sidestream of wastewater treatment...
CATTCGCCGAGTCGCCGAGTACAAATTTTTTCGGCGGAACAATAAAGCTTTCGTTCGCCGCGGCAACACGCGGATCGGTCACGGGCACGAGCTCGTCGATCTCGACGGTGATCTTCTTTGCCGCTTTGCGGGCGAGAGCTTCTGTCTCGGCAACAACGATCGCGATCGGCTGCCCTTGAAAATGCACTTCGCCGTCCGCAAGCAACGGCTCGTCAGGCACGATGCCGCCGATCTGATTCTCGCCAACCAGGTCTTTGGCGGTGATAACGCGAACAACGCCTTCACTTTTTTCCGCTTCGCTTGCGTCTATACTTTTCAGCTTTCCGTGAGCTATCGGCGAATCAAAAACACACGCATACAACGTCCCGCGAACAACCGGAATATCGTCGAGATAAACGCTCTCGCCGCGTACGTGTGAATGTGAATCGATGTTTTTCATAAAGAACGAGCCACAGAGATCACTGAGGATACTGAGGCGAAAAGCCTGCTTACTCCGCGATCTCTGTGAACTCTGTGGTAAACAGTTCCACAAAATGAGCGCGGAAAAGTTGTCGCAACAATAGTCGCTTATACTCCTCAGTTCCACGCACATCCGATATTGGGGAGATCTCGGACTGCAGGATCTTGTTTGCGGCGGCGATGGTTTCTTCGGTGATCTCTTTGCCGCTAAGGAACGCTGACGTTTCTTTTAAGTACATCGGTATCGGAGCGACGCCGCCGGCGGAGACGTGGGCTTCGATGATAGTGTGGTCAACGAGCGACCCAGTCTCTGCCGCTCCCGGTTCTGACAAGGCCGGCGGCACCCAAGCCTTGCCGGGTTCGGCCCTGACGGTCAGCGAGATCGCGGTGTTGACGCTGGCGATGTCGAGGTATGTGCGCTTACACACTTTTTCGAAATTAAATCGAAAATCGCCGAACGGTTTTTTGAAACGGATCGTGGTGACGATCTCGTCGGGTTGCTTGGCAAGTTGCTTGTAGCCGAGATATAAGTCTTTTAACGGAAGCGTTCGTGTATCGCCCTTACTCACGTGCGGGCTTGTGCATAGAACGATCCCGGCGTCGAGGGCGAGGAACCATACGGTCATATCGCCGATCGGCGACGCGTTGACAAAGTTGCCCGCGAGCGTCGCCATGTTGCGGATTGGCGTTGATGAAACGAGCTTTAAGTGTTTGTAAAGATCGGGGAAAACTGCGTTCATTACATCTGACTCGAGCAGGTCGGTGACGGTCGCGGAGGCTCCGATCTCGATAAACTCGCCCGTGTCGCGAATGCCGCGAAGAGCTGTGTCATAAAGAAGATGTGAGGTGTATGACTCGGCTAGTTCATCGGGCCGCTGGACATACAGATCGGTGCCGCCGGAAACGATGGCTGGATGGGGCACACTCGCTACCGCTCGTGTTACGGCCTTTGCTGCCACTCCGTCTAGTTCGATCAGGCGTTTTGGAATGTCCGAGAAATACTCGGGCACGAACTGGCCGCCCGCTGACGCAGGCGGTACTGACAAGCGCTCGCCGATGCGGCACGCAGCGCGTTCGATCGACTTATAGCCGGTGCAGCGGCAGATGTTGCCGTCGATGGATGAAATGGCGGCATCAATATCTGATGTTGAACCATTACCGGTATGCAGATCGGCATTTGCAGTTTGCGGACGCGGGCGTCCGCGGTCCGATAGGCAAAATCCGGTGAGCGACATTACAAAACCGACTGTGCAGAAACCGCATTGCGTTCCACTTTCGTCAACCATTGCCTGCTGCACGGGCGTCAGCGAACCGTCAGCCGGATTTATGCCTTCGATCGTGACGATGTGTTTGCCGGCCGCGTTTGCGAGCGGCATCAGGCACGATGTCATTGTGCGGTATCGAACATTGTCGTCGATCAACTCGCCGACGAGTATCGTGCAGGCTCCGCAATCGCCCTCGCGGCAGCCGATCTTTGTGCCTTTGAGATCTTTGTGGTAACGAACAAAATCGAGCACCGTCATCCCCGGTGGCTGATCGGTGAGAGTCTCTTCGTTGTTCAGGATGAACCCTATCATTCGGTCTGGATGAAGCAGCGGTCAAAATCTCCGGATAAGAACGACGCCGCCTGTGATAAGCAGAATTCCGGCAACGCGCAGCCAATTCACCGGACGGACATCGACGCCAAGCAGCCCGAAATGATCGATGATAAGCGTGACGAACATTTGGCCGGCAACGACCAGGCTGAACGTCATCGCAACGCCGAGCCTTGGAACAAGTGTCACAGCCGTTGCGACAAAGAATGCTCCCATCAATCCGCCCGTCCACGCAATAGCAGGAGCGTTGCGCGCACCGGATAGATTCGCCAGCGGGACGCCCGTAAGTAGAAGATAAATGAACAGGGCGGCGGTCCCTATGACAAAGGAGATGAACGCCGCCAATATCGGGCTGTCAACAAAAGCCGCCAGCTTGTTGTTCGTGGCGGCCTGTGTCGGCATCATCGCTCCCGCAGCCAGGGCAACAAGTATATAAAGATACGTATTCGACATCGTCTATTTCGGCTTCGAGAAGTGCCCGGCCCGAAGTGTGCCGCCGATCTCATGTGGCCGAGAGATCAATACTCGACCTTATCCGATTTCGCCATCCAGCTCTCGAAAACCTTCAGCCCTTCCGCCCTCAGCACACTACTGACGGGAACTTTCCGGTCGTTCAGGCCCGCTGCGCAGATCTCATCATAAATGAACGCGTCGTCAAACCCTGCGGCAGCCGCGTCGTGCCGGTCACAGGCGATAACGATGCGCTCGGGCCTTGCCCAATAGATCGCACCTAGGCACATCGGGCACGGCTCGCAAGAAGCGTAAACGACGCAGCCCTCAAGCTGGAAAGAGTTAAGTTGGGCACACGCATTCCGGATGGCGACCACTTCAGCGTGCGCCGTCGGATCATTCGTCGAGGTGACCTTGTTCGACCCCTCGCCGACGATGCGTCCGCCGCGAGCGATCACGCAGCCAAATGGCCCGCCAATGTTGGCATCGACCCCTGCTTGCGCAAGCTCGATCGCCCGCCGCATCAGATCTTCGTCCGACATGATCTCCGAGCCGTTATTTTGCATTTACTTTTATCTCGTAAAGATTCGGCCACATCTTTCCGGTGACAAAGATCCGGTCCGTTGCCGGATCGTACGCAATTCCGTTGAGGACGTCTGCATTCCTGTTCTTCTTTCTAACCGTATCCGCAAGTTCGTTCAGATCGATCCTGCCAAGCAATTTTCCTGTCGCCGGGTCGATGCGGACGATCCAGCCGGTTTCCCAGATGTTCGCCCATATCTCGCCTCTTACGTATTCAAGCTCGTTCAACTCCATCAGCGGCTGCCCATTCTCGTCGTTGACGCTTATGGTCCGGACGGTTGTGAAATCCTCAGGGTTGATGAACCTGATCACGTGTGTCCCGTCGCTCATAATGAGATTGGCCCCATCATGCGTCAGTCCCCAGCCTTCGCCTGAATATCGGACCTCGCGAAGCAGCTTGAAATCGGCGAGGCCATAGATGAACCCCGTACGTTCCTGCCACGTCAACTGGTAGATCTTGTCATTGAAGATCGCAATGCCTTCCGCAAAAAAATCGGGCGGCACGTCGTATTTCTGGAGAACCTTGCCGGTCTCGAGTTCAACCTTACGGAGCGACGAATAAAAGTCATCGCCGCGGTTCGCTTTGCCGCCGGTTCCCTCGTAAAGGAATCCGTTATGAAAAACGAGGCCCTGGGTGAACGCCCTTGGGTCGTGCGGATATGTCTTTACTATCTCCGCTGTCGTTTGTGGTACCACCGCCGGCGGTGTCTTTGAATTCGAAACGGACGAATTCGAATTCGCGGCCTTGTCCGCATTTGAGTTCGAATTGTCGCTGCAGGAAAGAGTAAGAAGCAGCAGGGTCAGAATGAGATAGGAACGCATAGGATGAATTGCTATTTCGTCGCGGCCAACGCGAGAGCACGATCGATCGCCTTGCGAAAGCTGTCGGCTGAGAGGGCCTGCAGCTTGACTCCGTTCACAAAGATGGTTGGCGTTCCGGTAATGCCGGCCTCCATTCCGTCAGCGATATCCTTTCGCACTTCAGCCGCGGTCTTTTCGCTGCTAAAGTCTATCGCAAATTGCCGAGCGTTCAAACCGAGTTCCGCCGCGTAACGTTTGAGGGCGGCCTCATCCAGCGCATCCTGATGGTGATAAAGAACTTCGGTGTACTCGAGGAATTTGCCTTGAAGGTGGGCCGCCTGGGCGGCCAGTGCGGCACGGAAGGCATTCTCATGAATTCCTTCGAGCGGAAAATCGCGAACTACAAGCCGTACTTTGCTTCCGTAGCCGGCAAGCACCGATCGCAGCACCGGATGCGCGGCCGAACAGGACGGGCACTGGAAATCGCTGAACATTATCACGGTCACCGGCGCTTTTGGATCGCCTAAGCTTGGGTCATCATCGGCCGAAACATCGTGGGCGACCGGCGGTGGTTCCGAAAACAGGATCTTGACCGCGTATTTCGCAAAAAGGCGTCGCTTCAGATCGTCCTCAAGCTTTTGCCGCTCCTCGTCACTAAAGTCTTTGAGTTTGTTGGTTATCTCGTTGGCGAGCAGTCCTGCCGGATCCTGGCCATTTGCTTTGGCTTCTTGCGAGACGAGGGCCGAGAAGATAACGCGGTCAAGGTCTTCCGTAACGTATGCCGCGATCTCGGCTTCAGCGTCGTAAAGGTCGGCGGCAAAACGCGATCCAAAATCCGCGGCCGTCACACGCGTGCCACCAAACGAGAAGATAACGTCGGCCGGAGCGAGATCTGCAGCGTTTATATCCTTTCCCGCGGCATACTTGTGTTTGGCCTTCAATCCGTCGATCAGGCCGGCAATTGCCTTGCGCTCGGCATTGACCCGAAGGAACGAGGCGATCTGCGGCCTGACCTCGGCAAGCGGACGCCCGCCGAGCGCGGTTCGGTTCGCATCATACACCTTCTGGATCTCGGCCGTCGTTGGTGCCGGGATATTTTTCAATTCACCCGCAAGCAGCGTGTCGGGTGAGATACCGCGGCCCTTTGCCTCGGCCGCAAGTGCTGTTTCCCGGACCAAGGAGTCGAGCAGATCCTTGCGCTTGGCCGCGATAGCGGCAGCTCGGCCAAGGTACATCTTTTGCACCGGGCCCGAGAGCGAATTCGCCGTGAATATCAGATCGCCCGCGGTCGCAAGGCGATCATCCCCTTTTTGGGCGAGCCCTGTATTGACCAGCAGGAGCAAAATGAGGACAAGATAAACGACATTCATATCTTCTGGAAACCTTTGATGCGCGTACACGCCGAAACTGACACAAAAATTCAGTATATCGGAAAGTTCTGAATTTACGGGAACAGGCGCTACGAGTTTCCGGGGTCACGGCATCCCGAACGATTTAGAGATTTGCGATCAAAACTGGTATTTTAAAGGTCTATGTCAGAAGCAAAACCAAAGAAGATCAAACCGGATATTCGTGCAATTACGCGTCTTGTGCCGCCGAGCGGCAACCTGGTTCAGGGACAGTCTGAACTGCCCATCGACCCTCAGTTGGCGAAGGAAGCGGCCGCCATCATCGCCGCCAGCCAGAACCATTACGGTGCAAGCGAGGGCGACGCCGGCCTGCGGAAAGCAGTGGCTGAGAAGATCGCGAAATACAACGGCGTCAGCGTCAATGTTGATGCAAAACCGGTCGAGCTTATGGTGACGAATGGCGGGACGGGCGCCCTGATCGGTATTGCGCAGGCTTACCTTCGCGGTCGTTCGGCCCTGGTCTTCGAACCCTATTATCCGTATCACCGCCGCATCCTTGAGGAATTTGGCGGTAAGACCGAGACGTTCGAGCTGGACAAGGATCTCAAATTCGAAAAAGATGCGTTGTACGCACGGTGTAAAGAACTGAAAGACAGGGCCGAGTTTTCACTAAAGGCGATCATCGTGTGTTCACCGGCGAATCCAACGGGCAAGGTGCTTTCGCAAGTTGAACTTGAGGCGATAGCCGAAGTCGCGCAGGACCTGGACCTGCTTGTTATCTCGGATGAGGTCTATGAGCACTACGTTACCGGCGAACATCCGCACACGCCCATCGCGACGCTGCCCGAAATGCGCGAGCGGACGATCACCGTGAATTCCTTCTCGAAATCGTGGAATATCTCGGGTTGGCGGCTTGGGTATTGTTACGGAAAGGGCGAATTGATCGCGCCGATCAATAATGCCGCCAATGTTATCTATGTATGTCCGGCGACGCCGCTCCAAGCTGCACTCAGCAAGGTGCTGATGGCGGACGGCGATCATTATACAAAGCTGCGGGAGAAATTCGACGAGAAGCGGCGACGCTTTTCCGAAGGTATCTCAAATTTGGGATTTGAGATTTATAATTCGGGCTCGGCGTTTTATATCTGGGCGCGGATACCGACGGACTTTGCCGATGCGATCACATTCAACGAGATGTTGATGCAGAAAGCAGGTGTTGGTATGACACCGGGAGCCGCGTTTGCCGATACGGATACGTGGGACCCGTACGTGCGGATATGTATAGCCCGTGAGGATCATATCCTGGATGGAGCGATGGAGAAGCTCGCGGCCGTTTTGAAGTAGCAACGGCCGCATTTCTCGAGTTTATGCCCTCGCTGCTTGAAACTTTGTCGTTCGTGACCGGCCTCATCTGCGTGTGGTTGGCAGTCAGGCAGAACGTCTGGAATTTTCCGGTCGGCCTCGTAAACGTCGCCACCTTTTGCGTGGTGTTTTTTCAGGCCCGGCTTTATGCCGATGCGGCTTTGCAGGTGGTCTATTTCGTTCTCGCCGTGATCGGCTGGTACCTATGGCTGTATGGCGGTGCTGATAAGACCCGGCTGAAGGTGTCGCGGGCAACACGTCGAGAGTTGCTCGGGGCCATCGCAGCCGCCGGTTTGCTCACGATCATTCTTTCGCAATTGCTCGAGCGTGTCGGTGGCTCGGCGACGCACGTGGACGCATTGACAACGTCGTTAAGCCTGTGCGCCCAATGGCTGCTGAACCGTAAACTGCTTGAGAATTGGGTCATTTGGCTGGTCACAGATACGATCTACGTTCCGCTTTATATTTACAAGCAGCTGTACCTGACGGCGGGGCTTTATGTGGTCTTTTTGGGCTTGGCGATCGCTGGCTTCTTCGAGTGGCGAAGGTCTTTGCTTGCTGATGCGGAGGCCGCATGATGTGTCTTGAAGGTCCAAAACCTTTTTCTCGCGCGGGCCATCCGCGGGCCGTAAAACGCGTGGTGCTGATCGGAGCCGAATCGACCGGAAAGACGACGCTTGCAAAGGACCTCGCCGAACACTTCTGCACTCAATGGGTGCCGGAGTATGGACGTGAGAATTGGGAGCAGAAACTTCGCGATTCACCCGCCGGCGCAGCGGGCCTGAGATGGACGCGCGACGATTTTGTCCATATCGCACGCGAGCAACAGCGACGCGAGAACGAGCTTGCGCGTACTGCAAACCGCGTGCTGATATGTGATACAAATGCGTTTGCGACCGGAACCTGGTTCGAACGGTATGAAGGCGGACGCGATGCCGAGGTCGATGCGATCGGAGCTAAGGATAAGGCCGATCTTTACTTGCTCGCGGCGCCGGATGTGCCGTTCGTGCAGGATGGCGTTAGAGACGGCGAGCACATCCGCGATTGGATGCATGAGCGGTTCAAGGAACAGTTGTCGGCGGGTACGACACCGTTCGTTGAATTGACCGGAACGTTCGCCGAACGGAAGCAGAGGGCGGTTTATGAGATCGAGCGCTTGCTTGGAAAGGCGGAGGCGCGTGTTGCCTAAGTTGATCGTCGGGTCGCTGTTCATTGGCTCACTCTTATTATTGAGCCCATCGATCGCCGGCCAGACTCGTTCCTCTTCGACGATCCGACCCATCGACGCTTACGTCAGATCATTGGACGCCTGGGTGTCGTCGCGAAAGGAACCAGATCTGGTCGTTGCCGACACGGCCGACGTCCAAGCTCCCAAGCCGGCGTGGAAGCGATTCGAATCTGTCGCCGCACTGGATAAAGCCCGTGAGGAGCACGAGACATACACGATCGCTTTTAATTGGAAGCGGAATGGCAGGATAACTGTATCGAATTTTACATATTTCAGCCCGTCCGGTGATTGGTCGCAGTATGTGCATCACTACTTTCGTTTTGACGGAACGCTTGCTATGGTGTCTGCGGAACTTCGAACTTTCATGGATGATTGCGTCATCAAACAGCGGTTCTATTTCAATTCGGCAGGAAAGCGATTGAAGAAGACGCTGCGGTATTTTGACCTTAATACCGATAGGCCAAAGAAACGCTGCCTTGGTGCAGACGCATTAAAATTTGAATTTTCGACATCGATCGCAAAGCTGCCCTTTTCGATCAGGTGAAGATCAGGGATCAAAAATATGAAAAAGCTTATCGCCTTGTTTCAACTACTGTTATTGCTGGTTTCGCCGGTCGCACTTCATGCCGACGAGGGAATGTGGACGTTCGACAATCCGCCGCTCAAGCAATGGAAGGAGCGTTACAATTTCGAACCGACAAAAGAGTGGCTTGACCGCTTAAGGCTCGCGTCTCCGAAATTACCCGGAGCGTCGGGAGTTTTTGTTTCACCGAACGGGCTGATCGCCACCAACCAGCATGTGGCGGCATCGATCGTTGCCAAGCTCTCAACGAAGGATCGCGACCTTACGAAGGACGGTTTCTACGCAAAAACGCAGGCTGACGAGATCAAGGCACAGGACGCCGAGATCTCCGTTCTGGTCTCGTACGAGAACGTGACCGATCGCGTGGAGCGTGCAGCTGGAACCGGCGCGAACGTTGCCGATTCAGGTACGAAGCGATCGGCCGAGATCGCAACGATCGAGAAGGAATGCGGACGGTCGACGGGCCTCAAGTGTCTTGTTGTCTCGCTCTACAGCGGCGGCGAGTATTGGCTATACCGCAACAAGGTCTATTCGGACGTCCGGCTTGTTATGGTTACCGAAGAACAGGCAGCTTTTTTTGGCGGCGACTACGATAATTTCACCTATCCACGCTACGATCTCGATTTCGCATTCCTCCGTGTTTACGAAGACGGCAAGCCCGCAAAGACCCCGAACTATCTCAGATGGTCGGTAACCGGGCCAAAGGATGGCGAACTTGTTGTGGTATCGGGCTACCCCGGATCGACGGCAAGGCTGCTGACGGTTGCTCAGTTAAAATATCAGCGTGACGTTGGCAATCCGCTGCAGAAACACGTTTGGGAAACTCGGTACAAGGCTCTTGAACAGTATGCCGAGCTAGGTCCGGAGCAGGCGCGGCAAGCTGGGCCTGGAATGCGGTCATTCGCGAATTCGCTCAAGCGGTTGACCGGCCAGCAGGATGGCCTTGTGAATCCGCGCAATTTTGCGCAGAAGGAGGCCGAGGAGAAAGATCTTCGCGACCAGCTCGCCAAAAAGCCTGACCTGGACCGGCAATTCGCTCCGGCGTGGGAGTCGCTGGCTAAGGCGTACGATGGGCTTCCGCGGATGTCGAGCCGCCTTGCATTTTCGAATGTTGCAGCGTCAAGGCTTGCGACCATCGCTCAGCAGCTCGTCACCTATCACATCGAGTTGGCGAAACCGAACGAGAAGCGTTACGCGGAATATCGCGACGCCCGACTCGACTCGTTTCGGACCGGATTGCTTTCATCTGCGCCGATCTATCCTGCAATGGAGGAATCGACGCTTCTTTACTGGATGAAAGAAGCGCTCCGTGTCCTTGGCCCGAATGATCCATTCATTCGGGCGGCGCTTGGCGATGCCGAACCGGAAGAGGTGGTCAAGCGGGCGGTACGGGAGACAAAGCTCGGCGATCCGACCGTTCGTAAGGCGTTGCTTGAAGGTTCCGCCGATGCCATCGGCAGATCGACGGACCCGATGGTAACGCTTGCCCGCCGAATCGAACCTGTTGTGCGGGAACTTCGTGAGTGGAACGAGAAGAACGTTAGCGATGTCGAGGCCGCCGCGGGTTCAAAGATCGCCCGGGCAAGGTTCGCGGTTTATGGCCGGTCAATGCCGCCGGATGCGAACTCGAACCTGCGGATCAGCTACGGCGCGGTAAAAGGCTATGACGAGGACACAACGCTCGTTCCTTTCAAGACCACGTTCTTTGGCCTCTTCGATCGCAACCTCAGTTTTGATAATAAGTATCCCTTCGATCTGCCGCAGCGCATCCTTGACCGGCGCGACAAGATCGACCTGTCAACGCCGCTGAATTTCGTTTACACGGCCGACACTATCGGAGGTAATTCGGGTTCACCTGTCGTCAACCGTAACGGTGAGGTCGTTGGCCTGAACTTCGACAGCAATAATCAGAAACTCTCGAACCGCTACTGGTATATCGATGAAAAGGAAGGTTCGCGTGCCGTCGGGGTACATTCAGCTGGAATTTTGGAGGCCTTGCGAAAGATATATGAGGCTGAAGGACTCGTTAAAGAACTGACTGAGTTCTAGGAATGCTTCAAAAAAGAAGCTTTGGTTTACAACGAAATGGCTGTTGATCATGACCTGGACCGTGTGTCAATGATCGGCAGCCATTTCGTTCCTGGAGGAGACCCGCATCGACTACTGCCCCCCTTGTTTGATGCCTGGTTCCTCGATTCCCCCGGCCGATCGGCGATCCCGATTCGGCTCCCGTCCCGGGCTGAGGCCTTGTACCTGGTTTCGTGCCTCGGCCGGGGCCTTCCTCCCGTTATTTATGCGGCCAGGTCACCGCTATCCGTTCTTCCTAACTCTTCTTTGGCGGTGTCGGGCCTTTCTTTATGGCCGATTTTGCCTTCTTCACGGTTTTTGCCTTTGCGGCACGATGCTTTCTCTTCCTTGACTTCCTGCGCGGCTTGACCTTGGCCCGAGTGGCAGCCATGGTCTTTGCAGCCCTCTTCGTCTTGCCTGGATGCGTCGAGGCAAAAGTGGTGATCGAACCGCTCAGCACCAAGGCGGCGAGCACCACTGACAGAAATGTGATCTTGCCGGCATATCGGTTAAAAAACTTCATAAAAATGTCTCCTTCAAGTTTGTTGGCTCGCAACATTCGCGAGTTCACACACAGATTACATACTCGAAGATAAACAGAAGATTAACGTGGGAAGGTCACAGAAAAAATATTTTCATCCGTCTCGGAACGGGCGAAGGTTAAAGTGGCGCCGTGTACTTCCGCGATCCACTTTGCTATCGACAGGCCAAGGCCAGCACCACTCGTTAGCGTCTCGGCCCGCCGCGCCTGGGCCTTGTCCACGCGGAAGAAACGTTCAAAGATCAGTTCACGCTGATCGTCAGGTATCACTGGGCCCGTGTTGCGAACCTCGAACGAGATTCCGGCGGCTTTCACGCTGATCGCGCCGCCGTCGATGTTGTATTTCACCGCATTGTCGAGCAAATTCAGGAACAATCTCCGCAAAAGGGCCTCGTCGCCGTGGACAATGACCGGTTCGCTTTCGAAGGCGAGTTTGATGCGTTTTCGTTTGGCGAGTGTCCGAATTGATGTGACGCAATCTTCAGCAATCTCATCCATCGCCACGTCTGTTAGGTTCACTTTGCTCTCGCCGCCGTCGGCTCGGGCCAGCGTGAAGAGATCATCTACGATCTTGGTCAAGCGTTTCCCTTCATCATTTACAATTCTGAGCGAATCTTTGTATTCCTCAATTCCGCGGTGGTCATTCTGCAGCGCGACCTCTGATTCACCTCGAACGATGGCGAGCGGCGTTCTCAGTTCGTGCGAAGCGTCTGCCATAAATCTTCTCTGTCGTTCGAACTCGCGATCGAGGCGGTCGAGAAGTTGATTGAAGAGCACAGCGAGATTGCCGACCTCGTCGTCAGGGTTGGCGACGGGCAGGCGCTCATGCAGGTTCTCTGCCCCGATATGTTTTGCTCGCTCGCCCATCACGGCTATAGGGCGAAGGCTCTGTCGGGCTAGGAAGTAACCACCGACGCCTGCAAGCAGAAGAAGGACTGGCGCGCCGATCAGGAAGATATTTCTGATCCTTCGTTCTGTAGTAAGTTGGTCTTCGAGCGGGAAAAATACGAAAAGCCTGAACGTATGGCCTTCGATGCGGAACGGCCGCCACCCAACGCTCAGCATTTCGTCACCGATCTCGACACGGGCGAAGCCTTTCTCTTCACCTTTATCGGCGATCACCTCCGGCATTTCCTCGTCGAGCGTTTTGCCGATCACCGTACCCTTGTCATTGATCACAACGAACCGATAGTCGCGGAAGTTGAACTCCCTCAGAGCTTTTTCAACGGTATGTTCCGGTGAGGCAACGCCGTGTTTTTCGGGTGGCTCCTGATCGACCGCAGTGACAAGATCATCGGCCATTTCGGAGATGTTAATCCTCATCTCATCCTCAAGAACGCGCACAAAAAGCGAATACGTGACCACGGCCACGGCGGCGAGGACCAAGGCGAGGATGAAAATGTACCAGAGGGTAAGTCTTACCCGTATCGATCTAAGCATCGGTAAGAATGTAGCCTGCTCCGCGCCGAGTGTGGATCAATTGCTTCCCGAAGTTCTCATCCAGCTTCTTCCGCAGTCGCTTTATGTACACTTCGATCAGGTTCGAGAACGGATCAAAGCTCTCGTTCCAAACGTGCTCCGATATCTCTTCACGGCCGATCACACGGCCTTTATTGATGGCAAGAAACTCGATCAGAGCATACTCCTTTGTAGTCAGTTCGATCCGCCCGCCGCCGCGTGTCACAGTTTGCGACACAGTGTCGATCTCAAGATCGGCTATCCGCAGGATCGGGGCCCTGACCTGGCTATGCCGCCGCAGGAGGGCCCGTAAACGCGCAAGGAGTTCGCGAAATTCGAACGGCTTTACGAGATAATCGTCCGCGCCGCCGTCCAGCCCGCGCACACGATCTTCTACCGCATCGCGCGCCGTCAGCATAAGGACAGGTTGGTTCACACCTGCTTCGCGCAGATCCATACACACTTCGAAACCGCTTTTTTTCGGAAGGTTGAGATCGAGGATGAAAACATCGTATTCGTTGACCGAGGCCATGTAGGATGCTTCTTCGCCATCAGTCGCCAGGTCAACGGCGTATGAATTTTCGCGAAGCCCTTTCCCAACAAAGGCTGCAATTCGCGAATCGTCTTCTACAAGCAGAGCACGCATTGCGCAATTTTACGACAATTTATATTAATAGAAGATAAATTCGATACGATGGTTTCATTCAATTTCCGTCTCTGAACTAAAATCGCTAAATGCATTATCACCTAATTGGAGTTTGCGGTACGGCAATGGCATCGCTCGCGGGAATGCTTCAGGCATGCGGACACGAGGTAACTGGTTCGGACCAGAATGTGTATCCGCCGATGTCCACGCAGCTTGAAGCCCTTGGAATTAAGATCGTCAGCGGTTATAAGGCCGAGAATGCGGACCACGGAGCCGAATGCGTGGTCGTCGGCAACGCGATCTCGCGCGGAAATCCGGAGCTTGAGGAAGTTCTGAATCGAAAGCTTGTTTATCGTTCGCAGGCGGAGATCGTCAAAGAGCTGTTCATTCGGGGCCGCCGGTCGTTGGTCGTTGCGGGGACGCACGGGAAAACGACGACCACAAGCATCGCGGCTTGGGTTTGCGAGGTTGGCGGGCTTGATCCGAGCTTTCTTGTTGGCGGGATCGTCCAAAATTTCGACGCCAGTTTCCGGGTTACCGACAGCGATCATTTTGTTATCGAAGGCGATGAGTACGACACGGCATACTTCGACAAGAAGCCCAAGTTCATGCATTACTTGCCCGAGATCGCGATAGTCAACAACATCGAGTTTGACCACGCCGACATTTATCGCGATCTGTATGAGATCAAATACCAGTTTTCGCGGCTTATGAACCTTGTACCGGGAAATGGCCGCCTGATCTGCGGCATCGACTCGCCCGTTGTTCGCGAGGTCCTTTCAGAAATGGAAGAGAAGTTGTTCACCACCGTCGAGACCTTCGGCCTTTCAGACGACGCAAAGTGGCAGGCGCGATATATTGATTTCAAGGGCGAGGCAACGAGGTTCACGGTCTTTTGCGACGGGCATTCGTGGGGTGAATTTGAGACGCACCTGATCGGCGAATTCAATGTTCGCAATTGCCTGGCCGTCATCATTGCGGCCGATGCGTGGGGCGTCTCTAAGGAGAAGATCCAGCACGCATTCGATACGTTCAAGTCGGTCAAACGGCGGGTCGAGATCCGCGGTGTCGAGCGTGGCGTAACCGTGATCGATGATTTTGCTCACCACCCGACCGCCGTCGAAGAGACCCTGAAAGCACTGCGAACGAAGTATGACGGCCGACGGCTGATCGCGGTCTTCGAACCGCGTTCCTGGTCGTCGCGGCTGGCCGTGTTCCAGGAGCCATATTCAAAGGCCTTCTCATACGCCGATTACGCGATCATCGCAGGCGTATATAACACCTCGAAAGCCAGCGAACTCGGCAAGGTCCTCGATGTCGATGAACTGGTCAAGGACATTGAGCTGCAGGGTAAGGCTGCGTTTTCCTACCCGGACGCCGACGCCATTATCGAACATCTTGCGCCTGAGCTGAAGGAAGGCGATGTTGTTGCCATCATGTCAAACGGCGGCTTTGGCGGTATTCACGACAAGCTGCTTTCGGTTCTCAGGAATTGACAGTTGGCGGCTCGCTTTCACTGCGTGGTCTGGCCATTGTCTCAAGCCTCTCACGGTGTGGACGCTGCGGCGGCCTCATCGATCTTTCCGTCGAAATTTGCAAGTGCGACGACTATGTCGTCCATCATGCCGGTTCGGTCACGGCCCGTCAGCACGCCGTTGACGAGGAACGAGACAACGAGCTGCTCGCCGCCGGCTGTCGTCACGTAACCGGAAAGCGCCGATACCTGGTCGATCGTGCCTGTCTTGCCGCGCAAATTGTTCTGGGCGGTTGTTCCCTTAAAGCGGTTTCGAAGCGTGCCGTCAACACCCGCGATCGTCAACGCATCGCGCCACGCCTGCGAATACTTGCTCTGCTTTGCCATGTATGTATAAAGCTGCACGACGGCCGACGGCGTGATCAGGTTGTGGCGCGAGAGGCCGCTGCCGTCGTATTGCACGACCGCATCAGTTGCGATACCCGCCGCAGCGAGGAAGTCCCTGACGGCTTCGATACCAAGCTCGGAGCTGTCTTTTTTCGCGTCTGGATCGTTCGCGGGCACGCCGACCGCGCCGCTTTGGTCCCGCTCGCGTCGCCGGTGCTCGCCAAGGGCCCACAGAAGTGTTTCAGTGTACATATTCTGGCTTGGCTTCATCGTTTTTGCGGCGATGAGTGCGAGCGGCGGCGATTCGAGTTTTGCGATCTCGACCGACTGAATATCGCCGACGGGAGAGTCCTGTGTTTGATACTTACCGGTGACGACGATGCCTTTCGACTCCAGCCGCTGTTTTAGCAGGGCCGCAAAAAGCAGTGCCGGCCGCGTCACTGTGACCGAACCGCTGAAGCCGGTGTTGTCCCTGGGCAGTGTCCCACTTATTTCAAGCGCGTTCTGGCCGAGCTGCTTTTCGATCTTCAGTGTCCGCTCAGTTCCGGCAGGCGTGGTCACACACTGATTCCTCACACGGAAGACCGGATTGTAAGGTGATAACCTGACGGAGCACGAATAGCCGACCGGTCCCGGAGTGACTGACAGGTCGATCGCATTGTCGTTCACCGGCAGGGCAGAAACCTCGGCGCCGTAATACCACTGCAGATCGTCCCATTCCCAGCCGCCCGGAATTGAATTGCCCCTGAAGTATGTGTCGTCGCCGATGATCGAGCCCTCGATACGCCTGACGCCGGCCGCAGCGATCTTTTCGACAAGCCTATCGATCCCCTGAAAATAGACCGCATCCCGATCTAAAGGAGTACCTTTTGGCTGTGACGCGCGCAGCATGTCCTCGGCCGGGAAAAAGGCCGTGGACATCGAGACATCGCCGCGGCCGAATATTCGCAGGTCGCCTTTGATCGTACCGGCGGCATCAGGCGGAGCTCCGGCGTAAACGCTGGTGACAAATCGGAAATCAGGCGTAAGGCGTTCGAGTGCTGTTGCAACCGTGAAGTTCTTCATGTTCGATGCCGGCATAAAGTACTTCTCGGCGTTCTCTTCGAACAGGACCTTGCCGCTAGCGAGCGACACGATCTTGATACCGACCCGGCCGCGGCGCAGTTCGGGCCGCTCCAACCTTGAACGGATCTCCGCCTGGAGATCGGTGAGAGAGCGGCTGGTCGCCACCACGGGTTTCGATGCCTTGTCAACGACCGGCCTTACCGGCGCGGTCGGAGTCGGCGTTTGAGCGGCAGCATTTCCGCCCGTCATGAACGCAAAAACCAAAAGAAATGCTACTGCCCGATCGACTGTGTTAACAAACTTGCTCAAAGTATCCTCCTCGGAGACACGAAGAACCTTCAGCCGCGCCTTCCAATATTTCGATGCAAAAACGAAGAAGCGGCAAGCAACATAATGTCGTTCACCGCTTCGGATAACAAACAAGGCCGCGAGTGCGACATCATTTACCAGAGAACGGGCCGAAGGGTTGGGCCCATAACGTGAGCACCGGCAAGGACTTGGGGTGAACCCGGGCGGCTGGAATCGTCCTGACGGACCTGGTGCCCGGCATACCATACAACAATATCCTGATCGACCGTCGATTCGTTGTTCACCCACGGTGTCAGATAGGCCGCTGGGTAGAGCGGCCCGTCACTATCGTCCAGTTCCGCCGGTGATGCCGCGGTACCTTTGAAAGTCATGATCCAGAAGTCGCCGCCACCGTATGGGTCGATCAAATTGCCCGTATCGTCCGTCACTCGACCGTCGTTGGTACCAGGGATGAGCTGGTATGCCTCATCGCCAGTCGCATTTTGTATAAGAAGCCTTCGGCTGGTCTGCGGATTCTTGAAGAACGAGGTTTCGGTTTCGATCAGTTTCCGGTACTTTCGGCCGCGGTCAAGAAGATACACCTTGTTCGCCGAATTGACCACATCAAAGTCGAACCGCCAATACGCATGGTGCGTCCGCTGAATACAAACGCACGGATCTGCGATCGAGCCAAACCCGTAACGCGGACGAATTGTTCCATCGGTGGCAAACCGCCACTCCATCGAGTATCGGTACCAGCCAGCACTCATTTCGCTTACAAGTACGACTTCCTGGCCGTTCTCAGTATTCGTGGTGTATATCGCAACGCCATGGAAATTACCGTTGTCGTTGTGCGTGTTGACGATGGTCGTCGCGACCTGGCCCGGGGCCAGAATACGAATGCCGGGCGCCGGGTTCTCCGAACCTTCCTCAGGCGCATTGAAGTTATTCTCCTCAAATTGCCAGTCGCGGTATGGGCCGCAGCCCATCACATATTTCACGTTTAGGATAGGCACGTGTCCACGCTTCAGCACCATCTTCCCTTTGTATTTTACGTCCCGTATCTCAAGTCCTGACCGCTCGTAGTTTCGCCCCGACGAAGCCGACGGCCGGACGACGACCATTTCCCAGAGCGTATTTCCGCCGGCGTCATTGACGGTTAGCGTGGCCTGGCCCGCCTCCCCGTTGCCGCTCGGTTGCTGGCCGGCATTGGCTACGCCGCACGATTCAGGCCCGGCGATCGATGTCGGAGGCGCGTCATTCGGATACGTGATGACCTTGTTGTTCTTGAAACTTACCCCGACGATACGATATGCGCCTGTCTTCGGGTCACTGATGCCGATGTTGAGCAATCGCTCGCCGTTGATGACCGTTGTCGGCGGCATCGCCTGGTGGTACTCGGCCTTTTTTGCGTCACGAAGGCCGCGAAACTGCGAATCCTGATCGAGGAGTTGATAAGCGGCAAGGATCTCGGTCCCGGCCACACCCGGAACATCATTGGTCCAATACGCAGTTATCGGTTCTTTACCGGCAAGATCGCCATCTGCATATAACGTAAGATCGGTGGTGTAGTTGTAGAAGATAACGCGGTATCGCGTGGGCGGCCGTGATGCGTGGCCTTTCGCTTCGCTCGAATCGTAAAGATACTCGAAGCCGACCTCGCGATAGTTAGCACCATTAAGTTCGCGACGGACGACTTTGCTTGCAGCGACGCGTTGGCGTGCTGCGTCAACGTCGGCCTGCGACGGCCCCCAGGGTACTACCTTTATCGTCAACTTCTTGTCAGCACGTTTCGTGCGGACAGACACGGCCGGTTTCCCGGCAGCGGAAGCGGCCACCGACAACGACAGGCCCGTTAGAATGAGGGTGAGGAATAGTTTCCCGTTCATTGATACTCCTAAAAAATGGTGCTGCGAACTCGATCGTTGGCTGGAAGAGAAACAACTAATAGTGATAGCACCTAAAGGGTTGAAAGGTCAAGATTTTTGCTGTTGAGCGGATGCGGACATGGTTGATCGAGCCTCTCCGTTCGGGAGATCAGAGATCCCCCCAAACAGCCGATGAGAGCGCATATCGATTGAACACGTTAGGCTTGCCCTATTACTTGCATTTGGAGTATCCGCAATCGCGACACGAATCGCAGCCCGAAGCGTGCTCAAGCTGACCGCGGCATTCAGGGCATTCACCGATAAGGTTAGCCATGGCGGGAGTTTCGTCGGTTCCAGGGAGTACTTTGGCCGTCCGCTGTGATTCGGGCAGATCGTGAAGCCGGCGCTCGATCAGCAAAAGGCATTCAGCCACGGCCTGCTCGGGCGATGTGAGCAGCCGTTTATTGAACCAAACGGCATGCGTACCAGTCACTTTGTTCAGGCTGCGGGCAACCTCCTTTACCTCAAATCCGCCACGGAGCATCTTTGAGGCGAGAAGGCCGACACCCTGGCTTATCGGCCCTGTCGCAAAAACCTCAAGGATACGACGGCCGTCATGATTGACGGTTACATAGAGGTATTGGTTGTCGAACTGGATCCGCCACGTCGAACCTTGCAGTTCACGCGGGCGCTCAGTTCGCGACGACTGAAGGCCCGGCGGCAGCGACGCCTGTTCGTTGAGGCGATCGGCCTCGCCATTCGCCGCACTGTCGTTTGACGGAGGTTCTGCCGCTTTCATCGTGTTCAGGACCTGTCCCTCGCGGCTCCCGTCGCGGTAGTAGCTTACCGCCTTACAGCCGAGTTTTCGGGCAAGATGATAAAGTTCATCGACCGATTCTACGGTGTCGTCCGCCGCTCCGTTGCAAGTTTTGGAAATTGAGTTGTCAACGTGTCTTTGTGCGGCGGCGAGAACTTTGACGTGCTCGACGGAATCAATTTCCATTGCCGAAATAAAATGCTCGGGAAGGTCTCTTTCGTGCTCGACGACAAATTGGGCCGCAGCCTTGATCGATCCTTCATCTGTTTGGTCAACCTCGATCCCGAGAGCTTCGGCGGCAAGTGTGTGGACGTACGTTCTGGTGCCGACGGTGTCCTGACGCACGTAGGCCCACGAAAAATTCGGTTCGATCCCGGACGAAGTTTCGGCGACAAGGGATATGGTACCGGTCGGTGCGATGGTCGTCACTTCGTAGTTTCGCGGTGTTACTTCCGTATCTTTACCGAAGCCGATCTCGTCGCGGAGGAATTCTGTGTATGCAGCGATGTTGGGTTCGAGTTCGGGAAAAACACCCTTTTTCTTGCCCAATTCGAGCGATGCCTTCCAGGATTCACGCCGAACGAAGCCCATCACTCGTTCCATCAGGTCGAGCGATTCCGGCTTTCCGTACGTCACGCCCAGGCGCAAGCAAAGATCGGCAAAGCCCATTATTCCGAGGCCCACCGGACGTGTTCGCTTGACGACGTCATCGATCTCAGGCAGCGGGAAATGGCCCGCATCGACCACATTGTCCAGGAACTGGATCGAGCGGTGTGTGGTAGCCGCGAGCCGGTCCCAATCAATGCTCGTGTCAATGCTGTTAGCATCGTCGGAAGGTGCGTAGAATTTGGCGACGTCGATCGAACCAAGATTGCATGAATTGTTGAAATGCAATTGCTGTTCGCCGCAGGGGTTACATGCGAAGATCGGGCCCATCGAGGCCATCATGTGATTGCCGCGATTCACTTCGTCGATGAAGATGATCCCCGGTTCGGCATACTTATGCGCCGAGGCGATGATACGCTTCCAGATGTCCGGTGCGAACACCATCCCGGGCATAGGAGCTTCTTCCGTCGTGCAGTCCGAGAGATCAGCAGTCTCAAAGGCAAACTTATCGGCAAAGGTGGCCGGCGATCCGTCAGGCCTTCTGTAAACCCTATAATCGGCTCCGGTAACCGGGTCGAAGATGACCTGTGTCCATGGTTCGCCGTTGAATTCGGTCTGGAACCAGCGGCCATTATCCACCGCGTCCATGAAGGCATCCGTAACAGTGACCGAGATATTGAAGTTCGTCAGGCTGCTCTGGTCGTTCTTAGCGTGGATAAAACGCAGAATATCGGGATGATTTACGCTCAAAATGCCCATATTCGCACCACGCCGAACACCGCCTTGTTTGACGACCTCGGTCGTCTGATTGACGATGTTCATAAAGCTCACCGGGCCCGAGGCAACCCCCCGTGTCGAATTGACCATAGAACCGGCCGGTCGGAGAAATTCATACGTCATTCCGGTTCCGCCGCCGGTCTGGTGTATGAGAGCCACATTCTGGGCATGTTCCATTATGCCTTCGATCGAGTCGGGAACATTGAGCACGAAACACGCCGCGAGCTGGCCTTTTGGTTTGCCTGCGTTGACCAAACAAGGCGTGTTCGGAATGAATTCGCGATCGAGCATTATCGCGACCATATCGTTATAAAAGGCGTCGCGTTCGGTCGGATCTGTTTCAGCGGTCGAAACATGGCCGACAACGCGACGAACGATATCGGCCCATGTCTCAATGGCATTGCCGTTCTCGTCCTTGGTCGCGTAACGTTTTGCGACCACCTTTTTGGCATTCAGGCCCAACGGCCTGATTGCCCTGCGTCCTTTTGCCGCAGCTTGCCCGCCGCCGAAAGCGTCGACATCTGTTCCAGAAACCTCAAGTTCTTTGCTCATAGTTATTGAAGTGCTCCCGGTAACTCGTTTCGGATCAAGTGCCGTCCCGGGATCGACCCTGCAATAGTTCAGCCAAGGTATCACGGAGTTTGAAAAACTGCCCTCAAAAAGCGGCGCTGACGGCTAACATGAGGAAAATGTGTAGTTTAGGAGGAAACGAACACCATTTGGTAATTATACAATATGTTGTGGTCACCGCACAAGCGAAAGCTATAAATTGGGTTCGATAAATGTGCGGGTTTCATTTTTCATTCTAGTTCTCAGCTCAGGCTCGTGCCCTGAAGCCATTGGCCGCCGTCCACGACAAGCGTTACGCCATTTATATAACTTGCTGCATCGGAAGCGAGGAAGAGGGCCGCATTCTCGATATCCGCGATCTTTCCAAAACGCCCAAGCGGGATCCGCTTCGTGGTTCGCTCTTTGATCGCTTCGGGCAGGAGCCGCTTCATTCCTTCGGTGTCTTCGATCGGGCCCGGTGCGATGCCGTTCACTCGAATGCCATGACGTCCCCATTCTACTGAAAGATTGCGCGTAATGGCGTCAACACCGGCTTTTGCGGCCGATACATGGATCTGCATCGGAGTGGCCAGGTAATGCAGGGTTGCTGAGATATTGATTATCTGCCCTTTCGACCGCTTCAGTTCCTCATAAGCGCCACGGCACACATTGAACGTGCCCTTCGTATCAATATCGACAACGGTTCCGAAGCCGTTCGGTGAAAGCTCGTCGGCGGCGCAGAGGAAGTTTCCGGCCGCTCCATTTACAACGATATCGATCTTGCCATAGTGTTCGGTCGTCCGGGCGAGTGCGTTCTGGACATCGGTAAAGTCGCGAACGTCCGCCGCAACCGCAAGGCACTCAGTCCCGTCCTCGGCCTCGATAAGCTCTTTCATCGTCTCGAGGTTCTCGATCTTTCGGCTGGTGATCGCCAATTTTGCCCCGTGACGAGCGAACGCCCGCGCGACACCGCCAGTGATGCCCGTTCCGCCGCCGGTTACAAACGCGACCTTACCCTGTAAAATGTCGTTAGCAAATATTCGGTCTTCCATATTGCGACGATGTTAGCACAGAACTTCCGACGAAGAGATTCGGCGGCGCAGGGACGAACAATTGAAGTCTCGCATGACCGTCGACGCCCGATAGCGGCGGGCCAATTCGTGCGGCTATGTTTCGAGGTCCCGCTGCGGATTCTCTGCGTCTCGGTGTTGATCGTCTCTGCCATATCCTGCGGTTCGAGGCCGACCGATCCGCGAACCGTTGTGCCTGCTGACGCCTTGGTGTATTTGGAAACCGCCGACGTCGGCAAGGTGCTTGACGCCATTACGTCAAACCCAAAGTTTCAGCAGCTTGCCAGAACGGCCCCCGACACGTCGTTCCTTCACGGTATCAGGCTTTCGATCGCCGTGACGGGATTTCAGGCATCTGAGAAACCGGTATCAGAAGGGAATGCGATCCTTGATTTCAAGCCGCATTTCGTAGCTGTTGTGGAAACCAACGCGTGGAACTACCAGGCACTCAGTTTCACCGAAAACAAGCTTGGCGGATTTATCAATGAGATCTACGGCGGCGAGGTTGAGTTGGTCACAAGCGAAAAGCACGGCGGTACGTACTTCACTTGGACAGGGAACGACGGCCGCAAGGCCTTTGCCCTCGTCCGCGACAGCTTGATCATGTTCGGGAATGATGAGACCGCGATCGACAACTGCGTTAGGGTAATGAACGGCAATGCGCAGAGCATCGCGGCAAATGCAAAGGTCTCCGCATTCGCACCAGATTCGCTGGCCTCCGGCTATGTCTCGAAAGACGGTGTCGCACAGATCGCGAACATCGTGGCGGTTTCCCTGGCGATCGGCGCCGGTGAGGAAGCCGAGGTCAGAAATTTCATTTCGCGAGTCGTGCCCGAGGTCGTGCGAAATTCGGTGACGGAAGTAACGTGGGCATCGAGACGGCTTGAAAATGGCAACCTAGAGGATACCTACTCGATCGAATTAGAGAAGGACACCGCGAAGGTTTTGAGCGAAACGCTCGTTGCCGGCAGCGACCCGGATCCAGATCTGAGCCGGTTCATTCCGATCGATCACGCCTCTGCCACCCGATACAATTTTAAGGACGCACAGATCGCGTGGCGTAGCGTATTGTTGACGGCCGGAGCCAATACGGATCAGGTAAGCGGCGGGCTGCTCACGGCATTCTCTTCCTCGCTATTCGAGCCGTATGGGGTTGATGACGCGGAAACCTTCCTGAGTGCGGTAGGCAGCCCGATCCAAACTGTTCGGTTCGATCCGGAAGGCGATGAGGTCGCGGCAACCGCCCGGATCGTGAAAATGGAAACCCTAAAACGGGCCGTCGCAAAAGAATTTGTGCTCTCCAAGCAGCCGGAGAAATTTGAGAATGCCGATCTTTGGCGTTCGGCAGATGGTGATCTAGCGATGGCAACGGTCGAGGATCGCCTTGTTATTGGTGAAGCAAAAAGTGTGGAACGCTGCCTGATCGCCCGGAATCAGGGCCGTGATCTCGCAACCCTGTCGACGAATGCCAAGCTGGGCGATTTCTCTGCTCCGGTCGTCACGTTCGGCACCGATGCAGATCCTCGGGCAACATTGGTCGCGGTCCTCTCGGAGAAAAAAGGCGACAATGCGGCGCTGACACAAGAATATTCCGTTGAATCCCGTTTCAGCCAAAACGGCATCGAGCGGCGAACCGTTTCTGATTTCGGCCTTGTCGGCGCGATCATCGGCCGGCTTGATCCAGGCAATTGAGAAGTCGGCAGTTATCAGGTTTCACTTGCCATCGGCCACTTGGAAGATCTTTAACCAGCCGTCGCGGGCTACTTCTTCTTAGCATTCCTTTTCAATTTCCGTACATTGCGCTCGATCCATCGTTCGGCTGCGTCAAAGTGTTCAAATTGTTCTTCGTCCGCGCGAAAGGCAGTTGTGTGGTTGTATCGGCGTCCATTGTGATGAACGGTAGGGTGTTTTACGTGCAGCATCTCGTGGAAAACGATGTACTCGACGACGAATTTCGGCACATCACGAGAGTCGAGCGAGCGGCTGACGACGATCGTTTGATGCGTTGCATCGTGGTGGCCGAGTATCCGGTAGGTTTTTCGGGCCGACCAGGTCAGTATCGGTTTTGGCAGCCGCCCGCGGAAATATCTTTTGTTCAGATCGCGGAAGATCGCGCTGAGGTCGTAAACGGCTCCTTTATCTGTGGTTACGACCTTGCGACCGCGTGCGAGCTTGTTCCGGGCGGCGCGTTCGCGCATTTCGGGTGTCTTGATGTAGCTGGAGTAAGTGTCGGCCGCCCACTTCGGCACACGACGGCGGAGAAGTTTTGCGACCAGAATGTGTGCGAGGGCGACCTGGCCGCCGTGCGGCATATCGCGGCAGACGTCGCCGATCCGGACATAAACCCGGCCGCTGCGTATTCGGATCGTATGATTTATCGAGGTGTACGGGAAGAATTCAACCTCGATCGGCGGGATCTTTCGGTGATCGTTATAAGATTCAAAGGCCGCGTGATAAATAGCGCTCAACTGTTTCAAAGCGTTTCTTTCGGCGGTGTTAATCACAGTTTAACTAATAATTCTTGACACGTAATGCGGTCAAATGCTATTCCTTTTATTGGAAGCATACCGCCGCCGGGCGGTCTGCGACAAACTCACCGTGAGCGAATGCCTGTCCTCGGACCAAACCTAACAGTCGAGAAAAACTCGCGTTTTCCTGACTCGCGGGGCCGATCCATCCTTTCGGCGATAATAAACGAACATTTTCTCACGGGCGAGCCTGTCGGTTCCAAAACGGTTGCGGAAAAGTTTGCTAGGGTTTCACGCATGAGCCCGGCGACGATCCGCAGTGTGATGGGTGAGCTGGAAGAGCTCGGAATGCTCGAACAGCCACACACATCCGCCGGTCGCATCCCGACCGATCTCGGCTACAGGTTCTTTGTTGACAATCTTCTAGGGGTTCTCAGTATTACCAATGAGGACCTACAGCGAATCGGCGATGAATTCGGACTGAATTTTGGCGATCATCCAGATGCGCCGGATAGATTGATGGAACGGACCTCGCAGCTGCTTTCTGCTCTTTCAAATAATGTGGGCATCGTTGTATCGCCAAGCCTGGCGAGCGACCGCTTGCAGCATATCGAATTCGTGAACCTTTCGGACAACCGAATTCTTGTAGTATTGGTTTCGGCCCCGAATATCGTTCATAACCGCATAATCCGGCTAAAGTTGTCGTTTTCAAAAGAAGAGCTCGAGAAGACGGCGAACTACCTGAATGCCGAGTTTATTGGCAAGAGCCTTTCCGAGATTCGTGCCGAGATACTAAGGCTGATGCACGAGGAAAAGGCGGTTTTCGACAAACTGCTGCAAACGGCCGTGATCCTTTGTTCTCAGAGTATCGAGGACGACCCGGATCAGCAAGGCGAGGTTTTCGTTGATGGGACGCCGAACATTCTTTCCAAGACGGATTTTGCCGATCTTGAAAGGCTGCGCGACCTGCTGTCGACGATCGGCGAACGATCACGCCTTCTGCAGATACTGAACGAGTGTGTTCGACGCGATGCCTCGGCGCAGGGCGGTGTCCAGGTGGTTATCGGCAGCGAGAACCGAACGCCTTCGTTTCGGAACTGCACTCTTATCTCGGCCCCGTACCGGATCGGCGACAGTTCGGCCGTTGGTACACTCAGCGTTCTTGGGCCCACTCGGATCGAATACGCCAGGATGATCTCGATCGTTTCGTACGTTGCCCGCACGCTTGAAATGGTCATGTCCAGGCACCTTTCGAATAACTGACCTCGACACGCCCGTTTCGGGCCGACGCGATAGAACAACCCTCGAATTCAACTATCCCGCCGCCTGTTTTGAAAACTCCCGCCAAGATCCTAATGCCTAACCAAGACAAACAAAGTTCAGAATACGCCTTTGATGTGGCCGACGATGAGATCGCGGACGAGCCGACCTCGGTCGACGAATTCATGCGCGAACTTGAGGCGAAAGAGAAAGATCTGCATATCACGGCGGAAACGACGTTCATTGAACTGGCGGCTGATTTTGAGGAGAACGAGGTTCCCGACTTTATGCGGCCCGACATGCCTGCTCAAAAACAGGTGGCGGTCAAGCCCGCCGTCTCGTCCGTCGGTGATTCACGCGTGAGGCAGCTTGAGGCCGAGGTACTCTCCCTGAAGGCGAAGATCTCGGGGCTTGAAGAAGAACGCACCGAACTCTACAAGAACTCGCAGCGGCGGCTGAAGGATTTTGAGACTTTCAAGGCAAGGACAGAGCGAGAACGGAGCGAAACATTTCAGCGCGTGCTGAGCAACCTTGCCACTCAAATGCTGCCAGCTCTCGACAATCTTGACCGCGCGTTGCAATGCGCCTCAGAGATGGCCGAGGAGAAGCAGGCCGAATTTGCACAGTTCTTTGACGGGATCGTCCTTGTGAACCAACAGGTCAACGAAGTTCTAGTTGAGATGGGCATCGATCCGATCCTTACGGTCGGCCACCCGTTCGACCCCCATTTTCACGAGGCGGTCGCCGTTGATGAGGACAGCGATCAGCCGGCAAACACGATCACCGCGGATCTGCTACGTGGATTTCGGATCGGCGATAGTGTGATCCGCCACTCAATGGTAAAGGTCGCGAAAGGCCGGCCAGCCAAGCAGGCGGCGGAAGCGGACGGCACGGAGCAGGAGCAAGGCCTTGCCTTAGACGGTCCTGATGAAGCGGGTACCAATGGTGTCTCAGATCCGGATCGGGTATTTGAGATCGAGCGAAACGGGGAGACCGTCAAACAAGGGGAAAACGAAGAGTAACATCGCTTGGCCAACATCCGGCCATTGATAAGGAACTACCGAAAAATGAGTAAAGTAATCGGCATAGACCTCGGCACAACTAACTGCTGCGTCTCGGTTCTCGAGGGCGGTACGGTACAGATCATCTCGAACAAAGAAGGCGGCCGCACGACGCCCTCGGTCGTAGGATTTACTGACAAGGACGAGCGCCTTGTTGGTCAGATCGCAAAGCGGCAGGCCGTTACCAACGCGGCCAACACGCTCTACGCCGTCAAGCGCCTCATTGGCCGCAAGTATAGCGCGCCGGAAGTGGAAAAGATGCGCAAGACCGTGCCCTTCGAGATAGTCGAGGCCCCGAACGGCGATGCTCATATCAAAGTGCTCGACCGGGTTTACAGCCCGCCCGAAATTTCCGGTATCGTGCTGCAAAGACTGAAGTTGGCGGCGGAAGAGTTTCTCGGCGACAAGATCCGCGAGGCGATCATCACGGTCCCGGCGTATTTTGATGATATGCAGCGGCAGGCGACCCGTGACGCTGGCAAGATCGCCGGCCTCGAGGTGGAGCGTATCATAAACGAGCCGACGGCTGCCGCTCTTGCGTACGGGTTTGGCAAGAACAAGGCCGAACGGATCGCGGTTTACGATCTCGGCGGAGGCACGTTCGATATTTCGATCCTTGAGATCAAAGAGGGTGTATTCGAGGTCCTTTCGACGTCCGGCAACACCTTCCTGGGCGGCGAAGATTTTGATCAGCGGATAATAGATTGGCTGGTGGACCTCTTTAAGGCCGACTGCGGGATCGACCTGCGTACCGATCGCCTCGCACTTCAGCGATTGAAAGAGGCTGCGGAGCGAGCCAAGTGCGAGCTATCGAGCGTTTCAGAAACTAACATCAGCCTCCCGTTCATTGCGGCGGACGCAACCGGCCCGAAGCATATCAACGCGAACCTGTCGCGCGAAAAGTTTGAACATCTCGTCCAGGACCTTGTGGATGCCTCGGTCGAGCCCTGCCAAAAGGCCCTTTGGGACGCAAAGTTGAAGCCAGAGGACATCGACAAGGTGATCCTTGTTGGCGGACAGACCCGCTCACCCATCATCGCACGCACGGTGACCGAAGTATTCGGCAAAGAGCCGTCCGCCGAGATCAATCCGGACGAGGTGGTCGCGATGGGTGCCGCTATCCAGGGCGGTGTGCTGACCGGTGACGTAAAGGACATTGTCCTTCTCGACGTGCTGCCGCTTAGCCTTGGGCTTGAAACGCGCGGCGGCCTGTTCGTCAAACAGATCGAACGAAATTCCGCGTTGCCGACGCAGAATTCAATGACGTTCACAACGGTGGTGGATAACCAGCAGACCGTTGAGATACATATTCTTCAGGGCGAGCGCGAGATCGCCCGCGAAAATCGGAGCCTTGCCCGGTTCGAGCTTGTCGGTATACCGCCGGCAGCCCGAGGCGTTCCGCAGATCGAGGTCACCTTTTCCGTTGATACCAATGGTATCGTCAGCGTTTCGGCATTGGATAAGATGACCGGACTTGAACAGGCGATGCAGATAACGCCGTCGTCGGGACTTAGTCCAAGCGAGATCGAACGCCTGATCATCGAGGCGGAAACCTCTGTCGAAAAAGACCGCGAGGAGCGCGACCTTATCAATCGTCGCAACCAGCTTGAAACGTTGATCCGCAATGCAAGGAGATCGATGGCCGAGGTTGGCAAGTCATTCCCGCTCGAATTTCAGCAGGAGATCAATGGCAAGCTTGGCGAGGCAGATGAAATACTCAAGACCGGACTTGCAAGCGAGATCACGGCAGCGATCGCGATGGTTGAATCGACTTCAAGCAAGATCACCGAGGCGATGCTCACGGCGGTCTAGCCGATCCGGGCCGTCCTCGACGGCAATATACTTGAAATAACCGCCTGGTTATCGCAAAATATCCAAGACGCCAGTTCCACCTGCTGGCGTTTTGTTATCGGTGAAGTGCGGCATCATCACCTTTGGATATGGCGAAGCGAGATTACTACGAAGTCTTAAGTGTTTCACGCACGGCAACGGACGGCGAGATAAAACGGGCATACCGAGCCCTTGCGGTCAAATATCACCCGGACAAGAATCCTGAGGACCATTTGGCCGAAGAGAAGTTCAAGGAATGTGCCGAGGCGTATTCCGTCCTCTCAGACCCGCAGAAGCGTGCGGCCTACGACCGATACGGCCACGCGGCGGCAAGCGGTGCGGGCGGGGTTGATCCGGGCTTTTCGAACATCGAGGATATTTTCGATATGTTCGGGTTCGGCGATATGTTCGGATCGCGCGGCGGCCGGCGAACGACCGTCCAGCGTGGTTCTGACCTGCGTTATGACCTTGAAATAACGCTCGAAGAGTCGGCGACCGGTAAAGATGAGAAGCTTCGCATCCCGCGCCTGGAGCAATGCGGCGAATGCGGCGGTTCAGGTGCCGAGAAAGGCACGACTGCCGAGACCTGTGTAAGCTGCAAAGGCGCCGGGCAGACACGCTATCAGCAGGGCTTTTTCAGCGTGATGCGGACCTGTCCGAATTGTCAGGGCCGCGGCCAGGTGATCCGCACGCCTTGCAAGGAATGTCGCGGTGCGGGGCGTGTGGAAAAAGAGAAGACGCTCGAACTTAAGATACCGGCTGGTGTCGAGACCGGGTCGCGCCTTCGCGTTTCAGGCGAAGGAGAAGCAGGCCCGAATGGCGGGCCATCGGGCGATCTGTTCGTGGTTATCCATGTCAAGGAACACAAGGTTTTCGAACGCCAGGGAGCGAATCTTTATTCCGCCACTCCGATCACGTTCGCACAGGCAGCGCTTGGTGCCGATATAAAGGTTAAAACGCTGGATGGCGAAGAAGACCTGAAGATACCGGCGGGTACCCAGACCGGGACGGTCTTTCGGATCAAATCGCAGGGTATGCCGGCGCTTGGCGGCCGAGGCCGAGGCGACCTTTTCGTTGCGGTCACGCTGATCACGCCGAAGAGCCTTACCAAGGAGCAGCGTAAGCTGCTTGAACAACTGGCCGAGATAGAGGATACCGACTTTAACAGCGAATCGTTTATCGAGAAAGTGAGGAATATCTTTGGCTGACCTGCGCGGACCTCATTCCTTTGTCGCGATCAATTCAAACAACGCATTCTTGAAGAAAGCTTTCTTCAAGATCGCGTCCGGCCGAAAACTCCTCATCTGCCGCTGAGCCTTCCTTGTCTCGGCAACGGTCGACGATAGACTCACCGTTCGCAGGCCGAGGTGCGAGAACGCCTCGCGAATGCGTGCTTCGGTAAAGTGGACGGTGTGATCGGCAAACGCAGACAGTTCGAATTTCAACCCGACAGCGTTCCAAACGCCGTGCGCGCGCGAGACGAGTTCATAGATCGGGTGGTGGACGTTCACGGTAAAGTAGAGGACGCCGCCGGGCTTCAACACACGCACGAGTTCAGCGATTATCTCAAGCGGGTCGCGCGCGTGGTCTATCACATTGTCGCTTAACACGAAGGCGAACGACCCATCGTCAAACGGCAACTTCTCACCGATCGCGGCAACTGTCACGGCGTTGTGCTGCCATTTTGGGAACAGACGCTTATAATCGACCGCAAGCGGATCGATCCCAATACACGAGCCACGGCCGAAACCGAAGATCAACCCGTGCGCCCCGCTTCCAACCTCTAATATCAGGTCCGTGTCTGTGATCGGGCGAATGGCCGTGATCTTCTGGCGGATCATCTGCGAGTGCAGAAACAGGCCGCGGTTCAAGACGTCTCCATCGCCAAGGTCAGCCGCCTTTCGCTCTTGATACTCAAGTTGGCGCACGAGGGCACGCTTTGCGCGAAGATCGAGGCTGCGCTCGGACCACTTTGGTTTCTTATCAGCCGTCCTGGCCATTTCGATGATCGGTCGGAAGGGAGCGGAGAACGCGTACGGGACGTATGAGTTCCGAGGCCGCGCCCGGCTAAATCTACTTGTCTAGTTGCCTTGAAGTTTTGCCTTCACGGCCTCGCTTACGGCACGGCCGTCGGCCGTTTTGCCCGCGAGCTTTGCCTGGGCCGCCTTCATCACGGCACCCATTTCCTTCATCGACGCCGCTCCGGTTTCGGCGATCGCTTCGGCGACCGCTTGCTCGATCTCGTCGGCAGTCGCCGCACGCGGAAGGTAGGCCTCAATATGCGAGATCTCGGTGGCCTCTTTCGCGACAAGATCGGTGCGGCCCGCTTTTTCATACTGCTCGATCGAATCGCGCCGCTGCTTTACCAATGATTGAAGTGCCTTTTGCACCTCTTCATCGGTCAACTCGCCGCCCTTTTCGATCTTGCGGTTCATCAAATTCGCCTTTACCATCCGCAGCGTCGAAAGCCGCTCGGCGTCCTTCGCCTTCATTGCGTCGGTAATGTCGGCAATTATCTTCTCAGTCAGGCTCATATTTGGTCGGGCTCTACGCTCCTACGGGACAAAATTATACGAAATAATACCGGTCACTTTAACCGGCCGGCCGCTCAGTAGCGTCGGACTGAATCTTGCATCGCAGGCAGCTTCTCTGGACGCGCGATGAAGGGCAGGATGGCCGCTTATTGCCCCGGCGCTGGTAACTCGTCCATTCTCATCGATCACGACCTGAACGTCCACGCGTCCACTAATTCGGTTAGACCGTGCTTCCGCAGGGTATTCCGGCTTTAGCAATTTCCTTGCCTTACCGTTAATAACTCCGCCATTTATATGTGTTGGTGGAGCAGGATCAGACTTGACCACTTGCGAACCCTGTTGTTTCCGAAGCAGCGCGGCTTGTCGTTCTCGAATTGCCCTCCGATACGTCTCGCCGACCTTCAGGGTAACGGTCATGTCCGAGTCCGTAGGTTCACCGTTTTTCATCGCCGGAGCGAACTTTGTCGACAGAAGGGTCTTCTTTACCTCGTCTTCAACCCATTTGAGTTCATTCTTCGGATTCGAGGAGCATGGCCAGGCCGGCCCTGCGATAATTCGCGGGTTCTCGACCTCGCCGCGTTTGTTAACGGACAAAGCCGTGGTTATTGTGCCGTCAATTCCAGCTTTGTCTGCCTCGGGCGAAAGCACGAACTCGTCCACTCTCAACAGCCGGGCATCGCGGTCACCCGATCGAGCCTGTGCATTTGCCGCGATCACGGCAAGCGCGATCATCGAAATAACGGTTACGATCGGCCTGATACTCACGGGAGAAGTTTATCACAAGCCGGAACGTACAAAAGCAGCCCGATGTGCTAATCTTACAGTTCTTTTTGTATGAAGGTTCGCTGGCAATTCGGCATCGTCGCCGGGATATTCATTGCAATTTTTTGCCTTTATCCGCAGTTCAAAATGTTGTATCTGCGTGGCGACGCGTGGAACGGGCATTATGCCTACAACGACATCGACGAGGTCGCCTATGCGTCGTATGTTCGGGCGTTGATCGACGGACGGCCCCGAAAGAACGATCCGTACACCGGCCGTGACGATTCGCCGGCGACGCCGCAGCCAGAATCATTGTTCTCGATCCAGTTTGCCGCGCCTTACACGGTCGCATTACCGGCACGCCTGCTCGGCATCGGAACTCCGTGGGCGATGACGATAGCAGGGGCCCTGGCAGGTTTTTTTGCGGCATTGGCTGCTTTCTGGCTTATCGCCGCGATAACCGGGAACTCTTGGTATGGAATGTTCGGCTCGATCGCGGTATTCGCAGGCGGTGCGCTCGCGGCCGGCGAAGGTGCGATGCTCGAGATATTCTTCGATGGGTTCTCGTATCCCTATTTTCCTGGGTTTCGCCGGTATATTCCGGCTCTGGCGATGACCGCGGTATTTGCGTTCTTTGCCTTCGTTTGGAAGCTCCTTGAATACGAAACAGGGGAACGGTCCCGGTGGCGGACATATTTGGTAGGAGCACTTGCCACGCTTTCCTTTGCCTACACGGTGTTTTCTTATTTCTATATCTGGACGACCGCAGCGGCATGGTTCGCGTGCGTTTTCCTGGTGTGGCTGATCGAGCGGCCGGACGCTTGGCAGCGAGACCTGCGGAAATTGGGGGTTTTGGGCGGTGCATTCGTCGCAGCACTCCTTCCTTATGCCTATCTGCTCTCAAACCGTTCCGAGACAATGGAGCACGTCCAGCTTCTGGTGAACACTCGAGTACCCGACCTGTTTCGATTTCCTGAATACATCGGTTTCGCCGTGCTTCTCATTCTGATCGCGGGCCTCGCAACCGGGCGGATAGAAATGAAGGAACGCTCGACTCTTTTCACATTGTCGCTGGCGTTGGTCCCGTTCGTCGTTTTCAATCAGCAGATCCTGACGGGGCGTTCTCTTCAGCCGATTCACTATCAGGTTTTCATAGGCAATTACGTGGCCGGGCTGGCCTTGATACTAGCGATAGGTCTGGTCTTTCGGCGGGCACTCACACAGGACCGGATCTTGCCAAAGGCCGTATGCGCGGTAGCCGCCACGGCGGCCATCGGTTGGGGGTTTGTCGAATGTCATTACACGGTGCGGGTCCTGGACGAAGCCAATATCGAACGCGATATGAGCCTGCCTGTTGCGAAGCGGCTTGAACAGCTTGCGGCCGGCGACCCCGACCCGCACGGCGAGACGGTGCTCGCTTTCGATATGATCCAAGCCGATGATCTGCCTTCGGTTGCCCCGCAGAACGTCCTCTGGGCGCGGCACCAGCACGTTTTTGCGGGGTTGTCGTGGGAGGAGAGCAAAGAACGTTACTACCAGTACCTTTACTATTCGAACAAGGACCACAACGATCTCGACTGGCTGCTCAAGAACGATTTCGTCTCGCAGATCGCCCTGTTCGGGTGGGGACGGCATACCGACCGGCTCAGCTTTGACGCCAAACCATTGACCTACCGCGAGATCGGTGAAGAAGTTAGGAGATATGCGGAATATCGCGAAAGCTTTGACCGCGAACGTGCGGCCGATCCTCTTTTGACGTATGTGATAGTGAACAATGAAGCTGACACCGATCTTTCCGTTCTTGACCAATGGTATGAACGGGACAACGGTGAGATGATCGGTAAATACACCCTTTATCGCGTTCGCCTTCGGTAAGAGGACAAAAAAAAGACCGCCTTGTTAAAGGGCGGTACATATGTATTGCTATTTTATAAATACTACTTACGCTGCTAAAAGGTCGTTCGACGTTTCGGCGAACACCCGGCGTCCGTTCAATGCATCGTCGATGATCTCCCGGATCGCTGAGGCGTCTGGATTCACATCCATTCGCACGCAGGCCCTTAAGTGCCTGATTATGCCTTCGGTCGCGATATCAACAGAATCGCCGACGAGCTTGGAAAAACGACGAGCCTGAATATGATCGATCTGCAGAATGCGGTCCTGCAGGGTCATTGGTTTAGCTGCTGCCACGTTGTTCTCTCCTTGTAAATGAAATTTACGTTTTATCAAACATCCTATAGTCGAGCATAAACCGAACCCAACGCGAGGTGTTGTAAACCAACGCCACAACCTGACATTTAGTTGAAAAAAACCAACTTTTCCGTTGCAAATGATTGGGGGGTTGCGGTCTTGCTATCAACTATGTAATGCAATCGTAACAAACGCCGATGGCTTTGTCACTACTTTTTTTCAGGAAAGAGCAAGAAAAAGCAACTTTTTCTTGAGTTAAAAGAAAGTGGGCCAGAAAGCAGATGCTTTCCGGCCCAGCGAACTCTATTCCGACGGTAGGCTATCTGCCGCCAACCGCATCTTTCATTGCTTTGCCCAGGCGAAACTTAACGGTCGTCTTTGCCGGGATCTTGATCACAGCACCGGTTGCCGGGTTACGGCCGTCTCGGGCCTTGCGCGTGGTTTTTACGAGCTTACCGAAGCCGGGAACCGTGAATTCACCGTTCTTTTTCACTTCCTTTGCGGCGAGTGCTGCTGTCGCATCGAAGAGCCCCTTAACTTCCGTCTTCTTGAGTCCTGACGTTTCAGCCAGGGAGTTGATGATCTCCGTCTGTGTCATACGAGCCATAGTGTCTTAAATAACCTCCAATGGGATTGTCTAGATTGATACCGCATTTGTTCAGCCAAAAATGCCTGCCCGCCAGATCAGCATCGTGACATAGCAAAGAGCGTTCGGTCCTTGCAGTCTGGAATGGTCGGGGCGGCAAGATTCGAACTTGCGGCCTCACGGTCCCAAACCGTGCGCACTACCAGGCTGTGCTACGCCCCGAATATTTGGCCAGTCGCTACCAAGTGTCGAAGTTTACAGGCTAGAAATGGCGTGGTCAAGTCGGATTGCCGCTAACACTCAGTAAATATCGCATTATTTTTTTGGCGGCATTGGCCCGGTGGCTGATGGAGGCCTTGACCGATCCGGGCAACTGGCCAAATGTCCTTTCAAACCCGTCAGGGATAAATATCGGATCGAATCCAAATCCTCCGTTGCCGCTCGGTTCATGGGCAAGGCGTCCGAGGCATTCGCCTTCGGCCGAGATGCGTATCCGCCCGGCTGCATCCGCCAGGGTCATCACGCAAACGAACCGGGCCGTCCGGACCGCATCAGGGATTCGGGAAAGTTCGTCAAGAAGAAGTGCGATCTTAGCCGGATAGTCGAGGTCCGGGCCTCCATACCGGGCTGACAAAACTCCCGGGCGTCCTCCGAGGGCGACGACCTCCAGGCCGGAATCATCTGCAAGGCACCACTCAGCCGTTTGGGCGGCATATCCAGCGGCCTTAAGCTCGGAATTTTGGGCAAATGTTGAACCGGTTTCGTCGATCGGGAACAGGCCGGGGTAGCCGTTAAGCGAGCCGAACGTTATCGGCACGTTACCAAGAAGTCCACTGATCTCCCGAACCTTGGCTGGATTTTGGGTCGCTATCAATAAGTTCTTTAT